>Ga0247824_10001150_pt1 | contig 14182 bp, 6 predicted proteins | sample 13C_PalmiticAcid_FD_194412 | JGI IMG/M metagenome (GOLD analysis project Ga0247824, IMG submission 194412) | Soil microbial communities from agricultural site in Penn Yan, New York, United States - 13C_PalmiticAcid_Day48 | ecosystem: Environmental > Terrestrial > Soil > Agricultural land... | reverse complement strand
TGCATGGACAGATGGAGGAAATTCTTGGAAAGGTCCAACAATCTAGCCAACATGTACAGAACACACAGCAACAGCTGAAAGACGACATTGACATGACTCTACAGCAAACACAGCATTCTGTACAACAGCTCGGGGAACGCTTCGAGGACACCCGCCATGGTGAAGCGGACCTGCAGATTTCACAGCAGCAATTGCAACGGCAAATCGAAGAGGTTCAGCAGAAGATGCAGCAACTAAATCAAGAGACACAAACATCTCGCCAAGAGACACAGGTTCAGGTGCAACAACAGTTGGATGAAGCTATGGACAAGATTCAACAGATGGATCAACAAGCACAAAACTCCCAGCAACAATTTGAAAAATGGCGGCAGCAGATATGTGATATGGAGGAAGTCGATCAAGGCCAGGACCACTTGTCACAGGATACCTTTGACCGGTACCTATACGCACAGCACTGTGTCCGGTCCGTTCTTGCGACACCTCCGCAAGATATGGCACCCCCTCTATTCCCTCGGCTATTCATCATCCTCCCAGAACCAACAACCGTTGCTGACGGACAAGAGAAATCAAGCTCATTTCAATTCCGGTTACACTTCTTGTGCGAATGCGGTACTCATCCTACTCCCAGGAGTTACGACACTCCACACCAGGTCCATTTGACAAATCATCCCGGATATGAGCTTCACAATCAGAAGGAGTTCATCGACAAGTTCGGGACGTATCTCTTAACGATGATGTACATGGTCAAGTACGGCACCAGAGTTGGAGGATTGATGGTACCACCACTGTTGGGTCTCAACCATGCAATTGCAGACGATGAGGATCAGGGGAATCTCCAGTTCATTAAAAAGAACATCGGCCGACTTGTCGATGATGCGATAACATACCTTCGGGAAGTGATTGGTACCACTGGTGGCGTTACCTCGAGACCTCTGATGTTGGACAATGAAAACCTCAACAAACTTAAATCGGATCTGAACCCCAAGGATTGGCAAAACCTCCGAGGCGGCTTAAGCAGTATGGTGATCCAGGCATCATTGATAGAGGAGGTGCACTATACATCGGTCTGCAGCGGTCACTTGGGTGATTGTTATTCATCAACTCTGCAGCAATCGATACGCGATATCAATGCCGAAGGCGGTGTATGGCCCGGGGTTGATGTCAAGATCATGGCCACACCCGATGTGATGATCAAGCTTTCCAAGGACGCATTAGGAAATATGCTTAAGATACAAGACGTGAAGCGTTGGCCGCATTTGACGAGGGTCACCTTTTCGGTGAAAGGCCCCCATTCGACGCAGAGATCAGCAGCGGATATCTTTGGCATTCTCAATGGCCTCAGGTCTCTATCACTAGACATTGGCCGACTATGGATGAAGTCTAACAATATCTGTCTTGGCGAAATCAGGGATCCTACCATAGCGATATCTGACCTAAAGGACCTCACATTGGATGACTTGGATGTCATCCGGCAATACCGTCCGATCGCTCTTTCTATAACAAAGACACCAGAACAAGAGGATGAAGACCGACTTATCAGCATTATACATCAGAATCCGAGCATCGTTTCCCTTATCATTGGGTGCCATCTGGGACGCTACGCAGCCGTTATCAATCTGTTGAAATCGACAATAGAGGGGATGAATCAAAATGGAGGCCAGCCGTCAATATCCTCTTTTAAACTGGTTGACCCAACACTGCTCGGCTCACTAAAGGGGGATGTGCTTCAAGAAGTTCGACTGGAATTCATCACACAGCAGCTGTTTAACTCTGAGAACATTGTTAACGTGGATATTAATAATGGATCCTCTACCGTGGACATACGAACTCATCTGAGGTCCAATAAGTTCAAATCCGATGGCCCTGCACTGTACGACTTCATCCGCCAGTTTGGTTACTCAATCATCACATTGGTTGTATCAGAGTCGTTCAGTGATGACCTTGCCAAGCTGTTGGACGAATCCACAAAGCCTGTTTCGAATATTGCACGCCTCGACATCGCTCCTACCTCCTTGACAACAGCCGGATTGGACGCCATGGATCGAATCATCAAGCGATCGGAGGGATTAACCTACCTGCGACTGACTTTAAGGAGCCTCCGCCAGGAACAACAATTGGAGAAAGCGCTACTCCTGCTGGAACAATACAAGAATCGAGTTACAAGTGTCCATGTGTCGCTTTGGTGTCAAGAGAGCTGTCTGGCCAAGATTAAGCGAGTTCTCCCGGACAGATCTCGTTTCCCTCAACTGGAAGAGTTCTCTGTGGACTGCATCAATTGGGATCGTGGACCGCGTGGCAACGCCCGACAGTGGATCGTATCGATGATTTCAGCTCCAACGCAGCACCAGACACCACTGAAGGTTGTTGGAGTGAAAATCGACCTTCAGCCACAAGATTGGGAAGCAGTGATCAAGGCTATCGATCTCTCGACACTAGAAGAGCTGCACTTTGACAACTGCAATTTTTCCCAAGAGCAGCTGGAACTGCTGGCGGACCACGTCTGGAGCAGCTATGTGGCATTGCCATTGAAACTTCTGGATCTAAAGGGCTCAGAGATTGAAAAGGCAGCGAGCAACGATGCTAATACGCATGCAATGTTCGCGAGAGTTCAGTTGAAGGCACCACAAGTCAGAATCGAAGGTCAACACAAATTATTGTTTTAAATAAGATTACATGGCGACCCACTGGATGTCGTGAACCTAGACGATAGACGGGGTACAATGTAACACATGGCGGCGAGAAGGAGTGAAAGGGTCGGTCTTGATATTTGCCGTGGTGGGAGATCTTGGACCTCAGTGGACATTTCACGACATGTGGTGCCACAGGTTTGTGACGCTCCTTAAACACTAAAAGGGTTAAACCTTGTTGCTGGCTTGGCATCTTTTGCCCCTTTCCCTTTCTCTCACTTTTCTCCACTTTTCTCCACTCCTCTCCACTTCCCTCCCCAAACATCCTTCCCGGATCACTAAATTGGTATGAGCGCAACATCCTCGCAAGCTTTTCGTGCCCGGTCCTCCAAAACCATCCTCATCCCCACTCGTCAGGACCCCAAGAGTGGCCTGCGCATTGTGTTATGGAAGGACATCCTGCGGTGCTTCAAGAACGCTGAATATGTCATGTATGACCAAGAGATGGTCTTGTTCCTGACGGACGACGAATTCGAAGAGTAAGTACTTAGAAGGACTGAAGGAAGGAAGATGGTGGCTAGATGTTCAAGAAAGCATCCTACTCACACCATTCAACTTTCATATTCTCCACTACCTCTGTTTCTATCACTTGTAGCCTTCTCCCTCTGAGAATCGGACATCATCCTGGCGCGGTCCTTGTGGTTGTTGCCGCGGACGACAACCAAGGCGATTCAAGTTCTATTGGAATCCTCAGCAGCAATGGCAATGTAATCGGCGAACTTTCCGTCGTTCCAAGCTCAAGAAGTGAGGTCACATCGGTAGCAAGAGATATTGCCTCCTTGAGGATAAACGAGATTGACGACAATCAGTCCCTCACCGTGCATCCTCAAGGCCATTCTTCGGAAAGGGCGATTCAGGGACCACCTGCCACGAGTACGAGCCATCACCAAACAGGGACGGAGGATCATATCCTCCAACAAGAGCAGTTGCGTCAACTGCAGCAGCAGGTGCAGCGAATGCATGGACAGATGGAGGAAATTCTTGGAAAGGTCCAACAATCTAGCCAACATGTACAGAACACACAGCAACAGCTGAAAGACGACATTGACATGACTCTACAGCAAACACAGCATTCTATACAACAGCTCGGGGAACGCTTCGAGAAGACTCACCAGCGTGAAGCGGACCTGCAGATTTCACGGCAGCAATTGCAACGGCAAATCGAAGAGGTTCAGCAGAAGATGCAGCAACTAAATCAAGAGACACAAACATCTCGCCAAGAGACACAGGTTCAGGTGCAACAACAGTTGGATGAAGCTATGGACAAGATTCAACAGACGGGTCAACAAGCACAACATTCCCAGCAACAGTACGAACAATTGCAGCAGCAGATATGTGATATGGAGAAAGTCTGTCAAGACCAGGGCCACTTGTCACAGAAAGCCTTTCACCAATACCTATACGCACAACACCGTGTCCGGTCCGTTCTTGCGATACCTCCGCAAGATATGGCACCCCCTCTATTCCCTCGGCTATTCATCATCCTTCCAGAACCAACAGACGTTGTTGGCAGACAAAGAAGACTGACTTCATTACATTTCCGGCTGTACTTCTTGTGCGAATGCGGTACCCATCCCATCCCCAGGAGTTACAATAATCCACACCAGGTTCATTTGACAAATCATCCCGGATATAAGCTTCACAATCAGAAGGAGTTCATCGACAAATTCGGGTCATATCTCTTAACGATGATGTACATGGTCAAGTACGGTGCCAGAGTTGGAGGATTGGTAGTCCCACCACTGTTGGGTCTCGACCACGCAGTAGATGACAAGGGGGATAAGGGACATCTCCAGTTCATTAAGAAGAACATCGGTCGACTTGTCAATGATGCAATAACATACCTTCAGGAGGCCATTGGCAGTATTGGCGATGACTCTTCAACCCCTCAGAGATTGAAGGCTAATGATTTCAAAGAACTGAAATCGCATCCGAACTTCAAGGAATGGCAACACATCCATGGCGACCTGAGCAGTATAACGATACAGGGAGTACTTTATTCAGCGGTCTGCAGCGATCACTTCCGTGATTGTTACGAGTCGGTTTTGCTGCAATCGAAACTCGACATGCTTGTTAACGGCGGTATGTGGAACGGAATTGAGATCAGGATCATAGCCGCGTCCGAAGCGATGATCAAGCTTTCCAAGGACACGTTAGGAAAGGTGCTTAAGATTCGAAGCGTGAAACGTTGGCCGCAATTGACCGAGATAATCTTGAAACAGAACGGTGTTCAACCATGCGTGAGTTCAACAACGGACATCTTTGGCGTTCATAATGACCTGGGGTATTTATCGCTGGATATTGGTCGACTATGGATGACGTCCAAGGATATCTCTCAGGGCGAAATCAAGAATCCGTCCATGAGGATAACTGATCTAAGGGATCTCACATCGGACGACTTGAATTTTATCCAGCAGCACAGCCCGATCGCTCTAAGGATACTGAAGACACCAGAAAAAGAGGATGAAAAACGACTTATCAGCATTTTGCGTCAGAATCCAAGCATCGCTGGCCTTATCATTGGATGCCATCTAGAACGCTACACAGCCCTTATCAATCTGGTGATATCAACAATAGAAGGGATGAATCGAAATGGAGGTCGGCCGGCACTATCCTCTTTTAATCTGGTTGACCCAACACCCCTCGACTCAGTAAGAGAGGAGATGCTTCAATTCGATCGTCGACCTGAATCCATGTTGCTCAAAGTTCCCAACTCCAGTGGTGGCTTTAACATGATGTTTAAAAATGCATCCACTGTTGGCATCCGAACTGACCTGACATCCAATCAGTTCAAATTCGATGATCTTGCAGTGTGCGACTTCATCCGCCAGTTTGGTTACTCAATCGTCACATTGGTTGTATCAGAGTCGTTCAGTGATCGCCTTGCCAAGCTGCTGGACGAATGCACAGAGAAACTTGTTTCGAATATTGCACAGCTCGACATGGTTCCTACCTCCTTGACAACAGCCGGATTGGACGCCATGGATCGAATCATCAAGCGATCGAAGGGATTAACCTACCTGCGACTGACTTTAAGGAGCCTCCGTCAGGAACAACAATTGGAGAAAGCGCTACTCCTGCTGGAACAATACAAGAACCGTGTTACAAGTGTCCACGTGTCGCTTTGGTGTGAAGAGAGTTGTCTGACCAAGATGAAGCGCGTGCTCCCGGACAGATCTCGCTTCCCTCGACTTGAAGAATTCTCTGTGGACTGCATCAATTGGGACCATGGACCGCGCGACATTGCTCGACAGTGGATCATATCGATGATTTCAGCTCGAACGCAGCTCCAGACACCACTGAAGGTTGTTGGAGTGAAAATCGACCTTCAGCCACAAGATTGGGAAGCAGTGATCAAGGCTATCGATCTCTCGACACTAGAAGAGCTGCACTTTGACAACTGCAATTTTTCCCAAGAGCAGCTGAAGCTATTGGCGGATCATATTGCGGGCAGCAAAATGTTTTTATTGCCATTGAAGCGTGTAGGTCTAAAGGGTTCAAGGGCAGAAAAGATGGACGACATTGTTACCATGCGTGAATTGGCCAAGAGAATTGAGCAGAAGGCACCGCTTGTCAAATACGACGCTCAATTCACAGTACAGTAGTACATTAAAGATACTTTGAGTGCCATGGAGAGAAAGAGTCGTAGGTGAAAGAAACGGGTCCCCTGTGTTTACTCAAAGTCACTCGCCAGAGATCGCATCCACTCAGTCGAGTCATTTGCTAAAACGCTAAGGACGCGGCAACAGTGTTGGACGCCCATGCAAACGATCATCGTTCCTCGGGGCTGCAAGAAAATCATGCAAGGTGGGAATTTTTGAGGGTAACAACACTGCTGCACAGACTTCCCATTGAACAACTCATAGCCCTGTCCTCCCTCATAGACCCTCAGTAACGATGGTCGTTTCCTGAATGAGCGGTTCGCTGAGAGTGTTGGTAGCAAGCCTGTCTAATCGGATACACCACGCAGACTGAGGGCTCGGACAGGAGGTATGCATGGTTTTCGTTGGCTGTATCACTGACCCACTGTAAACACTGCAGCGCAAACCTTGTTCCCCGCACATTTAAGGCTTGGCATCTTTCCCGGCTTGGCATCTTTTGCCCCTTTTCTCCCGCCCTCTGATCTCTCCACTGCTCCAATCCTCAACATTCTCGCAACTTCCTTGAGGAAGGTATGAGTGCAATACCCTCCCAAGCGTTTCGATCCCGGTTATCCTCCGAAACCATTCTCATCCCCACTCGTCATGATAACAAGAGCGGTCAGCGCATTGTGCTATGGAAAGACATCCTGCGGTACTTTGAGCATGCCAAATGTCTCATGCATGGTCAAGAGATGGTCCTGTTCTTGACAGACGACGAATTTGAAGAGTAAGTGCACTGGCGTTCTGGGAGAGGGGGGGGGCAGATGGACAAATGCGCAAGTAAGCTTGCTCACACTCTCCAACCTTCATCTTTTTTCATGACCTTGTTTCTCTATCATTTGCAGCCTTACCCCGCTGAGAATCGGTCACTACCCTGGTGTGGTCCTTGAGGTTGTTGCCACAGGCGACAAACAAGGCGATTCAAGCTCAATTGTCGTCTCTGGCAACACCAGCAATATGGTCAGCGAACGTTCAGTGGTTCCAAGCTCAAGGGGCGAGGTCGCATCAGTTACAAGAGATGTCGTTTCCTTGAGGATAAGCGAGATTGACGACGACAATCAGGCCCTCATCGTGCGTTCTCAAGGCCGTCTTTCAGATAGGCCCATTCCGGGGCTTCCCACCACGAGTGCGAGCCACCATACGCCAGGGGCAGAGGATAACGTGACCCAGCAAGAGGAGCTGCATCAACTGCAGCAGCAAATGCAGCAGGTGCATCAGCAGATGGAAGAAATCCTTGGAAGGGTCCAACAAACCAATGAACATGTACAGACCACGCAACAACAGATGAAAGATGACATTGGCACAAATCTACAACAAACGCAGCAGTCTCTTCAACAACTTGGACAACGTTTTGACGAAGCCCAACAACGTGAAGAGGCCCTGCAGACCTTACAGCGGCAATTGCAACAGCAAATTGTGGAGGCTCAACAGAAGATGCAGCAACTCGATCAAGAGACACAAGATGCTCGTGAGCAGCAGCAACAGCAGCCGATACTCGAAATGGAGAAAACCGGTCAGGTCCAGGATCACTTGTCACAAAAAGCGTTTGATCAGTACCTACATGCACAACACCGTGTCCGGTCCGTCCTTGCGAAGCCTCCTCAGGACATTCTATTCCCTCGGCTGTTCATCATTCTTCCAGAATCAACAGCTGTTGCTGATGGACAAGAGGGACCGAGCTCATTACAATTCCGGTTGCACTTCTTGTGCGAATGTGGTAGTCATCCCATCCCCAGAGATTACAGCAAACCACATGAGGTTCACCTGACAAATCATCCTGGTTACAAACTGGAGAATCAGAAGGAGTTCATCGGCAAGTTCGGATCATATCTCTTGACGATGATGTACATGGTCAAGTACGGTACCAGGATAGGAGGATTGGTGGTACCGCCAATGCTGGGTCTCAACCACGCAGTTGCAGACAATGAGGACCAGGGACATCTCCAGTTTATCAAGAAGAACATCAGTCGACTTGTTGATGATGCGATAACTTTCCTTCAAGAGGTAATTGGCAGTATTGGAGGCGACACTTCAACACCTCAGAGGCTGGACACTAAAGACATCAACGAACTGAAATCGCATCTGAACTTCAAAGAAAGGCAACACATCCAAGGCGACTTGAACAGTGTGATGATCAAGATACAGGACATGGAAGGACTACACTTTACTTCGGTCTGCAGCGATCACTTGCGCGATAGCTATATATCGGCATTGAAGCAAGTGGAGCGCCTTTCCATCATAGGCGGCCGTACATGTACCAAGATCGAAGTTCAGATCATGGCCGCTTCCGAAACGATGATCAAGCTGTCCAACGATGCGTTAGGAAAGCTGCTTAAGATACGAAGCGTGCAACGTTGGCCGCACTATACGACGATCGGCTTGACAAAGAACAGCCATTTCGTCTCGAGTCCAACAGACATATTTGGCATTATCAATGGCCTAGGGTCTCTATCACTGGATTTCGGCGGTCGCATATGGGTGGCGACCAACGATGTTTCTCAAGGCGATATCAAGAATACAACGATTGGGACTGCTGTTCTTCTAAGGGACCTCACATCGAACGACTTGGATTTCATTCAGCAATACCGTCCGAGCGCTCTCGCGATAGCAAAGACGCCAGAAAAAAAAGAGGATGAAAATCGTCTTGTACGGCTATTACAGCGAAATCCAGGCATCCTTTTCCTTGGGATTGGATGTCATATGGGACGCTACTCAGCCATTATCAATCTGGTGAACTCAACAGTGGAGGGAGCGCGTCGAAGTGGGAGTCCACTAGCAGTAACATTTCTGCGACTGATTGACTCGGCGCTGCTTGAATCGGCAAGAGACGAGATGCTTCAAAGTGGGGGTCGACCAGATTTAATCTTGCTCAAACTGCTTAGCTCTGGGAACAGCGTTAACGTGATGTTTAACACTGGAATCAGCACCTTTGACATCCAGACTGAGCTGAGGCATACTCAGTTCAAATCCACTGACCCTGCTGAGAACGATTTCCTCCGCCAGTATGGTTGGACAATCACCACATTGGTTGTACCCGAGTCGTTCAGTGACCACCATGCCAAGCTACTGGATGAGTCCACAGGACAGATTCTCTCGAGGATTGCACGTCTCGAGATCACCCCTACAACCCTGACAACCACCGGATTGGATGCCATGAATCGAATCATCAACCGATCCCAGGCTTTAACCCACCTACGATTGGCTTTGAAAGACCTCCGCCAGGAACAGCAGCTGGAGAAAGCGCTGGACCTGCTGAGACTACACAAGGGTCGAGTATCAAGTGTCCATTTGTCGGATTGGTGTGAACAGGGTTGTCTGGCCAAGATCAAGCGAGTTCTTCCCAGCAGGACTCGTTTTCCACGACTGGAAGAGTTCTCAGTGGAGTGCACCAATTGGGACAGCGGCCCGCGTGACATTGCTCGGCAGTGGATGGTATCGATGATTTTAACTCAAACGCAACACCACGCTTCACTGAAAGTTCTTGGAGTGAAAATTGACCTTTCGCCACAAGATTGGGTGGTAGTGATCAAAGCCATTGATCTCTCAACGCTAGAGGAGCTACGCTTCGACGACTGCAACTTTTCTCAAGAGCAGCTGAAACTTTTGGCGGATCGTATTGCGGACAGCAGATCGCTATTGCCGTTGAAACTTTTAGATCTAAGGGGCTCAAAGGTGCCAGAGGCGAACACTCCTGAGATGCATGTAATTCTCACGAAAATCATGGAGAAGGCGCCACACCTCAGAATCGAGGGAGGTTAATACATATCACAGCGTTGAATAAAGTTATGTTGGTGACCCAAGCCAACATGGTAAGCAGCAATGGACCATTGCCCGCAATTGTTAACCTTGGTGCTCCCCTGGGGTCAGAGGAGAAGTGGCGAAGAGGTTTGTGGCACTCTGTCAACACTAAAAACCTTGTTCCTCTTGGAATCTTTTGCCCCTTTTCATTCTCTTCTCCACCACACTCCTCCCCCCAGTTTCCCTACACCTTGCTGAAGGGGTATATATGAGTGCATCATCCTCACAAGCGTTCCGGGTCCGGTCGTCCTCCGAAACTACCCTCATCCCCACTCGCCATGATACCAAGAGCGGTCAGCGTATTGTGCTATGGAAAGACATTCTGCGGCGCTTCAAGAATGCGGACTATCTCATGTGTGGTCAAGAGATGGTCTTGTTCCTGACGGACGACGAATTCGAAGAGTAAGTACACTGATGTACTGGATTGGGGAAGGGAGGGCAGTTGGACAGATGTGCAAGAGAAGCAAAAACTTGCTCACACTATCCCAACCTTGACCACTCGTTTCTCTATCATTTTTTTTGTAAGGCTTATCCCGCTGAGAATCGGACATTATCCTGGTGTGGTCCTTGAGGTTGTTGTCACAGATGTCAACCAAGGCGATACAAGTTCTGCGGCAGTCCTTGGCAATAACAACGTAGTCAGTGAGCTTTCCGTCGCTCTAAGCTCAAGAGGTGAGGTCGCATCGGTGACAAGAGATGTAGCTTCCTTGAGGATAAGTGAGATTGGCGACGACAATCAAGCCCTAATCGTGCGTCCACATGGACATCTTTCAGAGGGAGCGATTCAGAGTCTACCAAACCAAAGTGCGAGTCACCATCCGCCAGGAGCAGATAACATGACCCTCCAGGAGCAATTGCATCAGCTGCAGCAACAGGTACAACAAATACACCGGGAGATCCAAGAAATTCAAGGAAGGATCCAACAAACAGGTCAACAGGCTGAAGACACACAACAACGGATGAAAGATGATGTTGCCACGACATTGCAGCAGATGGATCAACGGATCCAGGATTCGGTGCAACAACTTCGAGAACAAGTCGAGGAGACCTGCCAAACGACCCAACAGTCGGCATTGCAGATTCAACAGCATGAAGACGCTCTACGGATAGTACAGCAACAATTGCAACAACAGATCGAGAAGTGGGATCAAGAGACACAGGGCTCTCACCAACAAACACAAGATGATCAACAACAGTTGCAGCAACAGTTGAGTGAAGCTATGGGAAAGATTCAACACATGGACCAACTGGTGCAGCACTCTCAGCGACAGCACCAGCAATTGCAACGGCAGATACTCAAGATGGAGAAAGTCTGTCAACAGGACCACTCGTCACAGGGGGCGTTTGACCAGTTCCTACATGCACAACATCTTGTCCGATCCGTCCTTGTGAAGCCTCCTGAAGAAAACTTATTCTCTCGGCTATTCATCATCCTTCCAGAACCATCACCATCTGTTGACGTGCGAGAGAGATCGTGTCCATTCCAATTCCGGCTGTACTTCTTGTGCGAATGCCGTACTCATTCCGTGCCCAGGGATTGCAACAAACCACACGAGGTCCACTTGACAAATCATCCTGGATACGATCTGGTGAATCATAACAATTTCCTCAAGAAGTTTGGGTCATACCTCTTGACAATGATGCACATGGTCAAGTACGGCGTCACAGTAGGAGGACTAGTGGTGCCGCCATTGTTGGGTCTCCGCCATGCAATTGAGGATGGCGAAAGCCAGAGACATCTCCCGTTCATCAAGAAGAACTTCAGTCGACTTGTCGATGACATGATAACTCACCTTCAAGAAGCGGTTGGAGGTATCAACTGCGACATTTCGACACACCAGAGTTTGGACTCCACAGATCTCACAAGCTGAAATTTCATCTGAAGACCGAAGATCACCAATACGTCTTGGGTGGTCTAAGTCACTTACAGATACAAGGTGTACTCTACACGTCAATCTGCAGCGATCACTTGCGATATTGCTACGAGTCGGCTTTGCAGCAATCGAAACACGACACTGATACCAATAATGGTGAATTGAACAAGGTTAATGTCAGGATCATTGCCACATACGAAGTGATGATCAAGTTGCTCAAGGACGAATTAAGAGAGGAGCTTAATCTACAGCTCGAGGAATCCCGAACATGTTGGACAACGATCAGCATGGAACTGGATGGTCATCACCCAGCGTCGAGCTCTATAACAGACATCTTTGGTTGTCGCAGTGGCTTCATAATTCTAATACTGAATTTCAGTCAGCTCGAGATGAACGCCATTTGTGTCACCACCAAAAATTCCTGGGGACGCGTTCTCCATCGAAGAATGGTCATTGTGATCCACATCTCTGATCTAAGTGACCTCACATTGGACGACTTGGAGATCATCCGGCAATACCACCCGATCGTTCTCGAGATATCCAAGATGCCAGAAAGAGAGTATGAGGATCGCCTTGTCAGCATTGTACAGCACAATCCAAGCATCAAATCCCTTGACGTGGAATGCGATATGAAACTGTTCACAGCCGTCATCAATCTGGTGAAAACAACAAGAGAGAATATGCTGAAAGGTGGGAGTTGTCCGGAATTACACACTCTCAAACTGCATGACTCTAAGAAAGGGGTTGATGGATTTGAGAACCGGGTTGAAGTAAGATTTGAGGGTTATGATATATCTGCCACCAAGTTGTGGTGCAATCAGTTCGGATCCGCTGACCCTGGAGAGTGCGACCTTATCCGCCAATATGGTTGGTCAATCAAGACATTGGTTGTACCTGGATCGTTCAGTGATCACCACGCCAAGTTACTGGATGAGTCCACAGAGGAGCTAAGTTCGGGACTTGAACACCTTGATATTACACCTACGTCCCTCACAGCTGCCGGATTGGATGCTATGGATCGAGTTATCAATCGATCGGAGGATTTAACCTACATACGCCTGTCTTTGAAGGACCTCCGCCAGGAACAACAATTAGAGAAGGCTCTACTCGTATTGGTGCGATACAGAGATCGAGTAACAAGTGTCTACATGTCGAATTGGTGTGAAGAGAGCTGCCTGACCAAAATTAAGCGAGTTCTCCCCGACAGATCTCATTTTTTTCGACTGACAGAGTTCTCTGTGGACTGTACCAATTGGGACCACGGTCTGAATGACATTGCTCGGCAGTGGATCATATCCATGATTTCAGCTCACCACATTCCACTGAAAGTCCTTGGAGTAAAAGTTGACTTTCAGCCGCAAGATTGGGAAGCAGTGATCAAGGCCGTCGATCTCTCGAAATTAGAAAAACTGCACTTGGACGACAGCAGCTTTTCCCAAGAGCAGCTGGAACTTTTGGTGGATCGTATTGCAGACAGCAACATATCGCCATTACCATTGAAACTTCTGGATCTAAAGGGATCGGGGGTAGAAAAGGTAGACGACACTGCACTCGTGCGTGCAACGCTGGCGAGGATGAAAAAGTTTGCACCACAAGTCGAGATCGTGGGTCGATACAGTACCTAGAATTAAACAAAGTCGTACTGGTGACCAGTAGATGTCATGAGTCTTCATGAAGAGAAAGTTTCCCTCCTGCATTTTGTCACAGAAGTTCCTGGGCCTTATCCCTCAGGGGTCAGAGGCGTGAAGGTGAAGTTGCACATGTTGAAGTGATCATGTATTTCAGTGTGCATCTATGTCAACTGTCTGCAGTGCCACACGGGGTTCCTCTCGCTCGTTATTCCTTTGGCATCGATATTCCCTGTCTCAAGCCCTCTTTCCTTTCTTCTTTCCCGAGGCGGCCGCAGCAACGGCCGCAGGTGACGACGATGAAGGTGAGCTGCTGGAAGTTGAGGCGCCGTGTGCTTTTGCGTGTTTCTGCTCCAATAACACGGATGCGGGTTTCTTGCCGTATTTGACCAACAGACGGGTCTCCACATTGTGCAATCCCCATTCGTGCTCTGTCAACTCGATGTTCTCCTTTTCGCTCAAAAAGATCTTGTGCATATCCTGAGGTTGACCAGTGGGACTCAATTGAGGTCCAGCCGCTGGGCCCATACCCATCGTGGACATGGCTTGCATAT
>Ga0247824_10001149_pt1 | contig 14185 bp, 5 predicted proteins | sample 13C_PalmiticAcid_FD_194412 | JGI IMG/M metagenome (GOLD analysis project Ga0247824, IMG submission 194412) | Soil microbial communities from agricultural site in Penn Yan, New York, United States - 13C_PalmiticAcid_Day48 | ecosystem: Environmental > Terrestrial > Soil > Agricultural land... | reverse complement strand
CGTTCCTCCAGCAGCGTTTGGCACAATTCGAACCGTGTGTTCGTATTTCACTCGTCATATCTTTCATCAATGATCGATGGTTTCCACTTCGTTGGCATACTCGGCAGATCTCACCCCGGAGCTCCTCGGGCCGTCGATTCGCATCGCACCACGTTGATGTTGCGTTTGTGACTCTGACAGCAGGCGCTCGAACCTCACCCAGAAGCAGCACCAACACCGAGCTGGGGGATTCCAATACGCACCTATCTGCCTTAGTTTGTGTTGCCTATCGGCCCGGCACCTTGGCATCATGTGGTGACACCCCTCCGCTACGCATCCATACAGCTCCATGATGGTGATGCTGGAGATACGGTAGCGACAAAACACGAGGGCATCTTGAAGCGGCCCGCACGGCTAGTAAACCGTTGTGACTTGTGACTCACAGCTGTAGACAGGCGCTGACCTCAATGTGATCCCGGATCGCACATCTGTTCCTGGGTTTAAATGTCCCCGGCTCAAGCTCTCACCCTCCCTCTCGTATTCATCTACTAGACGTCTGCGCTCCTCCTCCCGTCGACTTCCTCATCCGAAACCTTCCCAGACACAACATTGGATTTCAAACGCCAACATGAGCACCCCCAGAAGACATCGCTTGCTCTCCTTCAACTCGGAGCCAGGCCCGAACGGGCACGGGGCCCAGTCCGGGCTCCCCATGCTCGCCAAACCCTCGACGACACGAAACAACATTGTGGCCGCCTTGGGGGAGTTTGTTGGCACCTTCTTGTTCCTTTTCTTTTCCTTTGCCGGCACGCAGATCGCCAACACTGGTCCTCCAAGTGACGAGGCGATCCCGTTGCCCAACTCGGCCAATCTCATCTTTATTGCTCTCGCCTTTGGCCTGAGCTTGATGGCCAATGTTTGGGCGTTTTACCGTGTGACTGGAGGGCTGTTCAACCCAGTTGTAGGTCGCCTCTTGGCCTGGCTTCCGCTCCTTGCCCTTATGAGACTGCAACGTTTAACACCAAGGGCAGGTTGCCATCGCCTTGTATCTCGTGGGAGGTCTTCCTCCTGTCCGCACCATTGTCGTTATCATTGCTCAATTCCTCGGCGGCCTGGCAGCGGCCGGCGTGGTCTCGGCGCTCTTCCCAGGCCCGATGACCGTTGCGACCACGCTCGGCGGAGGCGCAAACACAGCTCAGGGTCTCTTCATTGAGATGTTCCTTACCGCCGAGCTTGTCTTTGTCATCATCATGCTCGCCGCTGAGAAGCACAAGGCGACTTATCTCGCGCCGATTGGCATTGGCGTTGCCTTCTTCTTGGCCGAACTTGTTGGTATGTTGAGTGCTAAAGCCCTATGGCACGAAAGCTCCCCAAGAAAACCGTTGACTGACTCGCCACTCTAGGCGCCTACTTTACTGGCGGCTCCTTGAACCCGGCTCGCTCCCTCGGCCCGGCGGTCGTCAACCACAGCTTCCCGGGATACTTCTGGATCTATTGGCTGGGGCCGCTCCTCGGTTCCCTCCTTGCTTGTGGTTTTTACGTGCTGCTCAAGTATCTAAGATGGAAGGAGTGCAACCCTGGTCAAGATTGGTGAGTGCAGACTTGATCTTCGCCATTTGGGACTGTGACTGACCTCTCGCGTAGGGACGATACGGAGAAGCTCAAGTCCGATAAGCCCTTCACCGAGAAGGCAGCTCCCAACCCCGGCGACCCATACCACAACGGCGTGGCCAACGGGCACCACGCGACAGACGGGCGGCCCGATTCGTCCGAGGTCTGAGATGGGCGGTAGTGATTTGAGGCAATGATAATACTGCATACACGAAGGTTGAAGGCTCAACAGGCTGGCAGCGTTTGACACAGGGTGGGGGAAAGGAGATGACGAGACTTTCATTCTAGGACATGGGGCAATGCTGTGGCACTTCGATCAGGGGGTTGACTGGAACGAAATCCGGTCTTCCTACGTCGCTTCAGGTTGGGGACTGAAAGGGGCAACGTGATCAGACTTCGACTTGTCGCCAGGCCTGTTGCCCCCTTTGACCCCCCATCCAATCGCTTCAGGCAAGCTTTCACACACTGCAGGAGAATAATTGGGTAATGCAGAATGGCATCATTACGATTGGCTTTGAAACTCCGCTTGAATACGAATGGCACCATCGTCTTTACTCTACCTCGCAGCCACTGACAAATCCAACATCCCCGTGCCACTCGGGCTATTTAACCCCTGAACATGCTACTGCGGATCACAGTACCCAAACTCCGGCTGGCAACCGACAATATACGGACAGAATTGGTCTCCGTCGCCGCAGTATCCAAACTGGCTGCAGCACCGTCCAAAGTTGGATCCCAGACAGTTCACGTTGTTGCCGCATCTCCCATCCGTGCTGCTCCGCTGGCCGGCGGGAAGCGTGAACGAGGGCCCTGCCGACGTGGTGGTGCTGGTGGTCGTGATCCGCGTGCTCGTGGGCGTGGTAGTCGTCGTGGTGATGATGCGGGTGCTAGTGCTGGTGCTCGTACTGGTGGAGGTCGGCCCGCCCTGCGTCGTGGTGACAGTCACGTTGCCACCCGGCTGGCCGGGGATGCCGGGCACGCCGAGGCAGGCACCGAATTCGCTCCGGCACCCGGCGCCGCAGAACTCCATGGAGGACCCACACCAGAAGAACTGGGAGCAGCAGGGGCCAAAGTTGGGGTTGCCGATGCACATTGTGTTGTTGCCGCACATGCCGTTGGTGGTGACCTGGAGAGAGCCAGTGGGAATCACGATGGGGGTGGTGGACGTGGAAGTTGTCCTGACAGTGGGGGTTGTCGTTGTGGTGGTCGTCGGCTGCTGGGCGGTCGTGCTGGTTGTGCTGGTTGTGCTGCTTGTGCTGGTGGTGCTAGTGGTGCTAGTTGTCGGGCGAGCAGACGTCGTCGAAGTCGTGGTCGGCTGCACCACCCTCGGCCATCCGCAAGTGCCATACTGTGTCTGGCAGTCAAAAAGCGGGTGGCAGTGGTCGACCGAGTCGCCGCAGAAACCGTAGCTCGAGCAGCACAGGGTTCCGGGGCACCGCCCAGCTTGGGGTCCGCACTGGGGGTTGTCCTGTCGCAGGCCAAGACGAGCATAGCTGCTCGACGCGTAGCGCTGACCATGGGGTCTTGCGAGGCGACGGCGGCCGAGCGCGGCGGCCATCTCGGCACCCCCTTCCTCCCTTGCCGGGCTGGCGCCGAACGCGCCGGTCCAGCACAGGGCTGCTGCCAGGCCAAAGTAGATGGATCGCATTGTCTCGACGGCCGCTTTTTGGTGGTGGTGGCCCCTTCCTAGGTCCGTGAGGTCTTGAGAGGAGGCTGACAGCACACGCGGGATCGACGAAGAGCAAGACGCAGATCCCCAAGATGGGGGGGTACCGCGCGAGATTTGAAGCCCTCCATTCCAGCCGTCGTGGCATCCATCGACCAGATGCCTCCTCCCAACAGATCCGGTTGCCGGCTGTAGATCAGGAACCCGCAGGAAGGGTCGACTTGAGCATCAGAGAAGAGATGCCAATGCTGCTCGGAAATTAATCTAAGCAACCAAAAGGTCACAGCAAGCACTATCCGGAGCATTGGTCTGATATATCAAGAGAACCTCAGAAAGAGGCTAAATAACAGGCTGCCGATTTTACCGAGCTTGGTGAGCATCTGCAGGAACGGCGGGAGTTGTCCCGTGCCGCCGTGACCGAAAACCGCCTTGGCGGGAGCCCCAGCATCGCCCCGGACATTGAGAACGTGATGAGAGATTCTCGGCACTCGATCGTGGCCTCGGTATGGGCCGCATGGGGTTCCCAAGACGGGCGTTCAGCGGGGCACTGATATCGGACAAGCCCGAACGGCCTGATGTCCACTGGCAAGGTGACACTGACAGAGCTCGCTTCGGCGCAGAGGCCGGTGGAAGGCCGGATAAGTGCTTCTAGAAGACTGGGTAGAGCCATGTGTACAGCCCAATCAGGCATGCGCTAGCTATGGTTCTGTCCGAGAATGGACTCGAAGATAGATGACAGAGCCATCACCGTCGCTTTCCATTCGCCCCGTACCACACAGCGAAGCGCCTGCCCTCCTTTTCCGGAGCATGGAGACAAGGGATCGGTGAACGCGCCATGTCCGCAGCAGGAGTCTTGGGCCAACAACCCCACTCTATACGTCTATCGGCTCAATGGCGAGAGCATGAATGGAGTCGAATCCCCCGAGATCATGTTCAATACCACGCTGGGCATATCCCTTTCTCGCCAACTTAACCGCCAGCACCCCGCTCTCGAGCTGTCATCCCCCGGTTGGCCTGCTCTCCGGGTTGAGAGCTTGTGCCAACAGTTTCTCGGCAGCCTGGTACTCGTCATGGTGGAACAATACCTCCCTGCCCGCCTTGCTGTAGGGCGGGGCGTCTGGGGGTGGAAGTGGTCCAGAGTAGAATCTCCGTACCTCCTCCTCCACGCCAGGCTCCTGAAGCCATCTCCGGCCGCGGGATGCCATCATGGTGAGATTGCATCGGGGAATGCGCAACTCGTCAAACATTTGCAGCCGCTGTTGCATGGCCTGGTTGTTCCTGGAATCCACCCCCCGAAACAGGACCTCCAACGCCGCGGCGGACTCGATCGCGATGCCGGCGCCCGCGGCATGCGTGGGTTTCATGACATGTGCCGCGTCACCCACTGCCAGAGTGCGGCCTCGCACAAAGGTCGTCAACGGCGATCGCGTATACTGGTGATGGTAGTGGATGCCGTCCTCGCTGGCCATCAAGACCATCTTCTTCAATGAGCCGTGGGAACCCTCGACGGTGGCGAGTGCCTGTGCGCTTGAGACCAGCAAGTTCCAAGGACCCTCTTCGTCGTGGCTAAGATGTGTGTCGTGGCTGACGACAATGTTGAGGAGTTTGCCTCCACGACAGCGATAAGTCATCCAGAAAATGTCCCTGTCCGGGTCAAGAAACGCCACAAATCCCGGCCGATCACGGCTGTAGATTTCCCTCAGGTCGGCTTCGCGCATGACGTCCTCCATGGACACCAGCCATCGGTAGAGGGAGCGGCCGGTGCGGCAGGCTTTGGAGGGATGGCCAGCCACTTCGGAGATCAAATGACTCTGTGCCAGGCTCTCCGTTAGCAAATTGACGTGATGTTCTTTGCGCCCCCTCGCACTCACATGTGCCCCATCGGCAATGACGATTAGATCCTTGATGATGCTTTGGCCGTCGCGCATTCTCAGGATACCCTGCTCACAGTCTACCCCCTGTACCTCACAGCCTAGTCGAATTTGCACGGGTGGCCCAGCTCCGATATCTCCCCGTGACATCGTGGCGAGATGCCTCAGTTCGCGGTGTAAGTCAACGCGATGAAGAGACCATACTCCATAACCCCACGTGTCGTGCTCGTTGCCCGCATACTCTTGTTTATCCAACACGACTGTCGGGTCGCTCGCGAGGGAGAGCACTCTGGACTCGTTTGGCACTGCCCCTGCCGTCTCCATGTCAAACCCCCAGCGGGCTAGGACCAGAGCGGCGTTGGGCGTCACGGTGATGGCGGCACCAGTCTCATTTTTGGACCACGACTTCTCAAAGACCTCGACATGCCACCCGGCACGGCGGAGAGCGATCGCAGCGGAAAGACCAGCGATGCCAGCACCGACAACGCCGACATGCCTGTGGGGCAAAGGCTGTTGGACCGCTTCTGCTCCGTTGGTAGCCATCCGGATCCTCCAAACTTGACTCGGAGCTGGTTCGAGGTTGGTCTTGATCACACATATGTTCTTCGTTCTCAATTAGTGAGGATGGTTTGGAAATAGGCCGCACTCGTGTGTCTCCCCTCTTTCGGCGGATGGGGGCAAACAGGTTGTGAATGATGGGGGTTAGTTCCGAACTTTGGGGAATGTCGGGAACCGAGCAAGACAACAACCCGAGTCTACATGAGCTGTCGGTCGGTTCCGGCTGAGACATGCCCGCTCTCCCATTCCGATGCCTCCGCAAAAGGTGGTCTGCGTAAAGGAGACGCAATACTTCAACATCTTGCCCGCGGTGGTTGTTGAAAGCTAGGTGACAGTAGCTGATATCCTTCACATGTTCTGAACCAGGGTACCGACTTGTCTAAACCCAAGTTTAGCAGCTTTCCGCAGCACGACCAGAGTGGGGCACACCTTCCCCTTGCATCAAACTTTCTTGGCAACCACTGTTAAGCCGACTAACAGTTCTGCACCAAAAATGGCTTAGGCCTCGATAACTATGCTAAAACGCACAAAATCTGACAATTTCGGCCATCGACTATAAAGTCGACTACGGCAAGACAGCCGTGTAAACGACTACTGGTAGGCTGCTTCTATCCGCGGCCCTGGGAAGGACTAGTATGACGACCTCTGCGACCCGCGTACGTGGGAAACAACGCCCGGTGGCCTCCCGTAGAGCCTGGGAGACAAGCCACTACCCGACCGATCGTGCGACCGCGCCTGTCCGCGAGTAGGCCGGAGGCGTAATGCCCCTCTTCGACCGGTTTTTAGCTTGGCCGCCCGCGGCTAGGTAGTTTTCCGTTCGACCTTCGCTCCCGAGAGCGCTCCGAAGCCGAGGCGGGATAACCTTGGGGATGGGAGGCAGGAATCTGAGGGGGGGGAAACAAGAACTACGGGCCCCTATAAAGGGAGTTGGGGGGAGGTAGCCTTCTAAGGTAGTTTATACGCTGCCGTACTACGTATAGCGCTCGAGTTGCTGTTTGGGCAGTACTTTTGTATATAGGACATAACTCAGCACGTCCCTATATGTCAAGTAGGCATTTGCTCTCGCTACGGCTTGAGCCTGGACGTTAAGCGAATACAACAATAACAACAAACCAGAGTGGGGCATCTGTGGACTGGCGAGGGAGAGTGTGGGTGACACAGGCGTTGGTGAGGGCAATCAGCAACGCCTACTGCGCAAAAAAAGAGTAAATATGCTAAGATACGAGTATTAAATTCTTTGAGGGCATTGCCGACGTAATATTTTGATTCTGCCGAGGTCCTCAGAGCCTCCGAACAAGAACAGGGCCCCAGAACAAGGCCCAGGGCAAGGAAGCATGACAAGAGGAATGGTCAGAACCGAGCTACCACCTGCAATTGAGACACGGCTCAGCTCCAAACAAGCGGGGTTTCGTTCCCTTACAGGTTGCAAATCTGTCAAGCCGTCTCCGTGCTGTTTGCTTTAACCAGGCAACGACCCCTGCAACGACCAGTAGGTTACATAGTTGAATCCCTGTCCGTCGTAGTACGGTTGCAGGCTCACCGTCTTGTCGCCCGCCGTGGCCGAGAACACAAGGGTCGTGGCACTCGTCCGCTTGAGCGAGCCCAGCTGGAGTTCCGGCGCTGCCGTCAGCGACGTGGTGCCATAGTTGCCCACCAGCACAGTCGGGCCGTACGCCACCGCCGCCAGCTTCTGATTGTCGTTGGCTGGCAGCAAGCGGAACCTCATGGGCAGGTTGACGGTGATGGTATCGCCGGCCACCCAAGCCCGGGAGATGCTGGCGTAGCTCCCCGCCGTGGCCGCAGTGGCAGCGGCCCCGTTGACAGCGACGGTCGCGCCGGATGCCCATCCTGGAATTCGGATCTTGATGACGAAGCTTTGGGTGTTGCCGCCGGAACTACCGTTACCGGAGATCGTGATGGTGGATGTGCCCGAGACGGGGAAGGACGTCGACTGCGTGACAGTCAGGCCGCGCTCAGTCCAGCTCAGCACGCTGGGCGTGAAGAGGTTGACATAAAGTGACGAGGCATCGTGGAAGTAGATCGAGTCGGCAAACTTGGTGTGAGTCTCGACTCCCGTTCCCTGGCAGCACCAGAACGAGTTGTAATCTGTGCTCCATGTGCCGCCGCCCCAGGCCGGGCCAACGCCTCTCCGTGCCCCTGGCTGCAGACTGTGGAAGTAGGTGACATGGCCGTGAGGGTCGGCCGGGTTCTGCTGCCCCAGCATCTGGTTGAGCACGGCGCGTTCGTAGAAGTCAAAGAAAGAGACGTTGGTGGGATCCAAGCTCCACAGCTCGCGTGTCAGCTTGAGCATGTTGTACGTATTGCACGACTCGCCCGCGTCGTTGCTTAGATACTGAGCAATGGCGTTTGGCGCCTTGAAGTGCTCAGCCTGGCTGTTGGAGCCGATGGCGTACGTCCGGGTGCCCACGACAATGTTCCACGCGTTCAACGCGATGGACCTGTACCGGGCGATGCCTGTGGCCTTGAACTCCCGAACCGTGCCGATCCACTTGGGGATGTTGGTGTTGGCGTGGAGCCCGTTCAGCCGGTCCTGGTTATCGGCCAGCGGAGTGAAGACCGACTGGTGTTCGAAACGTTGCGCCACCGTCAACCACTTCTTGTCGCCCGTCTGGAGGTACATGTCGGTCAGGACCGCAACCATGCCGCCGTGTTCGGTGTCCAAGACGCTCTGCATACGGTCTGTGGAGAGTTTGGAGGTGCGCGTGTCCACCCAACCACCTAGTTCCAGCAGCACCTTCTTGGCCGTGTCATCGCCAAACACCTGCCAAACGTCCAGGAGGCCCGCCATGGTCTTGTGAACGACATAGTAGGGCACACCAGACTTCAGGCTGCCCTGCTCGAGGAGATTGAAATCGTTCTCAGAAAAGGCATTCAGGTAGCCTCTGCTCCACCCAGCGGCGGCGTTGTTGGCCTGACACTTGGCGAGCTCGGCGACAAAGGTCTGCGCGCGCCCCTTGCAGTCGGGGTCCCTGGTCGTCTGCCAGCATTGTGCCCATGCGGACAGCAGATGACCTTGAAAGTGACCGCGGAAAGGAAAATCGGGGGCATCCCAGCCGCCATTCTTGCTCGCCCCTTGCGTCGGCAGCCAGTGGTTTTGGCGGAAGACGTAGAGCATCCGGTTCAGGTCGACAAACTTGAGGTAGGCAATGGTCCGGTTTTGGTTGTCCATCCACCGGCTGCTCGTCAGCTGTACCCGACTGAGGTCGAACGGATAGGCGAGGGTCTCATTCTGCGTGGGTGCCGCTAACGGGGTTTGACTGGCTGTCAACGTCGACCATGTCAGGACTAATGCAACAACGGGCGCAACAGACCACATCTTAACGAACTTTCTGTACAATCGAGAACGGAGCCTGTTACCTGCAGAGGATCTCCTGAGGGTGATTGCGCGCCCTGATATACCTCGAGCCAAACGGTTACTTCCCAGTGCCCCAAAATACCTACGTCGATGGTTTCCATGTCGGGCACGGCGCGCCTGCTGGAAGCGCCAGCGGTTAATATTCGAGGTTTCCATATCTTCAGACTCCCCCAAAAAATTCCACCACTGAAGTGCCTCAGAGACTCGCTTACCGGCAGTTGACTCGAAGAGGTGCCACCATTGGTGCGCTTCGTTTCGAAGCTCGGCAGCTTGATACATCACTCGAGCAGGCGCCCCAATGGGGTCCGGGCCGGTCTTGTCCCCTTGCGTGTACATGCTCCGTCCTGTGCACGTGGAGTCGGGAATACACAGCTGAGATGATGGGATCTGATGCTGGCCGGCAAGCCGTCAGTGCAGCCGAGATAGCTATTGGACTAAGGTATGTACCTATGTTGTCCGGTACGTGCGGGCGCGCGTTTGACCCTACGAGGTAAGGTACCTACCTATCCTTAGGCCTTTTAGGATTTCGAGTTTCCGCTTCTCATGTTCTTTGGTATTTCGAGTTGTGGTATCAGCGGCAGACCTCTGTTCCGACTCTGTGACCACAACTCGTCTCTCTGGTGCATTGTAACCCTAACTCTTCTTTTGTCGCTAGCGCTTTGTGGAAGAGTTTTGGCGAGGCAACACCTCATCTTATTGTTCTTGCAGACTAACCAATAGATGTGGCGACCAGTGTTCAGTTGTCATACGATCATTCACTAAGATAGGTAGGTAAGTCCTCGACTTGTATGTTTTATTGCGACATAAGTATTCTGTAAATAAGGTATTCAAGAATGTTGATGCGCTTGCACGGCCTACACCTCAACCGCCCATGTCCTTCGAAGGTGGCCCCGTTGTGTAACCTAGACCTCACTACCCGAGACATGCCGTCTCTTCCTGTTTTCGTTCATGTTCCCAGGGGTGTGGTTGGAGCCCATGTAATTTGGCGGCACATGAAAAGGATCCATAGATCGTCATTTGCAGCTGGCGTCCAAAAATAACCCCCATTGGAGTCTGAATGGCAAGAGCTTACAACTTATACTGAATCGGTAACGCGACTGGCGTTTGGAACTTCCCACTAACAGTGGGAAAGAAAACAGCAAAGTAAAGTTCTCGAGTATCTTGCCCTGCGTAAGTAGAGGTCGCTACCGTCGGCTGCCATGATAACCAAGTCTAAGGCCCTCTTCATGTTTCACAGCGACCTCACGATGAACCTCCTCCGTCCGTCTACTGTCTTTAGCGCAGGCCATATAATAGGGGCTCTCAACTGGGTGCCACGCATGACGGGACTTTAGCTGAGGGCCTTCGGCCCTGTGAACTTGGTTGGAACTAGGATCGACGCGTCACCCGCGTAGCAGAAATTGCTAGCGAAAGAACAGACTCCAAGATACTCAAACCCGGAAATGAGGAAGAGAAGGAGAACTTGCTCAAAGATTTGGGCCTGAGAAGTGAAACCTGCATACCAAGACACCTGGACCTCGGGGCCCGGTAAAGCATCTCTCACACAGGCTTGTTTTGGTTCAGTTCAAGAAAGACCTTATCTTTATCCAACGTGACATCTGTGGAAGCCCCTGGGGAACAGGACACTCCTTTCAACTGAGGAAGCTGGGCCGGCAGTCGCTGCTTTGTCACGGTGCTGTCTGAGCTGGGCTAATAGCAACAGCACTGTCGCAGTCTGGTGTGAGAGTGTGGAGGCACTACAACTGATCAGTGGATGACTTCATACCCTTGATGCGGCATGAGTTTGTCAGCCTGAGTGACCTGAACTGCATGGCAGTTCGTACTTGATCTCTGTATCCTCGGTGCTTGGGCCTTCAATCAACGCAGTATGCAGCTTCAAGTCGGTCATCTCTGATGCTTATCATCATCGTCCAGAAATCATCCAACACCCTGGCGCCAAGGTTGTGCTGCTGCCATCAACAACATCCTCAGCCAAAGCAACTGAGCGGCTTTTCAGTCAACAACTTGCTTTTCCCGCTCTCTGCGTTCGGGCCTTTCCCGACGTTCCCGGAACCCCAATCCTCTGCACTCCTTGTGCCCCGATCACTGCTGCCAATCTACCCAAAACCCCTGCACCACTAGTACGGTTAGGTGTGAGAAGACTTGAGGATCTGAGTGGTCAGAAGCCGAAGGCCTGCGGCAATTTGAGACTGAGGTTTGCCAAGCCTGCGTAGGTAAGGTATATTACACGAGTGGGACCGTTCTCGCCGATATCTTGTTGCCCTGTCTTCGATGTTCAGATCTCCTCGGATTTCGGTATCAATGCATTCCAACCGGGCTCACCAGGGTACTGGGACCCTAGTAAGGCCGAGGCTGCCGGATCCGAGGTCTCCAGCACCAAGCAACAATTTTCAATCAAGGTTGGTCTTATGGTGGAGTGGCCCAATCCGCCTCGTCGGTTCCAAGCGGGCACCCACAAAGCTCGGGGTTCTAGACCACGCCGCAGACTTCCAAGCTCCACAATCCGTCAGGGTCTGGGGGTCTCCGCACTCCACTGAATTGAATCTTCTCGGTTGCTTCCATCCCCTTGTGCCTGTCGGAGGTTTGAGGCCCCATCACCGTGGCTCTCCTTTGCGCCGTCTGGTGGCATGAACCACAATTCCAGCCGCGCACTGATGTGCCGAGACGGTCTTGACTCGGAGGTGATGACCTGTAGTGTACCTTATGTACAAGGAGGGTCGGCCCAAAATAGAAATGAACATGCAGGCGGCCGGACGTCGGAACTGAACCAAGGACGGGAATCGAAGAAATCGAACTGGAATCATCGCAGCGCCCGTTTCCCAGTAATTCCCTTGGCCGGATCTTTCAATCCGGCCGCCAGAGGCGGGCGGCTCCTGTGTACCTGCAGGACAACTCAACATCCCCCCTGGCTTGTTTGCTCTGGTGGGGAGCTGAGGGGGCCAATTCGAGCTTAGGAGATGGGCGAGATACCCAAGCGGGCGGTTCCCTTCGATAGCGCCGCTGCCCGTCTGTTACAGAGATCCACCAACAGAGGCAATATTGCTCCTGGACCTGGGGGGGCCCTGTCGGATTCGGCCTAGGCCGTCTGATAGCCACGAGCTGGAAACGGACGCGGGCTCGGCGACGTTGTAACGTTATCCGTACCTGGCTCTGGCTGACTCTGTTGCCGTTTGCCCAAGGCATGGCATCCATGCATATCAAAAACGATGAACGGCAAACTCTAAGTTGGAGATGGGGTGTCGCAGGAGATGCATTCAGGGGAAGGGTGGGACTTTTTCAATAGTGCGCTTGAAAGCCATCAGGCTGAGATGGACATGGGGTATGGTTGGCCATGTATTTAACTTTGAATGCCTCGCTCGCCGCCGTCGCGTGGTGAACTCAGCGGCACATTGGCACCTCAGCGGCTCCCGTCGCGTCCCTTCTTTTAAGCCAGTCCGGAGGCATCCTGACCTCGGCACGCTCCTTCAGACACTTTCGTTTACCAGTGGACGGCGATCCTCGCCGCCACGTCCTCTCTTTTGGCCAAGGCCAACCACCACAACCCCAACATTCTTTTACCCACCATGGCTCGGGGTCTGTACCAGCTCGCCCTCCTGGGCCTTGCCGGTCTGCCGGCTTCACTCGCCGACGCCGGTCCGGCCGACGTCACCTGCGTCGGAAAGGCCAGCGACCAGGCCACCTACACGGGTGCCAGCGGTGCCGTTTACCAGATCATGTGCGGCATCGACTATTCCGGCTCGGACCTTTCCGCCACTTCGACGCCGACCTTCGCGGGCTGCATCGACGCCTGCGACGCTGCACCCGGCTGTATCGACGTCAGCTACGCTGGCGAGTCCTGCTATCTGAAGAACAAGATCGACCAGCCCCTTGAGAGGGACTGGGTCTGGACCGCGAAGCAGGTCACCGCCGCCTCGTCGGCTGGGGCCAGCACCAAACTCACCTGCGTTGACAAAAAGAGCGACAAGACCACCTACACTTCCTCCACCGGTGCTGCATTTGAGATTCTGTGTGGCGTCGACTATGCCGGAGGAGACGTGGGCGCCACCAACACTGCCACTTTTGAGGCCTGCATCGACGCCTGTGCTGCTACGGCTGGGTGCATCGACGTCAGCTACGCCGGCGAGGCCTGCTACATGAAGAACAAGCTTGAGGCTGCCCAGGACAGGGACTGGGTCTGGACCGCGAAGCTGGTTGAGTCCGGGAGTGGCGCGGGCCAGGCCAGCACTAAGCTCTCCTGCGATGGCAACGCGAGCGACGGCAAGATCTACAAGGCCACCAACGACAACTTCGAGATTACGTGCGGCAAAGACTATGCCGGCGGTGACCTTCTCGGCCTCGGCACCTCCTCGTTTGAGGAGTGTATCGAGGCCTGCGACGCGCATGCTGAGTGCGTCAACGTCGCCTACGTCTCCGGCGGCTGCTACCTCAAGAAGGAGCAGAACCCGGCCGTGGATAGCGCCGCCGTGTGGGGCGCTGTGCGCAAGCCCGCAACCTCGACCGCGACCGGGACTGCGACGGGCACCGCAACCACTGCCACTTCCACTGCCACCCCGACAAGCAAGGCGCCGCTCAGCTGCGACAACAACGCCAGCAACCTGGTCAAGTACACCTCGGCCAAGAACGGCCTGTACCAAATCCTCTGCGGTGTCGACTTTGGCGGCAACGACATTGCTGGCACCACAACCGCCTCCTTCGAAGAGTGTATCGCCGCCTGCGACGAGAACACCGCCTGTGTTGATGTCAGGTAAGTCTCCCCAGAGCGACTGTGAAGCTGCACTGCGATCCTGGGGGCTGACGGTCTGCCTTACTCCAGTTACGTCGCGCCATCCTGCTACCTCAAGGGCGTCGCCGAGGAATCGACACAGGCCAGCTATGTGTGGACGGCCAAGCAGCTCAAGTCGCCTGGCTCGATCTTCAACTTCCCCACCGTCACACCCATGGACCCCGGCTCGGGCACCGAGGAGAGCTTCGAGGGTCCCTTTGAGTTTGAACCCGCTCCCATCGCCACCCTTGGTCCCGTCCCGCCTCCCGGCGTCAACATGGCCGGCACCGGTGTGCTGACCCCTGACCCGGTGTCTGAGCTCTGGTACAACGGCACGCAGAGCGATAGCGATGGCACCGACC
>Ga0247824_10001148_pt1 | contig 14194 bp, 16 predicted proteins | sample 13C_PalmiticAcid_FD_194412 | JGI IMG/M metagenome (GOLD analysis project Ga0247824, IMG submission 194412) | Soil microbial communities from agricultural site in Penn Yan, New York, United States - 13C_PalmiticAcid_Day48 | ecosystem: Environmental > Terrestrial > Soil > Agricultural land... | reverse complement strand
CTTCCATGACGACTCCCCCGCCCGCCCCCATTTCACGCTGCTGCGCGATGAGCACCTCACGAACACGCGGCTGCCGTGCGACAGCGGTCGCGGCGGCATCGATCTCCGGCGTGCGGATCGCCGACCGCACGTCGTGACCATCCACCGTGATCACGCCGTCGCCGACCACGATCCTGGCGCGCGAGGCGAGTGCCGCCAGCGCCTCCTCGTCGGAAAGATCGAGGCCTTCCTTCACCGCCTTCCAGCCGACTGCGCGATACATCGCGCCGGTGTCGACGTGCCGGTATTTGAGTCGCGCCGCAACTTCGCGCGCGATCGTTCCCTTGCCTGCACCCGATGGCCCGTCGATCGCGACGATGAGAGGCTGACTGGCCGGGGTCGGTGTCATGAGATCAACAGGTATTATCTCCGGCGATGCGCCACCGGCGGAAACTCCTCGGGCTCGCCACCGTCCCGCTGCTGGCGCTGCTCGCGTTTGGGGGCGGCGACTACGCGAGGGGCGCGGCGTTCGTCATCCAGGCGGCGGGAATGCAGGGCCCGGCACGCACCGTCGCCGAGTGGACGACCAGCGATCTCGCGGAGTCCGAAGCGCAGATCCCCTGGCGCGGCGGGTCGCTGCGCGCTCGCCTCTACCAGCCAATGTCTGACGGTCGCCCCATTTCGGCGGACTCGCTGCGAGCGCCGCCGTCGCTCCTGGTGCCCGGCGTGCATGCGGGAGGGATCGACGAACCACGCCTCATCCAGTTCGCCCGCGACGTCGCCTCGATGGGGCGGATCGTCGTGACGGCCGAACTGCCAGACCTGAAAAACTACAGCATCACACCGCGCACCACCGACATGATCGAGGATGCGGGCCTGTGGCTGTCGGCGTCCAGCGGATTCGCCCCCGATGGACGCGTAGCGCTGATGGGCATCAGCTTCGCGGGAGGCCTCGCGATCGTCGCCGCATCACGTCCATCGCTCGCGCCCAGGATTGCGTTCGTGTTGTCGTTCGGCGGACATGGCGATCTTCCAAGAACGCTGCGGTACCTCTGTACGGGCCATTTACGCAACGGCACCACCCGTGCTCCGCACGACTACGGGATCGCGATCATCCTGCTCGGCGTCGCGGATCGGATGGTGCCATCCGCGCAGGTGCAGCCCCTCCGCGAAGCCATTCTCGCGTTCCTGCACGCCTCGCACGTCTACATGTGGGACAAGGCACAGGCGCAGATCGAATTCGCACGCGCTCGGACCATGGCCGACTCTCTTGCGGAACCCGCGCGCACCTTGATGCAGTACGTGAACGAACGCGATGTCGCGCGTCTGGGGCCGCTGCTGCTGCCGCACGTAGCGCACCTCGGAAACGACGACGCGCTTTCGCCGGATAGATCCACGCCGAAGTGCCCCGTCTACCTGCTGCACGGAACGGAAGACAACGTCATCCCGGCGGAGGAATCGCAACTGCTCGCCGAGACACTCCGTTCACGCGGCGTGGAGGTGAAACAGCTCGCGACGCCTCTGATCACCCACGCCGAGGTGGACCGCTCCGCCGCGGCACTCGCCGTTTGGAGTCTCGTTCACTTCTGGACTGACCTGCTCGACGAACACTGACGACAGGGCGGCGTTTACCATTTGCCATCTGCCATCCACCATCTCCGCCCTCGCGCCGCGCGACGCGCCGGAGCGCGGCGACCTCGCGGTCGTCGAGATCGCGGAACTCGCCGGGACGGATGTGCTCGTCGCGAATCGGGCCGATCCGCACACGACGCAGACGGACGACCGGGTGGCCGACCGCTTCGCACATGCGGCGTACCTGCCGGTTACGCCCTTCGTGAAGCACGATCGACAGCACCGCGTCATCGCCGCCCTGCGATTCAATGACTTTCTCTATGGTGACGTCCGCATGCGAAGTCTTGCGCCCATCGAGCGCGACGCCATTCGACAGCCGGTCGAGCGCATGTCGGTCAGGAACGCCGCGTACTCGCGCCTGGTACTCGCGTGCGACACCGTGGCTCGGGTGCATCAGGCGCTCGGCCAGCTCGCCGTCGCTCGTCAGGATCAGTAGACCTTCTGATTCGTAGTCAAGACGGCCTACCGGATACACGTAATCCCGCACGCCACCCTTCGCGAGGAGGTCGATCACCGTTGGACGCTGCTGAGGATCTGACCGGCTGGTGATATACCCGCGCGGCTTGTACATCAGGATGTAGCGGCGGGCGGTGGCGGTCTTCACGCGGCGCCCGTCGACGCGGATGTCGTCGACCTCGGGATCCGCTTTCGATCCGAGCTCCGTCACTGTTGCACCGTTGACGGTGACCCGTCCTTCGGTGATCAGCGATTCGGACGCGCGCCGCGACGAGACGCCAGCCGTCGAGAGGATCTTCTGTAATCGTGCGAGAGGCATCGCGCAAGCCCGAAGCCGAATCTGGAGCGGTAGCCGGAAGCCGGAAGCCGGAAGCCGGTATCAGTGTACCTGCTCGTCCTTCGCGCCGCCGATCAGCTGCGGTTCCGGCATCGATTCGCTCGGCGCACCTTCGCTGTCATCGAACGGCAATGGCGAGGTGGTCTGCGGCGGCTCCGCCAGACTCAGGGGCAACTCGAACCCGAGCGCGTCTGACATCTCCTCCACCTTCGGCAGATCGGTGAGATCGTTCAGGCCAAAGCGTTCGAGGAACTCGCGCGTCGTCGCGTACATGAAGGGACGGCCAACGACCTGTTTGCGTCCGACCGTCTTGATCAGGCGCCGATCGACGAGCGTGGAGAGCACGCCGCCACTGCTGCTGACGCCGCGAATGTCGGCGATCTCGGCTGCGGTGACCGGCTGCTTGTAGGCGATGACGGCCAGCGTCTCGAGCGCCTGCACCGACAACTTGCTGGTGGTGCGCTCGTGAAACAGCTTGCGCACCCACTCGTGCAGTTCGGGCCGCGTCACGATCTGATGACCGCCGGCCACCTCGACGAGTTGCAGCCCGCCCATTCGCTCGTAGTCGGCCTTCACCGCCGCCAGAGCCGCGTCCACGTCCTCACGCGGCTCGCCGTCGAGCAACCTGTACAGCGTTTTGTTCGTTACCGGTTCGGGCGAGGCGAAGATCAGCGCCTCGATGATGGGTTTCAGATGGTCAGACATAGCTTAGTCATGTGGAATCGGCTGATCGGCCGGTCTGTCGATCGGTCGATCGCCATCGGTAGATCGGTGGCTGCCATCGGCCGATGAGCCGTTCGGCCGACCAGCCGATTGGGGGATCGCCCCGCGGTCCCCCAGGGGTCTGGGTGCGTCGGCCGGACGCGCGCGCTTGTAGATACGGATCGGGCCGACGACGCCGGACTGGAAGACGCGCACGAGTTTCAGGCGGATCATCTCGAGCATCGCGAGGAACGTCACGATGAGCCCGGCGCGCGACTGCACATCGGCGAAGAGATCCTCGAAGCCGCACGCCTCGGTCTCCGAGAGGCGCGCCATCAGTTGTTCGATGCGTTCCTCGATGGGGATCTGCTCGCCGGGCAGGTATATCTTCGGCCGCTGCTTCGCACGCTCCACGACCGCACGGAACGCGCTGATCAGACTGAACAGATCGACTTCGATCTCGGGCTCCGGCGCCTCGCCCGCAATCTCGGCGATCGGGCCGTCCGGCCGGGTCCACTGTGCGCTGCGCAGCGTTTCGCGCTCGTGCAGCAGTTCCGCCGCCGCCTTGAATTTCTGATGCTCCAGCAGGCGACGCACGAGCGCTTCGCGCGGATCCTCCTCGGGATCCTCCTGGAGCGGGTCGGGCCGCGGCAGCAGCATCCGCGACTTGATGTGAATCAGCGTTGCCGCCATGACGAGGAACTCACCCGCCACGTCGAGGTTCAGCTCCTGCATCAGGTCGATGTATTCGAGGTACTGCTTGGTAATGGTGTGGATCGGGATGTCGTAGATGCTCACCTCGTTGCGCTTGATGAGGTGAAGGAGCAGATCGAGCGGCCCCTCGAAGTTGTCGAGACGAACGGGATAGCCTTCGAGGACGGATTCGAATTCCTGTTCTTGCATTCGTGTCTTTCTCAGTACCGGAGTTTGGCCGCAGCCCGCACCCGTTCCATCGTTTCCTCTGCGACGGCTCGCGCGCGCCGGGATCCGTCGCGGAGAATATCGCGCAGCGTGTCCGGCTTCGCAAGCAGCTCGGCGCGGCGGACCCGCAGCGGCTCGAGGTACGCGTTCAAAGCCACCGCGAGCTTCTTCTTCACCTCGACGTCGCCGACCTTGCCTTCGCGGTAGCGGGCCTTCAGGTCGTCGACCTCGGCAACGTCGGGATTGAATGCGTCGTGATAGATGAAAACCGGGTTTCCTTCCACCGTGCCGGGCACGTCGGCGCGCACACGCTTGGGATCCGTGTACAGCTGCATCACTTTCTTGCGCACGGTCTCTTCATCGTCGGCGATGTTGATGGCGTTGCCGTAGCTCTTCGACATCTTGCGATTGTCGACGCCGGGCAGACGGGCGAACTTCGTGAGGAGGGGCTGCGGCTCCACGAACAGCTCGCCGAAAAAATTGTGATACCGGCGCACGATTTCACGGCTCAATTCGAGGTGCGCGACCTGGTCCTCACCGACCGGCACGTAATGGGCGTTATAGATGATGATGTCGGCCGTCTGCAGCAGCGGATAACCGAGAAAACCGAGCGTCGAGAGGTCCTTCTCGGCGAGCTGCTCCATTTGCTCTTTATAGGTCGGTACGCGCTCGAGCCATGGAATCGGAACGACCATGGACAGGAGCAGGAACAGCTCCGCGTGCTCGGGCACCATTGACTGCACGAAGAGGGTGCTGCGCTCGGGATCGAGGCCACCGGCGATCCAGTCGGCGACCATGTCGTACGCGCTTTCCACGATCCCCGAAGTTTCCGCGTAATCGCTGGTGAGCGCGTGCCAGTCGGCGACGAAGTAGAAGCAGTCGTACGTTTCCTGCAGCGCCGCCCAGTTGTGGAGGGCGCCCACGAGATGCCCGAGGTGCAGTTTGCCCGTCGGGCGCATCCCTGAGACGACACGCGATTTCACAGCAGCAGCCCTCGGATGAAATCGTATGGCGGCTCGACAAGCTGCCAGAGGATGCCGGTCAGGAGCAGGCCGTACAGAATGATGAAACCGTACTGCCGCAGGCCCTGCAGCAAACCGCCCATGGTGTCGGGCAGCAGACCTGCGAGCACGTTGCCGCCATCCAGCGGCGGGATCGGGATCATGTTGAAGACTGCCAGCAACACGTTGATACCGACAGCGGAGTAAAGGAGTGTGGCCAGGTCGAAGAGCCCGGGGCGGACGGACACCGCGCCACCCACCGCGTGAAACAGGACCGCCGCAATCACCGCGAGCACGAGGTTGCTGGCCGGCCCTGCGGCCGCGACGACCATGAAGTCCCTCTTCGGATTCGGGAGCCGCCTCATATCCACCGGCACTGGCTTCGCCCACCCGAGAATCGGCAACCCGCTGAAGATTGCCAGCAACGGCAGGAGGATCGTTCCCAGCGGATCGATGTGGACCTTGGGGTTCAATGAAACTCGTCCGAGCATCCGCGCCGTCGGGTCGCCGAGGTGATCCGCCGTCCGCGCATGCGCCCACTCGTGAACGGTCAGCGAGCCCAGGACGATCGCGAAGTTGACGAGTTGCGAAATGATATCCAAACGCTCGCTTCGGGAGGGTCGTTTCAGGGACGCTGAATGGTACGCGAAAACCCTTGATCCTTCAACACTTAACGCGAATTGGGGACAGGCCCCTTAAGGGGCCTGTCCCCCTCCTCCCCGGGACCCCGGGGTTCTCTCCCCTTAGCTGCGGGCGAAATGGGCGAGCACGGCGTCGGCGCAGCGCGCACCGACGACGCGGACGAGATCTTCGCGCGTGGCCCGGCGGACGCCGGCGACACTGCCGAATGCAGTGAGCAACGCCTTCCGCCGGCGCGGACCGATTCCCGCGATCTCATCGATCTCCGACCGCAGGGCCCGCTTTGTTCGCGACTGCCGGTGAAACGTCACGGCGAATCGATGCGCCTCGTCGCGGATCCGCTGGATGAGCAGCAACGCGGGACTTTCCTTCGAAAGCGCGATGCCGTCGACCTGATCCCGCGTGAAGAGCAGCTCTTCCTTCTTGGCAATGCCGACCGCGACCAGGTTCGCAAGCCCCAGCTCCTCGAGCGCCTGGTAGGCGGACGTCAGTTGCCCCTTCCCGCCGTCGATCAGAATGAGATCCGGAAACGGTCCGCCCTGCTCGAGCAGCTTGCGATAGCGGCGCTGGACGACCTGGTGCATCGAGTAGAAGTCGTCCAATATCACCGCTCGCGGGGCCCCACCCCCGCTCGCGGCGGCCGCAGGCGCTGGCGTTTCGGCATCGTTGCCCCACACTCCATGTATCGCCTCGGGCCGACTGTCGGTGAGCGTCACCCCGAACCCCGAGTCCCGAACCCCGGACCGCTGACCGGTGCCCCCGGAGCCCTGAGCCCGGATGCGGAACTTCCGGTACTCCGACCGCTTCATGCGTCCGTCTTCACACACGACCATCGACGCGACGGTCTCGCTCCCCTGAATCGTCGAGATGTCGAAGCATTCGATTCGCCGCGGCAGCGCGGGCAATCCGAGAACGGCGCGCAGCGTTTCGAGCGCATCGTAGTTGGCGGCGACGTTCTCGTTGAAGCGCGACTGGTATGCGACCGCAGCGTTGCGTGCGGCGAGGTCGAGCAGTCCGCGCTTCTCGCCTCGCTTCGGCACGCAGATCCGCACGCGACGCTGCGCGACACCCGACAGCCAGCCCTCGAGCATTTCGGTGTCGGCATCGTTGAAACCAACCGGCAAGTGCACTTCCGGCGGCGCGACGCGCTCGGCATAGAACTGCTGGATCGCAGCCTGAAGAATCTCGCTCTCGTCACGAACCTCCAGACCCTGCACCACTGGAAGGGAGCCGCGAACTCCCGCCTTCGCCGGGACTGCGGCGGGCGAGCCCAGCCCCGCGGACTCCGACTCTGTCACGAGCTCCATGCGCTCGACCACGCGTCCGCCACGCACCTGGAAGATCTGCACGACCGCACCAGCGGGGCCGACCTTGACGCCGAATGCATCGCGATCCCCCAGACCTGGCGTCGCCATCTTCTGTTGCCGGGTGCGGAGTGTCTCGATCGTGCGGATCGCGTCTCGCAACTGCGCCGCGCGCTCGAATTCCTCCTCAGCGGCCGCTTCGCCCATGCGCGTGGTCAGTGTGGTGACCAGTTCTTCGTTCCGTCCCTCGAGGAACAGCCTCGTATGCTCGACGGCCACGTGATAATCGTCCTCACTGCAGATCTCGCGGACGCACGGCGCCGCGCACCGCTTGATGTCGTACTCCAGGCAAGGCCGCGCACGCCCGCCCGTGATGACCTCGCTGCACGACCGGATGCCGAACAGCTTGTGGGTGAGCGACATCGTCTTTCGCGCCAGCGATGCTGGAAGGAACGGACCCGCGTAGAAGTGGTCGTCCTTCTCGACGTGCCGTGCGACGAGCACGCGCGGAAAAGCCTCACCGCTCGTGAGCTGGAGATACGGATAGTTCTTGTCGTCGCGGAGCAGGATGTTATAGCGGGGCATCCGCTGCTTGATGAGGTGATTCTCCAGCGCCAGCGCCTCGACGACCGAGTCGGTGACGATCACCTCGAGCCGCTGCGCCTCGTTGAGCAGCGCGTCGATCCGCGGGCTCATGCCGCGTGCTCCCAGATAGGATCTGGCCCGGTCACGCAGCACCTTGGCCTTGCCGACGTACAGAGTTTCACCGGCCCCGTTGTAATAGAGGTAAACCCCGGGCTGCTCCGGCAAACGGGCGATCTGGGCCTTGAGGTCCTGAATCGGCATGCAGTAGACTGCGATTTTTACAAAGAATTGAACCCTTTATTGTATCGCGCCCCGCGGGAGGCCGACCGTTCATGACATTCACCGGCCTCATCGGGAACATCTGCATGTTCCCGTTGCGCGCGATCATTGCCGCATGCGTCGCGCTCAGGATTCATCCGAATATCCTCACGTTCGTCGGCGTGCTCATCAACGTTGCGGCGGCCGTGGCGCTCGGCAAGGCGCATTTCGTGACCGCCGGCGTGATCATGATCGTCGCCAACATCTTCGACTTCATCGACGGCAAGGTCGCGCGCGAGCTCAACGCGGAAACGAAGTTCGGCGGCTTCTGGGACTCGGTCATCGACCGGTTCTCCGACATCGCCCTGTTCCTGGGTCTCATCTATCTCTATTCGACGCTTGGACGCACCGATTACGTCATGGTCACGGCGATAGCCATGATGTTCGCCATCATGACGAGCTACACACGCGCGCGCGCGGAGTCGCTCATCGCGAAGTGCAAGGTCGGCTTCATGGAGCGGCCGGAGCGGATCGTGCTGTTCATGATCGGCGCGTTCACCAACCGCATGGCGGCAGTGATGTGGGTGATCGGCGCACTATCGGTCTTCACCGTGGCCGACCGCATCATCTACACGTATCAACAGCTGCGCGACGCCCGTCCGGAGCCGGTGGCATGAAGAAGACCGTCACGCTGCCGGGCAGGATTCTCTGGAACGCGTTCTTCTGGACCTACGAGCGCGCGACGTGGCAATACGACGTAATGGTGATCGCCATTCTCGCGTTCGTCTGGCTCACCCCGCCCGACTGGCTTGCTGACCCGACGGCGACTGGAAATGGTCCTATCGGCTGGATTCTGTCAATGCTGGATTGAGCATCCGGCATTCTGCAGCGCACCTGTCACACATCATCGCGCTCATCGTGCAGCCCGAGGTCCAGCGATTTGCCGGTGAAGTGAATGTCGTGTGCGGCAATCTTGTCGCGCAGCACGCGCCGTGCGGCCCCGTAGTAGCTGTGCGGTACGGTGAGCTTGCGGCCGAACTGCCGCATACGATCGATCAGCACGAGGGTCAGTTGCTCCCCTTCCCGCCACGTCAGTCCGCCAATCGTTGAGTACGGCACGAACCCGCCGTCCGACCAGATCCCGTCCTCGTAAAAACCCCGGCCGATCTTCAAGCTGAGTGGTAACAGGTAGGAGTAATAGACGAGCATCATCGCCTCGCCAAACACGCGGATGGGATGCAGCCGCAACACCATCAGCTTGTAAACGATGAGCACGCTGAGCACCGCGCCGAGCACCAGCAGCAGTCCATAGAAGGGCGGCCGTCGCCCCGGCCATATGAGAACGGCCGAGGATTTCAGCCGTACGAAGCGGACGAACTGGAGCAGCAGCCGGACATTCGCTACGAGAAAGCCGACACCGAAGAAGAACAGGATTCGGGATAAATCCATAGCTCGTTATCGGAATGCGGATTCTGGGCCGGTCTCCTCCCTCTCGTTAGACACCGTTCGCTACGCAACGGGTCCGCCGAGCTCATGCGGGTCAGACGATCACGTCAAAGGCTCACTGTCCCAGCCGCGGATCGAAGCAGTGGCGGCATCTGGCCTCATACGTGCCCTGCGCGCCGACCAGCACGCGCTCGCTGCTGGCAACGAGACGCTGGGTGTGGTTCGCTGGCGATCCGCAGACCATGCAGATGGCGAGCGTCTTGGTGATGTACTCGGCTATTGCCAGGAGTTGTGGCATGGGCTCGAATGGTTTGCCCAGGTAGTCCTGGTCGAGCCCGGCGACGATCACGCGCTTGCCCTGATCGGCCAGCCTACTGCAAACGGCCGGCAGCTCCGCGTCGAAGAACTGTCCTTCATCGATCCCCACGACTTCGGTGTCGGGAGAGACCCGCTCGAGCAAGTCGCGCGACGAGGTCAGGTTCTCCGAGGAGATCCGCATCTCGCTGTGCGAGATGATGTGGTCCTCCGCGAACCGGTTGTCGATCTTCGGTTTGAAGATCTGGACCTTCCGTTTCGCAATCTGTGCGCGACGCAGTCGGCGGATCAGCTCTTCGCTCTTTCCGCTGAACATGCTGCCGACGATCACCTCGATCCATCCGGATCCGGGACGGGCCTGTGTGATGTCCATCAGCCGCCTAGGCGCGCGACAGGTATTCGCCGCTTTCCGTGCTGACGCGAATCACGTCCCCCGTGTTGACGAACGGAGGCACGTTGACGACGAGGCCGGTTTCGAGGGTTGCGGGTTTGATCTGATTGCTGGCAGTCGCGCCTTTGATCCCCGGCGCCGTGTCGACGACCTTGAGATCGACGGTAACCGGCAGCTCGATGCCGACCGGTTCGCTGCCATAGAACTCGACGGCGATCGTCGCTTCGGGCATCAGATAGTTGACCGATTCGCCGAGCGCCTCGGCCGACATGTGCATCTGCTCGTACGTGTCCGTATCCATGAAGTGGTACGAGTCGCCGTCCTTGTAGAGATACTGCATCTGCCGTTCGTCCAGAACCGCGCGCTCCACCGTGTCTTCCGAGCGCAGCTTCTGATCCGAGAGCGTCCCGTTTCTGATGTTGCGAAAGCGGACGCGGACGAACCCGCGGAGGTTCCCGGGCGTCACATGCTGCAGATCGAGCACGCGGAACAGATCGTCGCCGATCTTGATCAGCATGCCTTTTTTCATTCGTGTTGCCTGTAGTGAACTCATGGTGACCCCAAAACCTACGAATCGTATACCATCGAAGCTATGCCTGTGAATCCGTGGCGCGATCTGCGGGCGTGGCAGGATCGGCTCGAGCGCCTCTCCTCGCCGCACGCCGATATCTGGTCTCCGCCGATCGACGTCTATGAAACCGCGGACCGCTACGTCGTCGCCGCGGAACTCCCCGGGCTCACACGCGAGCAGATCGAGCTCGCCATGGCCGATTCGCGGCTGACGATCCGCGGACAGCGTGTCGACCGGCCCGCTGACAACGTTCATTACCATCAGGTCGAGCGCGGCCACGGCGCCTTCTCCCGCACGTTCGAATTCACCGACAAGATCGACGTCGATCACGTCACCGCCGATCTCACGAATGGCGTGCTGACGGTGACCCTGCCCAAAGTGCCTCCGGCGCCACGCCGGAAGATTGACGTTCGATGAAGACTGCGAGCCCGTTCATGAGACGCCTGATCGTCGTTCTGCTGCTCGTCATCGCCGGTCTCGCGTTCCGCGTCGGCGCCGGTCTGGTCAACGCCAGCCGCGAACGCCAGGCGGAAGACGCGCCCGCGGCCGCGGCCCAGTCGAGCGTGCCGCAGGGACGCCCGGGCCTGGGTGGACAGTTACCCGATCTCACCGGTATCGCCGAACGTGCGGTCAGCGCGGTCACCAGCATCACCTCGACGTCCACCATACGGACGCCGCTCTCGAACGATCCCTTCTACCGTTTCTTCTACGGCGACCGTATCTTCGAGCGTCAGGCCCAGAGCCTCGGCTCCGGCGTCATCGTCTCCGCGGACGGGTACGTCGTCACGAACAATCACGTCGTCGACTCCGGCGGCAGCCGTCCGGAAGTGTCGGTGATCCTCGCCGACAAGCGCGAGCTGCCCGCGAAGATCATCGGCCTCGATCAGCAGACCGACCTCGCGGTTCTGAAAATCGAGGCCCGCAACCTGCCGACGATCCCGTGGGGAGACTCATCGAAGCTGAAGGTCGCCGAGTGGGTCCTCGCCATCGGCAACCCGTTCGGCGTGTTCAGCCAGACAGTTACGCTCGGAATCGTCAGCGCCACCGGGCGCAGCGTCGAAGGCCTCAGTGCGTACGAGGATTTCATCCAGACGGACGCCGCGATCAACCGTGGCAACTCCGGCGGCGCGCTGATCAACGCGCGCGGCGAGCTGGTTGGAATCAACAGCGCGATCTACAGCGAGACGGGCGGGTATCAGGGTATCGGCCTTGCGGTTCCCAGCAATCTCGTGCGCCAGACGATGGAGGAATTGATCAAGAACGGCGTCATCCGCCGTGGCACGGTGTATGGGATCACCCTTCAGGCGATGACCGCCGAGATCGCTCAGCAGCTCGGCGCGCCCGACGCCAAAGGCGTTCTCGTCACGCGGGTGGATCCGAGGTCCCAGGCGGCCGAATCAGGCCTTCGGCCTGGCGACGTGATCGCCACGTTCAATTCGCGGACGATCGAAGGTGCGTCGCACTTCCTGAGACTCCTCGGCGCTGCCGAGATCGGCAGCACGGCGACGATGGCGATCATTCGTGATGGCCGGCGCGCAACGGTGCGCGTTCCGATCGAGGAAGAGCAGCCTACACGCGGACGAAGGCGCTAGGGCCGTCTCGGCCGTCAAATGCTGAATGCCCAATGCTACATGCCTGATGGTCGATGCTCGGCGCTGCGTCTGACCCGACCCGATACCGCCGCACTGTCGCTCGCGCAGCACCGCCACTCGTGCTCGATGCCGACGTTGATCCCGATCCTCGGACTCCAGTCAACAGGACGCGGCGGCAGCCCGGCGTCTTCGATTCGCAGTTCCGAAGTCACGAGATCGCGCTGATTCTGCGTGAGCGAAATCCCAAGAGCCCGGCTCAAATTACCCGGGCCACGGCAGAGCGAGGATCTCTCCAGGTCCGCTGCCGCCTTGCGTGTTCCGGTGGCGCGCCGGCGGCGCATCAGTGGCTCCCCTTCGAGCGGCTCGAGGGCGCGGATCAGGACTGCTGCCGGCCAGCCATCCGGCTCCGTGACGGCGTTCACGAGATAGTGAATTCCGTAATTGAGATAGACGTAGGCGATACCCGGAGGGCCGTAAAGGGGAGCGTTGCGCTTCGTCGGCCCGGGTGCCGCGTGACATGCGGGATCGGATTCGCCGATGTACGCTTCGGCCTCGACGATCACGCCTGACGCCAGACCCGCCGGCGTCTCGTGCACGAGCACCTTTCCGATCAGATCGCGCGCGACCTCCAGCGTCGGACGTTCGTAGAACTCGCGGGACAGCCGCCCGCCGGCCCGCGATTGCTGCTGCAGGGCGGCTCGCTTCACGCGCCGCGCACCTTCAGTCTCTGCATCGCCCGCTCCGCCGCCCGTCGCACGTCTTCGCTGCGGTCGGTGAGCAGCGGCTCGAGGGCGGGCACCTGGGCACTGGTGCCGATGGCCCCGAGGATCAACGCGACGTTGCCGCGGATCGCCGCGTCCGGGTCCTTCAGATGCGACGTCAACGGGGCGACGGCCGGCTGGCCGAGTTCCAGGAAGTATCCGGCGATCTGCGGCGCCATGGAACTCGAGTCGAGTGGTTCAACGAGCCGCGCGATGTAGTTCTTTCCGAGCTTCTGCAGCGCAAAGCTCGCCGCCGCGCGGACCATTTTGGATGAATCGCTCGTCGCGATCGTCTCGAGCGCGGTGACCTCGGTCGACGCGCCGGCACGGGCGAGCCCTTCGACGGCGGCTCGCCGAACGAACGCGTCGCGATCGGCCAGCCGTGCCGCGAACAGCGGCACACTCGAGGCGTGCCCGATCCGCGCGAGCCCGTCGAGCGCCGACCACGCCCCTTCACCCTTCCGATAGAACTCGACCTGCTTCGTCAACGCCTGAACGGCCCTGACCTCACCAATTTCGCCGAGTGCCCGCATCGCAGTGAAGCGCACAGAATCCTGCGAGTCGTTCACGGCCCTGATCAGCGCCTCGCCCGCGGACTTCACCTTCAGCCGTCCAATGACGCGTGCCGCCGCCGCGCGGATCGCCGGATCGTAGTGATCGAGCGCACGCAGCAGCGCTTCTGCGTGCTCCTCGCCAGCAGCCTGGGTCCCGATCGCTCCGAAGGTGTAGATCGCCTCCACGCGGACCTTGGGGTTCTCATCATCCACTGCCTTCAACAGCGATGCGGCGAGCGACGCCGGCAGAGGGCGCGGCCACGTGGCCAGCGGTCCCGACGAAAAGGCAGTTTCGGCGCGCCCCGCGTTGCGGACCTCCACGATGAAGGCATAGCGGCGGCGGGCACCGACATCCTCGACGAGGTAGAACGACAGCTCCGCGTCGATTGCCGCGAGCTGGATCTCGTCGAGCGGATCGTTCACGAGCGGCGCAAGCGGCTCGATGGCTTCCAGGTACTTCGATTCGCGCAGCAGCGAGATCGATGACATACGCGCCTTCGGATCCGGGTTTCGCAGGTTCCGTACGACATCGTCGTATCGTGCCTGCTGCGCGGAAGCGGAGCTCAGAATCCCGACGGTCACGAGAAGAATCAGGTGGAATTTGAACATGCACGTTGTCGCGCCGACCTTCAGGTCCGCATCTCGCACGTTGAGGTGCATCGCGGTTACGCCCGACCGACACCATACGCGTTGGACCGTCCAACTGCGAGGGTCTCTCTGAGGTAGCGCCCCGTGTGGGAGGCCGACACC
>Ga0247824_10001147_pt1 | contig 14194 bp, 15 predicted proteins | sample 13C_PalmiticAcid_FD_194412 | JGI IMG/M metagenome (GOLD analysis project Ga0247824, IMG submission 194412) | Soil microbial communities from agricultural site in Penn Yan, New York, United States - 13C_PalmiticAcid_Day48 | ecosystem: Environmental > Terrestrial > Soil > Agricultural land... | reverse complement strand
TCCAAGAACAACGAGTTGGTGCGCAGGAGCAATCAAGTGGCGTCCGAAAACGAAGGGCTATTGGCTCGTGTAGACGAATTGCAAGATATTCTTGACTCGAAGCAAGAAGAGATGTGGCAGCTACAGGTTCAAGGACTCGATCGACTCTCGCTACTCCAGGGCAATGTCACAACTCTTCTGACCCGGTCATATGAAGTTTACGAGCACCCAATCCCTCAACTCTTCATCGTCCTCCCAGAGGACAGTTCGTCATCCGACACTCAAGATCGACATTCTGTCAAGTTTCGGCTCTACTTTCTGTGTGAATGTGGTGAACACACAAAGTCATCCAATAGCAAGATCTCTCACCACATCCATCTTGCAAAGCATGAGGGATACGACATCTCTCGTCCGGACGTGTTCTTTCAGCATTACGGATCCTATGTCCTCACAGTCTTGAACATGCTCAAATTCCGGATCTCGGCAGCAGGTGTCTCTGTCCCATCAGTATCGCTCCTGATTCGTGATGATGCGATGGACGACAAGATGACAATGGGACTGAAAATGAGGATCGGCAATATCCAAACAGCAATGGATCAAGCCATTGAATACATCGAGAAGATCGCTGTGGATGAAGTCAGAGACGTGAAGGGATCTTCAGAGAAAGTTGGAGGCAAGGAGCCGTTTGAAGACGCGGATCTGGCTCAGCTGGAGACTTTCCTGAAGATCCAAAGCGGCGACAAAGCAACGGGGAACATGTTCAGGACCGTCAATGGCAAAGGACAGGTCAAATGGGTGTGCATCGACCACTACCGTGAGATCCGCCCAGAGAAGGAAACGATGGCGTTGCGCGACATAGTAGACTCACTGAAAGGAGTGTTCGACGAGGCCATTGGTCGTGTCGAAGTGAAGCTGCATTCGAGAGCGAAGGAGTTTTACCCTATCCTGGAGAAGGCAAAGGTGGTCCAGGAGCTCAAGATCATTATTGGCAGGGAGACAAATCAGAACGATTACAAGAGAATGCGTGATGCTGTGACCAAAACGAGTGTCCGTGTGATCCACATTGACCTGTATGACAGGTTTATTACGCCAAGCCTTTTGAACCGCAACCAACAGTACGACCCTCTCTTGGACATCATGCAGCACCCCTCCATCCAGTCTTTTACCTACACTGGACCCTATGACTTTGTCAAACGATCGAGCCTCGTATCCCGTAACGATGGCTTCTCTAATCTACGACACCTGCAACTGCCATTGTACTGTCCGGAAGGCGAGACTCTCGGAAGGAGGGGAGTCCTTGGCTTCAAGTGTCTGATTGCAAATGCTCCGAATCTTTCAAGTCTCACGATCCCAATTGATGGTCGCAACGTTCTTCAAGTCTACAACGCGATCGCAGAGTACCAAACATATCCGATCACGATCATGGTGTGTTCCGCCTACTATCCCATGAATCTGTACATTCCACCGCTGAAAAGAAGGGACCAGCCAATTACAACTCAAGAGTATATGACACACATTCTCAGGATTTGGATGGGGCTTGATCCGTCTGATATCCGCACGCTCTACATCAATCAGTATCAGGAGATGACTGTCTATAAATCGCCAAAGATTGGCGGGGACTCGAGGAGGCTTTGTTTGACAAGTGCCGATCAATTAGGCGATGCCATCAGCAGGAGTATTGCCAGTATCGTGGCCCAAACACAATTGGCCTACCTCGATCTCGATATGGAAGATGAGCCAGGACGTATGTGTATTCTGGAAGTGATCCCATGGGCCCATATGCGCAATTTAGGGATTCGTCCAAAGCCGTCGAGTGTGACCGACGTGATGATGGTCCTCGTGGATGGTATATCAAGAATGCCAGGAAAGTTGGCTCTGGAATCATTTTACTTGATATTGTCTCTTGAGTCGGGGCCTGAGACTCCTTTCACATCGCTTCAGCAAGACCTTCTGCATACTCTTTTGACTCCAATGACACTCAAGCGCCTGCATTTGCAAGTGGTCTTGACTCTGGAGCAGATCCTTACACTGTTCAAAGTGATCGACGCTTCTCAATTGGAGGATGTTGTATTGTGGGCCAAGGGGTTTGATTCTGTCAAGGTGGATACCATCATCGATGCCCTTCAGCATGCTACGAAGGTGCAGGCCTTGGTACTGCTTCATGCCAACATCACGCAGGAGCAAATTGATCGGATGGACAAGGAGAGAAAGTGCCTTAATAACAACGGCTTGGGAAAACCTATATTTTCCAAGCGCAGATTCTTGTAGACAGAGGACGTTTACAATAAGAGAAATACCGCACACGGATAGATCCCTGAGTGGCGGGGACGGGGAGGCGCAAGCGACCAAAGAGCGTAGAGTATCGTTCGTTCCTGGGGTAGGATGAGAGCAAAAGAATGAAAAGAGTTCTTGGCACATTTGATGAATCGCTTTTGTTCCACCGTACTTGTCACTGTCATCCTCACGATGCGCGTAGTCACCAAACGGGGTTGGCCGACTTTGTGAACAAGATGGCTTGGTGTTGCCACGTCTGATGGACGCGTTCTTCTATTATGGTTACTCTCTCTCTACTACTACTACTACGTCTATCGGTGTATCTAAGGGTGGACTCCACAGGCTCCATTGACGCAAGTGTCCTTGCAGTCATCAGAGTGTGAACAGCAGGCACCTGAAGGTCCCTTGCCATTCCTCTTGCCATTATAGCCCGCAAGGCATGTGGTTCCACAGATTCCTTTGACGCAATTGTCCTTGCAGTCATCAGAGTGCGAGCAGCAAGCACCTTTCGGTCCCTTGCCATTCTTCTTGCCAATGTAGCCAGCAAGACATGTAGGAGAGGGTTTTGGAGGTGTTGTAGTAGGTTTTGGAGGTGTTGTGGTGGGCTTTGGAGGGTTCGTAGTAGTAACTACAACTGGGACCGTTACAGTCACTACAGGACAGGTTGTTGTGGCCACAGAAGCGGGGGTTGTTGTAGTTGGGCGATAAACTGGGAGACCTTTGACGCCATATAAATCAGCACGATAGCAGTCGTACACATCCCGAGTGAGAGTGGCACCGGACACCTCCTTCAGCTTGAACGAATCCATCTTGACGCAAGGGATACTATTTGCACCACCACCATAGTCCAATTTTGACCGATAGATACTCGTATTTTTCGTAGCCAGTACCTCCACCGTCCACAAGCTTGAAATCAGCTTCCCGGACGAGAGCCACATCGTTACCAGGAATCTGAGGGTCGACTGGGTTGAGCTTAAAATGAGCGGTATCCACGGTTAGGTCCTGGTAGGTGATCTCAATGTGATAGTAGTAAGCGTGGACAGTACTGGCCAACGCAGCCAATAGAGTCAGACCAAGGGTCTTGGAAACCATGTTGGTGGTGGGAGGAATAAGAGTCTATGAATGGAGGGACAACGTGATAGGGAGATGAGTGATGTGAGATACCACTTCGTTTGACATGGACAAGACTCACGGAGAAAGCGGGATTTACCTTGGGCGGTAGGGTGGAAGGGAGGGAGGCAAGGAGACGAAAACCATATGAGGACAGAGCGCCTTTTATACCTACACTGTCGATCAGTCGCAAGAAAGTGTTTGCCGGAGAATTTGTGCAGCTATGAATAGCAAAGCCAGCTCCCATCGTGGATGATTAGTAGAATGTTACCGTGCCAAGATCGCGAATTGACACTGCTCTGCATCGGGCTCACGGAGAGTTGGGGGGGGGGCGTACTATTAAACCGCCAGATCTTCTTCCAATCGGGAGGAACTATGTTTAAAGTTTAAACTCAAAGGCCAGGCACGCTTTTACATATTGTCCTCGCCACTTGAAGACGGGCCAAATATTTTTTAGAATGGGAGAAGCAATTGAGTAGAGTGTGGCTTCGACAAGGTTGCCCAATGGGGCCCAAGGCACAGAAGCAGATCCAACTCAATCGCGCAGGAGTGTTTAGAAATTATTTGGCCCGTCTTCTAGTGGCGAGGACTATACCAGGGGTTCTCACTGACATCATCTAGCTATTCTTTGAGAACCAACGTGCCTCTGTTCCTCAGTTCTCACCAGACCCCCCAATGTAGCTTCCTCTCTCCTACGAGGGTGAGCTTTAGTGTCCGCACTTCGAACAACTGTAACCGCTCTCTCGCCCCGTTCTCCCAACAATTGCTTGGTGTGACAAGGTCCAGTTCCAGAAATTTGGCGTCGATAAAGTTTGTCCAACAGGACCAATAGCAAAATCCCGACAATCGCCCTTTGATTGTTTTGGCTGTTTTGGACAGTGAGGCGGTAGATGCCACGAGTCACCTGTTGTATTTTTTTTTTTACCGTTCGACGAGAACGTCCAACGCGCATGAGATCGCCATTGGTGAATTTGTCCTTGATTGATCGGGCGTTGAGTTTAAGATGAGTTCGCCCTCCCATTCATACCTCCCTCTGATCTCTTGATGATAATGCGGATACACGCAAAGTGGAGAAAGTCGATCGCAGTGTTGCAATTGCAATGCTGTGTGCCATTCAGGGGAGGAATGCATATCGATCCTATAGAAATAAGTTGAAGGAGAGGAAGAGGTCTGTTAGATCAAGCTAGGCAAAGCGGGAGGCTGGTCAGCGTGGAGGCCAAATCAGGTGCAAAAGAATGGGAGGTTGTGACAAAGCAGTGGCCTCGTTCAAAAGCCAAGGAAGCTTCAGAGCAAAGCTCATCGCCCAATTGTATTTTCTCACAGGAGTGTGAAAAGGAGTGCATAGTCAAACGTCATACCTCGCTGGCTTGTGAGGAGCGTGTGGACAACAGCGCGAGTGTTCTACTGGATCCACCACGAGTCATCCAGAAACGGCAGATTCGTGCAATTTGAGTTCTCGCACAGGGTATCCAGAATCCAGCACACTCCTGAATGTCAGAGCTGCCCTTGACGGCGATGGAGATGGTATCGATCACATCGTGCATTTTCTTGGTCTTGGATTGCTTTTCATGGTTCCTCTTCGTTTCCTGTATAGCAATGTCGATCGTCTCGTCCGTGATGAAATGAGTGACCAGTTGCTTAGGACAGTCAACCGTCGAGTTGTGAACAGAGACATCGTTAGTCGACCTCAAGATGAGAAAATGGTCTTGAAGAGCTGTACGATCGGGTCAATAGATTCTTGAGACATCTAGGCACCATGGCCAGCGGCCATCAACATTCCTTGCAGCCTAGAAGACTCGGTGAATCCGGTTCGAACAACATCCAGCCACAGCGGCAACAGAGCTGCATCGTTAGAACTGGGCTTGAGCCCCGGCACGGCACTCATAGCATGAGTCGCCTTTTCAAGCCTTGAAACGTTCTGACCCATCTGTCATTGTTGAGAGCATGGATTCGAATGCCTGGAAAGACGATAATGTAAGACAAAGGTTGTCGAATTCTGTGTTGTAGAGAAGGATGTCGCAAAGAGGAAGATACTCGGGTGAACATGCATCATCAATGGTGGGCGAGTAACGATATTCCGAACGGTGTCCTGAGCGCGCTTCATGGCTTTGGTCCAGAGTTGAGTAAGAGTATGAGTAGTGTCTATAGAACCTTCAAGATTGTGGTCTGGTTCCATGGGGCGTTATCCTGAGCAATCAAGATGCGCTCCATCCGGGTGATCAACGAGCGCACGTTGAAGGTGCGGATGGTGGTGGTGAAGACACTCAAAGTGGTTGTGTATTGAGATCGAAGGACACCAACTGGGATGCTACACAGCGGAAAGTACAATGATGATAGAGTCAGCGTCGAGAAGGCTCTAAAAGATGCGGGGCACTCTCGTGGAATTAATGATTGCTTACCTGGGGAAGACGGGAGTAAGGGGATCGAGAATGGCAGACCGCATTCCCTCGACTTTCAGGATGCACCCTTCGTTGGCCCAGAAGAGATGTCTACTCGTCAAAGCATTAATATCAGCGATCTGTGGCCTGGCGTCGCAAATGGTCTCTCAGCTAGATGGTCCCAATCTGTTTGCAGATCCTTACGAGTGTAGCAAAATGGGTCGTTGACGTGATCTCGGTTCCCTGTTCTCTCAGAATCTATCCACCCTCTAGTTCCACGGAAAAGGGTGTCAATACTACAGAGTCCTCTGCAACACCACTGTTGTCGAGCGCCAAGGACACAGCCAGGTCGGTACCTATTCCACGTGCGACTTCACAGACTTCATTCCTGCTGCTGTATGTTGTTTTGATCTGTCTTTGACATGTTGGGTGGTTTGAAGTGTTGCTGGTGGAGGAGAGGAATGATGAGGCAAGAAAGAGATTGTGGGCTATGGGAGCGAAAGCGAGAGAGCGGTGTTGGTTTGTGCAGTGATGACAAAGAGTGGCGGATTGGAAAAGGCGAGAAATGAAACCACGTCGTGTGCTGGCGGAGCAGGACCACTCCCCCTTTCTCTTTTGCTCTTTCCCTTCCAACCCGCGATGAATCGGATCCGACCATCATGGACAACACGGACAGGGCACACCTCCAAACGGCATCTCGGTCAACTGCACCACCCTCCTCCGTCACGGCATCACAATCGCACGCACAACCCCTGCCAGAATAACAAACACGAGTCTCCATAGACAGCCCACGGCGATCGTGTCGGTATGAACACCAAGGGATCCGTTGTACCCTTCCAAGGACCCCCTAAGTCCAAGCCCAGAGCTTCTCGCATTCTGGAACTCAGTGAACTAGGAAGGGTTAAATTGTATGAACGACCGGCCACACACTCGACGCGACCCTTCTATGAATACCCATTGGGTGGGGCCATTTCGTCCATCGGCTCTTTTTTTATTTTTTTTCTGACAATGAGGGCCTATTGCCCCCTTTCTTGTTCTTGTTTTTGTTTCCTCATTTTTAGGACGAGAGAATTCTTCAACTTGTGGAGATAGCAGGACAATAAGCCCCATCTGGATCCTCAGCGGAGACGTGGATGAACGAGAACACAAAGGATGATGGAAGAAAAACCCCCAGGAAAAAAACGACCCTCCTATCCGCTGCTATCACTATCGCAACACGCTTACGTCTAGTGCCATGGTTGTCAAATGGTATGCTAGACGAGAGAGAGAGAGAGAGAGAGAGTCACAAGGGTTGAAAAAACACCACTCGTCACCAGGATGGAGGAAGCGAACGGTTCCCACTTACCCTGACCCGAAGGACCGGGTTATGTCATCGTCTCTAATCACCATGTCAGAGAGTGGTTGTCAATGGCAAACAAAAAGAGGGGGGGGACGTGGAGACCGTGGCTGAACAGCGCTCTGGATGTACATGTATGTGACGGAAACCCAAATGGGCAGAAGTGAGAGGATATAGAACGAGCTCTTCCCTCTTCCTCTCTCTTTTCGTACAGTAACCAAGGAAGAGCTCTGTCATGGACAATAAAGGGTGAACATTGAACATACTCTGAAGACGAAATCCCAATCACACCTAGCTTTATTGGCACGGAAGACGATCACCATCCTCCACGACCGCCTCTTGCTTGAACCGCCAGCGCTGGAGGCTGAGAGATGCATTCTCACCGAGTAAGGATGCTGTCATTTCAGAAGCATCTGAACCATGTGAGTATCATGGGATGAAAAATCCGCCTCTGCAAAAAAAAAAAAAAGTCAAGAGATCTCTGTTGCGGATAACAAGCACTGCGACATGACTGGGAGTGCCATCGATGAGCCATAAAAAAAACGTCAAATCGGTCATGGGAAATCACCGGTGCTCGCTCGTCTCCATCCACAAAAAAAGTGGATAGGAGACGGGAGGAAGATTGGTATGACAAAGGCAGAACCCCTTGCATAGATTGTAAAAATGCGCCATGAGTAGGGTCTTTTTTTTTCGGGTCCTGGAGAAAAGGTCATTCTAGCCAAGGAGCGCAACCTCCTTTGCCATCTTTCAGCCCACATTCCGAACGCAAAGCTCCCATTGATCGGTACCTGAACGGGAAAACTGACCCTCTTCGGGGTGGGACAGAAAAATTCAGGGGGGATGCGTGTCACAAAACCTTGGAAATGGCGTCCCTCTCTTTTCTTTCCTTGCTACCTCCCACTTGCACACTGGCTTATACACACACTCCTTTCCCCCTCCCCTCTCTTCTTTCTTGCGTGTACTGTCTGCCCTCAAGATTTCAGCGATGGACAAGACCCAGCATTTCCGCTTAGCAGGAACGAACGCTATCAAAAAGATCCCGTACGAACCTGTGGATGAACACGATGTGATTTTCTGGGACGACATCGTACGAGTTTTTCCTGGGGTCGAGCAGGTCGAGTGCGATGGCTCTGTTGTAAACCTGTTGAGAGATTCGAATCGTAAAAGGTAAGAACAAAAGCAGACGGGATGTCCAGCGTGGAACTCAAATAGCGATGTGCTGAAGAGACGGCAAGAAAGAGGAACCATCTCATGCTGATGCATACTTACACTGAACACGTTTAATGAACTCATTAGAATCGAACCTGACTGCATCAAGCATCATCCAGGTGTCGTCTTGGACGTTGTCTTATCGTCTTTAGATGAGGACATATCCGCAACTGAGGGCCGATCTATGGACTCAACAAGTGCTCGAACGATGGAGGCTATCGTCGAGAGTCTGGAGATGACACAATCCTCGGAAGGCACATCCAGTGGCGATGATAGACCCCACACACTGTCGAGAGCCTCTACGCTCCCACCCGCGGGTACACTTTCCAACCTCAAAAGATCCAGGACCTCAATGTCGTTCAAACAAATCGCTACACTTGCACGTAAGGATTCCGTCGAATCCAGGCTTGAACAACTGCTGGTCTCGTCGCTCCCATCCGAACTCCAAGTTCAAGTTCGCAACTCCACCAACGTACGAGACTCTCTTATTCAAGCCGTCAAGGATGGTCAAGTGCAACAATCGAATGAGCAATTGATCGCCTGTCTACAGGAACTCGGTGGGAATGTGATGGAGATCAAGAACATGGCTTCGATGATCGTGGACTTGGTCTCCAAGAACAACAAGCTATTGATCCATGTGGAACAGATGCAAAAGGTCCTTGATTCTAAGCAAGATGAGATAAAGGAGCTACAAATCCAAGCACTCGACCGTCTTGCGTTACTCCAGAAGAGTGTCCAGGCTCTGCTGACACAGACGTACGAACTGCATGAGTATCCGATTCCGAGACTCTTCATCGTCCTTCCAGAGGATTCGTCGTCGTGGAACCCTCTCGATCGTCTCACCCACAAGTTCCGGCTGTACTTTCTGTGCGAATGTGGAGAACACACAAAGTCGATCAACACAAAATTCCCTCACCACATCCATCTTGCCAAGCATGAAGGGTACGAACTTGCTCGACCTACCGAATTCTTTCAGAGATATGGACCCTATGTCCTCACAATTCTTCAGATGCTCAAGTACGGTCTCACAGTGGCAGGCGTTGCAGTCCCAGCATTGACACAATTGATCCGTCCAGAAGATGTGGAGAAAGTCAAGGAGGGTCTGAAATCGCTGACGAACACTCTCGAACCCGGAGTGAATCAAGCCATCGAGCACATCGAGAAGGTCACTGCAGACCAAGGTCAGGCAGTTGTTGAATTGTCAGAATCGATGGACAGCAACGAAGCATTGGAAGGTGCGGACCTACGACAGCTGGAGTCGTTTCTTAAAACCAAGGACGAGCACCGAGTGCTTGGGAACTTGTACAGGACTGTCACTGGAGAAGGACACGTCAAGTGGGTGTGTATCGACCATTACCGCGAGAACTACCACGAAAAGGCAGCCCAAGCGTTCCGCAATGCAGTAGCGGCGCTGCACGGACTGTTTGATGAGAACATAGGCCGTGTGGAGGTGAGGCTGAGATCAAAATTACAAGCGGATCAGTTCTACCAAGACTTGGAGAAGGCAAGGTCGGTCTATGAACTCAAGCTTGAACTTGACTGGGAAACAACTCAAGGCGACTTCAAGAGGCTACGAAATGCTCTTTCGAAAACCAGCGTTGGTGTGCTGGAACTCCATCTGACGCAGCATGATGTCCGTACTAGAGACATTTTGAACCGCAACCAGTGGTACGATCCAGTGTTGGACATCATTCGGCTTCCATCCATCCAGTCTTTTACAATCAGAGGACCATGCGATCTCACCAAGCGGTCCAGTCTACTTTCTCGCAAGTATAGCTTTTCCAATTTGCGACACCTGGATATATCCTTGGATCAGTTGAAGGACGACAGTCTCGGTGTCAAGTGTTTGATTACCAAGTCCTCGGGTCTTTCGAGTCTTGCGTTGGGGCCAAGTGCTGGATCTACCCAAGTATCTCTAGGAGATATAGTTGGCGACCTGGTTCTTCCGCCCACTTTGCGACATCTGGACGTACCTCTAAATCAACTGAAAAACGACATTCCTGGCTTCAAGCGCCTGGTTACCAATGCTTCAGAACTTTCCAGACTTGATTTGAGAGCTGATTATCTGGGAAGTGACAATGGCTACGTTCTACAGGCTTTCAATGCAATTGCAGAACACTGGGCATACTCGATCAACTTCAAAGGATGGGATCTCTGCCTGCCACCGCCACCGCCGAGGGAATCGAATCAGTCAATGGTTACTCGCCAGTGTATGGAGCACTTGCTCGGATATTATTGCGCAACCAACAGTGCGCAAAATTTAGATAGGAATGTACTAAAGCTGTTCTGGAAAACGGCCGAGTCGCTGAGAGTGCCTTCAGACGAAGATATTGGTCTTGTGGAAGTGACGCTACGATCGAGTGCTCAGGCGGAACACTTCTATTTTGCCTTGGAGAAAGCGACTTTGGTCCGCGAGCTCAGGGTCGATCTCGACTGGAAAGCAACTCAAGGCGACTTTGAGAAGTTGCGTGACACTCTGGTACCGACCAACGTCGGTGTGTTGGAGCTCTACTTGATGCAGCAGGATGGACCTACCGGAGACCGTTTGAACTTCAACCAGCCATATGATGCAATCTTGGCCATCATGCGACGCCGATCCATTCAGTCTTTTACAATCAGAGGACGTCAAGATCTTTCGAAGCACTTGATTCTGCTATCACGCAGCGAGGACCTACCCGATTTACTGCATCTGGATATCTCGTTGCACGAATTGAAAGATGACATTCCGGGCGTCACGTATTTGATTATCAAGGCACCGAATCTTTCAAGTCTTGCCATAGGAACAGGTCCTCTGGAAAATGATATCCGATACGCTCTGTGGTGGATTCACCGCACAGAATCAAACTCTATGGAGCAGAGAAAAGAGAGCAATCATAGCACAGGCAAATCTGCCCCCTATAAAAGGGGCTTGCCTGGGGGGAATAAACACACATCTCTTCTTGTCTCGCAATCACTCTACCTACACTCCAAGCTGTCCTATCTCACTTTTTTTCTGCGAAGACGCCAGATAAGTTTATTCCCTCTCTCTCTCTTCTGCACTAGACGACTGTCGTCGTTGGATATTACATATCCTCCTTCCGTTCCTCTACTCACATTCCATTTCATCGCATTCTTCTTTGTCTTATCCTGTTGACCCAGATTTCATATTCCTCAGCGATCTGCTGGTTCCTCGTCTGCGGTTTCGTGCACTTCTCCATCATTGGTCCCTCGGCGTTCGCCTTGACCGTAGTTCGCCTGAGCTTTGCACTTTCGGGGAGGTTGCTGCCGGTGGTGGTTTACTCGTTAGTCGTGTCTGTGTACCTAATCCCTGCTGCTCGCCGTCCGTGGTGAACACTTCGATTCTGGGGTCTGCCTTGATTGCCAGCTTCTTCTGGATCCCCGATACGACTCTCTGTATGGCCGGAGGTCATGGGTGTTGTGGGTTGTTAGTCATATGCCTGTAGAAGGTCCTCAGCGGAGATGATCTGTTCTTTGCCCCGGCATGTTTGTGTTTGTCTGCTTACGCATCTCCGCCCGTCGTGTAGCACTGAGTCGTTGAGTTTGTTAGCGCCCTCCGCTTTTCCTGTCCTTCCGCTCTGCCTAAGGGTCTGCGATGACGGTGGAGTATGAGGTTTGCGTGCGATCGTTGTGCATCGTTGTCTTTATCGTGTATGGGAGCCTGCCTTGAGTTGTTGCGAACGTATGATGTGTACGTCTTTGTTTCGCCTTCGCGGGGCTTTCTCTTTGGTTTCCCTCGCCTCATGTGATCGTTCCCGTCCTGCGTGTATGGTCCTATCGAGAGCTGATTTGTTTTTCTGCACGATCGAATTAAACTGGGGTTTGCATTTTGATGTCCCTCTTTATTGCTTGATTATCTATCGCGAGGGTTGCTTCTTCCCCATGAGTTCTGGTTCTTAACCCAGCTCGGGCCCACCCGTGCTGCTTGCTCCAGTCTCACCCGCCTCTGCACTGGCTTGGCTTCTGCGCGTGTGTCGAAGGAGCGTCGTTCGGAGATGGTATATCTCCTGCTGTTGCTCGCGTGCCTCTCTCGCTTGTGCGAGTGCTGCCACCATGGCGTTGATGTTATCATCTGTCGCGTCACTGTATGCCCGAAGGACTCGGTGCATAGCTTTGACGGCTTTATGCAAGCGGCCCATCTCTTGGCGCATTGCCACGTCGAGCCATAACTCGTCGGTCTGGATGGCCACACTCTTCAGAGTGCTCCATGTCCCGTTGGCCATCAGTTCTTCGGGTGGGCGTCGCATGTCGAGGGTTGCCGCAGCGATTTCCAACAGGGCCAGTTGTTCCCGCAACTCGGGCGGTGGTGCCGGTTGGTCGGTTCTTGTCCCAGTGCTGTGTATGTATGTTGGGACTCTTTCTTGTCCTGCGCGCGCTAGCTGTTCCGCTCTGTTCATTCTGGCTCCCCTTCTTGGTCGCTCCGTGCGGTTGTAGGGCATCGCTACCCGTTGCACCCATGGGAGGCTTTCTTGGTCCGCCCGGCGGTTCTGGAGGCGTGTACGCGGTGTCATTTTTGGTCTGGGAGGCTTGTTTCGAGGGTGGTCCTCTTTTTTTCCTCCGCCTCTCGCTCCTCCTTTTATCTTTCGCCGTCAGCAGCTCTCTGTACCCTCTTGTTCCTCTCCCGTCCTTTCCGCTCTTCCTCCCGTGTGGTCATGAGGTCGTGCATGATCGATCTCTTGCATGACTCTCTGCGTACGGTCATGATCGCGGACTTGGCGATGATCATTGGTTGCTACGTTTGTTTGTTTGTTTGTTTGTCTGCCTCGCTGCTTTATTACGATCTGCCTCTTGTGCTACCTATTCTGTCGGATCTCTTTGCTCGTCATTCAGTATACTCCGCCAGTGTCTGATGTCGGCCTGGATCTCGCGCTGTACTTTGCGTGTCTTTATCGTTTGGTGCGTGTAAGCGTACTCGAGCTCTACCAGTGCTTCCCAGTCTCTTGTTGGCGCTTGCAGTAGTCGGCTTCGTTGCCGTTCGTACATGTTCCTCAGTTGGACCAGATCTTCTTCTAGCAAGTGCGCCTCTGCTTCCAATCCGGCGATGTGCGCTTGGAGTGGCGGCTCGCGGGTGCGCTGAGTTTGCATTTTCTTGCTGCTCTTGTGTCGTCGTGAGCTCTTGGTTCGCGTCACGATGGTGGTTTCTCCTCTGGGCCGGTGCAGCACTAGGGCCCCAGTTTCTGCGTTCAACTCCCTCGCCTGCGCTGTATTCGGTTCTGGTTCTGGGGTGTTCCCCTTCTGCTGGATCTCCTTGCCGGAGCTACGCCGGTTGTCGTCCTCCGAGTCTGCATCGTAGGGTTCCGCGTTGTCCTCTGCGAACCAACTATCGCTCCATGTGTCGCTTGGGTTCTCCGGCATGAGTCCGCTTTCCAGGTCCAGTGATTCCCACGGATCCCGTTGTCCTTGTGTTGACGGCTTCGCCTCTGGCGGGTTCGTCTCCTTCTCACTGTCCCGAGAGCCTTTCGACTGTCGGCTTTGTACAAACGCATCTCGCACGCTGGCTATGCGCGTTTCGTCCATTGTCAGTCTCGGTCTCTCAGCGGTCATCGCGACGGGTGCTCTACTCGTATCGAAGAATCGGGATGTCACTTCTACTGTGGGCCGTAGTCGGGCGTCTTCACGCTGCGTCATGGCTTTCCATTCGTCTTCCAACGATGGCTCCGATGGTCTTGGTTTGTGTCCGGTTGGCGCATCAACTTTTGGGTAGAACCGCTCGAGGTACGGCCATCGTCCTGCTGGCTGGTTTCGTGGCCAGGTTACTGGTACCAGTCGCGCTGGTCGACCGCAACTTCGCTTCGGTACGGCATACATCTGGGGCACGTCTGGCGTTGGATCGCTTTCGCTCTCTGATTTGATTACGATCACTGGTGCCGTTTGGTGTGTGGGTATCAGCGTCTCATTCATGAAGTAGCAC
>Ga0247824_10001146_pt1 | contig 14198 bp, 17 predicted proteins | sample 13C_PalmiticAcid_FD_194412 | JGI IMG/M metagenome (GOLD analysis project Ga0247824, IMG submission 194412) | Soil microbial communities from agricultural site in Penn Yan, New York, United States - 13C_PalmiticAcid_Day48 | ecosystem: Environmental > Terrestrial > Soil > Agricultural land... | reverse complement strand
GGAGGACGGCGACTGAGAGTCGCGTTTGAATGCCTCGTCGATGGCTGCATGGATGGCGTCAGAAGGAGCGAGACCGGTGAGCTAAAGATAGTATAGTAAGCGCGGGCTCAATGATAATAAACATAGCAAAATAAAGAAAAGGAAAACAAAAAAAAAAAGAAAAAAAAAAGAAAAACGTACCCCAGCACTGATTCCCAGCGCGACCGCTGCCTGAGCGAGACCCTCAAATTCACCAAGCTGAGCAGCAAGCTTGGCCGCCGCCTTTGCCGCCGCCTCCACGCTACGGCCGATATCTCTGAGCCTCTTGAACAAATCGCGAACAAGGTCGATGGTCCGCTTGACGTCGATGCCGTAGATCTTGAAGGGTCCACGCGGCAGGTCATACGAGATGTCAATTGGCAAGCCGAAAACGCTGGGTTTTAGTTAAGAGTCAGCGCCCAGTTTTTGTGAACAACTTTTTACCTTTTTCTTTTTTTTTTTTCAGGAGGATAACTCACACAGCCGTTCCGGCAAGGCTGCCCGTGGCCCCAAGCCGTCCACCCTGCCTGTCAATCTTGGCGCGAAGCTGCGGCTTCTTCATACTCGCAATGTCGGGCAGACTTTTGGGCAACTTCCAGTCATCGAGGATGACCGCGATGGTTCCCCACCCTTGGTCCCAGTTGAGGGTAAATTCGACTTCGTTAAGTCGCACTATGGGCAAATCCAGCCACGCGGGGACCTTGAGGAAGCCCGCCGTCGCGACGTACAAAAAGCTAGGCAGGTTGCAGGTGTCAGTGATCAGCTCGGCTCGCATCTGCGTCATCTCGGCCACCAGCGCCAGCTGCATGCGGCCCGACATGCCCACGTCGCCGTCGTCGGTTTTGTACTTGAAGTTGGCACGCACGGCCACGCTTACGTCTGGGTGCTCCGATGCCAATTTGGCCACCTCGAGCGACAGGCTGAGGTCGGTCGCGTGCAGGACGTCCCGAACGAGAACCCAGTTTTGCGTCTGGCTGCTAACGGTGGCGCTCAGACTGGTGGCCAACCACTGGCTATTGCTCCCCGCACCCAAAGCAAACAAAATCCGCACCTCGGCGTTGATGCTGTTGGTGGTGTACCCGCTGAGCCCCATGTCGACCGAAACAGGCGGCGCGTTCCCACCCTCGGTCAGGCCCCTTTTGTTACCACACAAGCTGACGGCAGTGGAAGGTGACAGACCAGACCCGGCGGCGGCCACGACGGTGAGCACCGAGTCGGCACTGTTATACTCGACCGCTAGCGTGAGCTGGAGGTTGTCGTTGACAGTAGCGCGCCCGATAAAGGTCACGGTAGTTTTCCGCTTGCTCACGCTGTTAATGCCGACCGCTTTGGCCGAGAGACTCAACCGGCCGAGCGTAAAGGGGCCCAGAGTCCACGTCGTGCTCGGCAGCCACGTCCCTCCTGCTTCGACGCTTGCCAGGTCGTACACCGGGACTAATCCATCTGTCTTGGCGACAAACACCACCTCGACCCAGGCGTCGAAGCCATTGCTGCTTTCCATCGAGGGCGCCGTCTCGGGGAAGGAAAAGTGTGCGCCAATCAGCTCGTGCACGACATCGGACACGGTGGGCATTCCCGTCTCGATGCGCACCACGAGCGTGTCTGTCTTCTTTGCCGCGCCGGCATCCTGAGTCTGACCGCGCGCGACCGTGGCGCTCAGCTCCGTGTCTAGACCGCCGATCCGGATCGTCGCGCTGGCGAGGAAACGGATCCGTCTCTTGTCTGGATCGCGGGGTTTGTCGATGGAAAGGAGCAGACGGCTGTTTGTGAAGACGATCTTGTCGTCCCAGATACGCCACTCCTTGCCTGCAGATTGGGCATACGTCGCCGTGATCTTGTTCAAGTCCCAAACACCGTTCGGTCCGTGTCCTCGCGACACGTGCAGGGCGCATTCGGCTACGCCCGGCGTGGCAGCGAGCATGTCTTCGGGTTTGATGGGTACCTGGCTCGGGATCGTATCCTTGACCTTGTCATCGGTCGACGGATCCGTGCCGCCGGTAACGGGGAGACGAAGGAGCGTCAAGAGCGAGGCTTCCTCGCCGGTGACACCAGGCGACGAGGCAGGGTAAATCGTAGCCGAAGCAGTAAACTCCGTCTTCTGCCTCGTCACCTCCAGCGGCGTCATATCATTAACCCGTTGCATCACCGCCGCGAGCCGGACAACGTACTCGCCCCCGCTCCCACCCGGCAATCGCGACAGATCAGCCGATACTATGCCTTCCAGCTGCGCCCTGTAGAGCATCATTTGTTCGTCGTCGCCGTCTGGCTTTTTTTTCTTCTTGGGTAGCGGGATCGCAAGCACGCGCATCGCGAGCCCGGTGAGCTTCACCCCGGAGAAAATCTCCCACCCGCCTCCAGATGCTGATCCGGAAAGAGCGAGCGAGGCCCTGATGGCTTGGATCTGTGTATCGAACCTATTATTATTGCCGGCATTTTGCTTCTGCGAAACAGCGATATCCATGCTTGCGGATAGACTTGCAAGCGTGGACGGCGGAGTGGCATCGGCAGGGAAGGAATCGGGGTGTGACCATGTATTCTTGTCTTGATCATCGATCTTGTTTTCCGAGAAGCGCGGGTCGAGGAGCGAAAACACGTCGGCTGGCTTGACGCCGAGCGGACTACCTGAGACGGACTCGGGCTGTGTTGTTAGTGAGAGGTGGAGGAGGAAGTGCCGAAGAGTAGTCGACTTTTGGACGCCTGCGACAAAGGCAAAGAGGTTGAGCTTCTTTTGCAGCGAGAGGGTCCCGTAGGCGTAGCCGACAATGTTGGGAGGACTAGGGGGAGGAGGAGGAGGAGGAGGTGTTGGGATCGGCTGCCCCTGAGGAGGCTGCGGGTAGGCAATGTCAAAGTAGAGACCCATGTTTTCGATGCGCAGCCAAGGCGCGAGGTCCCACGGCACGCCCATGGATGCTGCAAGGCGCGCCCGGGTCAGCTTGTTGTCGACAAACGTCAAGCTACAAAAGCGGGACCGGCCATAGTCCGGGAGGTCGCACCACGTCAGGCTGACGGGCGCGCTGGCCGGGAGGGGGCGGGCCGACGCAGCCGCTGGGAGATCAAGCGTCTTTGATTGGGGTGATGGATTGAGCAGAGGATGCCGCGCCATCTGGTCGAGGCTGATTCGGCCCCGGTCGGCGATGGCACAGTCCAGGCCGATGATTCTGGTTGCTGAGAGTGAAGCGTACGAGACGGTCGTTTGCACGGGGAGCCCAAATATCACCAGGGTGCCGCCAAAAATGACGCGGTAGTCCAGCGGCGTTTCCCGGGGCCGGCCTGTTCGCCCGGCGCTCAGCGTGAGAAAGAGATTGTCCAGGTACAGGTTCCCTTGGGTATCGGCGTCGGCAAATGGGTGCCAGTACATTTGCTGCAGGACCAAGTCGACGCGGGCGTGGTCGAGGAACCATCCCTTTCCTCCTTTTGTGTCCTTGCGGAGGCTGAGACGGGCGCTAAAGGCGTCGCTCCCTCCGCTGCGTTCGAGGCCGTCGTTGACGCTTGGCGGCGTGTCTTTGCGAATCAGTGTCTCTAGGGCATCATCAGAGCTGCTGCCCGTGGCCGCAAACTTGGCCAGCAGCGCCAGGGCCTGGCGCTTGCCGCCCGAAGTCGCCTCGATGCCGAGCGTCAGGGAAGAAGAAGACCCATGGGCGCTGCCAACCTGCAAAGTGGCGTGTGCGTCGACGACTTGGTCTCCCAGCGCAAGGACCGAGTCAAAATGGAAAGCGGTTTGCCACGCCCCGTCTGGCTGGTCTCGCGTTACCGCTAGCTGCAGCCCAAGATTCGTGAGCTTGACTTGCCCAGGAATAAGGTCCCAGTCCATGGCAGCAGCAAAGTCGATCTCGATGGCCTTGAGGAAAAAGGGGGATCCCGCCGTGAGCTGTGACACCTGGAGTCGGAGCTGGGCCGCATAGCCGATGCCTGGGTTGTCGGCCGTGTTGATTTGCTGGGACAAGCTGCTGTCGAGGCCGTCAAAAGCTAATGGAAATTAGTGGCTTGATCCTTTCCCAAAACAATGAAGAATAATAACACCGACCCGAATTCCAGACCGAAGAGCCCTTGGTCAGCGGCGAGAGGATCTCGGCCGGGTACCACGAGTCAAACCTGGACGCGAGACCGAGCTCGATGCTCATGTCGACCGGCGCGTTTTCCATGATGGACGGGATGGCACCGCGCACATGGAACTCGTGGTCCGCGATGGTAGCCGATGCCACAATCTGGACCCTCATCTCGGCTGTCATTGAGGTATCCGTTAGGTTGTCAACATGACGACGTGTTTGGGCCCTGTTGCTTACGCGAAGTGCTTTTCCCAGCTCTCGCCTCCGTCACTGTCCAGACCAGTGTCAGTCACGGTGTGTCATCAATCCTTCCGTGGAGTCCAGGCTGTAACAATTAACCCAATTGACAACTTACAGAGGGACACATTGTTGAGCACAAGTCCGTCGAACAAGGTCCAGTGGGCGTCGAGGGTCAGAGACGACGATACGTAGAACCCGTACCCCATCCCGGTGTCGCTGATGCTCAGTGACTTTTTGGTGCTGGAGAGAAGGGAATCAACGGCGGTTCCGATGGCGTTGACGTCTGCCGCAAAACCTTGCGCCATCTTGTCGTTGATCGTAGTCAAGGGTAGTATGGTGGGAGACTGTTGTGTTGACCTGGCCACGAGATGGATCCAAGCCCAGTGACCAGATGCGGGCAGGATGGCCAGCGGGAAACTCAAGAAGGTTTGTTTCGGTCGTCAACTTGCACTTGCACACTCCGTTAAAGACGTGTGCCGGGTTCCCAATTCGGGCTGGCCGGTGGGAGCGGACATCGCGATAAGCGCCACCGCATGTTGCGTGGCTGCATGCAGTCACGAATAGTTCAGAAGAAGCACGTTGCAGGGCGTTCAGCTGGCCTGGAAGCTTGGCTAAACGAAAATCCCTACCTTCTTGGGGCAGCGACATGCAGGGGTGTAGTGAGTTCACTAGATTGACGGAGGCACCCAATGGGCCGTGCAGGTACCCTTTCGAATTGGGAATTTTGGCAATAGTCGCCTGTCGTATCGTTTTGGGGAAATGCCCGTTATCGGCTTTTGGCTCTTGTCAACTCTGGCTGAAGTATTGGGTCTCGGGCGCTTCCATTGCACGACAGATCCAGTTGGGCGGCCGCCGACCGGTCTATTATCATCCGCGAGTCCTCCAAGGTGTTGCAGTCTTCAATCGTTTCAATCAAGAGGAAGAAACAAAGCAAAATCACTGCCCAATTTGCCTACCTACCTTCCACGCCTGATATGGCGAACTTCCAGCTTCAGCCTGGCCAGATGGTGCGGTTCCTCCTCCCCTTTCGAAACAGAGCACTGATATGACAACAGCCAGCGGCGCAGCTCACCGTCTTCGATGCCAGCAACGGCGACTGTAACTTGCTGGACTTTTGTCTCGACCCCGCCAATGTCACCAGACCCCAGGCATGGCTCCGAACCCTGATTGACACGGGTCCCACAGCAGACAAAATCAGAGACACAGTTGTTGACCACATCACCACCACGGGATTTCCACGCCCTGCCACCGTGCCTGCCGCCGCCGCCATGCCGCAAGCGGTGCTCAACGAGTTGGTTGTGACGCACCATGATAACGACCACAGTGGAAATGGGACAGGGATATTGAATTTTCTGGCCGCTCGCAACGGCGGTAGCTACCTTAGAGATGCCTGTCGCGTGATATACTCTGGTATCCCCCACCCTCTTTATCCGCACCCTGTTATCTACCCTACCCAAGCGGAGTGGCACTCGGAATATTTCGTGAAGTCCACAAGAATGGCTGGGCCCGGGAGCGAGGGCGTCAATGTCTTGCACTTTTACGCTCTACTGCCCCAGGGATGGCGGAAGTACATGACCGCTGCCGGCTTTACCGTGAGCATTCTTTGGGAGATTCCCACCCTCGATTTCAACGTCCACGGTGCCCAGTGCTTTCAGGGAACCGGCATCTGGACAGATGATATGGCGCCCGATCAGGCAGCGACGTTCGTCTACAGGAAGGGCTTCACTCCGCCGCCGACACCCCTTCTCGTCGTGAGTTGTCGAGTCATCATGCAAATGACATGGGTCAAGACAGATACAGCCCAGAACACAGGTATGTAGATGCACAAGATGGTTCAAGTTCTGTCTGCCTGAGTAGTTTTTTTGGGGGCTGATAATTAGATGCAAGCAACCCCAAGAACAGCCGTGTTACCGGATTGGAGACCGCAAGCGGCAGGGACTGACTTCCTCTCGAGCGCCCAACGTAACAACTTTCAATCGCCATTACATGACTTTCGACAACTGATCAATTGGGTTACCCCAACCCCTCCGCCAACCAATGGTGGAGGAGGGTCTGTTCACAATAACGACAACCACGGTAATTTTCATCTCCGAGCCGCCGACGACCTAGCCTCGCTGCGCAAAACGATCCGCGACCTTAACGAACACGAAAGAATGGGCATCACTGAAATAATCGAGCCCCAGTTGGGTAGGCAAGCCCTCATCTCCTCGCGGGTTGCCACCACACTGACGCGACTCTGTCTACCTTACCGATAGGCGACAAGTGTCCCCAGGACCCGAGCCCACCCCAGCAGCCAAGCCCCGGGCACCGTGCCATTGTCGGCCCACCTACATTGTACCGATACAAATTCCGGCAAGAACTCGTCCTCTGGTCTTTGTACGCGGATGCGCGCGGAGACGAGACCTTTACCCGGGAAGGAACGAGAGCGCTCTTCGACTGGCACCGGCACGGCTTTGACATTGTCAACCAGGCGTCCATCATGACCCTGTACCAACGCGACCTCAACAATGCCCGCTTCACCATGTTCTTCACCGGGGACGCCTACGACAGCTGCTTGTCTGTTTCGTCTGCGCAAGTCATGGGTCTCATCCGCCCCGCCAATTCTATATCTGCTGTTGTTTTTGTCAATGTCCTCAAGGCACGTACAATTCATGGTTGCTTTTCTTTGAAATGGCGGACTGACTACCTGGGCAAGCCGTTTGCTGACACACGGCCCTGCTACTAGATCCCCCACCACGGCTCCGGTGAAACCTCCGACGGTGACTTCTACAAAAAGGTCCTCGCCGACGTCTACATCGTTAGCGCAGGCGGCATGTTCAAATCCAAACACCCCGGGTACAACGTCATGAGAGCCATTCTCGAGACATTCAAGGACCCTGCACGCAACAACAGGCCCCAACGACCCGTCCTGTTTTTTAGTGAGCCCGAGGTTGATAAGCATAATTACGGTGTGATGGACTGTTTGGTGCCCGGCAATAAGGATCATCCTACCGTGCTCAACTACAAGATGTACAAGCTCGCCGAGTCCAGCGACCCTAACAACGTTGTTGCCAAGGGGATGGTGCAGTTTGTTCAAGACGCCGGTGGTATCAGGTATCTGGAGCCAGACGCGACGCAGTGGATTGAGTTGGGCAAGTAGTAGCTCAAGAGCGGCTCAGCTTCACGGGCAAACATGGAAATTGCTAAGGGCGACTGTAGGGTAGAACATACCTTGGTAGCGCTGTTGAAACTGGAGATTGCCGTCGCTGAGTTGTTACCACTTGCTAGGTGTGGGAGGGTGAAGGGGCGAACAGGGCGTTTCACCGCTTCCTGGAGAAAGGTGTCCCGATCGAAACGGCAACTACTAGCTCGGGAGAGCCACTGGTGCTTGGCCTGTTCAAAGTACATCGTCCGGATCTCAAGCTGGCAAAGGTCTTCTGCGAACGTGTGGATCCCAACGCGGATCTAGGTCGTGCAATACGCTCCTGCACAAGTTACTGGGTGAGCGCACTTGGGAGAAAGACAAGGACATGGAACCGCTCGTCGAGGCGCTGCTCGAGAGGGGAGCGAACGCAAGCCAGCAGAATCTGGATGGCCAAACCCCTCTCGCCGTCCTGTTCGAAACACCGAGGGTCGAGCGCGTTACCGAGAGAATCGTGGAGATGTTGGTGGACAAGGAAGCCGAAGTTTCCCAGAGCGTGAATCTCAAGGCTGCCCGCCGGTTCCCCAAGAACGAAGGAATCATGCGCGAACTGCTCTTAACCTACAGCTTTCAGGTTGAGGACCTCCAACAAACGTCTGAGAGCCACTCCACAGACGCCGAGTACCAGTGGTGGAACGAATGGGTGCGTTTAGCCCGGGAGGGCAACAACATGGAGTGGCCTGATTTGAAGCGGGTGCTGTCACAAAGCCACATGCGCACCTACCCCAAGACTGGCCCAAAGTTTGCGGTCACTGCCCTGGCTGTTCTGGTAGAAACGTATATTTCGACTTTTCAGGACGAAGAGTGGGAGACCCCGGACGAAGAGGACAGGCGTCGTGGACACCTCGCAGAGGTGCTTCGTCTCTGCAGGTCCCAGGAACTGCCCATCGGTATGAGGTGTTTCGACTACCTGATTGAGCTTTGTTTGTAACTTGGTGTACCTCACCAGGGGAGGTGAAATTATGTGCATCTCTGCAGGGAGAGCCGGTTAGGGCTTCACACCGCCTCTGCTCAAGCTTGGGAAGGGAGTTTCGCGAGGGACAACCTGGGGCTGGTTCACACTGTCATGTGCTCACCACCTCCACCACACTTCTCTTGGATAACTATTCATTATTCAAGTAACTAATCAGAAGCAGGCGACGGCAAGTAGACATTCCAGCCACCGTGGACCTCGCCCAGTCCCTTATACAGATACAAAATGGCAAGCCGTTGTTAAGGTCGGATGTCGCGACAGAAGATATCTCTGGACGGACTACTGGGAGCGGTTCTTTGGACTTCCTGCCCTCGTCGCGACGCAGGAGCCCACTGTGGGGCGCGGCGCATCGATCCCGATCAGGCTCAGCTAGGGTACAGTTTGCCCCCCAGTAAGTGACCAGGTCTTGGTGACGTCTCGATGAGGGCAATCGCCCCCTGGGATCCTCATACGTCCAAAGTCTTTGCGGTACCGCAATCCCCACTCGATCGATACTGTGCCGTAAGGAGTCCGAGAAACGTATTTAAGACAAACGGATGCCCGGGTTTCGGGACTCAAAGAATCAGACACACTCTCTGGTTCACATCGGAGACAGTCGACAAGATGAAGTCAAGCATCATTGGTCCGCTCTTTGCTGCGGCGGTCTCCGCCATCCCCATGCCGGCTCCGGCTCCGGTAAGTTATACTGAACACAAAACATTCTGGATACTTGCGGCTAACGGAACACACAGCCCGGCATTCCTTCGGCCGCCACGGCCAAGACCCAGCTCGCCGACCTTACGGTCAAGGCCGCTTACGATGATGGCAAGTATGACTGCGATCTATTCCCGACCTGGGGCACCGTCAGCGGAACCTGCGATACTCGGTATGATCTTTTCCCCTGTTTTGTTTGAAAAGATAGACTGACTCGGTATCAGCGAGACTGTCCTCACGCGTGACGGCAGCAACGTGGTGACCAACAGCGCCTGCACCGCCATCTCCGGAACCTGGTTCTCCCCCTACGATGGTGCCACCTGGACTGCGGCCTCGGACGTTGGCATCGACCACATGGTCCCGCTCAAGAACGCCTGGATCTCGGGTGCCAACACCTGGTCGGCCGCCAAGCGCACTGTAATCCCCGACTCGGCTTGTCTTTTGACGTAGAAGAAACATAGCTGACACAGTTGGCTAGCAATTCGCGAATAGCCTCGACACCCCTCAGCTGTGGGCTGTCACGGACAATGTCAACCAGGCCAAGAGTGACCAGTCCCCCGATGCCTGGAAGCCGCCCCTCACGTCCTTCTACTGCACCTACGCCAGGAGCTGGGTCTCGGTCAAGAACAGCTACGGGCTGAGCATCACTTCGGCTGAGAAGACGGCTCTGACTAGCATGCTGGACACTTGCTAGGCGGGAAGTGAAGGGTTGGGTGTTGGAGTGGTTCAATGAATGTGACGAAATCCTGCTCTGGACGATTCTCCGAATTCGTGTACATACTAGCACTTAAGGAGGAAAAGGGGGCCGAGCCGATCTGTCTGTTGCTGAAATTTTGTTTCTTAACAGCTAAAGAGATTGCTTATTAACGTACATTATAAGCGACTGCAACATATAACTAAGCGAGTGCAACACTTTTTACGCGACGCGTCACATCTTCCTTTAACATCAACATTTTCCACAAACACCAACATGCCTTCGGATACGTGTTTGAAAGAACGATTTCGTGTCCGCAGATAGGACTTCCCAGCGTTGCCCCTTGCTGCATTCGGTTTTTGAGGAGGACTACATCCCTGATGCACCCATGCTGCCGGTGTCCTATTCAAACGGCAGTCTATCCCTCCTGCACGCCAGTGCCAGTGCCAGCGGTGAGAAATATGACATATCATGATTCTTACACACGCCCTCTGACCTGTCGGTCGCCTGAGGGAATGAATCGGACATCGGGCATACTTCCGTCTCGCCGCCCCGCAGGCTCACCGCTTATCTCCACTAAGTTATGTCCCATCAACTGTCGATGCATCAAACCCCCGGAAACTGATGGGCGCGCCTCCGTGCTGTCCTCCTCGTGAAGTCAATCATAGACGGGTGTTACCTTAACCCACCTCGGCCGATGACGGTGACGAGCATGTCAACCTCAGGTGTCGTTTTTGGTTCACATCGGCATGGGTCACGGCAAGCGGCGAGCTGGGAGACGGAGTGGAGGGATGCTCAGATGCACCCATCAATGGTGAGTGGTAGTAATGAAGGGGCCGATCGCCTACAGCTTCGGTTTTTGGACGATCGATTCATAGCAGGTGAAGCTGGCCGATAATACAAGGGGACGGTACGTAGTAGGGCTCATCTCGGTGCCACTATTCTTAAACGGCTTGCCGATGGTGCACCATGATCGGTTTGCCAAGTGATGCGGGTACAGTCGTCTCGTTCCCCATAGACAGGAACGCTCGGGAAGAACAGCACCCTGCATACGGACGCCTGTACTATAGCAATTACGGATACCCCAGGTTTGCTGAGCTGTGTCTGTCTCCGTCGAGCCATCGTTGTACATATTGTTGGTTTTAGATTTTAGGTAGCTTTCTGTTCACCCCGTAGCACAGCGCAAGGATCGAAATCCATATGCCGGTCAAGATCACCCTGTCCTACACACCTTCCCCCACACCCTCTTCCCTCCAAGTACCTGGTGCCCTGACCCCTAAACTGCCATGCAGCGCACTAAGCCCCTTCCGTACACGAGCGTCAAGTCAGCGAGCCAGGCCCGTCCACTCCACGCCCTACAGCGCCCTTTCGATCAGAAGCCTATCAAGTCTGCCCGGGCAGCAGGGTACGTTAACCACCCCACGGGTCAGAAATGCGGAGTACAACCTCCGCAGAGGTTCACCAGCCGCGGCCCCTAATAGTCCATCACCCCTCCTACCCCTTCCCCCCCCCGATTTTCACGTTCAGATACAACACCCACTCACGTCACCCTTACTCAAAATATGTGTAAAACGCCCTGGCCATAGCACGGCAGGGCCCTGGACCTAGCAGCATAGCGTGTGTTCTTGGCGTGGAATCGGCAGGTACCCTAGCGGCATATGTGAGGCACCTCGACCCCGCTCTGAATCACACTCTGCACCGCAGTTCCCGCTGCCATTGACCCGACGATGGCCCAGTCGGTCCTAAGTTGAGAGGTAGTATTCTGTCAATATCTGGGTAGTCCAAGTGGTGCGCCGTACCTTGTGACGATGGCGGATGGTATAAGTCGCCGTGTGCCGCTGCTGTTATTTTACGGGGGAACGTTGGAGTAGTTAATATGGGAACTGTTCTGCGTTTTGGAAGTAGAATTCTCAATATCTTCTCTAAACTTCTCACGCATTCCCTTGCTCAGGATTCGACCTTCCTGAAGGCGTGTATGATGTATGAACTTGAAATGTTGAAGTTCCACATCTTATATTTCGGCCCTAGCAAAGTTCCCCCGTTAGCTGCTAGGGCTAGGATTAGTATATATGTATAACGTATCTTATCAGCGAGTGTGCAATATCAGCGAGTGTGCAATTTCCCACGCGACGCGCCACCTCTCTAGTCAATACCAGTTTTCTTCACCATCAAGATGCCCTCTACTTCAGATGAAAGTAGGGTAATCTTAGCCCTCCAGGCTCTCCAAAACGATAAAAAGCTAAGCGTTCTAGCTATAGCCAAGATCTATAACGTTAACCGGATGACTTTAACCCGACGACGCGCTAGCCGGCCTACACGACGCGACACGACGCCTAATTCGAAGAAGCTTACCAAATCTGAGGAGGAGGCTATTGTTCAATATATCCTTAAGCTAGATATACGATCTTTTCTACTAAGACTATCTGGTGTAGAAGATATGGCTAACCACCTGCTACGCGTACGCGACGCGCCCCCTATCGGTTAACTCTAGGCATATCGATTTGTTAGACGTAAGGAAGAGCTCTGTACGCGTTGGACGTGTCAATACGACTACTAGAGGGCCAAGTACGAGGATCCAAAGGTTATTAGCGAATGGTTTGCTCTTGTACGAAACGTCAAGGCCAAGTACGGCATCGTGGATGACGATATCTACAACTTTGACGAGACTGGGTTTATGATGGGCATTATCTTCGTAGGTATAGTGGTTACAACCTCTGATGGCTGTAGTAAGGCAAAGCTAGCCTAGCCTAGTAACCGCGAGTAGGCAATAGTAATCTAGGGCGTTAATGCCCTTGGCTAGGCTATCCCTCTATTTATTATCTTAGCCGTATAGTACTACCTTGCCAACTGGTATACCGAGTGCGACCTCCTGGCCGACTAGTGTATCGCAACTACCGATAATAGCTAGACGACTAATGTGGTAGGCCTAGATTAGATCAAGTACTTCGACTTCTATATAGTATTTCGTATAAAAGGCAAATACCAGCTATTAATCCTCGACGGCTACGAGAGCCACTACTCGATTAAATTCGAGCTCTATTACTAGTAGAATAATATTATTACGCTTTATATACCTCTGTATTCTTCCTACCTTCTCTAGCTACTCGATATTGGCTATTTTAGGCCGCTAAAGAAGGCGTATAGTTACTAGGTCGAAGACTTAATACGGATGTATATCAACTATGTTAATAAGCTCGAGTTCCTTTATAGCTTTTGCAAGGCCTTCTTTACCTCTATAACGGAGAGAAATATCTAGGGCGGCTTTACAAGGGCTAGCTTTATACCGTACGATCTAGAGAGGGTGCTTTCTAAGCTAGATGTTAAGCTTTATACGCCAATACCCCCGACCTTATAGGCCGTCACTGTCAGCAGAACCACTGAGGCAAAAAGGAGATCAGGGACTATAGGATCTAAGGGATCCCTGGAATACGATCAGGTAGCGATGCACCGCCGCACCCTGAACAAAAGGGGGGCTAAACCCCTCTATATCTAAAGGGAGCCTACTCCCTAAGGATCAGCCTTTATATCTAGCTTTTATAGTACAGTAGAGACGTTAGTTAGACCGTTAGTAGTAGCCTCTAAATCGGAACCGTTTCCCTAGATAAGATCCTCTATATAATAGTAGCGCTAAACCATCTTCCTCGATAAGTAAAGCCTATTATAAGAGATCCCTAACAATTACTAATCCTTCTTTTTTATCGACCGAGATAGTACTAGCTACAAGCAAGCTAGCGACTCCTAGTCGAAGTAAAGGCACATCCCCTATAAATCCAATACGAGATATTCGATCACTTACTCGCAACTATTTATTACAATCAGCGACTATCTCTAAGATATAGACCGACCCTAAATAAGAGTTAGATACTTTAAATCAACGGATCGAGGTACTAAAGGAGTTGAAGAAGTATTAGAAAGAGAAGGACAATCTAGAAGCGAATTTAGGCCTTTAAAGGACCGAATTAGGATAGAAACGCAAGCATTCCATATCTACATCATCTATATCCTCAAATTCCAGCCAATATTATTACTATAAACCTACTATCAAAGCCAAAAACATTATTCGTTTTACCGATAAGATAAACTACCGACAACGCTACGAATAGCTTTAAGACCTATACCGAGTATTCTAAGGGGATTGCCGACGATTTAGGAGCAAGTCGAATAAGATTCTCTTTATACTTAACTAGATAGACGAATATCCTTACAACTATTGGTATAGCTATTGCGAAAACCAACTAGAAGAACAACGCTAGCGAACCAAATCTAACTAGAAGACCTTTAAAGATTGGATAGCTACCTATATTGTTGACCAAACCGATCATCACCTACATCGACGCCTACTATAGCACCAGC
>Ga0247824_10001144_pt1 | contig 14200 bp, 15 predicted proteins | sample 13C_PalmiticAcid_FD_194412 | JGI IMG/M metagenome (GOLD analysis project Ga0247824, IMG submission 194412) | Soil microbial communities from agricultural site in Penn Yan, New York, United States - 13C_PalmiticAcid_Day48 | ecosystem: Environmental > Terrestrial > Soil > Agricultural land... | reverse complement strand
GATCATTATGGCTTAGATGCCGTCATGGTGAAAAAGCTCAAGTGATACAGTGATTGGCAGCTCTTCCTGAGCCATCCCGATAATGGATAGCATTTCTCGTTGTGAGGGACCGGTCCATGAGCCTTCTGGTGCGCTGTGAACCTTTGCCTGTCAAACAAACAAGCACCGATCGACATCGCACACCAGTGCAAACGCCAGACGGGTGGCACTTGCTACAGTCGTGTCTTGGAGCAATCTGGTTGGCCCTCAGTTCAATGAAGAGGCAGCCACAGATACTCAGCAGAGTGGTTGAACATCTCGCGCGAGGGCCAACCATATTTGCCAAAAAAAACCACTCACGTGCGACAGCGACCCAGCGAGTCAGCGACCTGGCAGGAGGACCACCGTGGTTATGAATGAGTACCGCACAAGTCACAGACAGACAACTTTTTTTGCTTCCCCATCGACTTGGACTCTTCTCGTCTTTGCTCATTCATTCCTCTTTCACACCCTTTTCCCTTTGCTCATCTGACTTGGCCACACACACAGGCTCACATACCAACATGTCTGTATACAGCGGTAGTGATGACTACCGAGCGTGGGCATTCACCCTGGCCTCTGCTATGGCCTGTGTCCTTGGCGGTAAGGAAGTGAATTCAACTGCCAATCTTCACCTGTTTCTCTCTCCCGGTCGTCTTCAATATTCCAACAACTGACCGTCATTCCTATGGATCACTCTATACGTTTAGCCGGACTGATCTTCATCGACACCATTGGGACGAAAATCCTCGGGCGTGAGGTCCGGATGCTCCAGAACCACAAGTTTTTAGCGGGATCCTTAGGACTGGGATCCGGAGTGATGGTAAGAGAATTGTCCACACAGTTACGCACAGAGGAGGGTTGTTATTTCAGCCAGCTGCAAAACGATATATGAGAGAAGGTGGGACGAGTGGAGATAAGTGAATGTGGGAATGTGTTTTCCCAGAAGTCCATACGTGGTTTGATCAGCTGTTCTTCGTAATCCAAAAAAACACGCACACAAGGGGCTGTGTGTGTGGCAAGAATAGTCCATCACACCATTTTGTACTAAACCATACCCCTAATAGATCTTTTCGAGCCTTTACAGCATTCTCCCAGAAGCAAAACAGCAGCTATCGTCCGATCTATCGATTTTCAACAACCATGCCGACGCAGTTCTGATGATCTTCTTCTTTGCTGGTGTCGGGTCAATGGGTTTCATTCACTGGATTATGCACCGGGTTGACTCTGGAGCTCATTCACCTGGGATTGAGAGTAGCGGAGCGATCGAGCATTTTATGCAACGTGAAGCAGGTCAAAAGAATCAACAGTCGCTCTTACCTCAGCGCCACTCCACCTCAAAGACACACCAGGCCCCGGCATCGCCCCATAGGGATCCTTTCAAACTACACACCACTTCCGGTGTGCCAACACCTACGACACGTGTCTGCAATGGCTGCATGTCGGACAATAGCGATGATTCGGAGTTTGTCGACGACGAAGTGACGTCTTTGTTGAATAACGCTTTCCTGCAGATCGGGAGGACCCCCAATAGCTGCATGGATGACGGTGACCACATGCAGAGTGACCACACCAGGGGCGAAGGGCACAGTCATAACGACGACGACGACGAGGATGTGGACAACATTGAAGTGGTCGTCACCGATCAAAAGGGCAGGATGCATCGACGCGCGATGAATCACAATAACAACGATGTGGATATGGACCTTGATTTGGACCAGAGACAAGCTGACCACACTGATCGGAGAAAAGACTCGTGGTCTTCGACATCGACGCGCTCCTTAAAGCCATTTGCCCCTGCCAATAAGAAGCGATTGAACAACGTGCACAAAGTCAAAGGGCGTCAACACGACAGTAACTGCCATCTAGCTCACACTGCAGCAAAAGGGGATCTTGGCTCCTCCCACCGTCAACTTGGAGCCAGCACTTTGCCGACGTATGGCTCCATCCCCCCGTCTGCCAATCGTCATCATGCCCGTCATACACCATCATTCCCACACTCCGAACCTACCGCGATTCGCCACACTTCCTTCCCACGACTGAAGGGCTCAGGGACCATTTATTCAAGACACGATGTCCTCGACCACGCAGTTGCCGACGACCGTGAACACGCTGATTTGACGGAGATTGGAATCCAGACAGCTCTTACCATCGCTATCCACAAGTTTCCAGGTAAAGTGAAAGTTCAATTGAAAGGACAAGATGTTGACCACAGTCAACCACACTCATGCCTCGGATCATGAATGCTCACAACCGCTTATCCACCTTGATTACCAACCATTTAGAGGGCTTGATTACGTTCTTGTCAACCACTGCGGATCCGTGTCTAGGATTCTCTGTGTTCATGGCGATCGCAGTACACAATCTTATCGAAGGCTATCTGATTGTATTCCCTCTATTTATCGGTCTCCATTCGCGCAGCAAGGCTTTCGCATTGGCTGCAGCTTTAGGAGGACTCTCCCAACCACTTGGCGCACTATTAGGATGGTTAATCCTACACAAGGTCGCGAGCATGGGTTGGCAAGTCTCAGCGACGGGATGTATTTATGCCATGGTTGCAGGCATGATGTCGTCGATCGCTGTCAACGGCATGTGGCCCCAGGCAGTCAAGTGTGTTGGTAGAAATCCAACCAAAGTCGTCCAGTACTGTTTCTTTGCAGGAATCGCTATCATGGGTGTTTGTCAAACGGTCATTGGCACAAAGTGCGATGCCGGAAGAGATGGTGCGGGTTTGCCCTCGAACTCGATTCAGTAGAGGGACATTCTGGATATTCTTCTCTATCTCTATCTCTCTCTTCTTCCTCATACACTTACACGCAGCGTTAGTTCGCTCTTGATTGCTTCTGTACTTTTATGCATATTGTACAATACTCCATAAAGACCTCGTTCCGAGATTATTGTGAAGGTGCCAACCGCACGAAGGGTGGGGGAAGCTGAATCATGATTTGTGGAGGTGGCTGTGCTGCCTTCACGTCTGCGCGAGAGCGCCTTGACCTTCTCAGTCCCGGGGAATGGTGTGTGGAGAGATGTGGGAGAGGGTAGGCCGGCCGGCTATTGGTCATAGACAACCCGTTCGACCAACATCGGAAGGCTCTCACGACATGCTCCCCCCAAGCGCCTGCTGTTCAGCCTCCACTAGCTTGATCTCTTGATTTGGCCAGCGGAGCAAAGTGGTTCAGCACAAATCTGTCCCAACATCCTCGTAATCAACCTATTGTAAGATGGTTGAGGATTTCCTTGGATCTAACGGCTTGTTTCCACGATGCTTCATGACGATGCCATGCAGGACAATATTAGGATGTATTAGTCTGTGTTGTGTTCATCCAGGGGTCGACATTCTCACGATCATATCAGCCTTTTCTCCATTTGTCCTTTGGATGAGGGAGGTCGGGAACAGGCGGAGAACTTCTCTCACCCATGCTCTGTAGACAACCGCTGCAGTTACGAGGAGCACAAGATGTGACAACCGACAACCACAGTCGAAGTCGAAAAGGTGCACCAACTCTATTGTGATTGAAAACCTTGTTCAGCCCTTGATTCACCCACGGTCGACAATGAGGAGGAGGGACCAGGAGTGCGCGGTGCCTCCTTGCCAGCAGAGACCCCAGTTGTCCCTCTCTGTCTACTAGAGTCTCTAAGACTCTGGATCCCAGCATCAGCTCGGCTTTCGTTTCCTCACCCCTTTTCGAACACCCTTCTCCTGAAACACAAGCTATCCGGGCTTTCTTTGAACCGAATTAGACACCAAGTCGGCTCTGATCCTTTGCATCCTTCTTTCCTTCCTTTTCATTCATGCCTTGTTGCATGAGTCCCACGCCCCCTTCACACTCACTGTTTCCTCGCCTCCTGTCTCTGCACACCTTCTCTCTCAGCTCTAACAAAGTACGCCTATGAAGGCCGATGAGTCCCACCTCGTTTTGCATCGACCTTCTCATCTTGTCTCTTACCGACTTGGCTGCCTTCTGGCCTCGCTAACCTCTCAGCAGTACCACTCTCGACTCTACTCCAGGTTATCGTCCATTGATTGAATGGCTGCGCCCTTGTCGCCGGTCCTTGACTGCACCGAGTTTGTGGCTGTGGAAGGACGTTACGAGTTGCTCAAGGATATCTTTCTGGACCAGGTCCTGCCGCACTCTGTTATAACCACACACGTCTCCTCTGTCGCTGTCAAATACAAAGACTACCTGAACGCAGGGAACGGGGCAAAGGCTCACGGGAAGCAGGTCAGCTCGGATAGCACACTCTCAGCCTCAAATCTTGATCATCTGGAAGAGCGTCTCAAGGATATCAAACTCGGGGATGAACGGGGTGATGAAGACGACAACGATGACACCCCAAGCGGATACAAAAGCCCTCGGAGTGGGATAATGTCTCCAGGGCTTCCACCTTCTCAGAAGGATGGAGCACCTTTTGGTCGCCTGTCGGATCCGTTCACGCAGTTTGGACCACCACCACCTATGCCGCAGCAGCACCAACAACAACAAGGATCTAAAACTTTGAGTCGAGCCAACAGTTATTACTCACAAGGTGGAGATGAAAATGGGTCGTCCTCTGCAACTGGAAGCACCTCGGCAGGGTTTTCTTCGTTCTTCGGCGGTGGCAAGAGAAAGAAGTCCAAGAACAACATCACCAAGACCAACTCGACCTTTGTGGCAAAGATAACGACACATGAGAACTTGGCCAAGATCTTGGCCAATCGTACGGGCGAAGATGTTTACTTGTTCTGGAACACAGGGAGGACCTTTACGTGGAGTGATCTGGGCCAAAAGCCGAATGTGAGTGATCCCTTCCAGTACTGAAAAAGACCCGGGTTTGTTCTTCCATGCTGTACTTTACCAACGGAACCTGACTCTTCATCTCGGGACTCTTTGCAATGAACAGGAGCCACTGTCGCACATATCCTTCTCGAAGGCTTTCCCAACATCGCACGATGTCAACATTCTTACACGCAGCTGTGATCACTTGGATGTCATCATTGGGTTTTCGACAGGCGACATTATGTGGTTTGACCCACTCTGTAACAAGTACTTTCGACTCAACAAGCAGGTACAGTCGATCGCTCCGATATACCACCACGTGCCTTCCCCAAGGATAAGGTGCCAACCAACGTTCTTGTTCGAATGATTGATAGGCTATCATCAAGGACAGTGCAGTTACAATGATCAAATGGATGCCTGGTTCAGAAAGTCAGTTCATGGTCGCGTTTCATGATGGAAGTATTCTGGTCATGGACAAGGAACGGGATGACACCGCATTTTCAGTCCCAGTACCGCCAAGTGATAATGTGTAAGAAGCCTCGGACAACATTGGTATGCGGCATCTGGAAGAATGGAAATCTCTTAATAACCGCATTGACATTGACATAGGTTCCATGTTACACGGCCAAAGCACAACAAGCACAATCCTGTCAGCCATTGGCAAGTGAGCTCGAAGCCCATTACAGGTAACGGTCGTGTGTGCACCAGTCCAATGAACAACTCACCGATTGTTGATAGGACTGGCGTACTAACACTCTCTCTTCGCCATTTTTCTCTCCTTGGAAATAGCCTTCGCATTCTCGCCTGATCTGCAACATGTGGCGGTCGTGTCCATGGATGGTAATTTAAGGATTATCGACTTCCGAACTGAACGGCTCTTGGATACCTTCTCATCATACTTTGGTGCACTCAAATGCGTCTCATGGAGCCCTGATGGCAAATACATTCTAGTATGTCTGATTTGCAAAAGTGACCTTCTGTCCTCTTCAATGCCCAGAGACCAGCGGTACTTACCTTTGGCAACTTTTTCAATTGCGTCATGTAGACTGGCGGGCAAGATGATCTGGTAACGATCTGGTCGTTCAGGGATCAAAAGATCGTGGCACGCTGTCAAGGACATCAGTCGTACGTGACAGGAGTAGCGTTTGACCCTTGGCGGTGCGATGAGCGTAACTACCGATTTGGAAGTGTAGGCGAGGATGCAAAACTACTGCTTTGGGACTTTAGTGTAGGGGCGCTCCATAAACCCAAAGCTGTAAGCGGACACGTCTTTTCGTCAAGTCTCCTCTGCACACTTGATACCTTGAGATCGTGTACTTATAACCTTCTCTGTTCTATGAGAATAGGCGGCAGCAAGGCGCGGGAGCAATGCGACTGTGCTTGGGGCGGCAGGAGGATCAAGCGGATATAAGCCTGGCCACAAAAGCAAAGGAAGTATTGGCAGTCTACGAGGAAACGGTGGACATAGTCTGTTCTCAGGACATCACAAGGGCATGACATCTGGTGCAGAGATGTCCCAGCCAGGAGTCTCTACCGGAGCCCATCCACATCCACATCATCACTTTCACCATCTCCATCATCAACACCGCCAGACAACGCCAGCTATCGCAGAGGAAAGTGTACTGGAACAAGCAGGGAATGGTGAGGTGGTATTGGACGTATTGCCGACTCGAGAAAGCCAAGCCCACGATTTCCAATCTGGCGCTAGCACAGTCTCATCGCAGCAGCTTCATTTCCCAACTCGGACCACGGAGGGTTCTTCATTAGATGAAAACTCGACAGTATCTTCAGCCTACTCTTCCACTCTTGTCTCTGAGAGCGGTCGTAGTCGAGCAATTTCCATGAGTGCCACTACAGCAGCGTCAAACGGTGCAGGTTCATCAAACGCAGTTTACAAGAAGTCGGCCCATGCTCGCACATTACCACACCTTCTCTTACACAAACCTCACGAGGACAATGGGAAAGACGACCATTATCACCACGACCATGGATTCTCGTCGCTAATCCGAAACGGAAATGGGATTAACGGCGTTCAAATCGTCCGGCCACCAGAACCGCGATCTCACGTGGCCATGTTACAGCCCATGATGGCAAAGAACATTCATGTAGAACCTTTATCAGGCATTACCTTCAGGGAGGATGCTATCATGACAAGCGATCGCCGAGGACATGTCAGGGTTTGGAAACGACCACCACTCCTACCACAGAATCCATAAGTTTGTCAAGCACCCGCGCCACTTATAACATTGTAATGCATAGACCACACTCTTGTTCCCTTCAGGATACCTTGCACCTGCTTGTGCATTCAGACATGAGAGCATGCATACATGGGAAACCAAAACTCCAGCACGGCACGAGTCAAATAAACATCACGCACGCACAGCGTCGACACGGAGTCGAGCGTCCACAGAGTTTACAGAGCGAGCCGAGGAAAGAGTCCAACAACATCTCTTCTCTTTTTTCCCCTTTTACTTTATTTATTCACCTCCCCTCTCCCTCCTCTTCTACCTCTCGACCATGAAAGTGTACAGATCCCGACTTCCAGATAGGGCGATCCCTTTCATGAATGTTTACTCGTTCGCGATCTCGAACCCCAACAAGACGCCCGACTCGTTCAACATTGTGATTGACGGACACACCGGCAAGAAGATTACATTTGGAGAGTGGAAACGGGATACCAGACGCTGGGCCACAGGCCTCCAATCGATCGGGTTTAAACGAGGCGATGTCCTGGCGCTGTTCTCGCCGAATGATATCGATTACTCGATCACGATGTTCGGGCCTCTCCTCTTCGGCGGCATCACGACCACGGCCAATGCCAGTTACACAGCGGACGAGCTTGCGTTTCAGTTGCAAGACTCAGGAGCGACTGTCATGGTTGTGCACCCAGAACTGTTGTCCGTGGCGATTGCAGGAGCCCAGAAAGTCGGTCTTGCACAGGACCGAATTTTCCTGTATGGCGATCAGGTCATTCAAGGCTATCGTCCTTACACCAGCTTATTGCCTCCACTTTCGACACCAGAAAGTCAATGGGCGCAAGTTTTGCCGTTGAACGAGAAAGAGGCAAAAGAGACCACGGCCTTGATCTGTTATTCAAGCGGGACGACAGGGAAAAGCAAAGGATTGGAGCTCTCGCATTTGAATCTTTGCATCAATGTCGTACAATTCTCGGCGATGGACGGCTCCATCCCACCACATGAGAACTTTGCTCTGAGTGTTCTGCCAATGTATCACCTGTAAGAACACTGCAAAGTGGCGCGATTTTTTTTTTTTCTGGATCGAATGGCGTCCTGAAAAAAAAACCCCCCTGATGCTAACCCCATCCCCTGCTGCATTAGATACGGTCTCCAGTTCCATCTCGTTGCTGGCATTTACAATGTAAGCTGGACACTACCCATGGATTGAAGAAGGAAGAGAAGGAGGAGGGAGTCTAAGATTGTTATGAAGGATTGACATTCGCCTTTCCCAAATGATGTTGTCGAGATAGGGCATTCCAAATGTTGTTCTTAAAAGGTTCCAGCCCGAGAGCTTCCTTCAAGCTATCCAGAATTACAAAAGTAAGCAGGTGGGAGGGAGAGAGATATATATATACGTATATAGGGAGAGAGAAGAGGAGAAAGGAAGAGTAGGTGTAACGCATGCGGCGGGGGAAGAAGCTGCCACAAGACCCAAGGTATTTACCAATCAAACCTTTCTCTCTCACTCAAAAGTCAGGTCTATGAACCTGGTCCCTCCTCAGGTCTTGTTCTTGGTCAAATCGCCCCTTGTCGAAAACTACGATCTCTCCAGCCTTAGCCAACTTACAGTGGGTGCCGCTCCATGTTCCCGAGAACTCACTGAGGCTTTCATCCAAAGATTCCCGAACATCTCGTTTCGCCAGGCCTATGGACTGTCAGAGCTTTCACCCGTCGTTGTCATTGGCATTTTCGGCAAGCTGGTCTATGGCTCCTCAGGTCAATTGGTCCCTAATCAAGAGGTCCGACTTGTCGATCCTGCTACCGGTCAAGATGCTGCTCCTGGTGAACGCGGTGAGCTCTGGGCACGAGGTCCACATGTGATGAAGGGTTACCGCAACAACCCCCAAGCGACACGCGACACCATCGATTCAGAGGGCTGGTTGCACACGGGAGATGTGGCGGTCGTGGATGAAGACGAGAACTTTTACATTGTGGACAGGATCAAGGAATTGATCAAGTACAAGGGTTTCCAGGTCGCACCCGCAGAACTCGAGGCCATTCTCTTGTCCCATCCTTCTATTCTGGATGCTGCTGTGATAGGCGTGGAGGACAAGGAACAGGCCACCGAGTTGCCCTTGGCGTTTGTCGTCACGCAACCAGGTCATTCATCCATGTCTGAGAAAGAGGTCCAGGACTATGTCGCCTCCAAAGTCGCCCCACACAAGAAGCTCCGAGGTGGCGTACGCTTCATTGATGTGATCCCCAAATCGGCTGCCGGCAAAATTCTCCGGAAAGACCTTCGTTTGTTGCTGGCACAATCTGCCAAGGCACCTCAAGCTAGGTTGTAAATATTCATGTATTGTCTAGTGGTTACGTAGTGCACTATCTAATGAGTACTATACAAAAAAGTGGGTATACTCACGGCTATCCTGATGGACAATCATCTCTTGACTCTTGAACTGATTCAACTCCGTCTTAATCTGCTGTGCGATTGTAGGCGTCAGCTTGTGGGCAGTGATATTAGGATCGCTTGTTCGATCGTATTGTTCTGGTGCCCACGTAATATACACCATTGGTCTTTGGGATGAAAACTGGATCTGACGTCCTGGTGGTTTGGGGGACTCGGCTGAAAAATCATGTGGGGTGGCACTCCTGCAACGCTTCCCGGAGCTGCGAACAGGAAGAACGTCCGACATGACTACATCTCTGATAGGGATGGCCTGTTCTGAATGTTGCAATTGTGACGGTGCCTGCGGAGGGTGGCAAGAGGCCGGAAGCTGAGAAGAAGGGTAAGAAATATGGGAGAGGATTGGCTGTGGAGGGTTGTATTCGAACTGGTGCGAGTAGGGACCATACGGGTCCTGAGATAGTGGTGGAGAAGGTGAAGTGTGCATGAATTGCTGCTGGCGCGGGTATGGCTTTGTCAGGGGTTGAGTTTGGGACTGGTCTAGGAGATTACCCTGAAACTGGCCTTGCAGGAGATGTTGTTGAGGGTGGTGCTGAGTATGTTGCTGCGATTGCTGATGATTACGCTGTAGGTGTTGTGAAGGATACGACTGTGGATGTTGCTGGCGTCGATAGAGCTGCTGCTGTTGTGCGTGAAATAGCTGGTGGACTTGGAACTTCTCTCGTTGTTGCTGTTGTTGTTCTTGCTGCTGCTGGTACTCCTGGTATTGATGCTGGCTTGAAGTCATCGTAGAATTAACAAATGGCAAGACAGAAGTTCCAGAAATCCTCGGGGGCGTTGCCTTGGAGTAACTCGGATTCTCGATCATGGCTGCATAATCCATAGGGGTGTCTATAATTGAGTTGGGACGACTGTTGAAAGCATCGCTATCGTCCCCGCTCTGGTATGGCACAGAGAACAATCCATTGGTTGCAGGGATTGAGGGAAAGGAGTTGCCGCGAGATGACATGGGTGGGAGTGCGATGTTGGTGAGATCGCTAGTTGTTGAGGAAGCAAACGTTGGGCTCGTCGAGATAGGCGTGACCCTAGGTTTCATCGGCATTCCTGTACCACTCTCGCCATGTTGTGAGTGGGAATACCTGCCTTGGAATGGGTTGGGTGGTGGACAACCCCATGGCTGTTGAATAGATGGCTCATGTGAGAATAGCTCCGCAAACCATGGATCATCCTCTGTTATAGAACGGCGAAAGGAAAGCCGCTGCTTTCTGTCCATCATGGGGTAATGTCCCTGTTGACTTGCATGCCGGCCAGCAATACTGCTCTGCCGCCGGTGACGAGTCGGTCCTGCCACTCTCTGTCCAGACCTCTGTTCTTCAGGTACCCGGGAACTGGTCCGGCCAATATCTGAAGAAAGGTCAGGAAACGAGGATTCCGTCTGACTCAACCTTTTAACGTCTACCGATACCGGTCGGGGAAATTGATAGTACTCCTGCGAAAAACCGGGTTCCGGTACTTGGGCATAGATACTCGATCGAGGTGATGATGATCGTATAGAAGGAAGTTGTTGTTGGCGGATGATCGATGCAGGACGTAAGTGTCTAGCCATCACCGAACTTGAGTCGAGGCGATCAATAGCTCCAGGCAATGGGCCTTCCTTGCTTTTGATCTGTTTCTTACACTGCTTACCAAACAAGCCGTAGATCTTCGACTTTTTTGTTGATTGATCTGGGACGACTTCCGTCCTGCGTCTTCCCAGAGATAGCTCAATGTCCCCAGCTGGAGACTGGGGTAGAACCTGATGATGGACCCATGGAGTAACATTGGATGTTTGTGGAGAGTCTGGCTGTTGATTCTCAACCTTAGCCTCGAAATTAGGAATAGCGTTGAGAGAATGTCGTCTTTGAAAACTGGTAAAATGGCGTTCAGTCACAGTCATGGGGTTCTCGATATTCGGCACGGAGGATGACCGGTGCTCCTTCCTTTTGACAGCCATTGCAGCTGCTGCTTCAGAACTTCTTGGATTGAAGAACGCTGTAATTGAAGCAAACGATAGACGTTTCTTTGTGATCCGTGATGTCGCTGTCTCAAGGCGAAGGGGCTTTCCTGGAATATTAGCGTTATTCGATTCTAGGGTTGTTGAGGAACTTCCCCGTGAGAGGGAGCTTGGCGAAGTGCGTCCCAAATTCGGCGATGCTGTTGGGGAGATCTCTGGTGAAGTTGAGGGTGTGAATAGGCCAAGATCCGCTTGTCCAACTGACATTGTTTCGCCGGAGCTTGATGAGGACAATGAACCGCGATGCTGGTCTAGGGACGATTCGTTTGATTTCGTTTCACTGTATCCTTGTTGTCGCGGTGAGATGTCAGACGATTCCTTGGTGGAACTACCATTCATACCAGGCTTAATGAACACTTTACGGATTCTCGAGACGAGAAGCGACTTCTTGCGGATACCACTGTTTGTTGATGGCATCGCCTGAAAGTTTGTTATTCCTGAATGCTGGGGTAGAAACGGACGCCAGCCCACGTTTGAAGATTCCGTGGTGGCAACCAAAGTGGCGCTAGGATCCTTGAGAGAACGTGGGGTAGGCGAAGGTGGCATGAGTGATTCAAGCTCCGGTTGAATCGGACGAATGGATCCCGGATCATTTGACTCTTTTTCGGCGCTTGAGACAGACGTGATCATCGATGACTTTCTCAAAGGTGGCAATATCGGTCGGCTAGAATATGAGAAGTGACCTTGTATGTTCGCAACTTTCATGGGTCTGTGAGGGTATACAACGGTGTCGGAAAGCCGTTCATTGCTATCGTCTTGGCCTAGCAACCATGTTGCAAGCAAAGAAACGAGGTTCATTAGCTCAATTGGGTTGGTTGATGGATCCCACCTGATACATTGCGAGCGCACGAACCGCAGGACGACTTCCTGCACCGTCTGGGGAGGACAGAGACAGGCCGTAAAGGGATTATTGGACAACGAAGGCGCACTCATGTATATACCTTGTGTCATTTCCAGTGTCCTTCTTTTGGGAGCAAGCGATGCAGGCCTCAAGTCAGTCTCAATTGACTCGATTGCTGACTTGTCAGTGCAGATATCTCCCGGCTTTGTGAAAGCAACACAGGACGCGTCTGCGTTGTTGTAATTTGATCGGGCATCGATCAAGGCGGACAACGTATGGAGAGTATCTTGAGCGAACCCCAGGTCCAATGCACTACCCATAGAATCTTGGAATGCAAAGATAGGCGGCAGATACTGCTGCGGAGGAATCTGCAGGGATTGGGACAGGAAAACTGGATGAGTACCCGATGCGGAGGAAACAAAAATGCAACAAAAAAAACTCTCTGCGGGAACAGGCGGCTTTGGATTCTGACGTGCTGTGGTTGTCACCCTATAATTGAAGCACCAATACCTTGTTTGCAGCAGGAGCTTGAATGTCTGTGATACTGGGACTGGACAGCGATTGCTGTCGATGTGACCGAGAGGGTTCCGTGGGTTTGGAGACAAGAATATCCGTCATGAGGTGATGATCTTTGAGGGCTTGAGTAGAGATAGGGTGACTGAAAGGAAGGTTGATAGACTGCGAGATGTAATGGTGCAATAAGATCTATTAGTCTAGCACCCAGACGAAGAGAATATTAGAGAATGAAGGACGATGGAATATATTCAACGCCGATGAAGGGGAAAGTGGAGGAATGGATAGAAAGAGGGAAAAAATGGAAGGAAGGAATAAGCAGAAGACGCTTGAGCCGAAGTGCGCAAAAGACAACGAACTGAGCGGGAGAGAGAGCTCATGCTGGTTTTACGACCCATGGACTTTCAAGGGGTTGGCAGTTCAAGCACTCGAATCTGTCTATACCGCAATTTGTGCATATTGCAAGGAGGATTCGCCCCTCCTCTCTCCAATTCCTGCTCCATATCTGACTTTATCCCTCGAGGTATCCAGCTCGGACTCTCCTGCTAGATCACGACTCGCAGAGTAATCATCCTTGTCAACCTTGGAGGCACTCTAATGACCGTGCGTGACAAATGGATGCCAAGACCAGGCCATGCAAGATCTTCACCATGATTCTCAGGGGGACAATGATGAAGCGATGGGATGTGGAAGAGGGAGACAGAGTTATCGCTCCCGCATGCAAACCTGTGGAAGACCCGCAGGACCAGCAGGCTTGTTCTGCAGGAAGGCCGATTCAATGTATATAACATCCTACTGGATCAACAAGCGCGAAGCCCGCGATCCCACATGAAGGAGGGAGAATGATAGGTTTGAAAGCCAGGGAAAGGGGGTGATGCGGCTGAGGAGAAGTGTTGTGCTTGGTATATAGTTGTATGAAGCAAGCAGGACCTCCTTGGCCGGTATTGTGGGGGAAGACACGGGTGAATAGACCCTAGCATGATCATTCAGCAAGCTAGACAGTTGGGCGGCAAGCAGGCAGAAACCGCGGAATTTGGCTTTGCCCCCTGGGTCCAGGGCCAATTGCCACATTCTCCAATCAAATGACTCGTCCAACACGTCTACTTGGCAGACGTAGAAATGACGAAAGGCGTCAACTCACTGGAGAAGAACGAAAGAGCTGGGTAGGGGAAAGCTATCATGTCGAGTGAAGCAATTTAGATTTGTAGCATTGCTGGCAGATACCTGATGATGATCCCAAAGATCACAGCCACAGAGTCGTGAAAGGGCCTACAGTACTGAAATGGAGATGGGGAGAAGTTGAAGTGTGTAGTGTGTGGACATATACCGCAAAGTGTTCTTTTCCTTTCTTCCTTGTGGCACCCCTTGCTCACACCCCCGACCCAACCCCTCACTTCCGATCCGCGTCTGTCTTCGACATGCACTCTTAATGCC
>Ga0247824_10001143_pt1 | contig 14201 bp, 14 predicted proteins | sample 13C_PalmiticAcid_FD_194412 | JGI IMG/M metagenome (GOLD analysis project Ga0247824, IMG submission 194412) | Soil microbial communities from agricultural site in Penn Yan, New York, United States - 13C_PalmiticAcid_Day48 | ecosystem: Environmental > Terrestrial > Soil > Agricultural land... | reverse complement strand
TGGCCGGTGCTGGTGTCACGAACCCAGCACCAGATGGTCATGACCCGTCGCGTCCGGGCTCGGAGTAGATGCGGTACACGTCGGTGATCGTCACCGTGGTAAACCCCGTGGACTGGTCGACCGCGGGCGGGCGCTGGTTCTCCGAGTCCATCTGGATCGGCGAGCACGCCCGGCCGGGGACGTCGGGGCGGACGTCGATGAGCGCCGACGCGACCAGGTCCGACACGAGGCGCGCGGCCAGGTCGCTCGCGCCGACGCAGTGGATGTGAGCGCGGAGCAGGAACCCGACCGACCGCATGGACAGGCGCCGCAACGGGCGGGCTGCGACGAAGTGGACGGACACGTACGGGGGCAGTTGCCCGTTGGGTACGACGTTGGGTCCGCCGTTCGCCGCCGGGAACACGGTCAGGTCAGGGTCGGCGTAGAGCAGCGTAAGCACGGCGTCGGCGTGCGGGACCAGGAGGCCGAGGTCAGCCATAGCGTTCCACCAGCCAGGCGGCGAGGTTCTCCGAGGCCGCGTAGAAGCGGGGCTCCTCTTCGTCTGCGGCGGGGGTGAAGTGCGGTTGCGGCGGCGTGTCGGCGGTGCCGTACTCGAGGATGTTGCTCAGGCCCCATTGGCGGCGGGCGTCGTCGGCGCCGACGTTGGCCTGGACCGACGCGGCGCCGCGCTCGATGTCGTAGCGGATCGAGTCCCGGTAGTACGGGGTGTGTGGGCCGTGCGGCGCGAGCGCGCGGGCGCGGGTCTTCACGTTCAGCCCGCCTTTGCTCACAACCTTCTCGCCCTCGTCGAGCGCGTCGGCGCCTGCCCGCAGGAGGTGCGCGGCGAACGCGTCCACCTGCGACATGTCGACGGTGGTCATCCGGTGATCCATTCGATGCCGACGCGGCGAGCGGTAGCCCACGACTTGCCCGACTCGTCGCGCACCGGCACGATCCGGCCGGCGCCCTCGAGGTCGGGATCGTTGACGCACAGCGTGATCTGCACCCGGTCCCCGACCCGGACGTCTTCGCTTGTCTCGACTGGTAGGTGCAGCGTCCGATAGCGGGCCAGCATGCCCTGATCCGGTGACGGCTTGCTGTCGCGGGCGAAGCCGAACATTTCCTGGACCTTGCACTGTCCGGTGTAGACCGTCTCGGTGACGTCAGTGACCACACCCGTAGAGCTGGTGGTGGTGCCCGTGACGCGGGTGATGGTGCACTGGTCGACCATGCCCTTCAGCGCGGCGACGCGGCCGCGGGCGAGGGTCGATTCGCGGGTCACGTCCTCACCTCGGCGAGAAGTGAGGTCATGCGGGGCTTGTTCTTCATCGCCCGGGTGTAGCGACGGTGCAGCGCCAGCGAGTCCGCCGACCCGATCGCCCGGGACTGCCGCACCATCGGGTCGTGCCACAGGTGCCACAGGTCGGCCGTGCCCCGCCAGCTGCGGCCGAGCATCGTTCCCAGCGCGAGCGCCCACGACTCGTCTTCCTGGCCCCACCCGGTGAAGCGGGGATCCATCGGCGCGGACCGGTAGGCGTCGCGCGTCAGAACGAGCAGACCGCCGCCCGGGCGACCGGGGTAAGGCCGCTGGGCGAAGGTGGTGGTCGTGCGCCGTGTCGGCCAGTTGCCGGTCGCCAGCACGTCCTGCGTGGCGGGCTTGGTAAGCCGCAGCACGCGGTAGTGGGGGATCGCCCACGCCGCGCCAGCCTTCACCGCGGCCACGGCCTGCGGCACGGCGTCGCACCAGACGTCAGCGTCCGCGACCACCAGCACAGACCCGCTCGCCCTGGACAGCGCGTCAGCGACGGCCACGGCCTTGCGCCACGGGCCCTGGCAGGTGCCCTCAACGACTTCGTATCCGAGCTTCTCCCAGCGGGGGCGCAGGTGGTCCCATAGCCGCTGCCGCTGCGCGTCCAGCCGGGCCGGAACGAGCACCGACACCTCAGCGACGCTTGGCGGTGTGACCTGCTGGGCCGGCTCGGTGCTGGCCTTGCGGCGGTGCCGGCCACACTCGCACCCGGGGGCGCACTTACGCGCGGGCGAAGACGACATCGCGCACCTCCGCCCCGGTGTTAGTGGTCCGCCCGTACGCCCACCGCTGGATGTAGTCGTAGTCGCGGACCAGATGTTTCACCTCGACGAAGCCCCGATCCGCCATGTACTCCACGACCGCGTCATACGGCGGGGACAGGGTCGGGTCGTCGATCGTGCACGTCTCGATCATCACCACCCGCAGTGAATCCCACGGCGCGGCGGCTAGGACCGCGAACTCGTGGCCCTGCACGTCGATCACAGCCCCGTCTGCGTCGGGCGCGATGGCGTCCAGCCGGACGAGCGGGACCTCGACCGTGGCGCCGTCCATGGGGACCAGGGTGGCCATGTTCGTGCGGCGGGGGATGTGCAGCGTTGCCGTTCCCTCGGCGTCCGAGCAGGCCGCCTCAACCACGGTTACGTCCGGGAACCGTCGCCGCAGACCAGCGGCCAGCGCTGGGATGGGCTCCACGAGGGTGATGCGTTCGATGCCGGCGGCGCGGTAGTGGGGAACCTCTTCGCCCTCGTGCGCGCCGACGTGGACCAGGTGTTTGACCTCGTGCTGGGCGAGGATCCTCGCCAGTTCGGTGCGGATCTCAGACGCGCGCACGTTGCCCTCCGAAGGCCGGGTGTCGGTCGTAGTCGGCTGGGTAGTCGATGTCGTCGGTCAGGTCGTCGATCTCCACGAACGGCGGAGACTTGACCAGGTGCCGGGTTACCGGCGTGCCCTGCCACAGGCGGAGCAGCACCCAGCCGGCCGGCCTGCGGCACTCCCCGGATTCGCGCAGCCGCGCCACCTCGGCCAGGTGGGTGTCCATCAGTGCGTGCCGCTGCGCGCCCCACGACGCGGCGAAGATCTCGCCGTACGGGGTGCCCGTGCGCCGGCTCGGCCGGTACCGGCCGAAGCACCGGTAGGCGGTAGGCGAAGCGTCGGCGATTGTCCGGATGGCCGCGTCGGTGAAGTAGACATCGCCGAGCAGGAGGATCGTCCGACCGTCGATCCACAGGTCGCGGGTCGAGGCGTACTCGTTGCTATCCGGCTGCTCCACGCCGATGCGGCGGCGAATGTGTCGCTGGACGCCCAGGTCGTAACGCGGATCGTCGGGGCATGTCAGGTGCACGTCGTCGGTGATGGTGCGGGCCTGGCGGATGGTTCGCACGAGCAGCGGTTCGCCGTCGACCTGGACCAGATGCGATGGCACGCCGAGGTGGTTGTTCCATTTCGACTGCGGGCCGGCGGCCGCGATTATGACCCGCACACGGTCTCCTCGATCTGCAGCAGACGATGCGTCCACATGTGCCGTTCGCGGATCACGTCGAGCGCGTTGCTTGTGAGCTCGGCCCGTCGGGCGTTGGTGATGGCGTCCAGCTGCTTGCCGAGGCTGCGATAGTCGAAGCGGTCATACAGCACCATCGTGTCCTCGGTGAAGCCCATCTCGCGCAAGCCCGGCGTCTTCGGGTGAGCCAGCAGCCCGCCGCGGCCCAGCGTGCAGGGAATCCGGTCGGACCAGTAATGGGGCGCGTAGGCGGAGTCGCCGATGTGGACGAACGCTGAGGCGTACAGGTCGGACAGGTCCTGGCCCCATATCGCCCTGCGGCCGGCGCCGTAGTGGACGAAGTGGCCCCGGTACTTTGACCGAGCCCATCGGATCAGGCCCACCCGGTGCCAGCCGTGGATGTCGCGGACCAGCCCGCCCACGAAGACGGCGCGGTGGAGGTAGCGGCGGACCTGCTCGCCGCGGCCGAAGTACCGGTGGCCCATGGCCGGCGGCAGCCAATGGTGGTTGACGCCCCGGTCCGCCCACGGCCGGTTGCCGCCGTCGGCGGTGAACACGAACTGGCACGACCACCACGGGTCGACGCCGATCTCCGCCTCGCGGCGGTCGATGCCCCAGTAGAGGTCGAGGTGCAGCGCGGCGGTGCGTGTGCCGCCGTCCTCGACTCGGCGCAGCATTGCGGGAATGTCGCCGGTTGGGTTGTGGCCGTGAGTGCGGGCCCAGATCAGCAGGTCCGCGCCTTTGGCCAGACGCACCACGTCCTCGGCCGGGATGTCCCGGGCGGGAACGTGGGTGACGTCCCACCCGAGCACGTCGCCCGCCTCGGCGATGTCGTCCTTCCACCGGTTGAGGTGGAGCGGCCGGGGTGCGCCGAGCAGAAGCACCCTCACGGGTACGCCACCTCTGGCCGATGGATGATCCCGTCGTCCGGCCGGCCGACGGTGCCGGCGCTGGGCTGCGGCACGACCGTTGATCCCGACGCGCCCACCCCGAAGGACAGGGTCACGTCCGATTCGGTCGCGAGGCCGAGCGCCCGACGCTTGATCCCGCCGAGCACCAGAGCGCTCCCGATGTCGTCGACCACGCCGAGCAGCCGCTGCTTGATCCGCGCCAGCGGGCGGGCCTCGTCGGTCTCCTCGGCCGGGTCAACCGGCTGCGACGCCGGGGCCTCCTCGAAGACCACGTCCACGAAGTAGCAGTTGCCGCCGCTCGAGTCCGGAAAGGTCGGCGTCGCCCCGCCGGCAGCGAAGCGGCCGTTACGTTGCGGCGTTCCGGAGTCGTCGCCGGGAGCGATGAGCAGGCCGCCCGAGCTGGTGACGTCACCGGCCTTGAACGGCTTGGACGGGTCGGTGGCGCTGACGAACCGGTCCGTGGTCAGGCAGGCGTACACCTTGTCCAGGGCGGCGACCGCAATCGGCGGGTCGAGCAGCGCGACATCCCATCCGACCGCCCCGACCGCGCCGCCGGACCCTTGCCAGTCGATCGACTCGGCGACCTGTTCGCCGGCGCCCTCGCTTGTGCGGGTCCACAGGGAACCGATCTCGAACGATGGCGGAGTCACGGACCGCCAGCGACGAACGTACGTGATGTAGCCGGCCACCTGCGGCTGGATCAGGGTGTGCAGCGACAGGCCGGGCGATCCGTCGGCGTCGTCGAAGTCCAGGGACGGCGCGGTCGCGGGAAAGAGCGACTCGGCCACGGCTCAGTTACTCGCCCGGTAGAAGCCGCTGACCGTCGCCACAATGGTCGAGCCGGTCGGCGTCTCCTCATAGTCGTGCTTCGTCAGCGGGACGATCGCAGAGTCGGCGGCGCCAGAGGTCGGCACGTAGCACACCACCAGCGCAGCGATCGGGTCACCGGTCGCCGCAGTCCAGGTCACGTCGTCGGCGTCCGCCTGCTGACGGTTCGCGGCGTGGTCAATCGACACGGCCACGTTTGCCAGCGTCTTGCGGCCCATCGTGGCCTGCTCGTTCGAGGCTCCGGCCAGCAGCGCCGCAAGGGTTTCGTAGTCGCGCATGGTGTCGTCGTCGACCAGGCCGGCCGCCTCGAGCGGGACCACGATCAGGCTGTCACTCGCGCCCGACAACCGCGCCAGCTCGTTGACCCGGCCCAGTGCGACATTGAACGTCAGCTCCGCCACAGCGACCCCCTCACGTGATTCGGACCATGCCGGCGGGCAGGCCGTACTTTCGCCGCAGCGACGCCCGCAGGTTGGGGCTCGCCTCCATCGCGGCGGTCATCGCCTCGAACGCGACCGAGTAGTCATCGATCGCCTCACGGTTCGCGCCGGTCGGGTTGTCGTAGACCGCACGGATCAGTGACAGGACCGCGTTGCGGGCCAGCTGCAGATCCTGCGAGTCGTCCGCGTATCCATGGGTGTAGGTGTAGGTGATCTTTGACGGCTCGGACCAGCACTCGGCCCAGCCGCAGCGGCGCCACAGCTTCGACCCGAACCGCTTGTAGTCCGTGTCGAGGGTCAGCGCCTCGCCGTCGATCTCCACGTCCTCGATCGCCGAAACTGGCCGCTGCGGCAGCATCAGCCAGAAGTCGGTGGTGCCGATCTGCTCGCCCGGGTCATCCTCGACCAGGACGAGCCGTTGGCCGGCCGCCTCCTGCACCACGGCGGTGGCGCATTCGATCAGCATGATGGCTTTGTAGGCGTCGAGGTCCTTCTCGAGCAGAGAGGCCAGGTCCTCTGGCGCACACAACTGGTCAGCCATTGGTCCCGCCTCTCTGCTCGATCAGGGTTGGTCAGGAACCCGAACCGTCAGACAGGTTCGTGATCTTGCCGTGGTGCGTCTCGAGGCCGTACTCGAGGCCGATCTCGCCGTAGATCTGCGACTCGTCCGAGGCGCCGACCTTCGCGAGGTCCTCCCAGAACAGGAAGCCCTTGCCCGGGATGGGCAGGAACCGCGGCGCGCACTCGTCGAGCGACAGCACCGCCAACTCGTCGGTCGGGAAGTGCCGGTTCAGCATGATGTTGAGCGTGCCGAAGTCGGTCTCGATGGTCGAAACCCGCACGCCGCCGACGTTGCGGGACTGCTCCTGGTAGTTCTTCTGCGTGATGAAGATGTCCGTCAGCTGACGCTTCTGGTACGCGTTGCACATCAGCGTCGCGGTCTCCTGCTCGCCGATGCCCCCCGCGGTCCAGATCTCCTGCATCAGGTCGAGGACCATGTCCTCGGTCAGGTCAGCACCCAGGCCGTCCACCGCGTTCGTGGTGATGGCTTCAAGGATGCCCCGGGTGCGGCGCGCGGACGCGTTCGTGGCCGGGTTGTTGAAGGTGCCCGAGATGAACGACACCTCGACGTCCATGGCGATCTGCTTGAGGTGCTGCGCGATCTGCCACGCCTTCTCGTCCATGACCGGGTTGGACCCGCCGATACCGACCGAGCCGGGGTGGCTGGATCCGGTCGTGTTGTACTGGCCGGTCGCGGCCTGCTTGGTGTAGCTGATCGACACCGACTCCTGGTGGATCTCCACCACGTTGTAGATGTTCGCCCGCACCCGCTGCTCTGCGGTCGGCGCGGTTGCGCCCTCAAGCCGCTGCCGCGTCGCGGACGGCGACCGCAGGTCGTAGGACTGCCACTGGAAGAGCGTGGCGTCGGCCGGCCGGCCACCGGTGAGCCCACCGATTGCCGAAAGGAACGGGGTGTCCGACGGCGAGATCTGGAACAGCTCGCCGACGTAGTTGGGAAGGTCGAACGTGTCGCCCATTCCAGTGATGCCCGCCATGGGTCATCCCTCCTGTGTGGTTGGTTGGCCACCCGGCGGGCGGCCCGTTACTTGTTGCGTTTCTGGTCGGCGATGATCGCCTTGAGCCGGATCGACTCCTTGGCGTCGCCCTTCTCCTGCGCCGCCTTGAGCGCCGCCTGCAGCTCCGGAACGGAGCCGCGCGGACCCTGCGACGGGTCAGGCCTCGGGGTCCCCGGGGTCCCGGGGGGTTGGGTGCCGGGGAACAGCGCCTTCAGGTCGTCGGCGTCCTTGGCCAGCTCCTCGCGCGTAGAGCCGGACAGTCGTGCCGCCTGCTGCGGGGTGAGGCCTTTCTCGGCCGCCACCTCAAGCCGGATGGCTCGCAGTTCGGCGTCCTTCTGCTGCTGCTGAAGCGCGGCCACCTGCTGCGTGAGCGTCTCGACGTCGGTCTTGCCGGGCTCCGGCTTCACGCCGAGGGCCTCGGCCAGCTTCGTCAGCGGCGACAGTGCCTCGATCTGCTTCTGCAATTCCTTGCGGGCTTCGCGCTCCTTGGCCAGGTCGGCCAGGATCGCCTTCTCGCCGCCGGCCGGACCCTTGTCGTCCTTAGCTGGCGCCGTCGTGCCCGGTTCCTTTGGCGGCTCGCCCGCCGGCGGGGTTGTGGGCTGCGCGGGTGGTTCGGTGGTGGGCGCGGTCATCTCGACTCGGCCTTTCGGTTGAGCCGGCCTCTCGCCGGCGCTTGGTTGGCCCACGACAAAGGCCCCGCCGTGGCGGGGCCCTGCGTGGAGATCCGGCGCATCGCGCGCCGGAAGATCTATCGGGTGCTCAGCACCTCGGGTCGGAAGGCGTAGGCCGGGAACTCCTCGCCCGGCTTGGCCTCCCACTGGACGCCGTGGTCGCCGGGCACCGCCTGGCGGTGGTCGACGCCGTTGCCGTACACCTCGTCGGGGATGCCGGCCGGGAAGGCCTCACAGAACGACTCGTCGCGCATCGGGGTCACCGACGCCCACGACTGGAAGCGCACGCAGGTATCGCACTGGGATCGGGGCTGGGTGGTCACTCGGGCGTCCGCGGGATAGGGGCCTGCGGGTTGTCTGGCTCCGCGAGCACCGGCACCTCATAGTCGCCATCCTGGCGCTTGCGGACCGCTTCCTCGCTCACCGGATCACCTCAACGTCGACAAGCCGATATGGGAACACCTGCATCTGGTCGCGCGACCGCTTGTAGTGGATTCCGTGATCAGCGACCACCCGGTACCGCAGGCCACGCTCGAGCAGGATCTCGGCTTCAGTATCGCCCATGTCGACCGATCCGACACCCTTCGGTGCGACGATTCGCATCAGCACACCGCCTGGGATGGCGAACGATCGGGCCAGGCTCTCTCGTGCGCTGGTCGACGAGTACGCCAACTCCTGCCACGCGAAGCCCGTCAGATCGGCGTTGAGGCGATCGCCGAAGATCCCGCGGCCGGTCTCCAGGCCGCGCCAGACCTCCACATTCCGGGCGAGCGGCGAGGCCTCGAAAACGCTGTCCAACCGTGCCATTCGGGCCAGCGCGTCGGCCCGCGCAGCGGCTATCTGGTCCGGCGTGAAGCTGTCCGGGAGCGTTCCGCGTAGCCAGTCGTTGACCGACTCATACGCAGCGCCCTGGTACCGACGAAGGTCCTGGTACCGCTCAGCCTCTTCGGCCACACTCCATCCCGGGTCGCGGGCGAACCGCATCCGGGTGGCCGCATCACGGTGGCCGAACAGGTGAGCGCCGGCTGCTTCGCGAGCATCGTCGCCCTTCGCTGCCGCTGCTGCCTTTCGATTGAACGCCGCGGCGGTGGTCTTCTTCGGCGCTGGCGCGGCCACAACCTCGACGACCGGCTTGCGCACCACGACCGTCTCCCGGCCCACGGTCACGCTGTAACCGGGCTCGACGATCCGCACCTTCGCCCCGGCCGTCACCTTCGCGCTACCGGCGTCGTGCACCTTCGGGTCGTAGGCGACCGTCTTGGTCTTGCTGACCGTGCCCACCTTCACCGCGCCCAGCTTCTTCAGCTGCGCCGCGGTCGGCTTCGGCGTCCGGTCGAGCAGCTCCTCGACCGCCGCGACCGCCCGCTGCCGGAGCTCGGCCAGGTCGACCTCCTGCACCACGGCCTTGCTGAGTTGGATCGTCTCGCCCCGGTACGTCATCGACCAGGCCGGCGCCACCAGCTCCACCGTCGCGCCGGCGTCGATCCGCTCACCGGGCAGTGCCTGGTGGACCTTCCGGTCGAACGCCATCGGCGCGCCGAAGTCCCCGCCGACGCGGGTGACCTCCAGCTTCTTCGCGGCCGCGGCCACCGCGCGGCGGATCTTCGCCGGGTCGCCAGTGTCAGCAGCGCGGAGCAGGGCAGCGACAGCCGGATCCAGATCGGTCAGCCGGTTGCGGTGGTACGCCGCCCGCCGTTTCAGCACCGCCGTGTCGGCGCCGTTGTCCAGGTACTCGAGCAGGTCCGACAGCACGCCGGCGCTGGCCCGCTTCTCGTCGATCGCGGCCTGCCGGATCCGGGCCAGGTCGGTGGCGTCGAGCTCGCGCACCAGCGGCGGCGACAGCACGATGCGCTCACCGTCGCGGACAATCTCGGTGCCGCGCCGGACGACTCGCACCTCAGCGCCGTCGGCCACGGTCCGGCCGCCCACCACGTCGAAGCCTTGCCGCATCGTGGTGACGTCGCCGGCCCGGACCACGCCGGTCAGCTTGTACTTCTTCGTCAGCCGGTCCACCGCGGCGTCGATCTTCGCCCGGTCGCCGGCCGCGACCACCCGACGCAGCGCGGTGATGTCGGCCGCGGCGAGCGCCTTCGTCTGGGCCAGCACGTCGAGCTCAGCCTTGAGCGTGGCCGGGGTCGCGCCGGCGGCGAGCTTCTCGTCCAGGTCGGCGAGCGCGGTGGCGCGGGTCTGGGCGGCGTCGATGTCGGCCTGGCGGGCGCGGGCGGCGGTGCGCTTGGCGGCGTTGTCTGCTTGGCCGGCAGTCGCGCCCGACGGGACGACTTCGACATCGAGGACGCGCCGGGCCTGGCCGGAGACCTTCGTGCTCGACTCGCCGACAACGCGGAACGTAAGCCCGCGCCGTAGCAGGATCTCGGCCTCTCCGCCGCCAGATATCCGGATGCCCGAAGTCCCCTCCGGAACCAGGATCCGGAGCAGTGTGCCACCACCCTGTGCGGCGAAGTCAGCCGCGGTGTCGCGGAACGCGCTGGTACCGACGTAGGCGGGATCCGTCCACACGAAGCCCCTAGGGTCGTCGGGGAAGGCGATGTCGCCGCGGAAGGTTCCGCGCCACAGGACCGCGTCCGACGGCAGCCTCGACTGCTCCATCGCGCGGTCGAGGGCGCGGATCTCGCGCTCGGCCATCGCGACGTCCTTGGCCCGCTGCGCCGCGTCGGCCGCGTCGAGCTTGACGCGGATCTCTGGCGTGTAGCCCTCGCGCATCCGGATCTCCCAGTCCGGGCGCGGTCGCCCGTCGGGGAATCTCAGGTGCTGGTTGGCCACGCCCGACACTCGGACGCGGCTGGTCACGGCCGTCAGTAGAGCGCTCTGAGAGCCGGTGAGTCCCTGCGCTTCGATCGCCTTCCATCGGCCAGTGTCCGACCCTGACGAAGCGTCTACTTTGACCCGGACCGGCGGCAGGTTGGCAGCTGATCGGTCCGACTGGGCGCGGCCGATTCGGTCATCAAACGACTCTGCGGTGCGCTTGGCGGCGTTGTCGACGGGCTCGGCGGTGCGCACCACCTCGACATCGAGCCGGCGCCGGCCGTTCACGGTCCCGTAGTCCCGGACCACCCGGTACCGCAGGCCACGCTCCAGCAGGATCTCAGCCTCATAGTTCTTCGCCGAGAGTTGGACGGCGCCCGTTCCCTCGGGAACCACGACCCTCATAACCACGCCATCCCGGCCGAAGTGCTCGCCGACACTCTCCATGGCCGACGCGCTGGCGGGGGCCGGATCCGTCCACTCCCGACCCGTTAGGTCGTCTCCCCATGTGTCACGCGGGCCGAGGACCGAATCGCCGCGTCGGCCACGGTAGACGACGATGGGCTTGGTGAGCCGCGAGGCGTCCATTGCGCGGTCAATGTTGGCAACCTCGCCCATGATCTCGTCGAAGATCTCCGGCGTGACGAAGCGGTCCTGACCGGGGGCCCGCAACGTTTGGTTGATCAGGCGCGGATTGTCGACGTAGCCCTCGATCGAGTCGAAGGCTGCGGCGCGCTGGGCCGAGTCGGGCATCAGGTCGGCGAACGCGTCGCCGCCCGACTCGCGGACCCGGGTCATCCGAATTGGCGGCGCGGCCAGTGCGTCTTCGTCCTTCGCCGCGCGACCAAGCGTCTCGTCGAATCGGGCAGCCGAGGTCGGCGTCGGCGCCTCGTCGATCAGGCGCACAAGGTCGGCCTTTTTCGCGCCGGCCGGCACCGTGATGCCGCGTTCCTTGGCGAGCGCCCGCAGTTGCGGCGCGGTGAGGTGGCCGACCGAGCCGGGCACGCTCAGGTCCGGGGTGGCATCGACGATGCGGCCGCCGCGGGTGCGGTATTCGGCCTTCATTGCAGCGAAGATGCGGCGCGAGATCGGCGACGCCGCCGAGCCGTTTATGAGCGCGTCGGCGAAGGCCTCGGCGATGAGCTCGTTCGTGTTCTTCGCGGCGTAGCCGGATACCGACCGGATCACGACGTCGATCGAGTATCCGGTCTCGTCGGCGAAGTCCTGCACGATCTTCTTCGCGGCCCGGCGCATCGCCAGCTGGTCCATGCCGTGATCGATGATGTGGCCGAACTCGTGAATGGCGATGGCCATCGGCGAGGCCGAGTTGGGAACGTGGAAGCGCGCGGCGACGTCGCGCTCCACGGCCTCGAGGTAGCGCTTCCGTGCCTGCGGGTTGGCCCAGTAGGTGTTGAAGTAGACGCCCTGGCCGATGGTCTCGGCGAACTCGCCCTTTCCGTCCTGCATGAAGACGTGGCGCAGGTTCGCGTCCGGGAACGCCTCGAGTCCGCGCAGCAGACCTTCAGCGTGTTCCTTCGCGGTCGCGAGCGACCCAAACAGGTCGGCGTCTTCCGCGAGGATTGGCCGACCCGTGATGCGCCGGTACTCGGCGCGGAAGACCGACGACACCTGAGCCGTGGTCTTCGCCGCCTCGAGCTCCGGCCGCAGGGTCACCTGAGACGGAACCAGCGGACCATCCGGAACGCCCGGGCCCGGCTCGGCCAGGCTCAGCGCCTCGCGCCGCGGCGCCGGCGTACCGATCCGCAGATAGGCGTTCTCGCCGAGCAGCGCCACCGCCAGGTCGCGGTCGTCGCCCGCCTCGCGGAAGATCTCATCGACCGACAGCCGCGGCTCGGCCCGCTGCCGTGGCGTCTTGCGGACCAGCCGTCCCGTCTCCGGGTCGACCCGGAACTTCCCGGCCAGGCCGCGCTTCGTCACGCCCTCGCTGGTCAGCTTCCGGCCGCCTGCCACGTACATGCCGCGATGCGCGTTCACCACCTGCGCCAGGTCCGCGCCCTCGGAGATGGCCCGCTGATCTGCCAGCGTGAAGCCCGCGCGGGTGCGCTCGGCCCGCGTCATGCGGTCGTATATCTGCTGCGGGCTGCGCAGCGTCTTCGCCTTGTCCGACCCCGCAGGGACGTGCACGCAGTCGCAGTTTGATACGATCAGCCCATTGGCTGAGTACCAGCCCTCCGACGAACTGAGGTTGTAGACGTGGCCCGACCAACCGACCCGGCGGTTATCGACGACGCGATCGAGCGATACCTGGCCAGCGAGCCGCTGGAGCAGATCCTGTCCGACCTCGGCGTAAGCAAGACGGCTTTCCACCGAGAACGGGGCCGCAGGGGCATCCCAGCGCGGCGGGACCTTAGCCTGCCAGACGACCAGATCGCCCAGGCGTACCTCGGTGGCGAGAGCGAGTACGCGCTCGGCATCCGTTACGCCGTAAGCCGCAACGTCATCCGCCGCCGGCTGGTGGCCGCTGGCGTACCAATCCGGGACATGTCCTCCGCCGGCAAGGTGCGCGCCAGTCAGATGACCGCGCACGAGCGAGCGCAGCAGGCTAGCGCGGCCCATGCGGCGGTCCGGGGCAGCCGCAGGACGGACGAGGAACTCGCCGCCCGAGCAGTAGGCAAGCAGCGACGAGGACAGCCCGACTCGCCGGCCGAGGCTCTGATGTGCGGTTGGCTCACCGCTCGCGGCCTGGCTCCAGTCCCACAGCAGGCGATCGGCAAGTACAACGTCGACGTGGCCGTGGCCCCCGTCGCCGTGGAAATCCTCGGCGGTGGTTGGCATCTGGAGAAGCGGACCCACGCCACCCGCACGCCAGTGATCCTCGATGCGGGCTGGCACCTGGCGTTCGTCTGGGACCACGAGGGGGACAGCGCCCTCAGCGAGGGTGCTGCGGACTACGTAGTCGCCTACCTGGACGAGGTGCGCCGGCACCCACCCGCGAGTGGTCAGTACCGGGTGGTTTCCGGTGGCGGGCAACTGCTGGCCGCTGGCAGTCGAGATGACGGCCAGTTCGCCCTCGTACCACCGCCGCGTGGCCGCGTGCGCGCCCGGGCCTGACACGACCACGCCCGCCGGAAAGCACTTCGGGTGCCGCTGGAAACCGCGGTTCCACTCGTAGAACGTGCCGGCCAGGATCAGGCACCGGGCGCACGAGTTGCCCACAGCCATGCGGGTGTAGCCGTGCGCGGCCGGGCGCGCAGTGATGCCGGTCTGGTCGGCCAGCCGGCCAGCGTCCGCCACCTGCGTAGCCGAGAGCATTTGCAGGTTCTGCCGACCCAGACCGAGCGCCCGAGCAACGTCGATGCCGTCCTGAATGGACAGCAGGGTCACCACGACCGGGTTGGTCAGGAGGCCGATCAGGCCGCGGGCGTCCGAAGCCTGGCCGGCGAAACCAACCGGGTTGACCTCGCCCACACCCGCTGTCGACGCGTCCTCGTCGGCCAGCACCTCGTCGACATACGACTGCGCCGGACGGGCCGCGGCAAGCTGCGCGCCGGAGACGACCGCCACCGCCTCGGGCAGCAGGTTCGCCCACGAGTCCGCAATGCGGGCCGGGTCGACCTCGGACCAGATCGACGCCATGGCCTGCTCGGTCGCGAGGACGAGCCGCTGCCGGTCGGCGTAGTGGTCGAGCGCAGTGTCAAGCAGCTGCTGGCGGGTTGCCACTGGTCACCGGCACCCGAGCGTCAGCCACAGTCCTGGCGAGTTG
>Ga0247824_10001142_pt1 | contig 14215 bp, 6 predicted proteins | sample 13C_PalmiticAcid_FD_194412 | JGI IMG/M metagenome (GOLD analysis project Ga0247824, IMG submission 194412) | Soil microbial communities from agricultural site in Penn Yan, New York, United States - 13C_PalmiticAcid_Day48 | ecosystem: Environmental > Terrestrial > Soil > Agricultural land... | reverse complement strand
ATATTACACACACACACACACACACACACACACAAGACTAGAATGGACTCGATGGAATCATTTTTTTTTTTTGCTGAGAGCCCTTTCCCCCTGCCATTCTTCCCTGCTCCATCAAAAAACCGAAAACATCCTGGATTTGTCGAAATCTGCTCTGCGGGCGGGCAAAAGGGGAAGGTAGGGGGGATAGATGATGTGTTCCCACTGCCTCACCACACACAAACAAACGCCCTGAAGCTTAAAAACTTACCAAGCATGAATCCGAGTGCAGGATCAAAGAACCGTGTACCATAAGCATTGATTGAACCAGTCACTGGCAAGTAGGTGGCCATTTCACCCAACGAGTTCATGAAGCAGAAAACCATTGATCCGATGAGACAGTACGCAACTTGTGCATAACCAGGTCCTGCAATGTTAATCGTTGATCCTGATGCCAGGAAGAGACCTGTACCGATCGTGCCTCCCAAGGAAATCATGGTCAAGTGGCGTGCGGCCAGGTTACGTTGGAGGCCACCATGTTCATCTGTGGTGCATTCCTCAGCTGCTGTTGGGCCATCCTTGAGTTCGTGGACTGAAGGAGGAGAGCCCTCTTTCTCGTCGATATCGTACTTCATCCTCGTCTGAGAACTGTATGTGAGAGGGGGAGAGAGAGTGGGTGTAAAGAGGTGACGGGCTGCTGGCTTAAAGGTGGAGGGTATAAACAGACAGCGACAGTGGAGGGAGGGAAGGAGGGAGGGAGGGGAAGGAGAGATGAGATGACTCGAAGAGTTTGGAAGGAAGAGTAAAGGACTGACGCTGGATGGCGTAGGCCTATTTATGTTCTTGGCTGTGCCTGTGTGTTTGTGTGCCCTAGGGAACCCAATGAACACAGGGCAGGGGGGACAGCGAATCGGAGGTGCCGTTCGTCTTGTCGCTGACTGACATTCGCCATATGGCCCTCACCGCCTCCCGAAGGGTTCATCGCCGCCGACCGGGACAACCGCCAGAGCACCATAATAAACACCTCAAGCATCTCTGCTCCAACAGCCTCAACATCTGCACCCCTCATCATCTGCACTCCTCAACACCTTAACTCCTCAACGCAAAACAGAAACCTAGAGGTTGTTTCGATGTGAACGCCCACTTGGTTTCCTGGGTATGGATGTGGTCCAAAAGGGCATGGGCAAGAGGGTGTACAATGTACGACCTCTTGCCCTTGTATTCGCCGAGTTTGTTCGCTGCCGTCCTCCCACTTTTTTTTTCTCACATGTCTTGTAGGAAGATCCCAAAGAGGGTCTTCCAGGAAGATCCAGACCAGCAACATAATGGAAGAAGGCTCTACTATGCCGTCGAAGGAAGGTTAAGGTGTTTGCTCACCTGTTCTTTGTGTGTGGGTGTGCGAAAACACAGTCCTCTAGGCCGCATTCAGTAACCTCCCACACAAGGTTGTCATTGTGTTTTGGTTCCACAACATCGAAATTTGAGAGATTCATTCACTCTGAACCGCCGTCTTGCCTACCAAAGAACCTTGGGAAGAACATCCGGCCTTTCTGCCATGGGGTGCGGCAAACATGCCGATCACACTCTCTCATAAATCTCGCAGGCATTTCATACCCGTGGGTGTACATGTACCACGTTCCCAAAAGCCCTTCTCAACTTGGCGTTCGTCCATTTTGTGGGATCGCATTAGTAAACCATCCGAACAACATTGTGCATGCGCAAGTGTAAGAGAGAATGTTTTTTTTTTTTATTCCGATTTGTTACCGAAGAAAGAGGCGTTGCGTTCCAACTTTCTCACTGCACTACACGGGGCGAAATGAAGGGGGAGACTCTCTCATCTGTTGATACAAAAGAACATTGAGGTAGAAAGAAAAGAAATGAAATGAAATGAAAAGAGACATATTCAAACAAAATGACTTTTTACAACGCGTTGGCAACCGCAACTGCGTATGCGCCAGAGTGGCTGATCGAGACCTTGATCTCCTTGACACCTGCCTTGGCCGCTGCTTCCTGAGCTGCACCCGAGAACACAACCGATGGTGCTCCGCTCTCTGCCATCACAATCTCAATCTCTCGAAGTCCTGCAGCTGCACCTTGGGTCCATACCTTCTCACTATCGAGCGAGAACGATGACACGGCCTTGACAACGGCTTCCTTGGCTGACCAACGTCCTGCAAAGCTGGCATGGGGATCAGGGCGGCTCAAGCAGTAGTCGATCTCCTGTCGGGTAAAGTTGCGCTCCAAGAATGTCTCGTTCTCAATGTTGATGGCAGAGACCATTTCCACATCGACACCAACACCGCGGGCAGAGGACGAAGAACCACCGAGGGACTCGACTGCGGACGTCTCAAGGATTGCGCGGGTCATCTCCACATCGATCTTCTCTCCAGCTGGAACAAGCGCCTTGGCATTGAACGACCACGACTTGGTAGCATCGTTGTATTGGGCACGAGCGCTTGGGTTCAAGTACACAGGGGACTCGAGTTCAGGAGTGTATGGAGGCGCGTTCTTGACCTGGACCAGACCTGGACCACCAGTCATCGAGTCATGGAGGTAGCGGTACGACTTGGCTTGACGGGCTTGTCTCTTGACCTTGTATGCCTCATACTCGTGCTCCTCGAGTGCTCCCAAAATGTAATCAGAGTGGATCAAGAGCACCTCGCCTCCGACCTGGCCGAAACCGAACGACTTGAGCAAACCAGCCTTGACACCATCCGTCTGGATCGAGCGTGAGGTATACAAGACATACTCGAACTGTCTCATCACATCGTCAATGTTATCGGCGTTGCGGTTTCCAGGGATCAAACCACTCTGGAGAACCTGAAGGACTCCGTTCAACATCCAGGCAGCAGCTGCACCCTTGGGATGACCAGTGAGATACTTTTGCCAGATAGAGGGCAAAGCATTACCCTTGCTACGGCCCAAGTGCTTCAATTGCATGTTGACGACTTCAGATTCGTTCTTGTCGTTGGCCTTGGTCGAGGTACCGTGGAAAGATCCAACTCCAATATCATCGATGGTCAAGCCAAAGGCGGCAAGAGCACCACGGAGTGGAGCAATCTGTGGATCTTGCCTGAAGAATTCGTTACCCCAAAGGTTGAGGGCTTCGCGGTGCTGGCGCTTGGCTTCCTTCTGGATACGCTCCGTCTCGGATGCAAGATACTCCTCCTCGGTCACTGTCAGGGCATTCTGAGCCTTGAGCTCCTCAAGCTCATGAGCCAACTCCACATACTCATTCTCCACCCACTGCTTGATCTGGGCACGACGGGCATCAATCTGACGCTTGCGGTACTTGATATCCAAAAGGCGGGATGGCATCTTGCCCTTGACCTCGCGAGCTGTAGTCAAGACACCTTGACCAGGGGCAGGAACAGAGCGACCTTCCTTGTCTGTGGCAGTGTTCGTGAGAGCAACAATACCGTAAATGGGGACACCCATCTGGATTGCCAACTTGGCCTGCATCAAAATCTCAATACCCGCTCCGTGGGACTCCATGAAACCAGCACGAGTGGACGTGGCAGGGCGAGACATCTCCTTGGGGGTGCGTCCGTGAGCAAACTCGTCCTCAGTGTTGCTAGTAGCCTTCATGTTCGCGAACTCGTAAGAACCTTCCTCCTGGAAGTCATCGTAGCCTCCGACAATCACAATCTTAGCCTTGCCGCTCTGGATCGTGTCCACGCCAATCTCAACCGACTCGACAGCAGTAGCGCAAGCTCCGACAGGGGTCTTGATAGGTCCGGAAGATGAGAGGAGCAACATGTTGATCCAGGCAGGCATCGTGTTGATGAACGACTCTTGCAGAATGTCCTTTTGCACAGGCTTGTCAACATAGCGATCACGGTACATGCCACGAAGTGCAAGCATTCCTCCTACACCAGAACCAGCGGTGTTACCGACTTCAGAGACATGGACATACTGGTAGAACTCATAGGGATCAGTGATACCCGAGGAAACCAAGGCTTCAACAGTCGAGACCAAGACATAAAGGGTGATGACATCCACCTGGTCGATGATGTCCTTGGGCACACCATAGCGAGCAGCGTCCCATCCAGTAGGGATTTGGCCTGCCACCAATCGGTCAAACTTGAGAGCCTTGGGGATGTACATGTTGGCACCCTTATTGAACTTGACAGCCCACTGGCCAGATTCCTGTTCGTAAATGTCGACCTTGTCGCCGTGCTGGAGTCTGAACATGTTGGCTTCTTCCTTTGAGACCTCGAAAGGCTCCAAGTCATGATCGATCAAGACCTCTTGCAGGAGACCCTTTCGGTTAGGATCGTAGCCACCAAAGAGAGCTGGCTCAATCAGACGGATACCAGTGTGCTCCAAGATCTGCTTCTCGTACTTGGCCTTCACGTCGCGATCCTTGACAGGTTCGCCAGTCTTGGTATCAACCCATCCAGAATGAGGAGCTCCAGACTTGAGAGGACCGTTGTGATGCTTGATGAAGCCCATGATCCAGGCCATTTCGATACATCCTTCAAGCGAGAACTGTCCATGAGCTTCCATCTCCCAGCGAGTACGAGAGTTACCCCAAGGTCCGACTTCGCTGAAACCGGTGACAACGACCACGTTCTCAAGATCGAGCATGCCTCTCAACTTGTGGGCGTGCGAGAGATCCTTGTAGTCCTTGAGTTCAGGGAAGGGGAACTTCATGTTGGCTCGAGGAGTAACCTTGTGGGGTTGATGCTTGCGCTCTGCCTCAGCACCATGCTTCTCCTTGAAGTCCAGGCTGTTCTCAGTAACAATGGCCTTGCGGATCTCAGAGGTTTGGCGGTAATCTGCACGCAAGTTGGCGCTGATCTCGTTCAAGTTGGGCAAGTATTGGAGACCACCGTTCAAATCTGCCCAGACAGGTTCAATCTGGCACAGGCTGACGATCGAAGGATGCATGAGACCGAGAATATTGAAGGCCATTTCCTGGGACGAGAAAGTGCGGACACCATACTTCTCCAGACCTTCGGCGACAATATTGTTGCCACTCATCAATCCAGTTCCACGAGTCCAGCCGATAACAGCTCCGGTGATAGTCAAGTAAGCGGACCACGACTCGGATGTCCAGCGGTTGAACAAGGTCTCAAGAGCAACCTTGGATTCACCATAGAGACCATCGGCACCAAAAGTTCCGTGATTGGGTGAGAGAGGCAAGATGACCTGAGCAGGGCGAGTGTCGTAGCCATTCTCCATCTTCTTAGTCTTGACATTACCCAACAGACGCAGGACGTTGGTCAACATGATACGATGAGCCAGTTCAGCCTGTGAATCAATGTTGTCGATTTCTTTGCCTTGGACAGAGATAGCGGCGAAAGGAATGATGTAGTCGAGGTCCCAGCCAAGACCCTTCTTGGGATCCTTGTCGTAAATGTAGTTGATCAAGGCATCGACATCTTGCTTCGAACCACCGTTGAATGGAACAACGACCAAAGCAGAGTTCTTGGAACCATGACGCTGATAGATCGACTGGTAGTACTCGGTGACATCGCGGCTGAATCGTGAGGTAGTGACAACAACCTTGGCACCGCCAGACAGAAGACCCTTGAGGATAGCAGCACCAATCGAGTCCTTGCCAGCACCAGTAATGAGCACCATGCGGTTCTCAAATGACACACCTTCAGAGGCAATATTGGTCAAGACATCGAGGTAGACACTGGTCAAACGCTGGCTGAATTCCCAACCGCCTTCGGACTGAAGGTTCTTCTTCTTGAGATGAAGGAAAGGAATTGTCTCTTTCTTGGCCTTCTTGGGGTGATGGTCAGTGGCAATGTTGACTGATGGGCGGCGAGCACGGCTGGTGCGACGGTTTCTCTCTTCACGAATAATGCTGTTGGACATGTTGATAGCGTGGATCACTTCACCGTAGAGGGACTTGATGGCCAACTTGGACGAGGACTTCATGGTGTTCTGAGACTTGATAATCTTGTAGATCTGTGCCAAGTTCTTCTGGACCTTCTGGCGGTTGCTGTACTCTGACATCTTGCCACCAGCGGACATGTCCTTCACGTAGTGTTCCAACTTGCGAACTCCGGCGCGTTGGACTTCCTCGTACAAGATGTTGCCCTTGTTGTCGATCGAAGTTGAAGGACCAGTGGGAACACCAACTATAACAGGAGAGCAAAACAAGGTTAGAGTCTATGAAGCTCATGCAAGAGATCGTTGAAAATAAAAGAGTACGCGAATACTTACCATCCTTGTAGACTGGAGCTGCCTCGAGAACCTCGCGACAGTTCTGGATCAACAGGGTACCAAACTCCTTGGCGAGGGCGTAGGTCTTGCCACGGTCAGAAGCAGTGTTGTCGATGTGGTACACCATGAATTCCAACAGCTGAGGGTTGGCACGGTTCATGACATGGATGCACTGAGCCATAACTTCACGATCAACGACGGTGAGACGACCAAAGATCATATCGTACAACAGCGCCAGAGCATCTTGACGGACCCAGTTCCAGTGAGAGTCGTACACACGTGCTTTCATGGTGCTGAAGACAGGCTTGATTCCCTCGGCGTAGTAATCGCCGTGTTCTGCCATCCACTGGTCAATGTCCGATTGGAGACGAAGAGTAGCGAGCTTCTCCTCCTCGAACAACTTGTCACCGGCACGGAGATCCTTTTCGAGATAGCGAGCATAGATCTCGAGATGCTGATACATCAATGCATTCTGCTTGGCCTGGAATTGGTTGAACTCTTCGCTGTTCATCACGGCACCGCCAACAACACCTCCAACAGCGGCACCGCCACCACCACCACCAAGAGAGATACCAGCACGACGAGCGTAAGCTTGAGCAACAGTATCCAACCATGCCTTGGCTTCTGGTTCTGATCCAAGACGAGCATTGGGTTCCATGGTGAGACCCAGGAGCAGAGCACCATCAGCACGAAGAGGTCCAAGACCATAAGTTGAAGCAAGGTAGCCCTTGGCTGACGACTGAGTGAAGCCACCTGGCATCTTGGATCCGATCAACTTGGCGATCAACGATGTTGTCTGCTTGCCGAGAGCACCGTTAAAGTTGCCCTGGAGAGCATTGCCAAGATCCTCCAGAGGAGCTTCTTCGCCCTTCTCGGGGAAACCGGCGCCACCAAATTCCTTCTGAAGATCACCCAAGATCTCATTCTGAAGCGTCGACTTGCCACCAACAAGGTCCTTGATAGCCTTAGAGAGAGGAACCTCATCAACAGTCTTCTTGATCTTCTGTGCAACAATGACGTGGAGGATCTCGACAGCCTTGATAGGAACGTCAGCAACTGCAGCAGGAGCACCACCACCAACAGCAGCTACCATAGCGGGGGCAGCAGCAACTCCAGCAGTGGCTCCAGCTCCCAAGGTGACACCAGCACGACGGGCGTAAGCCTGGGCGACCGAATCCAACCATGCATTAGCCTCAGGGACACTGTTGAGACGAGCGGCAGGTTCCATGGTCAAGCCGACAAGGAGAGCTCCATCAGCGCGAACTGGGCCGAGACCATGAGTCTTGTTGAGGTAACCCTTGGCTGTCGAGAGTGAGAAACCACCAGGCATCTTGGAACCGATCATCTTGCCAATCAGTGAGGAAGTTTGCTTGCCGAGAGCACCATTGAAGTTACCCTGGAGAGTGCCTGCAAGTTCCTCCAAAGGAGCCTCTTCACCCTTTTCTGGGAAGCCGCTTCCACCGAATTCCTTCTGAAGATCTCCCAAGATCTCGTTCTGGAGAGTGGATTTACCGCCAACGAGGTCCTTGATTGCCTTGGAGAGTGGGACTTCGTCCAAAGTCTTCTTGACCTTCTGAGCAACCAAAGCGTGCAGGATCTCAACAGCCTTGATAGGTGCATCGGCAACAGCTGCGGCGGGGCCGGCTGCGGCGACTGGAGCAGGTGCAGCGACAGCGACAGGTGCAGTCCTGGCAACAGGAGCAGGAGCAGCTGGGGCAGCTGGTGCGGGAGATGAAGGCTCGACGTTGTCATTGGCATAGTAGATATCCTTGGCATCCTTGGAAGTGCACAGTGTCGAACGTTGGAAGGTCAATGCATCATCGTAAGCCTCATACTTGAACTTGAGAGTACGCTGAGCCATGCCGCAAAGTGTGGGCGAGGGACCAACTTCAATCAGGCGGACGACATTGAATTCCTTGAACAGTCTGTCCTGAGTCTCAATCCAGCGGACAGGAGAAGCAAACTGGTAAGCAAGCAATTCGACCAAGAGTGTGTATCCGAGGCGCTGTTGTTGCTTGGCAGTGAGTGAAGTGTCGACCCAGTTCTTGAGAACCTTGCCGAGACGAGGCGAGGAAGTCAAGTTGTAAACACCCTCGATGTATGACTTTTCAATGCTGAAAGGTTGGGCAGTGAGGTTAGGAATGTACTTGGCAGTCAGCAGAGGGACGTTGATGAAGGTGGGGTTGATCTTCTTGGCGAGGTAAGTGCGGAAAGGTGCGACACCAGAGAGCAAGAAACTCGAGTGGAAAGGCACATCAATACCAGCCAGGGGGATAGTAGCAACACCACGTTCAGGCTTGATCAAACCATCCTTGGCCAGCTTCTCGGCAACCTTTTCAAGGGCACCTGCGATGATCTGAGACAAGTGCTTCTTGACATCCTCGAGAGACATGGACTCCATGAGCTTCTGGAGATCAATCTTCTGGACCTTGATGTAGTTCAAGACAGTCGACAGGGCATCGAGGTTGGACAGCTCACCAGCGGCGACATACTGCCAGTTCTCGACGTTTTCGTTGACAATCTCCAAGAGTCCGTTCGATTGTCTGGCAATAGCATCAACGACATAGCGAAGAGCAGAGTCGTTGAATGTGGGGGAGACACGCGAAGGATTGATGGCAACCATTCCGTAGTTGGAACGGCCGGCGAAGTCGCGAGGCACAGCTACCTGCATGGTCATACCACGGTAGAAAACGACATCGACCAAGGATTCAATGGGGAGCACCTCACCAATGGCAGCCAAGGCAGAGTACTCACCAAGAGAGTGACCAGCAAAAGCGCAGTTGGCCTGGATGAGACCCTTGGAACGCATATCCTCGAAGGCAGCCTTCTCCATCAATGTCAAGGCAGGCTGGGTGAATTGAGTTGCTGCCAAAAGACCGTTGGGAGACTGGAAGGTGTAGAAAGGAGTCGTCTCGTTGATACCAGGGAACAAAGGCAAGGATTGGATAGAGCCGTCCTGTGCAACAAGATCGTAGCGCATGGACATGTAGTTCTGACGGATGGCGTTACCCTTTGGACCGCCAAAGTGGATGGTCTTCTTGAGAGGGTTGTTTCGAACGATATCCAAAATTGAGAAGCCATAGTTCTCCAAGAAGTGGCGATCTGCTCTCTGCCAGATGTCCTTGGCGACGGGAGAAGAGTCGTATAGAGCCATTCCCATTCCCTGTTCCTGCGATCCTTGACCGGTGAACACATAGGCGATAGTAGGCTGATCAATCTCAGCAGTGCCTTCCACAACCTTGGATCCATTCTGGTTGAAAGTCTCGACCTTGATGATCTTCTTGCCGTTGATCATACCAATGTGTGACAACTTGGTTGAGAGGCGGTCTTGAGGAAGAACCATGGACAAGAAGCTGACCTCGTAGCTATTTTTCGAGTGGATAGAGTCACGGAGGTCAGTAAAACAGCTATGAAAGACTATGCGGTTTGATGATCCTACTCTCGCACAATTGCACACCATTACCTTGTAACACGCTGAGGATGGTTCTCTGCAGCAAAGATTTCGACAAACTTGCGGGTCGAAGCACTGGTCCACATGCCGTGGGTGATGGTTCCAGGAAGCTCAGCAAGGTCAGCAAAGTAGGGGTTGACGTGGATAGGGTTGTAGTCACCAGAGACCTTGGCGTAGGGCTCGTTGCTGAAGGGAGAGATGACCTCAGAGCTGAAGGATCCGTCGGGCATGACAGAGTATCCACCGTTTTCAAAATGAATAGCCTGTTCAATGGGCTTGCCATGGCGTTTCAAGTAGCCGAGGACTGGGTTTCCGTGGGTCTCCTCGTCAGCGAGGTAATGAACCTTGGCAACTTCGACATGCTCCTTGGTCGAGATCTGCATCGTGACTGTACCAGTTGTCTCGATGTGCGAAAAGAGAGTCTTGTTCTTGAAGCGGACAATGGTATTCAGACGGAAGATCAGTGAGGCATTAGGTCCGACTGTGTGTTCACCCTCGGTCCACTGGATCCATTCCTTGCTCTTCAAGACGGCGACATCCTTTGCTGAGGTCAACTTGACTTCCATGGGAATTTCGACGACCTTCTGGAATGTGTTGTGGAAGTCAGTAAAGTTGCCACGGTACAAGAACTCGGATTTGACCTCCATGACACGCTTGCCATCGCGCAAAACCACGCCCTTGACCTGCACCAACTTTCCAGAGTCATTGTTGACAACGGCATTGATCTCGGCGACTGTATCAACGATATCACCTTGCTTCAATGGGTCTGCTCCATCCAACATACGGAAGCCATTTGACAAGTGCACGAGTTTCAACAGGTCACCATCGATCGACTTGGGGAAGATGGCCTTGATGATTGACTTCCATCCAACGACGATTGCGAAATCCATAGGAGCATAGACCACCTTCTGGCGACGCTCAACATACAATTCGGCGTGGTTACCAACAGCTTGGCAGAACTCCTTGATTGCAGGGGTGTTGACTTGTTCTCCGTTGCAAATGAACTGCTGAGTGAACGCATCAGTGGCGAGGCAATCTGTGAACTGGCCCTCTTCTGATGGGAACCAAAGCTTGTAGTAGAACTCTTTGATCCTCTCGTTGCGACCCTCCATGACTTCGTGGATAGGAGCATAGCCCTTCTCGGGAGTGTAGTGATACAAGAGTGGGAAGGGGATCAGACGGTCGCCATTCTTCTCAACAAGAACAACTTCAATCAGATCATTGGGCTGGAGGCGAGCACGAAGTGAAGGCGAAAGATCGTCAGTCTTGCTGGAAGTCGACCATGAGCGGCGATCGTAGACAGTAACCGTGCTGAGTTGGTGGTTGTCGTTGTACTCAAAGTGAACAGCTTGCGAGACACGAGGGCGGAAGACGCGAGCAAGAGGGTTGTCAAGGAACTTCTTGCCTTGGATGACTGCTGGTGCCGTCAACAAAGCACGGAACCATGAGGGTTCAGCGCCAGCAAGGAACTCGAGCCAGCTCTCAGTTGAAGGCAAGCTAGAGTCGAGCATGGATGTCTCTACCATCTTGACCTTGCCATTCTCGTACAGTTCGGCCTTGACGAGGGGAGACACGGCGTTCAGTGCGGACTGGTAACCGTTGGGCTTGCCACCAAAGTATCCAACCTGAGGGATCTTGGTCTCGTCGTTTCCGTAATAGCGCTCCTTCAACCACTTGATGTGGCTCTGGAAGATGCCATCCAAAATGTCCTTGACAGGCTCATCCGCCTTGGTTGAATAACGAACAGCGGTGGGTCCTTGGAGGATACAAGTACGTTGAACGTCCTGGTCGACAACAGCAGCCAAGTCCTCGGCTTGCCAGAGAGAGTCCTTCTTGAACCAAACCTCAAAGTCCTTGTCGAGAACTGGGATGAAGGGGACAGGCTTTTGGCCACGACGCTGCATCAGGAACAAGAGGTATCCGACATCCTCTGTGGTAAGCAGCTGGGTCTTGGTCAAGGGGTAGGAGTTAATGAACTCTTTGGAGAAGTCGAAAGGAATGTCAAGTTGAGAGTAGGTCTGAACGATCGAGTTCTTCTCGACGCCAACGAAGCGCTCTTCGATGCGGCGGAGGACATCACCCAGGAGATTACGGTGAGAAAGATCAATCCAGCGCTCCTCGTGCTTGATGAACAGGAGCTCAATCATGCGGTTGATCACCTCTTCGTATGTCATATCCTGGAGATCAGCAACATTTCCATTGGCCTTCTTGCCGAACCAGACCTGTTGAAGTTGTATTGAAGGATGAAAAAGTATGTCAGTTATCTATCCACAATTGCGACAGCTGTCGGTAAAAATCAACTCGAAGCAACACGAAGCAGACCCTTTACCTTTTGGAAGTCGGCATTCAAACGCTTGATAATGTAGTCCTTCTTGACCAACAGAGCAGCAGTGCGCTTGTCCTTGGGAAGGTTGAAAATGGTATCGTCCATTTCTTTCCAGAGCTTCACACCACGAGTAGCGATTTTGTGGATGGGCTCTCCCAATTCTGAGCGAACAGTCATAACACCTCCTGCAGGTCCCTTGTAGGTCTTTTCCCACTCGGAGTCACCAACACCAGGAGCATCGACAATTGCTTGCTTGACGCCAAGCGAGGCCATACCTTCCTTGGCAACCATCATACGGGAACCAAAGAGGATACCGTCAAAAGGCATAGGAGGGTAGTCGAGCTGAACAGACCAGTCTCCAGTGAGATAGGGGTAAGTGTCCTCCTCACCACCGAAACCAGAACCAGCAACCAAGACAACGTTAGGATGACGACGGATGGCAGAGTAGGTTTCCAGGACAGGTTGGTGGAAATCCTCGAAGCTGTGATGACCACCAGCACGACCGCCAGTCCATTGAAGGATAATGGGCATCTCAGGGTGAGCAGCTGCAATGGCCAGGACCTGACGGATGGACTCTACAGAGCCAGGCTTGAAGGAGATGTGACGGATACCAGCGCTGGACATATCGGTGATGAATTCGTTGGCAACTTCGAGCGAAGGGACACCAGCTGCACAGCAGAAACCTTCCATGGGAAGACCTTCACGACGCAGGTTGGGAACCAAGGGAGTTTGGAAGCCCCATTGACGAACGTTGATGAATAGAGTGTTCAAGGTGATGCCAGCTCCAGGTGTGGTAAGCTGCATGATCTTCTTGACTTTGCTGCGGATTGCTGCCTCATTGTAGTGTCCACCTCCTGCCAACTCAATGTGGTATCCGGCGTTCATGACAGCACTGACAAATACTTCGTTCACAGTTGAAGGGGTCATACCCGCAACCATCAATGGCGGCTTGGACAAGAGGCGTGACATGCGAGTATCAATGTGGATGTCGCCATTCACTGAGCGGACCAGCTTTGGTTGGAACTCTCTAGCCCAGTTGGGGGCATATCGGAGCGAAGCTGGATTGGCATCAAAGAGATCAGGCTTGTAAGAGAGTTCGCGGTTGACACCTTCGCTAGGACCTGCGAGAATGACCTGGACTCCTGTACCGTCCTTGTTGCGGGCCGTGAATGAGCCGACTCCCGAGGAACCTCCAGGACCGAAATCGATCACATGAGTCAGTTCAGCCATGGCTGTTGCCTTCTCCCAGTGGACGGGAAGTGAGCAAATCTGGTTGACCAACTCCATGGTGACATTTGGCGACTCTGCAATGTTCTTTCCGTCGTCGGTAGAGAAGACTGGGATTGTCATAAGGGTATGATCGAAGGCCAAGTCGTCGCGGGCGATATCCTGCTCGACAAGTGCAGCAACTCCGTCCAGATAAGGAGAGTGGAACGGAGCGGTGATAGGCAAGAAACGCGAAGAGAACTTGATCTTTCTCTCTGAGAACGGAACACGGCCTTGCTCCAAACCTGTGGGCGCCTTGAGCTTACGGAGAGCCAAGTTCAGACCATACAATGACTGAGGGGGACCCGTGCAGATGACAGAGCGAGGACCGTTGATCAGAGCAATCTTGACCTTGCGATCCTCGGGCAAATGACGGTTGGTAGCATCGACATACTTGAGGACCTCTGAAGCGCGCAGCGAGTTGACAACCAACATGGGAGTGGGATTGCCTTCATTGTTGGAGAGCGAGTCCTGAAGAATGGCTGGGTTGAGGGTAGTTTGAGGATAGATCTCCTGAGCACGGGTGCCGATCCAGAAGAGCAAACCAAGAGCTTTGCGCGAGTTGGTGAAGAAGTCATCAACCGTGGCCGAGGCCGAGATGACAACAGAGGAGATGATACCCTGAGAATGTCCGGTGGATCCCGAGATAACATCGCGCACCTGGCCTGGGGTTTGATCAAGGACCTGATTATAGTTTTGCAATTGAGATGTACATTAAAATCAGTACTCTTGCCAGCTTTCGACTCCTGAATATTCTCGAACCGACGGTCCCCAACTTACCTTGAGCATCGCATAGTAGTGCGTCAATTGAACCAATCCAATCAATGGCAAGGAGACAGGGGCCGAGATCAAATATGCAGCATCTGGCTTCGAGTCTGGGTTTCTCAGCCAGCCCATGACATCCAGTCCCTTTGAGTGGAAGACAGAGGCTTCATCGGACCTAGCGTGCTCACGCAACACTGCAGCCATATCCTCAACATAGTCCTGGACCAAAGTGGTGTAGGTGGTGTAAA
>Ga0247824_10001140_pt1 | contig 14223 bp, 8 predicted proteins | sample 13C_PalmiticAcid_FD_194412 | JGI IMG/M metagenome (GOLD analysis project Ga0247824, IMG submission 194412) | Soil microbial communities from agricultural site in Penn Yan, New York, United States - 13C_PalmiticAcid_Day48 | ecosystem: Environmental > Terrestrial > Soil > Agricultural land... | reverse complement strand
CCCCCCCCCACGAGAAGAGACGGACCCTGATATGGTTGTGATGGTGTCCGGTGTTGGCTTTCCCCCCTTTCCATCCATCCCTCTCAGATTTAGGGGATCTTTGCGAAAGCTCAAAACCATTGCACAGAGCAACCCTTGATAGTGCGGTGGTACAAGTTATGGAGTGACGATTCGCTCGAAACTGCTTTTGCAAAGGTGGATGAATACATTCATTAGAAGGACCATGAGCCTGGCTGATTGATTACCCCACTTAAAATATGCCTCCATGAATATGGCGAGTCAGCCCTACGTCGGCGCCTGAAACACCGAATACGTGTTGGGAAGCACTGTCATCTGTCTAGTAGACAGTCTGCCTGAAAAAGTTAGTCTTTGTTCCTCCACCAAGGGGCGATCGGAAAAAGAAACTCGAGATCATTTCACCTGTGCTTTGCCTCTTTCTTCCACCCCATTCCACTTGGTCACACTCGCCTCAACACTCGCCTCAACACTCGCCTCAACACTCACAAACAACAAAAAAGTGCACACACATCATCCCACCAGCCGTCTCTCTCGTACACTCGGGTTCTTGCACGATACTCTCACAGGTATGGTCCATCATTCATTGGATGCGAGCCGATACACAACTCTTCAATGTGAATACAGTATGAGTTGCCCCAGATTTGGCGACAACTGCAAGCGGCCTCACTTAACAACGATGCAATATCCATCATAACAAAGGTGTCACTGCGAGGCTATTCAAGGAACCAGCTGAATATTGCAGGTAAGATGCTTCCTGTGCTCTTCAGCTCAGGACAGTACAAAGATAACTATTCAAGTAGCGGCTGTTAACATCTCATGAGATAGACATCAGCACCGAAGGACAAGCATTATCTCACCACTCACCACTCGACATTCCCTCCCAGGTATGTCGAAGAACGGGGGAGGGCGTTGAGAGCCCACTTCCATTAGGCTGTTTTCTAACACAAGATTGTGCAATTTGTATCGCAGGACAACACTTGAACTATGTCGCCGTTCGGAAGAAGCGTCCCATGGCACTTGAATGCTCTTTCACTGAAGCAGGCACTGGAGCTCACCAATTTATACCTGGAGAACGCGTACAAGACAGCGGATCATGACATTGCGCTTGTGCTATGCCGCGAGGCTGAAGTCGCTTTATCTCAGGCTAAAAGTGCCAACAAGAAGATGCATGCTCCTCCAGGAGACACTCACTATCAGGTCTTGCGCGATAGCGTCGCCGCAGCCTACGTCGATCTTGGTAAACTACTCGAACGACAAGGGTATCCAGATGTGGCGCATTCTATCCGCAAGAAGGCAGCAAAATGGGGGTAAGTGGGAATTTATCGGTTCATTGACCCTCCCTCTCTTCTGGTTCTTTTATGCGTACACGTTGTGAGCTAAGGGCGGCATGGCTAAACTGCGATTCATTCCTCCATGGACCAACACATATTAGAGGGTATGCACTTCATCCTGGCCGACTCGCGCAGTCACTCAAGCCTAGTAGAACTGTGGACTCGACCGGAGATACATTGGATCCGGTTGGAGGCCCTTCCACGGTCGCACAGGCGAATATTCCATCCTCCAATCTGCAAAAGCGAGGTCAGGATATCGTCGCCATCGACTCGAACATCTTTCCAATGAACGTGCGACCTCCCACCACCAATTTCGAACTACCAGAACCGGATGAGCGTCTCAGCAGTACACCGCAGCTGGTGTGCTGTCTCGGTCTCTTGCAAGCCGCCCATTTGCCTGATGTCACGCTGGATCCTGCTGCTCAAAGGTGGTTGGAGATCATCGAGACCGATATCGAGGAGCAAGAACGCCTTCATGCAATGGCCACAGAATTAGTCAGAGCCTACAAGAGAGATGAGATGAAGGACATCAAGATCGTCTCTGAGGTTCTGTACCTGGCACCTGTTCTCAAAAAAGAGACATACCAGGAACTACTTCGAGAGTTCTACATTGGGGTGGATAACTCTGGCTTGCTGAACGTTCACCAACTGAATGGGATTACTCAGTTGATTCAAGGTGCTGGTCCAGGCTACCTCGATGCCGATGATCTTGTCAAGATACTCAGACTTCTTAGTACCCGCCTGATGGATACTCACCAACAATCGACGCAACACATGCACCAATTGACTCAGGCTGTATCACACGTATTGGATGCCCTGGCTGATACCAATGTTACGGACCTTGATCAGGAGACACTACTCGAGCCGCTGTCGTTGTATTTGAAAGAGCTCAGGGGCAGTTCAGATCCGTACCTGGTTTACCAAGCAGCATACGCCTATCAGGCTTTACTCTGTGTCCCGGATAATGAAACAGCATGGCAAGCTGCAACGCGACGTACGGGGAAGGTGATTAAGGGAATTTCAGGACTAGTGAGCGCTGTGAAGGGTTTCGACCTCACTAAGCTCATCGAAGGATTAGGAGAGATTGAGGAAGCTTTGGATATTGTCAGGATCGCCAAAACAGCGTATGATGAAGTGATGACTCTGAAAGAGAGTGGACAGCCGTTCATGGTGTGCCTCAAGGAAGGATTCAGCTTTGATCGCAAGCGTGATTGGTATTCAGCATTACGAGGAGCAGATACTTTGATTCGAGACGGGGAGCTGGTCACGTTCAAGAAACTCGCCTGTGAAGCACCTTGTCGACCTGATCCAGCATTCCAGTGGGGAGTGTGTCAACGACTGGGAGAAATTGCGGCCAATCCATCCTGGGATACTGATGTTCGTCAAGGCGCCATTACATTCCTCAGAGAAATCTACCAAAACGATGCAGTATGGGGCCGACAACCGAGTGTCAAGCAATTTGTCATCAACATTCTCGTGCATTTGACTACATCTACAAATGGTAAGCAGTATGACAGGGCGACAGAATTCAGACATCCCATCACCTCATAACAGTTGAAGTTGCTCTCATGAACTGACATCATGTATGATCCGATCCAATCGCATTATAGATCTAGTCCACAAGTCTTTCACTGAAGCAATTCTGCATGACCTTGCAACGAATGGAGATGCCAAGAAGCAGGCACTGTACCGAACTTGTCGAGAAAATGGCGCAACACCTTTTATAATGAAAGTCAAACTACCTGAACTCGCATCGCCATCATTACTCGATCGCGTCCAGAATCGACCAGATGTCGATGGGACACTACGTCTACTGAGGAAGCACCGAATGAAGGCACGAGGCAACGCCGTCTATATCCCTCCTCAAGCAAAGCCCAGCTTCCACTCTCTTGACGATTCACAGTTCCCATTGATGGGGAAGGTCAAGGAGTTCCTGGAGAGCGATCAAAAGGTTTTCCTTTTGCTAGGAGATTCTGGTGCTGGCAAGTCAACATTCAGTCGCGAACTCGAGTATGAACTGTGGCAATCTTACAAGAACAAGGGCGACCGTATCCCACTTCACATCAACCTGCCTGCCATTGACAAGCCAGAACATGACATGATCGCCAAACACCTACGAAGAGCCGAATTCTCAGAGCCCCAGATCGGAGAGATGAAGCACTATCGCAAATTCATCCTCATCTGCGATGGGTACGATGAAAGTCAACAATCGCACAATCTGTACATGAGTAACGAACTGAACCAGCCAGACAGATGGGATGCTCAGATGGTGATCAGTTGCCGCAGTGAGTACCTTGGAGATGACTATAGACACCGATTCCAACCAGGAGATCGAAACAAGCAGCCGGATTCGTCGTTGTTCCAAGAAGCGGTCATCTCTCCATTCTCACTCGACCAGGTTCATGCATACATTCAGCAATACGTGTTGCTCCATCAACCTCTGTGGCAGTCAGGCGACTACAAGAGTGCACTTGAACTCATCCCAAGTCTCAAAGACCTTGTAAAGAATCCGTTCTTGATGACCCTATCGTTGGAGGTTCTACCACGCATGATTGATCCAGGACAACAGCTATCGACAGCCCGTGTCACTCGAGTAGGATTGTATGACCACTTCATCGAACAATGGTTAGAGCGAGGCAAGAGACGACTCGGAGAGAAGGACCTGTCGCCTCAGGTCAAAACACTGTTCGAGAGATTGAGCGCGGAAGGAATCACAGCGAATGGCGTTGGATACATGAAGAAGTTAGCCGTGGCCATCTACAAGGAACAGGACGGTCATCCTGTTGTAGAGTATTTGCAGCTCTTGGATCAAGGTTCGTGGAAAGATGCATTTTTCAAGGAAGATTACAATCAACTTTTACTGGAAGCATCCCCAATGACACGAAATGGTAACCAGCACCGATTCGTCCACCGATCACTTCTCGAGTATGCGATGGCACGCGCAATATTCGATCCTCAAGACAAGCGGAACAGACCAACATCTAATCCTGTCTCAAATCGTCGAGGAAGTGTGGACTCTGCTCTTAGCTTCGAGCTCCTCGGTACAGAGGAAGAGACAGCGAATGTTGTACAGGAACCAGACTGTGGCTCCCCTCTGGTGTGGCGAAGTTTCGTGAACGACCACTCCCTTCTGCAGTTCCTTGAGGAGCGAGTCCAACAGGAACCGGTATTCAAGGAGCAACTGCTTGGTTACATTGAGTACTCGAAGAAGGACAAGAAATGGCGCACAGCCGCCGCCAATGCCATCACGATACTGGTCCGAGCAGGAGTGAAGTTCAATGGTGCAGATCTGCAAGGCATTCAAATCCCCGGAGCCGATCTCAGTTATGGTGCGTTCGATTCAGCTCAGCTACAAGGTGCAGACTTGAGGAAAGCGAACCTTCGAGGCATTTGGATGCGTCAGACGGATCTAAACCGAGCACGAATGACAGGTGCACAGTTTGGCGAGCTACCGTACCTAGGAGAGGAAAGCCAGGTGAAGTCGTGTGCATACTCGCCAGATGGAAAGTCCATCGCAGTTGGCCTTGTGAATGGCGATGTCAGTGTCTATAATACATCGGACTGGGAGAGAACCCGAACGTTGAGTCATGGCGCAGAGTTATGTTGTACTACGTTTTCACCACAAGGCGATCAGATGGCCACGTGTGGCGGCAACGAGATGGTGAGGCTCTGGGACGCCAAAACAGGAGAGTGCCGACGCATCTTAGATGGCCATCCCGGTGAAGTCCTTTGCATTGCGTACTCACCCCATGGAGACCGAATTGCCTCGACGAGCGGGCTTGTACGGATATGGGATGTCACCACTGGTGAATGCCTTCAGACAATACCAAGTTATAGTGCAGCAACCATATGCGTCGCGTATTCGTCACAAGGAGACCAGATTGCCTTAGGCTGTGCGGACGACGTTGTCCGACTTTGGGACATTGAATCAGAAAGTTTCAGTCATATCCTATGTGGCCACAGTGACATGGTGTGGAGTCTCGCGTATTCACCCAAAGGAGATCAACTCGCTACTGCAAGCATGGACAGTACGATTCGGCTTTGGGACATGAGAACAGGAGACTCTAGCCATGTCTTAATTGGACACACTACGATGGTTACAAGCGTCGCATTTTCACCGAAAGGCGACCATCTTGCTTCCGGAGCTGGGGACATGACAGTGCGGCTCTGGGATGTCGAATCAGGAACTTGCCGTCAAACCATAACTGGGCATCACAATGGTATATGGGATATTGCGTATTCGCCGAAAGGCGACCAGGTAGCCTCCGGGGGTATAGACAAAACACTCCGACTGTGGGATGTTTCCTCAGGAGCTTTATTCTTCGTTCCAGGTGGCCATAGTGTGGGAGTCACAAACATCAGTTATTCTCCAGACGGAGATCAGATTGTCTCTGCAAGTACGGATCGAACCGCGCGGCTTTGGAGTGCGGAGACAGGAGAGTGTCGACAAGTCTTGGATCATGGTGATGCGGTCTTCTGGGTTACGTATTCGCCTCAAGGAAACCAGATTGCCTCTGCATGTAACGACAAAACGGTGCGTTTGTGGGATTTGGCGACAGGAGCTTGCCAACATACACTCACAGGTCACGATGGCTGGGTCAATGGTGTCGCGTACTCTCCAGACGGAAATACAGTCGCTTCTGCCGGTCATGACGGAACGGTGAGACTATGGGATGCAGCTGCTGGATCATGCCGTAGGACTTTATACGGCCATGAAGGAAGAGTCTACAGTGTTGTCTGTTCACCTAATGGCGAACGTATTGCGACTGGCGGACATGACAGTACAATACGGTTGTGGAATGTTGAAAATGGAGAGGTTCACCAAATCCTAAAGGGCCATAACAGCCCTGTGATCGCTGCCAGATATTCGCCTCAAGGAAATCAGCTTGCCTCATGCAGTGATGACACGACAGTTCGGCTATGGGATGTGGAATCGGGAGAATGTCAATTCATCTTGATCGGCCACCGCAGAGGGGTCGTTGACGTCGCATATTCACCGAAAGGCAATCTACTAGCCTCTGGCAGCGCCGACAAGACAGTTCGGCTTTGGGATACTGTATCTGGCCAATGTATATGCAAACAAAACCTTCAGGACATCATCCGAGGTATCGCTTGGAGCACAAGGTCCGATGAAAGCTACTTGGTCACTGGCAGTGGTGATGGATCGGTGCTCAAGTGGGAGGTTGTGCAGGAGGAAGAAAAGTATCGTATGCGCTTATGCTGGAGTGTCACGAATGGCTTGCTCACTGTGACAGATGCATCCATGCAAGACGTGCGAGGATTGAGTCGGCTCAACAAAGAGCTATTGAAGCAGCGTGGAGCCATTGGTGAGCCGCAGGGTCTGTTGTACGAGGCAGGCAAGAAGGTTGCAACCATGGCATCGGTGGTATCCAAACTCAGGAAGCCATCGAATAGATTGGTTCAAGATTTACCCGCGAACACCAGTCGCTCTGAGAAACAGCGTTGGGAATCCGAGCAGTCGGAAGAGTCAGATCAGCAAGAGCGCCCAAGAAGCCGTTCGACCAGAGTAAACAGAACAATCAAAGCAGCCAGAGCAGCCAGGGCAGCCAGGACAGCCAGGGCTGTGGCAGCCAGAACATCCACTCAAAGGGATAGACGACTCGTATAATTCTTGAGTAGGTGGAGGGGACACCGACGCATCATATTGTTGTTCGATAAAAAAATTGATCTTCATCAAGCGCTGGTGCATGCCTCTCATGCCGTTTCTGGCACACGGCAAATGTGACTTTGAATTTTTGTGCTGAGGCGAAGTCATTTTTGGACTTTCCCCCTTTTCTCCTTTTCTTCCTCCCTTCGTCCCTTTCAGCATCCTATCGTATTATACCTCACTTGACTAACACAGACGGACAGGTAACCAGAGAGCGTGCACCATCATCAGAATTGAGCAGGATATGATGCATGCTCGCATAAATACTAGCTATCATTCACTCACCATACTTCCACTCTTGTTCCTGGTCCCCCTTGCACTACGTAGCTTTCGATTCCGAGAGTCGTGTACCGGTCCAACTCTAGCTCACACTCACAGCCACTCGTTCAAAAGTGAGACCTCCCCCTGCATCCAAACAGCTGTGCACCTGTGCTTATGTACTCTAGTAACCACTATCAAGTTGCTAATTATCCATGGGCCTCTGTCCTTTTCTCACTGTATCCATTGCTGCAGAACACAACCACTGTTAGGTTGCTCACCACCTTCCAAAAAAAAGGTACGTGAACAAACCACTCTGCACACTGCCACAACATTACAAAGAGCCCATTCGTTTACACAACAAAATATCCAATATCTCAGTGATATACAAGCGCAAAGAGAGGGAGAAGAAGAAAGAGAACCCGCTACCATGTTGTCCCGCAGTATTGTACCGGCGCCTAAGAATGCGCTATCGTTACACCAAGCACTGGAGCTCACTCATCTGTACCTGGAGAATGCGTACAAGACAACGGATCATGACATTGCGATTTTACTCTGTCATGATGCAGAAGTCGCTCTCACTCAAGCGAAGAATGCCAACAAAAAGATCCATACTCGACCAGGAGATACCGAATATCAAGTCTTGCGCGATGGAGTGGCTGCAGCGTACATCGATCTTGGCAAACTACTGGAACGACAAGGGTATCCGGACGTAGGAGAGGCTCTTTGTAAGAAGGCAGAGAAATGGGGGTAAGTGGGATTCATAAGTTGCCTCCATGGGAACTTGGTCCGTATAAAATCGGTGTGCACAAATGTCTAACCTTCGATTCACCGGCAAATACAAATCAGGGGTAGCGCTCACCACCCAGGTCGACTCGCGCAAGCATTTCAGTCTCGCAATACTGTGGGCTCCACAGAGGGTACATTGGATTCAATTGGAAAGCTTTCTGCGGTTGGACAGGCGAGAGTTCCTTCTTCGAATCAGCAGAGAAAAAGTTACGAAATCGTCACTATCGACCCGCACATCTTCCCAACGAACGTGCGACCTCCTGCCTCCGATGTCAAACTACCTGAACCAGATGAGCGTATCAACAGCACACCACAGCTGGTTTGCTGTCTCGGTCTCTTGAAAGCTTCTCGTTTGCCTGATGTCACATTAGGCCCTGCTGCTCACAAGTGGCTGCAGGACATCGAAAACGACGCTGAGGAGCAACAACGACTCTATGTGACGGCCACAGACGTCGTAAGAGCATACAAGCGAGATGAGATAAAGGACGCCAAAATCGTCAATGAGGTACTGTACCTGGCTCCCATTCTCAACAGAGATGCTTACCAAGATCTACTCCGAGAGTTCTACACTGGGATCAGTCACTATGGATTGCTGAACGTTCACCAGCTGGAAGGAATCGCCCAATTGATACAAGGTGGAGGTCCAGGTTACCTCGATGCCGATGATCTTGTCAAAATACTCGGACTCCTTAGCACCCGGCTGAGAGATACCCACCAACAATCGACACAACATATGCACCAACTGACTCTTGCAGTATCGCATGTATTGGATGCCATGGCTGATACCAATGTCACGTATTTGGATCGAGAGACACTGCATGAGCCACTTTCCTTGTACCTGAAAGACCTGAAGAGTAGCTCTGATCCGTACTTGGTCTACCAAGCAGCATACGCCTATCAGGCTCTACTCTGTATCCCAGATAACGAAACAGCATGGCAGGCAGCGGTTCGACGTACTGGAAAAGTGATCCAAGGCGTCTCAGGATTGGTGAGTGCTGTGAAAGGTTTGGATCTCGTCAAGTTCCTCGAAGGATTGGCAGACATCCAGAAAGGGTTCGAAGGAGCATCCAAGGTCGTCGACATTGTCAAAGCGACGTATGATGATGTGGTAAAAGAGAGTGCAAAGCAGTTCACGGATTGCCTCAAGGAAGGACTCAGCTTTGAACGTAAGCGCGATTGGTATTCGGCACTCCGAGGAGCTGATACCCTGATTCAAGACGGAGAGTTGGCCATGTTCAAGAAGCTTGTTTGCGAAGCACCTTGTCGATTCGATCCAGCATTCCAGTGGGGTGTGTGCCAACGACTGGGCGAAATTGCGGCCAATCCAACGTGGGATGCAGATGTTCGTCGAAGCGCTGTTACATTCCTCGGAGAGATCTACAAAAACGATGCTGTGTGGGGTCGGCAGCCAAGTATCAAGCAATGGATCATCAGTATTCTAATCCAGTTGACCTCGACGTCTGCGAATGGTATGCAGCGAATAAGTCAGGTTGCGGTACTGTTGATCTATTCCCACAATCTCAAATCAATCATGGCTTAAATACTAACTGGATGAACGATCTCATCTCGTGTTGTAATAGTACATGACATTTTCACTGAAGCAATTCTGCAAGATCTGGCGGCAAATGGAGATACCAAGAAGCAGGCTCTGTATCGAGAGTATCGTGAGAAAGGAGTTATATCCTACCCATTGAAGGTCCCACTATCGGAACTTGCATCTCCATCCTTACTCGATCGTGTTCAGAATAGACCGGATATCGATGGGGCCCTACGTCTACTGAAGAAGCAGCGAACAAAGGCGCGAGGTAACAGTGTTTACATTCCTCCCCAAGCCAAGCCTAGCTTCAACTCTCTAGACGATTCACAGTTTCCATTGATGGGAAACGTCAAGGAGTTCCTGGAGAGCAATCGGAAGGTGTTCCTCCTACTAGGAGACTCTGGTGCTGGTAAATCCACATTCGGCCGTGAGCTCGAATATGACCTGTGGCAAAGATACAAGGACAAAAACGACCGGATCCCGCTCCATATCAACTTGCCTGCCATTGACAAGCCTGAACACGACATGATCGCAAAGCAGCTACGAAGAGCCGAGTTCACGGAACCCCAGATCAGAGAGATGAAGCACTATCGCAAATTCCTTATATTCTGCGATGGGTACGATGAAAGTCAACAGACACACAACCTGTACATGAGCAATGAGCTGAACCAGCCAGGAGGATGGAATGTTCAGATGGTGATCACTTGCCGTAGTGAGTACCTTGGAGATGACTATCGACACCGATTCCAACCAGGAGATCGTAACAAACTGTCGGATTCGTCATTATTCCAAGAAGCGATCATCACCCCATTCTCACTCGAACAGGTTCATTCATATATCCAGCAATATGTGTCGCTCCACCAGCCTCTGTGGCAAACAGAAGACTACAAGAATGCTCTGGAACTCATCCCCAGTCTCAAGGATCTTGTCAAGAATCCGTTTTTGATGACTCTATCGTTGGAAGTACTCCCACGCATGGTGGATCCAGGACAACAACTGTCAACCGCTCGTGTCACCCGAGTAGGTTTGTATGACCATTTCGTCGAACAGTGGTTAGAACGAGGCAAGAGACGACTCGGAGAGAAGGATCTGTCCCGACAAGTCAAGGCAGTGTTCGAGAGATTGAGCGCGGAGGGGTTCACAGCAAATGGCATTGGATACATGAAGAAACTCGCCATTTCAATCTACAAAGAACAGGATGGTCATCCTGTTGTAGAGTATCTGCAACTCGTGGATGAAGGGTCATGGAAAGACGAGTTCTTCAAGGATAAACACAAACAACTCCTGCTGGAGGCCTCCCCTCTAAGACGAAATGGCAATCAGCACCGATTCATCCATCGAACGCTTCTCGAGTATGCGATGGCACGCGCTATATTCGACCCTCAAGATAGGAGAAACAGAACAACACCTGATCCAGTGTCAGGTCGTAGAGGAAGCATGGACTCCACTCTTAGCTTCGAGGTCCGCAGTGAGGAAGAAGATGTATCGAATGCATCTAATGCTGTACAAGAACCAGACCCCAGTTCACCTTTGATGTGGCGGAGTTTCGTGAACGACCACTCTCTTCTGCAGTTCCTTGAGGAACGGGCTCAACAGGAGCCAGTATTCATGGAGCTGCTGCTTGGCTACATTGAATACTCGAAGAAGGACAAGAAATGGCGCACAGCCGCCGCCAATGCAATCACGATACTGGTCCGAGCAGGAGTGAAGTTCCATGGCGCCGATCTGAGAGGTATTCAAATCCCCGGAGCCGATCTCAGCTATGGTGCGTTCGATTCAGCTCAGCTGCAAGATGCAGATTTGAGGAAAGTGAACCTTCGAGGCATTTGGATGCATCAGACGGATCTGAGCAGAGCACAGATGACCGGTGTACAGTTTGGAGAGCTTCCATTTCTTACGGAGAACGGCGAGGTGACCACCTGTGCTTACTCTCCAGACGGCAAGTCATTCGCAATCGGCCTTGTGAATGGCGACGTCAATGTGTACACGACATCGAATTGGGAACGAATCTTGACTTTGAATCATGGTGGAAGAGTTTTTCGTGTTGCGTTCTCACCTCAAAGCGATCAGATCGCCTCTTGTTGTGACCAAGTGGCTGTTAAACTCTGGCACACTGGGACTGGAGAGTGTCTATGCGTCTTAGGTGACCAAGCTGATGGAGCTCTGTGTGTCGCGTATTCACCTCAAGGAGACCGAGTTGCCTCAGCCGACGAGGCTGTACGGATATGGGATGTCACCACTGGCGAATGCCTTCAGACACTATCAGGCAATAGTGAAATAGTCATAGGCGTCGCGTATTCGCCACAGGGAGACCAGATTGCCTCAGGATGTATGGACGGCATTGTCCGACTCTGGGACGTTGAATCAGAGAGTTGCAGTCATATCCTAATTGGCCACGGCCACATGGTGCCAAGTCTCGTATATTCTCCCAAAGGTGATCAACTCGCTACTGCAAGCATGGACAGTACGATTCGGCTCTGGGACGTGAGAACAGGAGACTGCCGTCTTGTTTTAACTGGACACAGCGCTCCCGCTATCAGCGTCGCATTTTCACCGAAAGGCGATCAACTTGCTTCCGGAGGTGCGGACATGACAATGCGGCTCTGGGATGTTGAATCAGGGACTTGTCGTCAAACCATAATTGGACACAACCATAGTATATTTGCCGTGGCCTATTCACCGAAGGGCGATCAGATAGCCTCTGGTAGTACGGACAAAACCGTGCGGTTGCAGGATGTCTCTACAGGAGGAACTTTATTCTTCGCACCAAATGGTCATAGTATGCCAGTCATGAGCGCAAGTTATTCCCCAAACGGGGATCAGATGGTCTCGGGAAGTGTGGACCAAACATTGAGGGTTTGGAGAGCGGAGACAGGAGAGTGTCGCCAAGTCATGGATCATGGTGCTTTGATCGCCTGTGTGGCGTATTCGCCTCAAGGAAACCAGGTTGCCTCTGGTGGTAACGACAATACGGTGCGTTTGTGGGATTTGGCGACAGGAGATTGCCAACACACGCTCATCGGTCACAGCGGCCAAGTCCGTAATCTCGCTTACTCTCCAGATGGAATTACAGTCGCTTCCGCCGGCGAAGACGAAACAGTGCGGCTGTGGGATACAGCGACTGGATCATGCCGCAGGACTTTATACGGTCTTGGAGCAAGAGTCGACGATGTTGTCTATTCACCTAATGGCGAACGTATTGCGACTGGCGGAGAGGACGGCGCAATACGGTTGTGGAATGTAGAAAATGGAGAGTGCCATCAAATCCTAATAGGCCACATCAGTGCTGCGAGGAGTATTGCGTATTCACCTCAAGGAAATCAGCTTGCCTCGGGTAGTAACGACACGACGGTCCGGTTATGGGACATGGAGTCGGGAGAGCGCAGTTTTAGTTTGGCCGGTCACAGCGAAGGGGTTTTCCGCGTCGCGTATTCACCGAGAGGCAATCTACTGGCCTCTACCAGTCTGGACAAGACAGTTCGGCTATGGGATGTTGCATCTGGCCAATGTCTACTCAAGAAGAGCTTTCAGGCTATTATCACGTCTATCGCTTGGAGCACAAGGCCCGATGAAAGCTACTTGGTCACCGGCTGTTGGGATGGATCAGTGCTCAAGTGGGAGGTTGTGCAGGAGGGAGGAGAGTATCGTTTGTACATGTGCTGGGGCGCCACGAATGGATTGCTCACTGTGACAGATGCATCCATGCAAGACGTGCGAGGATTGAGTCGGCTCAACAAAGAGCTACTGAAGCAGCGTGGGGCTATTGGTGAGCCGCAGGATCTGTTGCACGAGACAAGCAAGAAGGTTGCAACCATGGCATCGGTGGTATCCGAACTCAAGAAGTCATCCAATGGAGTGGTGCAAGAGTCCGCGAGCACTACTCTAAGGCACGTCTTTGGAAATCTGAGCTCGCTGGAAGAGTTGGATCAACAAGAGCATTCAAGAACCTGAACTTTAAAAGCAAAGACAACAACCAAAGCAGCCATAGCCAGGACAAGGAGGGATGTGGCAGCCAGAACATACATTCGAAGAGATAGGCGGTTCCTGTGATTCCTGGGGATGTGGAGGGTCACCATTGCGTTGAATCGCATTGAATAATTGAAAAGTCAGGGCCATCTGTTCATAAAAGCATTGCTTCAGAGTCGTGACCGCTTGCCTCTGGCAAAAAGAGTTTCTTCCTCCCCCTCCCTCCATTCCACCAATCAACATCCCGCGTTTGGACGAGGAGAACGATCATGAGCACACTCCGAACAAGAAGATCACTGCCTTCACTCCACTCTAGTAGGGGGGTCACTGTGATCATCGAGTTGGTCTTTCGTCATTACACCACCGTCTAGGCAACGACAACCACTCCAACGCTCATGCAGCTGCTCGGCTGCTCAACTGTGAGTGGACTCGCGTGGCAGGGACAGTCGTGAACGGACGGCACTTGGGGCATCGAGACTCGTCATTTTGACAGGTGTTTCGGTGTGGTACTGATGCATGCAAGGCAACCCTCCCGCGTCCAGTCAGCCCGTCCACAGCAACCTTCTTTTTCCAGTGACGTATTTTCCACATTTCTCTTCTCAATCCTCACATGCCTTTCACTCTTCACTTTCTTCTCCCTTTCACTTTCCCACTCT
>Ga0247824_10001139_pt1 | contig 14231 bp, 14 predicted proteins | sample 13C_PalmiticAcid_FD_194412 | JGI IMG/M metagenome (GOLD analysis project Ga0247824, IMG submission 194412) | Soil microbial communities from agricultural site in Penn Yan, New York, United States - 13C_PalmiticAcid_Day48 | ecosystem: Environmental > Terrestrial > Soil > Agricultural land... | reverse complement strand
GTTGGCTCTATGGATTTGCATGGATTGTCATCTTGCATTTTTTTGATCTGGGATGAAGATGCTGCGAGGTGTGCGAGGAACCCCTCTCGTAGCCCATTCCGACAAAGGCACAAGGACCTGTATCCTCTCATCCATCCACTCTTTGTCCTCAGGGCGTCTTTGCCTCTCCCGCCGGGACAGTCGACAAGTGTGTGTGTGGATGGGATTGTGGGAAAAAAAAGAATGAACAGTGGGAAAGGAGGGGCTTGCCTGGGATCAAAAAAAATCCTCACCAACAGCATCCTCTGCTCATTCCGACCCCGCCTTTTGCTCATTGCCATCGTCCTGATCGTCTGTTCGTGTACGCGAGTGTATGTCCGACCTTTCCTGGTTGTCCATGACCTTGGCATCGTGTTCATGGCGTGGCAAAGCACTGCGACAACAACCCAGACCATGCACAATGAACTGGCAGAGAATGCAGTCCAACTGACAGCTGACTTTTTTTTTTTGCTCCTTCCCATCCCTTCCGCCAGGGACTTCAGGGTTGCTCTACGGGTTGCACCCATCGAGACTTGGGCTTGAGAGACTGCAACCGCTCCCTCGCATGGTATGACAAAAAGGAGAAACATTGTCAGCCTGTGCCATGTTGACATGTCAACTTCTTGGGAGGACAACGACGATAATCATGCAAAAAGCTTTTTGCCCTTGCTTTGTGTTCTTTAGAGGCTGCAGGAGCTGTATGCAAAAGCAGCTTCCAGCAACCACTTGTCAACAACGGAACGCCTCCCCTCCCCTAGGACCTCTCCCCAAGTCAAAGGACCCAACAACTAACAACAACCAACAACCAACAACCGCGACCGGACAACTAACAACTTGAGACAAGGGACCAGGTCCAGGAAGGGAGAGGGTAGAACAGAAGGGAAAAAAAAACGAGGCACATCGGATCCATCGCTTCTTCGCACACAACCGTGTCCCACACACTCTCTCACCACTCACCACTTTGCTCACTTCGCCTTTTGACTTGTGCCCTTGCTCACACCCAACCCCTTCTTTCTTCCTCGTCTCTTTCCAACTCCCACGACTCTTCTTTTCTTCTTCTTCTCCTGCCCCTCTCTCTCTCTCTCTCGCTCGCTCGCTCTCTCACTCACTCACTCTCACTCCCCACTCACCCCTCCCTCCGCCTCCTTCAGTCGTCACCGCCTCTGTTCAGGGCAACAGGGTGACTTGTATCAACTCTAACGGTCGTGGTTCCAGTATCAGCTGTGCCTGGAGACCTTCCCCCCACCGTCGACATCCTTTGTGTCCTCTGAACTGTCTATCGTCCCCACATTCGACAGGCCCGCTTATCTCGAATCCGTACAGCCTGCGTTTCTCGCCCACATTTCTCCTGGACCAAGCGAGTCTCTCGAGCATGATTCCATACACCCCTGCTGTCTATATCGGCCCCAACGGCGAGCAGTTCCCCATGGGATATCATCAACCTCCGATGGCCATGGTCTATGATCAACACCAACATCCCGCGAGCCAGCACCAGCACCAGCATCAACACCACCAACATCAGCATCAGCATCAGCGTCAACAGCAGCGCCAACCTCACCACGCACAGCACCCCCAGCATCCTCAGCATCCTCAGCATCATCAGCATCAGCACCCTTCGCATTCTCAGCATTTTCAATCGATCCACTTTCACGGGCCTACCAGCGCGCCCCTTCCATTTGGTGGAACAGCCGCCAAGCCCACAACCGGCACTTCGGGTCAACAACTATCTACGACGGCTACCACAGGTACGCTTGAGAACATTTCCACATCCGATGTACAGCACCTCGAGCCCTCCGTCTCCTTGGAGAGTCCAGAGTCCAGCTCCTCTGGGTCCTCTATGGCCTCCCCCCTTTCGTCCTCCACATCCTCTACCGAGAAGGGCGATTTGAAACGAGGTGAGAGCAAGACCAATCACCAAGGGGACGACCCGAGTCACAACCAGTCTCCACAGACTCCACCCTCATTCTCACGGACCCCATCCTCGGCCGACCAGCAACAAGAGCCGGGGCAACCCTCTTCGACAGCTACGCCATTATCGAGAGGGTCTCGCACAGAGTCACGGCAGACACGGACACAGACGCAGGCACAGACGTCACACGGCTCAAATCCTCCCAGCGGTTCCGCATCTTCCGCCAAGGGAGAAGCTTTCCCGCCAGGACCCGCTGCGGCAGACACAAGCACCGACACAGCTGCTGCAGCCCCTGGTGCGACAACCACCACACATCTTGCTGCCCGTGTCCTTTCTGCTGCAGGAAATGATACCAGCAGCAACAACAACACCCTTGCGGCGGCGAGCACACACGAAACGTCTGCCGTCCAACAAGAAGGCGAGAACCGCGAGAGTGCACAGCCCCAACAGGAACACCAGGACAACCCACGTCCCTCGTCAACATCCCTCTCCTCCCCCTCTTCTTCGCCAGCCCAGCAACACTCAAAGCAAGTGCTTCCACCCCTTGCACAGAGTGCAGCCCCGCCTTTCTCACAGCATCATCATCCGCACCATCTGCAATCCTACACTCCGTACCCTTCCTCTCAGTATGCCCCTCCAGCGGCCCACATTACTATCTCACACTCTGGAGCGCATCCCCAGCAGCCTCCGTTCCCACCCCCAGCCTCTCAGCGACCCACACCTGCGTCCCCTTACTATCATCCACCCTCGCGTCAGAATCCTAGTGGCCATTCAAAACAGCTTTCTGGACAGCACGGTCAAGGGCCTGGAGGTGGTAGCGGCGGCCCCGGCGGAGGAACCGGAGGAGGGGGTGGAGTTCACGGCACAATGGCTATGCCCTCTGGCCTTGGTCCTGTTCCCGTCCCAGTCCCACCACAACATCACCCAGGATACGGCGTTGCACCCCTCCCTCCTCAGTTCTTCGGCCCTGCCGTTCCACAGGCCCCTTCGACTGCTGTGTCACCTGGTTCATCACGCCGTGCAGCTGCGTACTCTGGCCAAGCGCCACATGGAGGGACAGGAGCATCACAGCCACCAACACATCCTCCGGGAGCTGGAAATGGGACTGTGACATCACCCAGTGCAAGTGGAGCAGGAACCCGGTCCAGTCAGCCACAGCATCAACAGTACGGTGGTCCTTCTGGGTTCAAGCAACCGTTCTTAGGTCAGCAGGGATATTCTCAGGACTATACTCAACACCAGCACCCACACTCGAATCAACATCCCCATCATCCCAATCATCCTACAGGACACTTTGGAGGGGTGAGCGAGGCAGATCATTGGCCAGCCGGACCAGCTCCTACGCCCACACTACAAAAGAAACCCAAGGAACTGGATAAAGCCATGTGGGTAGGCAATGTGCTGAGCGACACGACTCAAGAGGAATTGCGGGCGATCTTTGAGGCCGAACCTACAGAAGAAGAAGGGGATATTGAACACGATGTACCAGAGGTAAATTTGATCTCAAGAACTCAATTGCAAAGAAAAGATGCTAGTGTCCGACAGACAGTGACCGATGGATATCTCTTTGTATTTCTTTGACTCCGAATAGAGCATCTTCATCTTGTCCAAGTCCAATTGTGCGTTCGTCAACTATTCGAGCCATGAGGCTGTGGATCGGGCTGTCCGTCGATTCCATGATCGAGAATTCAAGAATACTCGATTGGTTTGTCGGCCACGCAAGGACCCGGGATCCGATCCCTACTCAAACAAGATGGGAACTTTGGGCCGGTACCAACAACATCATCACCCATCACAGGGGCCGCACCACCAACACCACCACCAGCATCATCATCATCATCACCTTGGACAACCTCCTTATATGCCAGAATCGATGGGATACTATGGTGGTGATCAACAGCCTTATTTTGGGCAGCGCATGGACCCAGGTAACGATCATCATCTCCCTCTCCCTCTCCCTCAACATCACCATCAACAGCAGCAGAACCAGTATCCCCATCACCATCACCACCCTCATCAGCATCCGCATCATCAAGATTTGGCTGAAGCCCAGACCAGGATGGAGAGAATGCGATTAGAAGGTAGCCCGATGCTCGATAGCTCCTCGAGTGGCGGCGAAGGCTCCGCAGCGGGACAACAAACGCAGGCACAGCAGCACCAGCAGTACCCTCAACGCAAGGACAAAGGCAACTCCAAAAAGCCGCGCTCACCACCTTCGTTTGGATACGCAGAAACACGGTATTTTATTATGAAGGGTCTTAGCGAAGAAGATCTCAAACTGAGTGTCCAGTATGGACTCTGGGCGACGCAGGAACACCTTGTCAAGGTTCTGAACGACGCCTATGCGGTAATATATCATCTCGTCTACAGTGCTCTCGACTCTGCTCCGTCATCACAATGTCTGGTTCTTTCAAAAGATTCTTATCCTATACATTCCTTGTTAACACCTTTTAGAATTCAAAAGACGTTTACCTTGTGTTCAGCGCAAACAAGAGCGGAGAGTTCTTTGGATACGCTCGGTAAGGGAAAATATTCACATCTCTTGATCCGCAATTGCTTGACGGACGGACGGACTAATCGATCTCTGTATCATCCTCTCTCGTTTAGCATGATGGATCACATCTCGGTGGAGAACGAGGTAATAATCGCAACTGGCAAAGAGAACGAGATATGGCAACCCACGGTCGATGTCCCTATCTCGCCCGAGTTAAAGGCAGCCATGCTTGAGGAGATTGAAAAAGCAGAGAGAGAAGGTCGGAAGGTGACGAATGAGGAGGCAGAAATCATTGCTCGCAACTCGACCACAACAAAGTCCTGGGGTATCCGATTCCCTGTCAAATGGCTATGCGTGTAAGTGTGTGCATGGGAAAGAAGGGGGAGGAATGTCGTTTTCCGATACCGATATTGTAGTCTAAAGGTGACATTATTCTCTGCATGTCCTTTCTACAATTAGGCACAAGGTTCCTTTCTCCAAGACATCCCACATGCTGAATCGATTGTACGATAACCGGGAGGTCAAGGTCTCAAAGGATGGCACAGAGGTCGACACTGTTGTTGGGGAGCAACTGTTAGAGTTGTTCAAGAAATCCAAAAGTCAAGGACAGGGACGAGGCAGCATCAGTGGTCAAGGAAGCAGATCAGACTCTGGAGAAAGTCGTCGTTCCAGCGTCACAGGTGATTCATCCACACTGGCGCCACCTCCGTCCCACAGGAGCCCATCCTCTCGACGATCGAGTATCATCAGCACACGTTCGACAGGATCCATCAGCGGAGGGGATAGACGTGCATCGATGGATCGCTCTTCGTCGAGGTCACAAGGATCCAGCTTCAACAAATCCATGTCTTCTCCGCTCAATGCGCCAAACCGGGGCCAGACAGGAGGCGATGGTAACGTACAGACCTCAGGTGCTGGTGGATATCGAGGCACACCGTCCAAGCATGGTCATTACGGATCATATAGCTCGAACAGTTCACAGGGGCCATATTCTGCAGATCAACATCCAGATCAACAGAGGGCTGGATGGGGCTCCAAACCCAGTTACAGAGGAGGAGGTGCAGGAGGGTATGGTTCTGCACCCATGAGTGGTGGTACGGGAATACCAGGAGGTGGTTACTATCCAACGGACCATAATCCCGGGCCATCCCGTAAGAATGGTCCCGGAGGAACTGGAGGGGGAAAGTACAATTCTGCCTACCACTCGTCTGTCCAGCATGCCGGGTACGAACATCCTCCTTTCCATTCACAGCAAATACCTCGTCGCCACAACGGACCGCCACTATCGCAACAGTATCCTGGCTCGTATCGACCCAACACGTCGCCGCCCGGCACTGATTCTTCCGTCAACTCATCTTCCATGATCGGTGGAAATTCGGGGTATAACAAACATTCGACAAGGGCTACATCGCCCTCATCATCCACAGGCTCTACAGGTCAACAAGGTGGTGGTACCCATGATCAAGGTTATACGAGTGTGACCAGAGCATCATCGGGAGCAGTAGGACATAACCTCCCACCCAATCACCAACTTGGTGGACAGGTTGTCCCACCTCACCATCATTCAACCGTGTACACAGGTCAAGGACCACCACCTCATCCTCCTCCACCTCAAAGTGGATATCACCACCCCCATCCCCATGCGCCTTTTGCTCCACCAGGATATCACATGATGCCTACAGCGTACATGGGATATTCTTATGTCCCTGGTCCAACACCACTGATGCATGGAGCCCCCATGGCGTGGCATCACCAGCAGCAGCATCCAGGTCATCATGGTCCACCCGTGCCTCCAGCAGTCGTGCCAGGAATGATTCCAGGAGCTGGGATGGTACCTCCGGGACACCCAGCTTCCATACCGCCGATGCCAGGAGCAAGTATCGATGGTCACCCTCATGGATTGGAAGGCATGGTGCCGTGGATTGGATACGACGGTGTAACGTATGGGTATATGACAGCTGAAGAAGCGTATCACCAGGTAAGGAGTCGTTTCTTTTACGTTGCTTTCAAAGGGAGGATCTCTAGGGGACCACGTTGTACTGAAACACCTTACACATTACTAGCAGATGTATGGATATAATTACATGGCCCATGTTTCTCAAACGGGAGAACCGGTTGAAACGGATATCCAATTAGGAGAAGAGGAGGCAGGCAAGGAAGATGATGGTGATGAACAGCAGCAGCAACAGAAGAAGGAAGCAGATAAAGAGGTGGTAGAAGAACAGGTTGTACCAGCATCTGGACAAAGTCAAGGCTGTGAAGACGACGAAGGGGACAGACCCCAGGTTTCCACCTCAAGTGTTACAGACAAAAAGGAACAGGATGAAGTCCGTCGCGATCTGTAGCGTTATCTATGACCACACTCGACGTCCCCAGTGGATGATGTGTGCAAATAAAAGACAGGTCAGCCTCCCCAAGCTCAGGGAAGATCAAAAAGTGAACAAGGGCAAGAGAGGGTGTACGCGAGTCTTGAGAATAACCGGTATTAGGACTCGTCCTGAAGCAAGCGTACAACAATGTCCGTTGGACATTCCTATGGTGTCCCGTCCTCATGAAATGTCGCCATTCTGGTATCCAGTTACGGCGAGCAATCTTGAACCTTAAAAAATCGAAGGTGAGATCTTTCAAGATCTTGCACCACATGTCCCATAGACTCTTGTTGTATGAAACGTCGTGGCTCACGGTTGCATCCATGCGGGGAACAAGGTTGAGGGGGATAATTTCTGGTGCAAATGACGCGATCCTGGGCTTCCGGCTGCTTGAAACACCCACAGAAGCATGGACGGGGGAACCAAAAGTCCCTGCATGACGATATCTGGGCACGCTTTGAGTGAACACGTCGAGTTTCACCAGATCTTTAGTCTTCAAGGTGGGCGCTACTTGACGTCGGCTTGAACGCCATTTCTCGTGTCCAATCTTCTCATCAGGCGTCAACGACACTCATGGAGCCCAGTACATGGATAAACCCTTCGATTGTTCACCTTGGCATCTTTCCGGTTGGGCATCCACGCCATGAATGAGGTTTGATAAGCTTCGCACGTTGCTGGATAACCCGTCTGGGGCCCAGACGAATTCATCCGCGGGATGGCATATAAAAAGATCCGTGATCTCCCTCAAGAACAATCTCGTTCTCAGTCAATTCCTCTACCACACTCCTCGGCATTCACCTTGAGACATTCACCAAGCGATGAAGACGGTTTCTATCTGGGCGCCCCTCGCCATTCTCTCCTTATCCCATCTTTTTACACCCGTCAAGTCCAATCCATCCTCTCAAGAGCCACTCGCCCAGGCCCATGAAGAGAACACCCGCAGTCATCATGGACAAGGTGGAAGCAATGGCCATGGCCATAGCCGCAAGCCAAATTTCTTGGTTATCTTGACAGATGATCAGGATCTCAGAATGAACTCGCTGGACCACCTACCTCTTGTTCAGAAGTACCTGAGAGATGAAGGCACCGAGTTCACCAACTACTATACCACTACGGCCATGTGCTGTCCAAGTCGCGTCTCTCTCTGGTCGGGTCAATTCGCACACAATCACAATGTCACAGACGAGTCTCCTCCTCATGGTAAATGAAGCGCGGTGGAAACCAACTTTTTTTTTTTTTGTCAGACACAAATCCTTTCTCCTTCTTCTACTCACACATCGTCTCTTTTCTTCCCATATCAGGTTCCTATACAAAGTTCGTGTCCCAAAAACTCGACCAGAACTGGCTCCCAACCTGGCTCCAAAAGGCTGGATATTCCAACAACTACATTGGAAAGTTTATCAATGGCGTCTCTCCTACATTGAAGCATGCCCCCAAGGGCTTTGACAAAGACCACTGGGAACCCTTGGTTGCCCCCAACATCTATACCTTTTACAGTCCCGTCTTTTCCACCAACGATGGACCCTTGGAGGCCCACACAGGCGTCTATCAGACCGATATCATCTCGGACAAATCCGTCGCCATTCTGGATGGATTGGCCAAGAACAAATCCCACCCTTTCCTATTTGTGGTCTCACCCACGGCGCCTCATGATGAAGTCTGGTACACGCCCGGCAAAGCCAATGTTGAGTTCACGCCTCCTGTCCCTGCCAAGCGACACGAAGGCCTATTCAAGGATCTCAAGGCCCCTCGACACCCAAACTTCAACCCCGAGAAGAACGACAAGGTCTCGTGGATCGGACAGTTGCCTCGTCTGAGCCAATTTGATGTGGATAGAATCGATGCCAAATACCGTGCTCGGATTCAATCTCTTCAAGCGACGGATGAGCTCGTCGAAAGGCTAGTGAAGCGACTAAAGCACAACGGTCAACTGGATAACACGTACATCGTTTACACCACCGACAATGGGTATCATCTGGGAACGCACCGCATGTATGCCGGCAAGCAAACCGCCTTTGAAGAAGACACCAATATCCCGTTCATCATCCGTGGACCCGGAGTGGCCAAAGGCATCAAGAGCAACGCCGTCGCAACCCACACCCATTTCCCTGCCACCGTTCTCAAGCTGGCAGGCCTTCCCGTTCCCGATGAATTGGACGCACACTCTATCCCTGTGTTGGCAAACAAGGCTGTTTATGGAAAGGATCAGTCCAGTGAAGCCTTTGCAGTCGAGTTTTGGTCTCAAGCGTTCATGGAGAACTCGACGGGTCGGTATGACACCAACACTTACAAGTCTGTCCGATTGATCGGTCATGGATACAACTTGCTCTACACTGTTTGGTGCACGGGTGAAAAGGAGTATTATGACCTGGTCCAGGACCCATTCCAGGTGAAGAACTTGTACCACAAGGCCAAGCCTAGCCTACTGGACCGCCTGGATGCCCTGTTGAACGTCTTGAGGACATGCAAAGGCCCCACTTGCCGTGATCCTTGGTCTGTTATCCACGCTAAGGATCCGAAACTGGGACACGGAAAGAAGCATGTACGATCACTCAAAGATGCATTGGACAAGAAGTACGACACGTTCTATTCTGGTTTCCCCAAATTCGAGTTCCAGAGCTGTCTCCAATACTATCTACCCTCGAATGAGGTTACCAACCCTGCACATGATGAGTTGTAGTATATAGTTCCATAGTCACCCCTAATAGAAAAAAAAAAAAAAACGTCCGAGTCCTTTTCCTCAAAAGCGCGCTGCGATAGGCTTTATTGAAGTTTGATGCTGCAACTCTAGTAAGATATCGCGACCTGACTCTCAATGACAATGTCCTCTCGATGAGCCTCCTTTAGCCATTGTCGGATGAGTCGCTCTCTTGTCGCACCGAGCAAGTTCACATAGATCCGTTCCAGTTGTGGCCATGTGCTCACCATCCATACCACGTCCTCCCGGGTCAAGGGTGTGTAGGCACAAGTCTCAATTCCAAATGTGCGTAGTTGTGTCAGTGTCTCGAGTTGATGGAATCCAGATTCACGCGAAAACTTTAAACAGGTGTACGAGAGATGCAGGTATTCGAGTTCTGTGAACGTTGAGAGAAGGTTGTACATGGGGTAGCAATTCTGTGTGCTTCGGTCAGGGCTTGTAAACCCTAATGTGAGCCGCCGAAGCGTGTGGCGGTTCGCCCATCCATGACGTGGTTGTGAATACTGCTGCTGGTCCACCTGGATGTGTTGTTGTTGTTGTTGCTGTTGTTGTTGCCCTAGCCCATCACTGTTGTCTTCCAGAAACTTTAGCCAGATCCATACGCTCTCCGCTTCCACTTCCCTCAACTTTGCAGCATTTCTCAAATAGTCATAGAACCTCGCCTTGGACAAGTGTTGCGTCTTGGATAATGAAATATCCAGTATCTCCAGTTCTGGGGATCGCTCCTCCAGTGCATCCAAGGTCGAGTCTCCCAAGAAACACGATCGGATACCGAATCGACGTAAAGGTGGTAGAGCAAGCACCAACGCCGTGAGTCGTTCCTCGGAGACGGGTGCATGACAAGACGAGTTGATCGAAAAGCCCGAGAGACGTGAGCAGGATTGCGCCACTTGCCTTATAAAATCATCCGACCATTCCCATGCAAGACCCCCTGGCAAGTCAAGGGATTCCAGTAGGGGGCATTGCTGTAGTAACAGGCTCAATTCCTCCTCCTGGAGTGCCATGTCCAGCGAGAGATGCCTAGTGGGGAAAGAGAACCTCTCCGTCAAGGACGGCGATGGCAAGGATGATAATACCTTGGAGCTTGGTTCCAATGGTTCCAATGGATTCTCCACATTCAAGTTAGACTTTGGACACTTGAATGAGGACGCCACCAATGTTGTGCCACCGTAGGCTCCATCTTGTTTGAGAGCAAATTGGACAGGCGAGGGGCGTATTGCGCATGACCCCTGGACAAGAATAGCGCTGCTATTGATCCCATTGTCACTTTCTTCGGTATTGCCATGTCGGTCAAGGACAGCTTTAGAAGGTGGTGCTTTGAGCGAGAACGCAGTACCGCGAAGAGCGAGTGTCTCGAGCTGGGGTAATTGACTGATCAGATCCTGGACGTTCAACAGTCGCGTCCGCGTCGTCGTTGTTGAATCCTCTTGATCAATGACCACCACCACTCTGTCTGCGTACAGCTCCAACGACTGCAAGTACTTCAATGAAACAATAGCCTCGATCATATCGTAATGAATCCCCTCCATTCCACCATGGAGACGAAGCTTTTGAAGGTTCTTGCACTGGGTAACAATCTTGGCTAGGCAAGCCGGGGATGGCGTCGTTTGAATGGGTGGTTCTTGGTGTTCCCGTTCCTGTATTGGCTGAAATTGTACGCCTCCCCCAATGGCAAGGGCCTCATTGCATTTCATCGATAGCGCTGCATCGAGGCTCAGATCCTGTGGCGGTGTTGATGGCGGTGTGAGTGGAGGTAGTGCGGATGGCCATGGCATGATGGATAGAACGGGTTGTACTGAAATTACGCCCACCGTGGACATGATAGAATGGTTGGATGCCACGAAGCCTGTCCCCCTCATGGATGAGCTGTCTTCAGCATGCCATTCAAGGCAGTGCACCAAGTGTGCCTGTTGATAGAGTTGCCGTGGATTGAAGCGAGGCAAAGACCAGTCCGCGCGAGAAATGGCGTTCCAAAGAATTGGAGAACAACATCGATGCCAGTGACGAGAGACTAGAGTTGCAGCAACCAGGGTCTTGGGATCAAGGAATGTGGCAACGGCCTGAAGGATCTCGGGGATATCCATTGGTTATTTCGCGACAGGTATGTGTGTGTAGAGAAGAGGGATGGAGTGGTGCGATGTGTTTAAAGGAGAAAGATGAAAAGAAGCAAAAGGCGCGGCAATGACGACCTATGAGCTCAACGGAGGGGGTCTTTGATCAGCTTACCTTGTGGGGCGATAGGCCTAGACCGAAAAACCAACAAATCAAATCGAGGCAGTGCCGACAGGACCGACAATTGGCGCTGCGCCCAACACTGCGTTGTTCCGGGACTGCAAAGTGGCAATTTGAAGGGCACAAAGATACTTCCACACAGCCACTCAGTGGCAGTGCGCGCGATCGTCACTTGATCATACTCTTACAACGCCTCCTTTTCCTCGATGATCCCAAACTCATTCGCAAGATCTTCCTCTTGCATGCCTTCCGGCACCGGTTTCGCAAGCAATGGTTCGCTCTCCAATACACGTCCAAGAACTTGTAGAAGACATTGGTCAATATCTCGGGCAGGACGATCTGTTTCGCTGTGCGCAAATATGCAAACTTTGGTACGAAGCATTCGCGCCTCTGCTCTACCAACATGTTCGCCACGGTAACGGCAAGGACAAAATAACACTATGGACAGGAGTCCAGAGATACGGCTGCCACATACGTTGCTTCGCCATCACTTCAAGTGCTTTCCCGGAACGGTCACTCTTTGGTCCTGAGCTTCGTCATCTTACAACACTCTCCCTTGGGCCATGTTCCACTGTGGATCACCCTTCCCTGTGGTGCGCGAGACTGAGAGACTTGATTGACCATAATCCGTCCATCCATACTTTTCAAATCCATCCTCATGATGATTTGACTATTGGTCTCTTTCGCGAGAATAACATCCTACAACGCATGCCGGCTCTCAAAAACCTCAACATCAAGAGTGATTTCTATCCAGAAAGTAACAGCACAGTGTCCAATGGCGTGTTCGAAGCAGTCCTAGAATGCGGCTTCCGTCTAGAGACATTATCGTATGAGGTTCTTCGACGAGAATCATTTCCAAAGACAGTGAGAGATGAATCTAGGCAGGAAGTTGCTAGCGAGCCATTGAACACCCAATTATGGACGGGACTCACTTTGCTTGACATACACGACCGAGGTGGACGTCGGGAACTGGAACTCGTGAGGCGCAGTCCTAATCTGAAGTGTCTCAAGGCAAGATTTCATGATGGATATGCCCGCTACGGGATACTTCAGCAATTGATCCATCATTACTTGTCAGGTCACCCTTCACGTTTGGAGCACCTGGAGATATCATGCCTTCACGGACAGGAGGCAGGAATGATATTGAAACAGCTCCTGGAAATCTGCGCTGGATCACCAGGGCTGAAAACCTTTTGTTTTCTCCAGTCATTTGTGCTCTTTACGACGGTCAATGAACTGCTTTCATACCACGCCATGTCCTTGGAGAAGGTGGTCATCCTTCACCTCATCAGCACGCGACCAGTAAGCAATGACTTGCATCGCATTCTCACCGAGTGTCCCCGATTGAAGCACTTTGAAATATCGGTATGGAGAGATGAGACATGGCTGCAGGATCTTGTCCAGTCGCCTTGGGTATGTTATGATCTCCGGATCCTCCACATCGAGGTTGCTCCACGTATCCCCTCGGCCACCTTTGCCCGTCCAGTGTATGGCAGCTCTTCTCGTGATGATGACGAGAACCATGGAGCTCTGATTCATCGACAGTTCTGGAGCCAGATTGGAGATCTAGGAAAGCTCGAGAAGCTTCATCTTGACATGTTATACTCCAATCGTGCCTCGACCGAGCTGTTTTCAATTGTGGATGAAGACATTGAATACATTGCTGGTCTCCAGAGACTTGAAGAGCTGAAGATCCCACGAGGACAGAGGTTTATGAGTGCCACCGTCCAAGAGAGTCTACAACGGAGACGACCTTGTTTGCATATCAACTTTACACTATATCCTTAGCCAGCTCAGTAACACGATTACACTTTGTCCGCAATGCTCATTCGCGTGACAAAGAATGAGAGATCACAGGAATCGCGCGTTTGGGCAAATTATTGTTATTGTAGTCTCCTGGACGTTAGGTTGCCCTGGTGAGCGAGATATGTCATTGCGCTTGGTGAACCCCAGGGGCAACTGCAAAGAAATCACACGATTCTGCATTTCGGCCAAAGTATTCCCGGGGTTGTACGTGGAGTCTTGCGATTCCAGAGCATGCGATCGGACTGAGCTAAATCTTCAAGACTCCCCCGATTGAGTATCGGGGATCAATCGGGGAACAATCGGGAGGACGGGTCTAGAACGTCTTCCCACGTCCTTGCTCGAAAACATGGAATTGGTGTTCACAATGACTGGATTCCGCTATAGTGCGCGGGTATTGTGCAATGCACAATCCAGTTCTTTCTCCTTCTGTCAAGTCCCTATATCCAGATCTGGGATTTTCTGCCCCCCAACTGGGATGGTTGTGCTCGCCTGCATCTGTCAAAAGGGCAGAAATGAGTAGATGAGGACTACGGGTAAAGTGCGGGATGCCGATCCAAGAGCAAGAGCACCAGGGGGGGAGGGGGTGGGGGTGATTGTGTCATACCCGAGAAAGCGTGATGACAGACGGTGATCTTGAGTGGTGATGCGACAAGTAGACAAGCGGCAGTTTGTTTGTTGATCAGAGCACGAAGGAGCAGTTCCATT
>Ga0247824_10001138_pt1 | contig 14232 bp, 16 predicted proteins | sample 13C_PalmiticAcid_FD_194412 | JGI IMG/M metagenome (GOLD analysis project Ga0247824, IMG submission 194412) | Soil microbial communities from agricultural site in Penn Yan, New York, United States - 13C_PalmiticAcid_Day48 | ecosystem: Environmental > Terrestrial > Soil > Agricultural land... | reverse complement strand
GGTTATTAAGGGTTTAAAGACTATCAAAGATGTTGGGAAGTTTCGACTCGCTGTTTGCAATCTCATCTGCTCAATACAGAACGCTGCTTCCCCTCTCACAAATCCGCCGCCTTCGCCGCCGCCGCCGTGATTTCATCATCCGCCTTCCATGCCGAAAACTTGCGCGTGTGCACCCGGGACTCGAACATCTGATCCAGCTCCTCGTATGTCCGCCCATTCGTGTTAGGAACGGCGTACCACACGAACACCATGAACAGTAGCGCCTGCCCAAAGAAGACGAATCCAATCTTGCCGCCGAGGTTGGCCTGGTCCTCGTTGAAAAGATACGGCAGCACCACCAGCCAGATGGTGCTGAAGAGGTAGTTGAACGCGATGCCCACGCCGATCGTCTTGGACCGCAAGCTCACCGAGGACACCTCGCCGGCCACCGCCATGGCCGCGCCCACCGATGGGCCGTACGTGAGGGGTGTGATTTGGAGGACGATGCCAATCAGACTAGGCGGTCAAAGTCAGCGTGAATCAGGACTGCCAATGACAAGAGAAAATGCACTTACAGCAAGTTGCTCTGCGTCCGGCCAAAGCACCCCGCAATGCCCATGATCAAGAACATGACCGCGCACAAGCCAATGCCGCCCAGCAGCAGCGGCCGCTGGTTAAAGCGGCTCATCAAGACGATATTGACCAGCGCGCTGAGCACACCCAGACTAATACCAATCTGGATCAGCATCGTGACCGTGTACGACGCCAGGCCCGTCTGGTTCAAAAAGTATGGCGCGTTGGCCGAGAGCACGCCGCCGACGACGATATTCATCGACATGCAGATGAGCACGATGCGCGTGCGCCGCCAGTTGGTGCCGCGGAAGCAGTCGAGCAGCGAGACGGCGGAGCCCGTGACGGCCATCAGCGCACGCTCGGCCTCGATGGCGCCCATGATCTGGTCGAAGCGCGCCTGGATCGGGTGGTCCTTGGGCGAGAGGCGCTCCAGCGCGCGCCGGGCCTTGTCCGGCTGGTTCTTTTGCGCGTACCAGTAGGGGGACTCGGGGACGAAGGGGAGGCCGAGAAGGAGAGCACCGGGGAAGGCCCAGGCGGCGGCGAAGATGTTCTGCGGTGCGAGATGAAGTTAGCACCGGGTGGGGGTAACTGGGATGGATGTGTGGGAGGGGTTGCAGTATACACGTACCCTGAAAGCTGCTTGTTCCATGATGCTGATTCTGCTAAACGTCGCAGAGATGGCGATGAGGAAGCCGAGGTTCTGCGCAAAGAGACAAGGTTAGATGGTGCCCTGCATTAGAGCCACCCCTGGCCTCAGGCTGAGGGAGACTTACCATGCAGATCGTGTTGAAGCTCAGGGCGATGCCACGCATCCGCAGCGGCGCAATCTCAGACACGTATTTCTGTCCCACCGTCATGGCGATACCGACCGCAAACCCGGTGATCATCTTTCCGCCCAGGAATTCGGCCGGGTTCCGTGCCACAAAGTTGAGGGCGACTCCAGCAGCGGCTGTGATGGCGGTGAACAAGAACCCAAACCGGCAGCCGAACCAGTCAATGGACTCTGCCGCCACGAGGGATCCAACCAGTGTCATGACGTTATACATCGCGTTCCACGCCGATTGCCAATGCGCAGGGATAATGAGCGAGCCGTTGACGTTGCTTGCAAAGGTCATTCTGAAAAGACAAGACGGTTAGCATGGTTCGCGTATTGCAGAGGCGCAATGACAACAACTCACTGGAAGGCCGGCATGGACAGGCAGACGGCGAGCGCCAGGTTGTCGTAGCCAATCATGAGAGCTCCGATGTTCGCATACAAGGCGCAAAGAATGATCTTGGGGTTGGATCTGATGCACTCCCAGGAGCTCATTTGGTCCTCTGGGAGCTCGGGAACGGAGGCCGCGCCTCCCAAGGTGTGTGTCTCCTCATGATGAAGCACTTCGGTCTTTGCATCGGCAGCCATTCTGGAACCTGATGTGCTGTATCTGGAGGAAGTCTGGGGAAATCGAAAGAGTCTGGGGAAATCTGGGGAAATCTGGGGAAGCTCTGGCAGAGCCTGGTATATTACATGCATGGAGTCGCGTTGGAGTCCAGAACCGCGGTGATGGAACCGGGTAACCCGGCGATGTTCGGAATTTCCGGAGCTTGAACCACTGCTACCCCGGACCCGAGCCCGGCAGATGAAACTGGAACGAAACCTTCTCCAACGCGGATCCACTGGATCTCACAATTCAAGCCTATTACGTCTAGATCGCGATCTTGGTTACTGTTTTGGGTGTTTAGATGGGTTAAAGCACCCCGAGTCACTCGGTGAGTCTTGGTCCGAACATGGAGCATCAGGGGTCTCAAGTTGCTCGGCAGCGTGGTCCTTTGAACATGATTTGTCCCATTTCCAAATCTCCCCTCACTTGACTAAGGTACCTTACTGTTGGGCCGCTAGTGATGTTTGCAGCTGCACACCCTTGGCAAGCGCAAGCTGTCTCCTCTCGTTGCCCAGACGAAGCTCAACAACCATCTCGGCAGAGGCGGTGAGCGACAGTGTTCCGTCGTTCCAAGACATGTCCATTGTCCGCCCCCTGCCCACGGGGAACGTCCCGTTCAAGGCTTTCACCATTGTGGGTCGAGGTTCGACAACGACCGGCACGTTGATGTCACTGCTCGGAATCTTGATGCCGGCAATTTCACGGACAATCTCGTACATGGGAGTGGCGCTCCATCCGTGGCAGTCGCTGCGCGGGTTTGTCTCAAACTCGGCCCAGGTGGTCAAGTTTTGGTCCATCATGACTTGCCAAGGCTTGATCATTTCGTCCCAGAGCTCCTCGTAGACGCCGGCCAGAGAGGCTGCGCGGAAAACGTAAAAGGCCATGGCCAGCGAGGTGCGGACAAGCCCATGGTCCTCACGCTCCAGCACCGTCCGACGCATGAGCGCCGCTGCCTCGTCAGCATGCGCAGCGCCCGAGAGCACAGCTAGCACCTGGGTATGCTGCGACAGCTCTACCGATCCCGGCCCATCCGTGAACAAGCCCCTGCCCTGGTCGAAGCAGTGCCGCCGCACCGCGGCATTCAGCTCCTCGGCGCGGGAGCGGTACTCGTCAGCCACGCACTTGCGGCCACAGGTCTCTACCAAATCCGCCGCGCTCCGCAGCGCAATCGCGTACAGCAGGCTGTGGACCGTCGCGGCGCCACACGAAAAGTACGCCGGCGGCACCGCCACCCCCTTGAACCCATGCTCGGGCGTCCGCCACTCAGGCACCCAGTCGACAAACGCCCACGTCTCGTCCTCGGGCCCCGCAAACCGGCCCACCAGGCCTAGCGGTCCCACAAGACGCGCAAAGTGCTCGAGGACGCCGTCGACGGTCCCCAGGTACTGCCGCACCAACCCGGCGTCGCCAAAGTGCCGCATGTGGTCGTGCACCATCAGCACCCAGTACAGCGAGAAGGCCGGGATGGCGGTCATGCGGCAGGGCGCGGGGAACTGGGCCTCGAGTAGGCCGTCGTCGCGGCGGCTGGCGTGGAACTCGTGCAGCGTCTTGCGCGCGAGCCGGTCATCGCGGGACACGGCGTACGTGAAGAGCATCTGCAGCCGCGAGTCCATGGCGAACTGGTTCTGCTCGTAGTACGGGCAGTCCTCGTACGTCTCGTGCATGCAGTTGCGCAGCGTGTTGAGCGAGATGCGCCACAGCTTGTCCAGGGTGGGTGACGAGGAGGAGGAGGAGGTGACGGCCGCCTCGACCGCGAGGGGGTAGTGCGTGGATCGGTACCGGACGGAGCGGATCGTTAGCGGGGAGTTTGTGGTCTGGATGGTCAGGCGGACGTAGCGGAAGGCGCGCCACCAGAAGGGCTCGTAGTGATTCTCTCCGCCCCGGCAGATGTATGTGTCTGTCGGCCCGTAGAGCTTCCCTGCCGGATCAGCGCGATCCCCCTTGGTCCGAGAACGAGACCCCTGGTCCATGTCGCCTTCGTAGCATTCCGAAGCCAGGATGGTGACGGTTGCCGCGTCTTCTCCGTCTTGGTCCAGACACAGCTCGAGGAAGCCGGTGGTTAGTTCGCTTGCTTCCAGGTCAACCGTCACGGTGGCCTGGCTGCCGATGCATATCGGCTTGCTGGAAGTGATGAGGGCCTCCCATTCTGACTTGGTCGGTCCTCCGGAACCAGAGCAGCAGGCCACTCGGTCAAAGGTCGACGGCGTCTCGGTCAGAGCCGGGATCGGGCGCGGACTAAGCTTTCTAGAGTCTAGAATGGGAGACATCATGGCGGCCATGGTGCTGGGGACTGCGTTGCCCCACTCGGCGTCGTTGAAGTCGGCATCAAGCCAGTGCTGGGGTGCCAATCTTCCATCAGACCTCTCCCAGAGCGAGACAAAGGGCGGGCCCAGGCGGAAGTCCCATTCTGAATTTGGAACGAGCTGAACTGATCCGTCGCGGTGGGTCTTCCAGGTTTCATCGGAATCGATGTTGATCCCTGTGCCAGCACAGTGGAGGATCAGGCCCGGCTTGCTGGTTCGCATGATCGACGTCGCCGCGGTATTCTCTGGAGACAGCCTCAACACCCTCACAGCGAGCATGTTGACGCCCTTCCTCAAGAGGGAGGCGATATCGACGCTGTCGTAGTACCATCGTGTTGGGTAGCTCTTGCAAGGGCCAAAACTGGCAGGGATTCCGTTGACGAACAGTCGATACCGCGTGTCCGCCGAGATGTGCACCATGCACGATGTCGGGATTGGTCCGTCCAGGACGAACGATTTCCGGAACAGGACAAAATAAGCTGATGGCTCGGCTTTGTTGTCCAGTCTGGGCGCCCATATCCATTGCGCCTTGCATGGCGGGAAGGACACGTGCTGGGGCTGCATGCTGGCTGTGTGTGTTCAAGTTGTGGCGTCAAGGGATGAGAAACAGACCGAGACTGGGCAAGGAGGCGCTATCGTCCGGGTGCCGTCGACAACCTTGTGCTCTTCGGACAGCCTTTTCTGCATTGAGCGTTCCAGCCCCAGCTCATCAAAGCCAAGATAGAAGTGCTTATATCGTTAGTCTACGTTGCCCTGTGCCAAAGAGTCAGGGTTGCTGTGTGCCGGCCCTTTCTCGGTCTGGTTCGGCACTTCCGAAGGAGGACCCTTCCCCACATCGGCTTTTCCGAAAAGTTCCCACCACCTCTTGTGAAGCTCAGAAGCTGACGTGCGCGTCTCACACAAAGTGGATCGCCAACTTGGCGGGAATGCTTCAAGTCTACTCCGTACATCAGGTCTCTCTCCACTGTGATAACTAATTTCGATGCCGTCTCTTGTGGTTGCGGCCAGTTCAGCCATGTGGCCGTAAAAGGGAGGAACAGACGGGGGTAGGGAGCGGAAAGTTTGAGACGGCGGAATAGAGCCCGGGTACTGATACGCAACCTGTGGGTGATAGTCCCTGCGGGGCATAGACCACCAGCCCGGCGTAGTGGGGTTAACCCCACCATTACTTCCAGAACGTCACTATCTTGTCCACCGGATCTCGGTTTTATAGGCACTTCTCTCTGCAACAACCCAGGCCCAACGAACACCATGTCTTTTCACCCAGATTCCACTGAGGCCGAGCTGCCTTTTTCGACATTCCAACTGATCCCAGAAAAAGATGCCGTCTTTAGGACCAGCCGCCCCGAGGGCCCAGCCAGTCCTGAACTCCTGAAATACTTGAAGCAAGGCGCCGTTGAGGTTTCATGCAAAACGATTGACGTCGCGCATGGAGCGTTCGGATCCGAAGACGAAGAGATGAAAGATCTCTACGCCACATTGGTCGTCTTTGATTTGCGATTCGATGCTGTCGCGTCCAAGCGCCGCATTTCGGAGGCTACCGTGACTTTCACCTTCACTCGAACGAAGGATGGCAACCCGATCAACATCTACGGACTCTCCCCATATGGCAGCCTGAGTGTTTTGCCTACCTGGGCGGTAGAGATGACAGCGCAGAACCTGCTCCAAAGGCTCGGTATATCTGCCAACCCGGCCACCGCACTCGCCTCCTTTGGACAACATAGAGTGCTCACACAGTTCCTCAGTGGCTTCTCGAAAGTTATCGGGCGGGAAAGCGACAATCAGGCCGCATGGACCCTCCTGGAGAACGACCTCGCCGAGGAAGGCGTGCCCGTTTTCATGAGAGTGGCCATCTTGCTGGAAAGGGATAGCCTCGATCCCTTTCAGTGTTCTGTCGGTCTCCAGGCGTCTTACGACTCCAAGACGGCGCTTGGGTCGGTGTTCTCGAGGGCTCGGCACACCAGACCTTATCTGTTCAACCCGCAGCAAAAGTCGACACACAGACTCAAGAGGTACAACGAGGATAACCTCGGCAACGAGGAACTGAGCATGTTATGTGACATCACACCCATCAACGAGTGGCAGAATTCGGAGAATGCGGGCCATACTGGCGAGAAAGGGTCTGGGACAACTGAAGCCGAATAGGGTGGCGCGCTTTCTTCATCTCCTTTCTCTTCTGTTCCATTTTACTTCACCCTAGTAACGGCCAAAGAAAAAAGAAAAAAAGAAAAATTCCCGTCCCCTCCCAGTTATTTAGGTTTTAATTATTCTTTCTTCATCTTATCCTCTATTCTCTGCGCCTTATTTCCTCCCCTTTTTAATCAGGTATTTAAGTACCTCTCAATGAGCTGATTCCGTCTGTCACAACTTCAACCCTGCTATTTGCACCCTCCCGCCATATTTTCTGCTTCCCCTCAGTTTTCCACCGCGCCTTAGGCGGTCTGCCAGCTTCATTACCGCCGCGATTGGCAATTTGTTCGGTCGATTGGTAAAAGCTCTAGTTATGCCGGCAGCGTACCATGGATTCACACTCGCCAGCTTCAGCCCAAGGAGACGACGGTGATGCTCCAAATTAATCACTCGGACAAAAATCAAGCATGCCTGGTAGATCGACCGGAAATCCCGGCGGGCCTACCATGGCTGGTGGAAAGGGATGACGATGACTCGAGTGCTGACTCCTTTACGATCTAAAAATTCGAGGATCTGAAGGACGCAACTTGCGCTTGAGGAATGGCAGGTGTTAGAGGGAAGTTATGATTCTCATTCATGTCCTCTGGGACTGGCCACACCAGTGAATGGCGAATCCCAGCAACATCTGGGAAATAGCCTTGGCAACATTCGATCCGTTGCTAGTTTAGCATCAAGGCGCTTAGCTCTCATCATCTACACCCAGGCTACGCCCGAACTGTGCAACCATGCGCAGAAGACGACATGGATGCAGGTTGTTGTTCTTCTGGACAAGCAGCTCTCGGTGGCAATGCGAGAGATGAAGATCTCGAAATCGTCTTGAAGATTGCTTCTTCTTCTCAAGTGCACTTGTGCTGCCTCTGCCATCAAGACGCAATCCGCAGGAACCGCAAATCAAACTGATGAGGGAGAACGCAGCCTGCCGATGCGTCTTGGCCAGGACTTTGGAACGGACCAGTCAGTAGGAAAAGGGTCTAGAACCTTCAACCCTTTTAGCAAAGCGTTGGCCCGCTGTTCGATTTCCAACGATAAACGTTAAATGGTAGGGCGGCGCAACCCCAGCAAATTTTCTAGAGGCCCCATGCGGCACCATGCGCGCACCTCTGATCTTCCACGGCAACAGCAGCCACCATGTTTCTTTCGCGTTCCTCCTCGACCACACCGTCTCCCAGCGCCAAATCTGTTTACCAACTGGATATCCAAAATCTGCAGACCTGGACAATCGTCAATCATGGCTTGCGGCTCCAGCTATTGTAGGCCGCCCACTGCGGCCTCCTCCGAGCGAACCGCCCCACCCCGACTCCGATACAGGAAGATGAGGTCAGCTGCGGCAGCGACGTGAGTTCGATGGTCGACAAGGACCCTGACCATCTCGAGCGAACGACTGAGTTCAAGTGTAAGAGACTCACGAATCGAGGCTCGAGCCTCGATCTCATCGCTCCCGGCGGTAACGCCGCCGCTCTTGTCAACCAACCCTGGCGGGACGGGGTTACTGATGTGAGGATCGTGGACAAGAAGACCTTCAATGTCAGCTTCGATGCCAAGATTATTGGCGCTAGGGATCTCATCTAACGCGGCTAGGGCGACGGCCTAATTTGTCTCGCTCCGCTGCGCCCTGACCCGACTCTCGAAGCAGGCAGCAAGTATGTCCGTCACGTTGGTTATATGACCCTGCTCCCCGCATGCCTTACCGTCCTGGTTCTGGTCATTGCTTGGGCTCCGCTTCCTGAAGAACATAGTGATCAGCGGGCAATGCCGCTGTAGAGGGTCGCCGCCATGGCTTCAATTGACGCTGTCTTGATTGCTTCAATTGTTCTGTTGTTCTGTTGAACCAGTGGTGGTCTGGGGAGCCAACGTCTGTTGACTGAGCCCCTGAATGTGGATCCTTAATTTCCACCTAGACCCCAGTCAACTATGGCTCTATTCTGACACGATCTACTTCGTTCTAGTTATTATCGTTATAACGATCATTACGTTCTGGATCTAGATCGCTATCGGTGTTAAAAGTCCGCGGGTAATCTAGAAGCGAAGCTACGATTTAAGTAATTACCTACGCTATTACGGTTGTGATTGCGTCTTGTCCTCGTGCAATCGGCCTCGTAGTCCGATGGTTATTGTTATTGCTAGCGTGTTGTAGTTGAGCGAGGCGTGATTTTCAAATCGGCGGAGAGTATCCAGGTCGCCGACAAGATATCGCATATTGTTTTGACAAGACCGGTACGATCACGGAAGGCAAACTGGCTGTGGCCCGGGAATAGTACCGCGGTAGCGACTAGAACGCGACGTAGTCGCTGCTTCTTGGTCTGGTGGGGAGCATCAAGCACCCTATCTCCGCCGCGCTAGTCAGGTATTTCAAAGCCCGAGGCGTGATACCCTTCCAGGTGTCTGACCTAAAGACCTTGATAGGAAAGAGTGTCGAAGGTACTACGAAGGGTACCGGCTTGGCCCTCTAGGTAGGTAGCTCCCGTTGGCTCAACCTTACTTCCGATGCGGTCGCATAGTCGGTCTTATTGCAAGGATACACTACTTTCTACTTCACGATCGGCGGTTCTGTAGCTGCGATCTTTAGTCTCGAAGACTCGGTCCGACCTAACGCCGCCTCTATACTCAAGACCCTGTTCGACCGCGGTATATCGGCCTACATTATCTTGGGCGATGACGATGACGTCGTACGCTCCGTTGCCGCCCAGCTGAATATTGCCGAGACAATCGTTCGCTCTCGCTGCACCCCCACAGACAAACAAGCGTACATCTAGGACCTTTTCGAAGGCCCTACCTCTCCGGACTACACCAACGCCAAGAGTAAGAAAACCGAGAAGCCGGTCGTCATCTTCTGCGGCGACGGCACCAACGACGCGGTCGCCTTGGCCCAGCCCACCACCGGCGTGCACATGAACGAAGGAGGCACCGACGTCGCCTAGTCTGCGGCCGACGTCGTCCTCATGCGTCCAAACCTCGGGGGGATCCTCACTGCCATCACCGTGAGTAGGAAGTCGATTCAGAGGGTCGTCTTCAACTTTAGCTGGAGCTTCGTCTACAACCTGTTCGCCATCCTGCTCGCCGCTGGTGCATTTGTCAACGCGAGGATCCCGCCCGAGTTTGCCGGCTTAGGCGAGCTCGTCAGTGTCTTACCTGTCATCGCTGCGGCCATGCAGCTACGATGGTCCAAGATCTGACCGGGCTCGCTGCCTGCGCTGCTTGGGCGTGGCGGTAATATAGGCGTCTGACGGGGTGTCGGAAACGGGCTCCTGAGGTGTCATACAAGGGGGTGACATCCATCCCGCAACTGTCGCTTTCTTTAAAGGCTTCCGCCTAGGAGTTTGTGCACAAGATACGGGGTTTCAACAGTCGTCCCACAATTTTCGCTTTGGTTTGGATCTGCTTTCGACGTAGTCCGTGGGGGATGGGTTTCAACATCCAGCCCACGGTAGTCGCTCTCCTTTGCAAACGACGTTTGGGAGACTGGATGATGCGCAAGGATGGGTTCAACATCTGCCCTGCAATGCTCGCTGCCCTGTTATCAATATGTATTTTGTGCTCGCCAATTATTATTAGGCATATCCTTCCCATGTACTTTACTACGTAGTAGACATCTCTGCCCGACAGAGCTCCTGACAGGCGGGGCAGGCGGGGAAGGAACACGCGCCAATAGTAATATCCCCCACACTTGCCTGACTCCATCATCGCTGCCTCGCGTACTATCACGTGCCTTGCGCAGCTCCGGGGCGTGTTCTAAAGCCTTTCCAGAAAAACACCTTTCACAGCCGGGCTCTCTATCTGCCCTTGGCCAACAGAGCGCGAGAATAATAACCCATTCTATCCCATGATTGATGTACAAATTTTTGTTCCAAAGTAACAGATGACATAGCCGTGTTTAAACGCTTCTCTCCCCCTTCACCTCCTCGGTACCCTGTGAATTGCCATTCCGAGTAACCATCTCCTGATGGAGCTTGCTAGCAGACATTACCTCACCAGTCGCTTTCTGGCCTCGTAGTGGCTCATTAGCGCCACCCTCGACGTTGCCGGAGCTTGGTACTGGACATGCCGGGTGAGATACGCTCTCACGGGCAGGGTGTTCGCTCCCGGTAACTACAGCGCCAATATTGGAAGATTTATGAGCCTGCGAGAGCGCAAAGTCGCCAGAATCGAAATATTTTCGTCCCTGAAATCGACTATGTGATTAGCTTAATCGAGCGGTATAAAGTATTATAATACCTCTAATTGGTGGTGCGCAAGGCGCCCATTAGTTGGCATCTTTCCATACAGGCGTTGAAGATAGTGCTTGTCGCTCTCCGTGCGTGGTTTCTCGTTTCGCGGCATATCCATACTTGGTAGAACTAGTAACTGCAAGTTTGGGTTTGAAAGGAGGAGAAATCATGCCACCAGGCAAACGTCATTCTAATCTGACACTGACGTCGCGATAGCTTTTTATATCCACGAAACAAACACCCCCAATGTCTCCACAATCTGACGCAATTCCCAAAGCATCCATGCCCAGGCCAGGTGTCGCAGTCTCCGACCCTTGTTCCCAAGACTTGGAGATCGTCACAGAGGGCATCGACCCTTTGGAGATGTTGTATATAGGGGGCCATTCCTGAAAAAAGATTAGATGTAGTCCTTAAAGGGGTAAGCGTAATGGGGTCGTCAGCCAGGTGATGCTCGGGGGTGATATACTGACGGAGGCGCCCAACGATTGGCTGGAGGCTCTCAAGCACCAAAGGTGGCTATCCACCCAGCCCACCTTCGTTCCTTTCCCAAGAACATAGAATCACAGACCAGAATATCACCAGTTTGCCCAGTTTTCCCCGTCCCCCACGACAACTACTCTAAGTTCCAGCAAAAGGGTACAAGGGCCGACGATCGATTCGCTCAGGCTGCGCCGGAGAGCGAGCTGTCGCGGACAGTATGCACACTTTGCCCGCACACTGTGCGCCAGGCGGTGACGACGTGCATCTAAGGTACGGAGGCCTACTATAAGAGTATATTAAGGTCCTCTTAAGGACACAGTCAGGAGCCCGTTGCCAACCCAACCCGGTTTCATCCGGCACAGCGATGATCACATCATTCTACGAAAACATCTCAGCTCCCCCAGCCTCGACGACAGCTCCCAAACCTGGCAGATGCATCCTCAAAATATCCCTTTTGCGATCACCGCTCTCCAATCAAACACTCAAGTCCCAGTTCTAACCGAGAAACGTTTCGACGGCGGGTAGTGTCGCATCTCCAAAGTGGACTTTCCAACTGACGCCACCTGTTGGCAGTTGATGTCCGAGGAGCGGGTGGTGGAGCGGGCCTGGATTGGTGCAACATTACGGCCTCTCGGGGTGCGGGCCAGTTTTAGCCACTGTCAAGTTTCTCGGCCAACCAAGTAACGACAAACGATCTCCCCAAAACATGGTCGACTCCACACTCCCAAGCCGGCCACCTCGGAGTGGAGACAAGCCGGCCGCGATGAATGCCTGGCATCAGCGCGTTCTCGGGTGGATATGCACGGGCAGGCATGTCTTCGAGGCCGACTACGTCAAGCCGGCGGCCGGCAGCAGCAACAGTGTTCCAATTGACGACAACAACAACAACAACAACAACAACCACCACCACCACGCAGCTCAGCCAGTTCCGGATGCGTCACCGCCCTCGCCCACAAGGTCAAGCAGCAGCACCAGCAGCGCCAGCAGCAGCTCGTCGCCCATCTCGGACCGATTGATCGGCGTGGACGACGGCGACGACGACCCTTTGATACCCACCTCGGCGGCCATCGACCGCGTCTTTCGGGATGGTCGGGCAACATGGACCGCGTTCCTCAAGCGCGCCAACTCGCTTCCCGCGCACGCCTTTCCGGCCGGCGTGGGGGATCCCTCTATCATGCTGAAGGATGTCCCCGCCCTCCCGGCTCATCTGCCGCGCCATGGCCACATCGCCGGGCGGCCGCTGTGGCATGTTCCGGATCCCGAACACGAGGGTGACAGGGCGGTTCAGGGCCTTGATTTCCAATACCTGCACGGCCGCCGGGTCTACTTCCACGTCTCCCGTCCGAAACCAGTCGAATGCCATATCTACTCCCACCCTCCGCTTCCCGGTCAGTCCCCCTATATCTTGGTTCTCGCAGCTCCCTACCTCCTATAATACGAGCTCTAGCTTTAGTATAGTCCCGGCTTTAATATAGGCTTCGAGCTTATATTATATTACTTTAACGAGTAATTTAGATATATAAGGTACGAGGAGCTAATCCTTTAGATAGGGTTCCTAGCTCGGCTCTTTTATATAGATTTAGGCGAACTATCACGACCGACCATATGGGGCGGCCGTGGCGCGCTGCAGGCAGTATATGGGATATACGCCGGCCAATTGCTTGGACCACCAATTAGGAAAGGATTATACTTAGTGTAGTGATCTAGGAAAGGGGATTACAAAGGTAGATAAAGGGATTACGGTAATCTAAGTAATCCTTATATAAAGGGATCACGGAGATAAAGGTAATCTAGTATATATATATACTCTGTAGTTAGTTACTCGTTAAGGGAGCTAGGGAGCTTCCTTAGTAAATAATATTTACAGCTTAGACTTTACTAGTTTATTGAGACTAGATTAGTATATCTTATTATAGACCTTTTGGCTCTACCAAATCTCTATACTTGACTAGATATCACCTCTGGGACCCTTTTAGAAGTAGGTTAGAGCGAACGATTCCTTATACGTTGCTTACTCTCTTTGTTTCTATTATAGTCTAGAATAGAGGTAATTCGATATAGTATCTAATACTACAGTTCTAGCTATCGCGGCCTCGGTCGGTATTATACCCGTTACGATAGCGTAGCTTTAGTAGCTCCTCGACTAGGCTAATACTAAGATCGCTTAGCTTGAGGCTAACCAAGAGAAGGCTAAGCTCGAGGTACTAGTTAAATATAAAGGCGATAAGGAAGGACTCGTTAGATTCCTAGTCTAGATATAGGCTTATCTTTAGTACTACTTTAAAAAGTTTATAGGAAAGGACTATAAAGTCGCCTTCGCCGCTATATATCTCGAGGGAAGAGTACTTCGATAGTTCGAACCTAGTTTTAAAGACTTTCTTAAGAACCTCTATAATGACCGAGAGGAGTTTACTTAGAGGGTCTTCGCCGACTATTTAATATTTAAGGAAGAAGTCGAGAAGGTATTTAGTAATACCAATAAGAAGCTCTATATGTAGGAGCAACTCTCGCGCTTAAAATAGATAAAGTCTGCGTCGGCCTATATTATATTCTTCCGATAGGATTTAATAAAGGCTGAAATCAATGATAAAGGTCTTATATAGACATTCTATAATAGCCTTAAGGAAGAGGTTAAAGATAAGCTATATAAGTAGGACCGACCCGATATATTTGACGAATATATCGCTATAGCGATTTATATCGACAACTACTAACGTGCTTTATAAGCGAGTGAAACATATAAGCGAGTGAAACACTCTCTACCACCACGCGTCTCTTTTACACTTAACCTTAAATTTCTCAATAATATACTATGGCTTTGCTTTCTAACGAAAGTAGGATTATTCTTGCACTCGAAGCTCTCAAAAATAATAATACCCTTAGTCTTCGGGCTATAGCGAAGACGTATAGCGTTAGCGCTACAACCCTACTGCGACGACGCGACGGCAAGCCTGCACGACGCGATTCTCTAGTCAATTCGAAGAAGCTTACCCAAATAGAAGAGGAGGCTATTGTTCGATATATCCTTGAGCTAGCTATGCGATCTTTTCTACTAAGACTATATAGTGTAGAAGATATAGC
>Ga0247824_10001137_pt1 | contig 14235 bp, 9 predicted proteins | sample 13C_PalmiticAcid_FD_194412 | JGI IMG/M metagenome (GOLD analysis project Ga0247824, IMG submission 194412) | Soil microbial communities from agricultural site in Penn Yan, New York, United States - 13C_PalmiticAcid_Day48 | ecosystem: Environmental > Terrestrial > Soil > Agricultural land... | reverse complement strand
GGAATCTCAACAATGTACATCGGACTTGGTGAACTGTTGGACAAACAAGGTCATCGAGATGAGGCTCAGGCTTTCTACAAAAAGTCAGAAAAGTGGGGGTAAAGACAAACCGCTCTGCATTCTTGATAGGCCGCTGGAAGAATACATTGCACATCTCTAACTGTATTGTCCTATACTCATTGAATGGGGTCCAAACAGAGGCCGTGTTCTCGAGTCAGGTCGACCGATACTCAATTCTCGACCTATTAGCTTTGTGAATTCTATCAAAAGTGCACTCTATTCCACTGCCGATACCACAGCCAACAAACCATCGCAGAGTCCTTCTCATCTGAGCCGCACTAAACAAGGAATCGACACTGCCACAATCGTCACAATCCCGAGGAGCATCTTTCCTACAAATGTGCGTCCGCCAGCCATGGCCTTCAATCCACCTGAACATGACTCTCGACTCGTCGATACGATTCAACTCGCTTGCTGTCTCGGGCTGCTGCAGGCTCCTTACGAACTAGATGAGATACTGGATCCTGCTGCACGTAACTGGTTACTCCTCACCAAAAACGAACAAGACGAGAGAGAGAGACTCAAGAACCTGGCGACGGATGTGATCCGAGCATTCAAGAGAGACGAATTCAAGGATGCCAAGAGTGTGACTGAGGTGATGTACCTTGCTCCTGTCCTCGAGAACGACGACTTTCGATATCTTCTCAAAGAATTCTACTCTGGAATCGATCAGTCTGGACTGTTGGATGTACACCAACTTGAAGGTCTTGCGAATCTGATCCAAGGTGCTGATCCTGGATATCTCGACTCGGATGACCTTGTCAAAGTGCTGTCACTCTTCAGCACTCGACTGAGAGATACTCATCAACAATCATCTCACCACATCTATCAACTGACAGTGGCTGTGTCTCATGTGCTGGATGCCATGGCCGATGCCTCAGTCAAAGGTGTGGATCGAGTGAAGATTCACGAGCCTTTGTCTGCGTACTTGGATGGATTGCAAGGGAGCTCTGATTCTTACTTGGTATATCAGGCAGCCTATGCGTATCAGGCACTGATGTGTGTCCCTGATGACGAATCGCTTTGGCAAGCAACACTCCGTTGCAGTGGGAAAGTCATCCGAGGAGTGTCAGGCCTCGTGAGTGCAGTGAAAGGATTGGATCTGAATGGGTTCATTGAAGGATTGGAGAACATCCAGAAAGGACTAGCAAGGTTGTCCAGATTGTCAAGACGGCGTACGATGGAGCAAAGTCGCTTGCAGAAGGAGGTCAAGGATTCTTGTCGTGCTTGAAGGAAGGACTCAGCTTCAGTGGCAAGTGTGCATGGTATTCAGCACTTCGAGGAACCGATACGTTGATTCAGGATGGCCAATTTTCCGAGTTCAGGAAACTCGTGTGTGAAGCACCATGCCGACACGATGCAGCATTCCAATGGGGAGTGTGCCAACGTCTAGGGCAAGTTGCAGCCAATCCAATGTTGGATCCAGAGACGCGACAGAGTGCAATTGCGTTCCTTGGAGAGATGTATCAGAACGATAGTGTTTGGGGAGATCAAGTGAATGTTAAGCAATGGATCGTGAACATTCTCGTACAGCTGTCATCTCTTCCAGGGAGTGAGATGTAATGTATGTGAGGCCAGCAGCAGCAAATGATACACAATTGTTCTCGGATGTGCTGATTGTCTCTAACCAAATGTATTCAACTTCAACTGGTTAATTCTCTTGGTAATGTACACCTAGTTGTCAGCATACAGCTCCAGGAGCTGGAAAAAAATGGAGATGAAACAAAGCAAGAACTCTACCGGAAGTGTCGTGAGAATGGACACGGTTCTCATCCATTGAAGGTGGCACTGACACAAATTGGATCCCCATCGCTACTCGACCGTGTTCAAGAGAGACCAGATGTCGAAGGAACTCTTCGTCAACTTCGGAGGCAACGACTGAAGGAGCGAGGGAACATTGTGTACATCCGTCCTCAGGCTAAAGCAGGACTACAAGCTCGCGATGAAGCACGCTTCCCAGTGATGGAGAAGGTCGAAGAGTTCTTGTCGAGCGATCAAAATGTGTTCCTTCTGCTTGGAGACTCTGGAGCTGGCAAATCGACATTCAATCGTGAGCTCGAATGTCATTTGTGGCAGTCGTACAAGAAGAACGGAACAATCCCTCTCCATATCAACTTGCCTGCAATCGATAAGCCCGAATATGATATGATTGCCAAACAGCTCAAGAGAGTCGAGTTCACTGAACCTCAAATCAGAGTGTTGAAGCAACATCGCAGGTTCATATTGATATGCGATGGATACGACGAGAGTCAACAGACACACAACTTGTACACAAGCAACAAATTGAACCAGCCAGGTGAATGGAACGCCAAGATGGTCATCAGCTGCCGTAGCGAGTACCTCGGAGTCGACTATCGAGATCGGTTCCAACCAGGAGACCGCAACAGTCTTCCAGGTGCACAGTTGTTCCAAGAAGCCGTGATCACGCCGTTCTCGATGATTCAAGTTGAAGACTACATCACTCAATATGTATCGGTGCATCGACCACTGTGGGAAGCGAGAGAATACAAGAAGGCTCTCGATCTTATTCCAAGCCTGAAGGAACTGGTCAAGAATCCTTTCTTGATGTCACTGTCGTTGGAAGTGTTACCACGAATGGTGGATCCAGGACAAGATCTCTCGGTTACTCACATCACTCGAATGGCACTGTATGACCAATTCATCGAGCACTGGTTGGAGCGTGGCAAGAAACGACTCGGAGAGAAGAACTTGAGTCCTCAATCGAGATCGGCATTCGAGAGTTTGATCGACGAAGGATTCACACGGAACGGGATCGATTACTTGAAGAGACTATCTGTAGCGATCTACAAGGAGCAAAGTGGTCAGCCGATTGTGAGTTACTCGCGATACAAAGATGAGAATGCATGGAAAGGCGAGTTCTTCAGTCGAGACGAGGAGAAGCAACTCTTACGTGAAGCATGTCCACTGATACGGAATGGCAACCAGCACCGATTCATCCATCGATCGTTACTTGAGTATGGAGTGGCACTTGCAATATACGATCCCCAAGAATTGAAAGAGAAGGTGGCACCAGAGTCCTCATTATCTCGTCGGAGAAGTACTGATTCTATTGTGAGTGTTGACGAACACGACCCAGTTGAAGAAGCACCAGCCATCAATGGACAGGGACCGGACCTCAATTCGCCATTTGCATGGAGAAGTTTCTTGAATGATCCGTCAATCCTACAGTTCCTGGAAGAACGAGTTCAGCAGGAGCCATTGTTCAAACAGTTGTTGCTCGAGTACATTGAGCAGTCGAAGAGTGACAAGAAGTGGCGCACGGCAGCATCCAATTCCATCACCATCCTTGTCCGAGCAGGAGTGGAGTTCATTGGCGCCGATCTGCGAGGTATTCGAGTTCCCAACGCCGATCTCAGTTATGGGCTGTTTGATTCAGCGCAATTGCAAGGAGCAGATCTTCGGCAAGTCGATCTTCGTGGAGCATGGCTGCGTGAGGCCAACCTGAGTCAGGCTCAGATGACAGGTGTACGGTTTGGTGAACTGCCGCTCCTGAAGCAAGAAAGCTCAGTGACCATTTGCTTGTACTCGCCGAATGGGGAGACGATTTCTGCAGGACTTTTCAATGGCAATATCTGTGTGTATTCGACATCGAACTGGGAGCGTCTATGGACATTTGAAGGCCACAGCTTCCAGGTAATGAGCGTGATATATTCTCCGGACAGCAATCGAATCGTTTCATGTAGCCAGGACATGACAATACGTATATGGGATATCCTCACAGGCGTTTGCACCTATGTCTTGGAAGGATATAGTGGCTCGTTTCAGGGCGTCGCCTATTCGCCTGAAGGAGACCAAGTTGCAATCGCCAACCACGACGGGACAGTGAAGGTGTGGAATGTGGAAACTGGAGAATGCCGCCATATCTGGATTGGCCATACAAGTTATGTCTCGGGAGTCCTTTATTCTCCAAAGGGTAACCAGATTGCTTCAAGGGGTTATGACAAAACAGTTCGGTTGTGGGATACAGAGGCAGAGATGTGCCTACATGTCCTCCATGGATATGAAGGTTACATTTCGGGTATTGCCTATTCACCACATGGGGATCGAGTCGCGTCTTGTAGCAGTGACAAGACCGTTCGATTGTGGGATGTGGCAACTGGAGCCTGCCACCACATCTTCGCTGATCATACCGACAGTGTCAACTCTGTCATCTTTTCACCGAATGGGGATCAAGTTGCGTCTTATAGTGCTGACAATTCTGTTCGTTTATGGGACGCTGCAACCGGAGTTTGTCTTCATTCCCTACTCGACCATAATCAAGCAGTTAAGGGAATCGCATATTCCCCCCAAGGAGACCTCATTACCTCCGCCAGCGGTGACATGGACGTGCAAATTTGGGATACAGAGTCAGGAGTTTGCCGCCAGATACTGACAGGTCATTCCGCCCAGGTTACGAGTGTTGTATTTTCGCCAAAAGGAGAACAGGTAGTCTCAAGCAGTTATGACACCACACTTCGACTGTGGGACATTAGTGCGAGAACATATCAAAATATCTCAAGAAGCCATGGTGGTTTGATTAACAAGATCGATTTCTCACCAAAAGGTGACCATCTTGCGACTGGTAGCAAGGACGGCACAGTGAGGATCTGGGATGTGGCGACAGGAATTTGCCGCCAAAAATTGCGAGGTCATAACCAGACGGTGCGTAGAGTCGTGTACTCGCCTCAAGGAAATCAAATCGCCACAAGCAGCGATGACAGAACCATACGGATTTGGAATACAGAAACAGGAGAATGCAGCCATTCATTGACTGGTCATACCGACGTGATCTTCGGCATTGCATATTCACCTAATGGAGAACAGCTCGCGTCTGCCAGTGACGACAGGACAGTGCGATTCTGGGATGTGGAATCAGGAGAGTGCCGGAATATCTTGATCGGCCACACTTCGTTCCTCAATGGGATCCTATACTCACCAAACGGCAATCAAGCCATCTCTTATGGTGGGGACAACGAAATGCGGATCTGGAACACTGAGACAGGTGCTTGCGATCACACCCTATCTGGCCATGGAAACACTATCCAAAGTGTCACGTTCTCACCTCAGGGTGATCAAATTGTCTCCGCCAGTTATGACACCACGGTACGAGTGTGGGATGTCGGTACAGGCGAATGTAGCCACATCATGTTCGGCCACAATGCTACAACCAACTGTGTCACATATTCACCGACAAAGAATCAGATTGCCTCTGGCGGCTCGAATGGATCGTTGAAAATATGGGATCTGGAAGCAGAGACATGTCTTTGGACCTTAGCTGGCCACAGCAATGCGATTACCAAGATTGTCTATTCATCGCAAGGAGAGTGGATTGTTTCTGCAAGTATGGACAAGTCGGTACGGTTGTGGGACGTTGCATCAGGCCTGTGTCGAGCTGTAATTCAAGGTTTCCAAGGTACTGTCAACGATATCGATTGGATCGAAGGCACCGGTGTCAACTATCTGGCAACGGGCTGTTCGGGTGGATTGGTAGGAATGTGGAAAGTGGAAATGGATGAAGACCACTGTCGAGCAGTTCCGCATTGGATGACAACGAAGGGCGAGCTCAACATGACGAATGCCACCATCGAGGGTGTACATGGATTGAGTTCACTGAACAAGCAGCTTCTCAAGCAACGTGGAGCTGTAGGAGAACCGACTTATGGTCTACGTGAAGCAAGCAAGAAGTTGGCCACAATGGCATCGGTGGTTTCCAAGCTCAAGGCTCCGTCGGACAAAACAGAAGAGGATCCTGTTCCAACAACCACTGCATCGGTAGAGCAGTTGGAGCAGTGGCTAGAGCAAGGAAAGGGTCTGGTAGCATCCATGAAGAACACCCATCGGGATAAATAAACACTTGGCTGGAACCCATTGACAAGGAACCACCATGAATCAACACATTCAAATACCGAACATCGTTTCTTGTTGCAAAGAGTATGCGCCAGTGTTGTGTTCAACTGAACATGACAAAGATAGCCCTATTCGTTTTTAATATACGCACGCTAAACACATCCTGGCTCTTCAGCGTCGGTTATTAGCCCACAGGGTTGTCTCTGAAGCTATGGGATCTGCTTTAGGCTGCTTTAGGCTGCTTCAGCCCGAGCCGTTCCCCTACCGCCAGTGACAGTCGCAACTGGAGCCACTGCTCCGATGATCCCACCAGTTTGCTGGTACGTGTACAATGGTGCGGTTGAGTAAGCCATCAACTGTTGTGTCAATTGCGGAGCCATCACAAGCTGTGGGACCACTGCAGGCGTGCTGACGGATCCGAGTGTGCCCATGGGAGGGACTCCCATTCCTAGGCCCATCATATTCATTCCCATACTTGAAGGGTTCATATTCATGCCCATGCCGACACCCATGGCCGTGGTAAGAACAGGCGCGGCGGGAACTGCAAAGTGAAGGGGTACACCATTGACCATGGTGGGTTGCTGCAAAGGTTGTGGTTGCTGATCAAACGATGTCGCTGCCATGGGTGCAATGCTAACCATGGTGGCGGTAGCTCCTGCATTCGCGGTGCGTGTCTGTTCCAACTGCTGTTGCAAGTGTTGTTGTTGTTGCAAGAGCAATTGTTGCTGCTGAACTCGGATCTGTTGTAACTGCTCCAATTGCTGCTGCTGCTGTTGCTGCTGAAACTGCTGAGCGCCAGCGTGGGCTTGCATCAACGCAATGGGTGATACAGTTGTTTGGTACAGCTGTTGCTGTTGTTGTAATTGCTGCTGTTGTTGCAGTTGCAGAAGTTGTCGTTGCTGAATTTGAAGCTGAACTTGTTGCTGTTGGTACTGCTGATGCTGCATAGCGATAGACAGTTCGTGTGTGTTCACGGGTGTACCAGTGGATCCGAGGACCGGAGAGGTGTTCGCCGGAGAGGACTGCTGTTGCTGATATGGAGGAAGGTTGAAATAGCCCGCACTGGACTGTCGCTTTGGCGAGTCTCGGTGGCGTCCTTGGTTACCAGAGTGAGTTCCCTGAGGCGTCAGTTGAGGTGAAGATTGCTGCGTTTGTTGCGAAGATGGAGGAGTCATCTTAGTGGGTGTGGTTACAGTAGCGTGGAGCAGATTGCCATGGCTTCCAGTAAGAGCGGGCTTTTGTCCAGCTGGATATGGGTGAGATGACTGAAGATAGATACTAGAATAGCGCCGGTTGGATTCCATCGGGTGGACTCCCGGGGTTAGCGTGGGTGTAACAAGTCCAGACTGGCCAGTGCTAGAGTTGACGGCGAAAGGATGTGGAGACATGCCCGATTTTAAAGAGCTACCAGAGTCCCTCCGGGATCCTGATGTTCGAACATCGCGCTCTCGCCCAGCCTGCAACTGAGAATCTGTCAATGGCGGTGATGGCTGCATTGACGGATGATGAGGAAGTTGCAATAGCGGTTGTGTTGGTGCCGGCGCTTGCAGAGCAACACCTGTTCCTCCCAGACGTGCGTTTACCTGGAAATCACGGCGATGTTGTTGGACAAGGCTTGACAGCGCTGGATCGAGGACCGCGTCGCGAGAATGTGAATCTCGTCTGGGTGCCGAGGTCTGGAAGCAAACTGTTGACTTTTCTCTGTCGATCCTGGAAACCAGAGTCTCAGTGAGAACAGGAGCGCTTCCTCTCCTTCCTTGCACACTCACAAAATGTTGAGACATGTCACGAATAGAACCATCTGCCAGGGTGGTCCTTCGTGCCCGCAGAAGCTCGTCTCTTGTTGTACCCGTTATTGATGCCGACTGTCCAACGCTCTCCAAGATCTGGGTGCGATTTTGAAGAGTTCCGAATTGCTGCTTAGGCTGTTGTAGGTCGATGAACAGTGCGTCTTCTTCAGTGATAAAATATGAAGACCGCTGTCTCGGATTGGAAAGCGCAAACGATGAACGTGTGGGCGTGACAGATGTAGGTGTAGGGGGCTGAGAAATCGAACTCGAGTAGCGACGATGCCCTAGAGGTTCCATGTCTTCGAACCCACTGTCTCGCGTCTTACGGCTACGTGCTTCTAGTATCATGGAATTGCGAGCGGGATGTCCACGAATGGCGCTCAGACTCTCACTACTGTTGTTGTTTGACACGGTGTGGGTGGCTCTGTGCGTTTCGGGCGTTGATTGTGATCGCTGGTGAAGGATACCATTGGGTGGCAACAGATGCTGCATTGCGTCCTCAATGGCCTCCACAGGGGGTATTGACGCCTTTCCCTTTTTGCCAGTGGCATTGGCAGCAGGTGCTACAGACATGGTGGATGAGGCTACCGTGGTTTTTGAGCTCTTTGATCCACCGATAAAGAGTCGTGATATCCTCTTGGCAAGAGACACTATTGTTAAACATGAATCAGTATAAACGATTCGACTGACAACTTCAGGAATTGGGACTTGACGGCGTAAAAAAAGGGAGGGAAGTAGATTACCTTTTTTCGTGACCGATGTCAAAGAGGCTGTGTCAGCGTTTTCGGAAGCAGTAGATGACTTTGGCGATGTCTGGTTAATATCTCGATGAGAGATGGCTACTCGTGCGGCGGCGCGAACGGGGTGAAATTGGGGTAGTGAAGTGTTCACAAAAAGTAAGACTCGGTCAGCTAATCTTAGAACACCAGTGCAAGAATAGGGGGCGGAACACCATCACGTATTGGAGATCGACCATTGCCACCACCCAGTACTAACAATAACGATCCCCAAGCGCCTTTTTTCTACTTTTAACCGGTTTACCTCGTAGACTCTCGACCGCTCGAGCCGTATTCAATTCGATGGGTTGGCCCGACATGTACTTGGACCGGCGTGATGCTTGATCGGATAGACCCAAAGGTTCATCATCGCTGTCCTCAGATTCCGATGGGGTATACTGTTTCGAGAGCTTGGATCTGAACGTTGGTTGTCGAGGGGGTGGTCGGACAGGATTTTCTAAACAGAGCACAATGGAAGGATCGAGATGAGATGATTGCCGCTCTAGCCATCTTCACATGGGAACAGATCTTTTCATGGCACAAACCTGTCAATTGGTATCGAATAGGCTCGGCTACAAGGTCGTGGGATGAACCCCTGGAGCTGGTGGAAGAATCACTTGACGAGCTCGACATGCTACTCTGAGAACCGTCGTCTGAGGGGGGAGGAAGTTGGGTCATATATACCGCCATGGAATGGCGATGCTGTGTGGTCCGTGAATCAGGCGTGTGGGGGCTTGTCGTTCCAAGGGCGGTGAAGGAGTTGCGTTGCTGCTGCTTCTGTTTCCGAAGATAGTTGCTGTATTCACTGTTCGGATCGGCGGCAGAAAGACGACAGTCCATGCGTGTTGCAACTGGGGAATCCGAAGACATATCTGATCGAAAAATATAATCCGAGGATTTTATGATAGCTGTGAGCAAATGAGCGTGGGAGAGAATATCGATGACGAGCAAGATGAAGCGATGAAAGCAAGGGAAGATAAGAAATGTGAAAGGATGGTGATATCGGGGTTGTACCTGTGGTAGAAAAATGGAAGGAACAAGAATGAAGAAGCACGCCTTGCGGAGCACACAGTGGACCTATACTCTGTCACGCTGGAGGACAGAAACGTGGATAAGTATCTGGAAAAAGTGGCCATTGTCGATTCGAGGGAGGACACCAGCACAACAACAGAGTGTTATTATTAGTCCTCATGTCCAGAGATAGCGAGAGAAAGGTAGTGAGAGGATACTTCTTGCACTGCGAGTAGGCGAGAACTAGGTGGATCAATTCCTCCAAGAAGACGCGACCAACGCTGTCTTTGACCTCACTGTCGCCGTGAAAGATAGGATGTAGAAATAAGAAAGAGTTCAGGGACGATCAAGGCAGAGATGGAGACCGTGCGGATCTTTTATCGGAAGGAAGGAGAATAGATGGAATGCAAAGTCCAAAATGGGCCTTCATGCCAACCCTCCCCCTTCTCCATGCAGATCGCCCATATAGAACAATCATCGGAGGAGGGTCAGTCTTAGCACCAAATCTGCTCACACATTGGCGCAGCAATTAGAGAGAGAGTTCATTGCCAATCTTACGCAGGGAGGAGCGCGCCAGGAGGGAAAGTTGTCGTGCATGTAGGAATATCTTTGGGGAGGGGACAACAGCAGAAAAGGGGATTCACAAGGAAGTGATCCAAGATCACCACGGCATCGTGTTCCGCAATGTTCTTTCGTGGAACCCTTTTTTTTTTTCAGCAAGCATCAAGATCCTTTTTTTAGAGTGGGGGCAGCTGTCAAGTAGAGAGGAAAGAGTTGTTTGAGCATAGATCATCACCCGTTACGCCCAGTGGAGTAGATCACCTTGCCCCACGAGAAGGCAAATAAACGCAAAAAGAGTAGGGAGATTGATCAAAGCCAAAAAGATGACTCGCGAGGGATCCTCTGCTTTGAACTGCCAGTCCTGTCGAATCCCACACGGTGCATCTGCATTGACATGTGAGGATGACCCATTCCACGTTCGCGGGGGTGACACTATGGTCGATACCGGGGACAAGTGGCCCGAGGGTACGCGCGTTGGATTGTTCGGAAGAGCCAATGGTTTGCCAAAAGCAGGTGAGACGATGGCTTTGAAGAAGTGTGGACGCCGAAACGGCTTGAGGACGAATGGGAAGAAGAGTGGTTCGAGGGTTTCGGAACCTCATTGGGTTGGGGAGGTTGATCGTCTTACCTGACGATTCGTGCGGAGGGTGGCAAGAGTCGGGAGGGTGTGAGAGCGCGAGAGTGCGAGAGTGCGAGAGTTGAAGAAGAGAGAAGAGGATCCCAAGGCCGCCGCGTCGTCGAGCAGTGCGGTGCCGGTGTAGTGTGGGGACGGTTTTTTAAGAGAAGAATGAACAGGATCCGCACAGGACAGAGTTGGGTCGTGGAAGTGCGGTTGGAGGGGGAGGAAGATTGAAAGTGAGGGAGTGAGAGAGAGTGTGTGTGTGAGAGAGTGTGAGAGTGAGAACGGGCGTGAGTGAAGACAAATGGTGAAGACGAAAGGAGAAAGAAGAACGCTCCGACAGCGAACAGATATAGAGGTTTCTGTCTCTCTTTTCTCTCTCTCACGCTCCACCCTGGCGGTCTGCACCGTGGATCGGAGGACTGTCCCCGGTAACAAAGTCAAGTACTAAAATGCTCATTGTTCATTGTCGTTCGATGTTCATTGTTCACAAAGTATCATGTACAGCAATAATGCTCACTTCAAACATTCTCCTTCTCCCCCTCCCTCCTCTCATTCTTGTCTCTCACTCCCTTGCTTGACAAGATGCCAACTGACTGAACTGACTGCTGGACGGTTGGTGCCTGAACACGAAATTTCTTGATTATCTGGGCGAGGGATGTGGACAGGTCCGATGGTACTATCTTGTATCGCTTGAGCCTGTTCTCCCTTGCATTTTCATCAGAGATACTACTAAATGTGTGGGCAAAGTGCTGAGAGGAACACTCGCCCTGGTCTTTTCTCTAATCGCAACGATAAACGAACACTGCCGTTGTCGCCCTCGTTACACAGCCTAGCTGGATGGAATATGCAAGAACAGTGAAGCCCTCGGCGGCGTTCAATGCAGAGTGTTTGCATTGTTCTCTGCTTACACGAGTCTTCATTTTTACCGCAAGGTTTCTTCGCCCAGTTTAACGTTGCCCAAGTCTGTCCTCCGTCCACCACGGCTACACCTATTCTTGTATTCAGGGTGATCTGTGTTCAGGCACGCGCGCCCACGACGCCGCAACGGGTAACCCAGAGTGCTATTGATAGAGGAAGCATGGGCTCTCATGATCACCGAGGACTTTGTCACACAACAGACCCACGAATCAAAAAAGAACGATGACGACGATGATAGCTTCTTGCAGACATGTCTCGAATGTCTCAATTTGTGTGTGCATGGGCAGGTACGATGTATGTACACGCAGAGCGTGGATTGGCAGAGTGCAGACTGGACACGGTTGCAAGAGGAGCACACAGAACCCTAAATGATCGATATCCAGTTGCCTTTGGTGTCCTAGTACACATGCACGTCGATCGCCATCCTCGATAATCCTTGTCTACTCTCCAGAACCGGACATATTCCCGTGCTTGCAATGGGAACACACTTTTCTGACGGTTGTGGTTATGAATGATGGAATCTCTTTCATGCGGGTCACTCTCATTGTTGCCATTCGGCTCAAGTGTGGACTTCTCGTGCCATTCGGTGGGGTCGTGCATTGCACAGTTGTGGACACACATATCACCATGTGGACTCTATTCATCCCTTCCTTCCTGTCTCTTACGGTTCCAATGTAAGGTTCCCAATTGAGCCCTAGGGACAGATTAAAATGGTATGGCTCTTGAAACATGGTGTTGTGTGGCGATGGACAGGCTCAAGTACCAGTTGCTCGGACAGGATCGTCATTGGTGTCAGGCACCAGCTATGGCATCACATTCGGGCGTCGTTGTTCTATGCACCCCTGACAAAGCCACTGAACCCTGTAGTGCTGCAGAAGCTGTGAGATGGATCGATGGATCATGCAACAATCGCGCATTGTGAGTTGTACTCCTGGGCAGATCCAATTGCCTTGTCCAGTTCATATGATGACGCGCCCAACCATCTGCATGAAAGATCGCGACGATCCGACAGTCATCGGGAACACTCGTATGGGCGACACAAGCATTGGGCGGCATGTTTGCTGCGGAGGGGAGGGGGGGAACGAAACACGCCACGTTCCTTGCATCACTCTAAAACGTCTCCTTGAGACAAAGCGTTGTGCAATTTGCATCGTGATACTCTCCAACTGCCGCTCCATATCCAGTTTGGCCTTGTCGGGAATCGCTAAAGGCGTGTAACATAATACGGGAACTGTTGGTGAGGGCGGTGTTATTATCTTCCAGGGGCGGGAAGTGACAAGAACCTACATAAACACCACGGCAAGCCCATGCAAGCCGTGGCCAGATGACCTGTCGATAAATAGGGGTATGTAAATTCCCCTTGGGATGGTTGCACATAGTGTTTGTTAGTATTACCTGGCCCATGGTATGGTTGCAGTCTGGTATGGCTCGGGAAACGGTGGGGTTTGGGAAAGAACGCAGAGCGAGATCAGGCGGACTCAAAAAGGGGTGAAAAAAATGGAGAAAGTGGTTGTTGTGGATACAAAAGAGAACATTGCTCATGGTCTATTGTGTTAGAGGTGGGCCCAGCCAGGAAGACTGTGGATCCTGGCTGTTGTTGTTTTTGTTGTTGGCGGTGGTGTGAAGCAGGGTGTCCAACTTCGAATATATAGACTTCTTGATGTCTGAGGGTTTGTGCAGGTTGTCGACAGTCCGCTTCAGCAGCATGGTAGGACATTGTGGAGAGGGGAGCAATAAAAAAAATGAACAACAGGGGATGCAGGTCCACGGCAAAGGTTTGTGTCCAAGGGTAGGGCTTAATATGACATAAGAGAGCAGCAAGGTTCTTGAGTAAAAAAAAAAGAACCGTGTTCCTGTTGTGTTTGGGAGAAAGAGGCAGTTGAAGGTTGCATGGTGGCATGGTGGCATGGTTCTGGTCTAACGCCTTGAGTTGGTCTGTCCTCCCGTTGCTTTGCCTTGGACCTGACGCTTTTTTTCTTTTCTCTCTCCTTCTCCAGCTTTTTTTTGTAATCATCCCCGTCGACCCTGTTGATCGCCTTTTAATACCCCCCAATTGCTACTGTCCATGTAAGTGTGCAACACACAGGGCGAGTGCGACATCAAAAAGCCTTTGCCTCATCAACGTACCTGGTCAGCACCACCCTCTCTCCCTCCCCCTGCCTGTCTGTGAAGACACAGACAATCTCAGTCGGTCAAATGGGCGGGCTGACAGTCGGCACTGCTATCATCACCTTCGGTCGCCATCCATTTCATTACACCCATTCCTCCAAACAACACACGTTCATTTCATATATACTTCACAGCCGTTTGGAAGGAAGGGGCTGCGGATCATGGCAGGACACCTCTCTGGCAAGGACACCATGTCAGAGAACCACACCTTCACCCCTACCCCTAGGACACCTTGAGCATACCACGACCAGCCCCTGACATGTTCCGTCTACGTTCTGTTTAAAAAAAAAGATGCAGAGACAGGGGAGAGAGAGGGAGAGTCGAAAAAAAAAAAGAATGAGATGGTGGTGTGAGGAGAGAGGAGGCTACCCAGGTACCACGTTGCATTGTGAGCGTTGAATATTAGAGGCAGCGGCGAAGTGGACGTTGCATGGTGGGGGGATGGCAATGAGGAGTGAGGTGTGGACACCATCTGGGACAC
>Ga0247824_10001136_pt1 | contig 14245 bp, 13 predicted proteins | sample 13C_PalmiticAcid_FD_194412 | JGI IMG/M metagenome (GOLD analysis project Ga0247824, IMG submission 194412) | Soil microbial communities from agricultural site in Penn Yan, New York, United States - 13C_PalmiticAcid_Day48 | ecosystem: Environmental > Terrestrial > Soil > Agricultural land... | reverse complement strand
ATATAGAACGGGGGGGGAAGGGAGGGAGGGAAGGCGAGAACGAAGGGCGCTTAGCGAACTACTATACGGCACTTACTGTACGGCACTGTATAGACTGCAGCCCAAGCAAGATTTTTTCGTGTTGGGGCTATTGGCACTTGCCTTATAACCAACTTCCCCCTCCCCTCAACGTCTTTATACTATCTTTAGCGCGGAGTTCCAGCTAAGGCAGAACTCTTGTCCGTAGTGTCATATAAATACCTAGTTGTATCGGCTCCACGTCATATAACTCTTTCTCTCTCTTCATTTCCTTCTTATTCTATCCCGTTGTCTTGGATGACACTAGGTCAACCCTAGCGGCTGAAAGTCACCTATAACCGTGTGGATTGCCTCGTCTGGGAGACCCGGAGGTATTGAAGCATCGCGAGCAAACGACATCAGCACGAGGGAGTACCCAAGGGTCCATCTAAGACATTGTTAGGAACTCAAGCGAAGTCGTCAATAGGGTATATTTAACATCCTCTTGCCCTGATAGCATTAGAGCGATGAGCCTATTGAGGTGCCACCCACCAAGTGCTGCTGGCTTCCCGAGGGCATTGCGAAAAATATATATCCTTTGTTTCCGACACCTACGGCATAGACATGCCTGCTCCTCTTAGGCATAACGACTGCCGCCTGAGTCCGCTACAATCTCATCACGTAAGTAAGGGGCTATATACTCCCCCAAGCTCCTCCTATCTCTAGTCAGGTATAGGACATAGGCTTTCCCAAAAGATGATTACGGGGGATACGAGTATAGGAGCTGCGACTATCCTAGCTGGAACTTCATCGCCGGAGTGACTATAGTCGACGAAACAGGCCCAGGGTAAACAAACTCAAAATCGGATGGGGGACGACTAGAGAACCCAGCTCAGCTATCAACAACGGCGAAGTGTCGCTTTATGAGTTTATATATCTATATGCGGGCGCAGGCTGGATTAAGCTGCGTGATCGAGGGTGGGCGAGCTCAGCCTGTGCCCAACCCCAGTAGCGGCGAAGCCATATACTTGTTTTCCATTTCTTGATGTCTGTCCCCGGGTACGGGCATATACGCCGTTTCTGAGTCAACCTTCTCATATGCTGCCGGTGAGAGTTCTTTCCGCAACGGCGAGGTTAGAGCCGAAGCCTACGTAGGGGATAGTAATATGAAGAACTCGGGCGGTGCGGTTTATTGTGTCAGTTCGGTCTTCGAGCTTGTTGAATGAGTTGCTCGAGATGTACGTACCGTTCCAAGGCAGAGTAGGCAGCAGTTGGCAAAGGCAAAGGCCGGTGCCTCGACGGGCCTCTCTGTCGCTGGAAATGTCGTTGATATCGTTGCTTCGGTCGAAGGGTGTCCGTAAGCATCGCCATTTCGTTATACGCGCTTGTAATAACTAATAGCAAAAGGATATTAAGCTAGCACAATTGCAGCTGCACATCCGTTCGTCTGCTTGTGCTCGGTTCACAACAATCGTGGCGGGTCGGGCCTCGACTCTTGATTGTTCATACTCTCGTAGGTTCAAACTGCTACGTATATGCTGTCTTCAATTGGGCTTTCGCTTCGTGGTGGCCCTAATGTCTTGGATGGACCCTTGGGTACTCCCTCGCTGATATCGTTTGCTTGTAATGCTTTAATACCTCCGGGTCTCCCAGACGAGGCAATCCACACGGTTACAGGTGACTTTCAGCCGCTAGGGTTGACCTAGTGTCATCCAAGACAAAGGAATAGAATAGAGAAGAGGACTTGGAGGACTCGAGATTCTGGCGGCAGGGAGAGTGGTATAAAGTAGAGCAACACAACATCCGAGATAGAGAGACGGACGGCACACAAGGGCAGGTTATATATATATACTGTAGCCACTTGACAAGCCGCCGACGGGCGGCTGTTATAGACCGTGCCGCACTGTATGGACTGCGTTAGGGTTTACTATCTGCCTATAACCAACCTGGGAGGGACCTTGGGCCACAATATGGTGGGAGACATAGGCGGTTAGATGTGACTGTAAAGTGGCGTGATATTATACTTCCCAAGCGGCAGGTCGGTATGTCACTAAATTCCAGTCCAATCACACCAGTTGCCAAGAAAAGGCCCCCTATAGGAGCAAACTGTCATATGGTAGGTACTTGCCGCGACCTAGAGGTCGCCGGGGAACCGATCGCCGCTAACACCAACTATAGCTGGCTGGCCGAACAGAAACCTCTGCTTAACTGGGGAACCTCTTTACGTCGGCTCCGTGTGGCCGGCGAACAGCTTCGGACGCGGGAAATCGGGCAAACTGGATATCTTGCTTCCGAAGAAAGACGACTGCCGCTGAAGCGCTATAGGATCCCACGCTTGGGAGAGGGCTATCTGCGCCTTGCCGGGACGCTTCAAGATGTCCGTGAAGGGCCGCTCACACGTAGCTTGTTGTTGTTCCCTAAAACTCTCTTGCCCTTTCTCAGAGGCCGAAACCAAAAGCCGCTACTCGACAATAACCTCGAGATACTCCTATAATTTGTAACTCGCTACTTACCCTCGCTATGCTCTCGCCTACTATACTTCTCCTCGCAGGTACGGGTCTTACCGCAGCTGTTACTATCATCCCTGTATCGGTGGGCAAAAGCGGCCTTACCTTTGCTCCCGACATGATTCGCGCCCAGGTGGGCGACGTGATTGAGTTCCGCTACTGGCCGCTTAAACATAGCGTTATAGCCGGCGACTTCTCTAATGCCTGCCGCCCGGCCGCGTCTAACGGCTTCTTCTCGGGCTTCTTCTCGACCAAGGCGGGCACCGTAAACGTACTATATACCACCCTGCTCCTACCCACCACCTAACTCATCTCAAATACTAACCCCTAAGCAGGCCTATGTCTTCCGTGTTACGGTTAACAACACTAACCCCATTCCTATCTACTACTCCTAAAACAGGGGGTAGCACTGTAAGAACGGCATGGTGGCTGTAATCAACCCGGCCGAGGTCGGCAGTCTTACGCTCGAGGCGTATGTGTCGCTCGTATATAACGCAGGCAACGCTATGTCGCCCGTAGGCGGGCCCTTTAGCGGCGTAGTGGAGTAACCCGGCCGCTAGCTCGAGTACTAGTAGTAGCAGAAGCAGTACTACGTCGACGGCGGCGAGCAGCGTGCAGGCATGGTCCTAGTCGCAGACGCAGACCTAGTGCGCTGCGCCTAGTACTACCACCACGGGTACAGGGACCGGGGGTGCGTCGTCCGCTACTACGAGCAGGCCGACTGGGACGGGGAATGCGGCCGCGGGGTTGTAGCGCCGGTTGCGGAGCTGGTAGTTGTAGCTATAGGAGCTCTATTTGCTTAGTAGTAGAGCCTAGCCCAAGGCCTTATTAGCTGAGGAGACAGACGCTGGAACTAACAATTTCAGGCAGGGCCTTTTATAGCTTCTCGTTACCACCTATCCGTTGACCGCGGACTAGGCAAGGATCGTTGTATTACGGGCTGGCTATAGCGGCCAGGGGGCTGTATCAGGAGATCACCTAGGTAGGCAACAGGAGCACGGTGATCCAGTTGGGAGCACTCGTGTAATTAGGCTAAAAACGAGGTAGTCAACTAGCGCCAAGCCTCCCGGCTTACCCCTCGCCCACGAATTTAGCCGGATTTGAACAGGGTTCCGATGAGGTCGGTTACGTTGTGATGTGGGCTCTGTACGTTGGTTTGCTGCGGTGTTATACTAAGAATCTATTGGCGCTTAACCTCTCCTGATTAAGCCCCATATTAATCAGTGTATATAAGTTCTTGTTAGCTTCAATGTGATATGCCAGGAGGCACGAGAAACAGCTCTATAAAAAGGTCCCATCCCACGGCTCGGGCCTACCTCTATCGGAAGGCTTTCGATCACGTTACCCCGCCGCTCTCAATTGCTACTATCAGCTTCACTCCTGTAGGTAGTACCGTTCCTCGAGGGCATAATCGTAATAGTATAACTAAACTGCTTCTATAGCCTGGAGAGATGGACGCCTACGAACGATCGGGATCAACGAATGCTACGCTTACTGCGCTAGCTGGGCTGGACGGCATCCTAATGTAGCTCCGAGCATTAGGGTTGTACATAGCCGATGGGTTATTAGCCGAGAAAGCATCATTCGAGAAACAGATATCCGCCTTTCAGATCGGAAAAGACGAGCGACAGACACGGAGAGAAGCCATACAGCATAAGGTAAAGCGCCTTCAGGAGGAGCTACAGCATCTCGACAAGCAGGATAAGACGGACGACGGCAAAGCAATACGGCTACAGAGCGAATACCGTAGCAAGACGGAGCAGTGGAGAGAAACCCAAAAGGCATTAGAAGACCGACTATCGGCGGCGATTTCGCCGTAGATAGTACGTATACACCTGCGGTATCTCGCTATATTTGATCTCTGTCTGACACAGGCATTCTGTATAGAGACGGATCCCACTCAGCTCACCCGAACTCTACGGCGCTAACGGCTCGCAAGATTCCCCTGCTGCGCCGAGTCGTACGTAGGGCGAGGAGATATACGGCCCGGTACGAGAAGACGTACGGCCCATCAGTACCTCCGGCGCCGCGGAACCCCCATCTTCAGCACCTAGCGAGCCCGTAAGACACCTAAGGCCTGTGCTCGCTGTTACCGTAGGCCACTTCAATAGCCTATGAATCCCCCTATGCTAATATCCGCCTCGCAGAACCAGCAGAGCTCTGACGGCTACCATCTTCGGCAGACTGGGCAGAAGCGAAAATCCAGCCTTCCGCACGACGACGACTACGTGCGGAAGAGGGCCACGAATAGCAAGAAGGCCAGGGCTGGCGAGAAAACCATGGCTTTTGACGACGTTTATCAAGGCGGGAACGCCGAATATAAGCACGCTATCATCGAGCACCCGAAAGACAGCGGCGAGTGGTACATTTTTCGCTACGACGAGCACAATCTTCATTTCGGGCCTCGACCGCTCCTGGGAGCAATGAAACACTTAAACGGGAGGGCTCACCATAACCTCCCTAAAGATGGGACCGTTGCTATTCGGACACTCGGCATCCGCGTTCGGAATTACGACGTACAGAGGGCGAAAAGCAACAATACCGTGTTCAAGAATGCTTTAGCTGATGGATATAAACCGCTCAGAGCGGGCCACCTGCCGGCGTCTGGACCGGATCAGCTGGGTCAACTTGAGACGGTCGACGAGCCTAGACGGGTCCTAGATGAAGCTAGCTATAATCCCAGGACTGATCCCCTAAGGGCATTTCAGGGGATTACTGTAACGGGCTGAGCCCTGCAGAGGCCTCGGCCACCCTCGGCCAACCTCAGCGCCAGGGCGGAGCCGCGCAATGGCAGCGCGGCGACCGCGCAGCGACCCCCTGAACATCCCCTGGCCAACGCCCCTACCAACGACTCCATCGACGACCCCATCACACTTACCCCCTTTTCACTTAGCACCTCCATCTGGTCAGAGAAAGGCCATCGCGACGCGATGGCCATTTTCCCACTTTCCCTTTCCTTTCCTCAAGCTTAGTTATACTCGTAGAGTCGTCATCAGATAGTTGCAATATACTCCTGAGACCGTTACAATTACAGACCTAGTTATAGGTCAGCTATACCGGTTGTATTATCAAGATGCTTACTGGGTGGTCCTTATGCTACCCACTGGAAGCTTCGAGCCGGTGGGGATGGTCGGCGGTATAGCCGACACGGAGCTCGTCGCTACTTATATCCCTAAGTGCTACCGTTTTAACAAGCAAGAAAAGAAGATCTACGGGTAGGCAGACGCCTACGAAGACAGCGGACGTCTCATCCGCCGGCGGACGTTCCCCGTGATATATCTCAACGGTCTGAGCATACCGGTTGACAGAGAGTTCGGGATCCCTGAAGGGGAGAAATTTTCGTAGGTGCCCGCTAGGGATTTGAGGCCTTTCGACTTAGCCGACCCCGAATGCTGGAGCGTTTATAGCTTCGGAGCCGCCTAGGATTTCTGTAAGAGAATAAAGGCTATACGTAGGAATATAGCGAGAGCAGAGGGCCCCGGTATATTACTTAAAGAACCGACAAGTCTATGCAGTCCTAATGCTAACGAGGTAGCGATGAACAGCGGACGTCACTTCTATTGCTAGCCCTCCTTGTGGTTAATATGTGTACCAGCGCGACTCGGCCCAAGACGCATATAGTCCTATGCCGCGAGTAATACCTAGCCCAGAAGCATAGCTGCCGGCATCGAACCATACGTCGAACGACGAGCCTAAAGGATTAGATCCCGAGGATACTAGCGTCTGCTTCCCGGTTATCCATGAGACAGGGGATAGCGCCGAGCCTGCCTACGATAACTATACTTATAAGACGTACCAGCTGGATGGAATTAAAGAAACCGTAGCTGGCCTCGGGCTCCAGCCCCGGGCATTTCCAAGCGAGACTTCCACAAGTATAGCCTCTACCCCTAGAGAGAGTTCACCGTCGTCTTTATCGATCCCAATGGTTCAAGACCCATGCCCGGAAGAAGTACGGCAAGGACCTAGCAGGCCGCCATCAGCGACTCATCGCGACCCTCGCCACTCGCCGGATCTGTCCGGCCTCGCTCAAGAAGCACTAGCCGCGGCTACTCAAACGTCAAGGCTACCTAACGTCGGGTCGGCTATACGACTGAGTGGAATAGAGCAAAACTTTATAGCTCCGTTATTTCCTCTCCAGGCCCGACTCTCAAGCGACCTACAGGAAGATCCACGCAACCTACAAGCCACGCAGGTTTTCCACCGGCCGTCAGATGAGATTCAACCACCCTCGTTAGTATCTGCCCAGCCGTCAGCAGCTCGGACCTTACCCTGCGATTCAACCCCGGCGTAGTAGGTACACCAGAACGTAAGCTTGGGACAAACTCCTCCAAGGCAACTCATTACTAAACTGCTCCCTAGTACATTGTTGAGTAGTGTTGGCCAGGAAAGAGGTAGAGTACCAGCGCCACCGCAGCAACCCTTTCGACCTCCAGTCTCATATCCTAACGGCAGCCGCCTTCGGCCCCTCCTTCCCCGCCCTAATCATGACAATGAAAATAGTACAGCCGACCGTGCCACTGTTACGGAGACGTATCTCGAGGTGGATCATGGTATCAAAACTACCCCCGAGGCAGAAGGGAGACTTGCGGTTTCTTTTATACTAACTTGATCATTTCACTTGTATCAGGGGGCTGCCAATAGGCATCGGCCTGTATATTACCCCCCGTTATATAAAAGAGTCGCCTAGTTCTTGCCCTCTCCTATTATAAATGATACTAGCGTCGACCCTGCTTGCCTAACCCTATTTGACCCTATGCTAACCGCTGAATTACCCGGCCTTGAATCGTAACGGGCAAACGGCCTCTACCTCCGGAGAGAGTTTACCGTTGTAGTTGTCGATCCTAATCGTTTAAGACCTATGCCCGGCTCTCCGGTTTGCAGTATAGCGGTAAAGCAAGCGCGGCGGAATGTATTGGCTACGAGCGCCTCCGAGAGGAGCTATGAGCCCGCCGGGGGCGCGGCTTCGCTTGTTGCTAGGTAGAGGTCTATATCGCGGGCGCGTCGTGCTCGCGGGTGAGCACCGAAACCGTATGCAGTCAGCAAATGGATTAATCCCCTGCAGCCTCCCCCTCCAGCGTCTGATAGGAATATACTCGAGTGGCTACTTCAACGACGCTATACTGACCTGTCCCCGCACATTTTGGGATGGACCAGCCTATGGTTTCAGGGGGCGTAGCGGTCGGCCAACAACAACCGTATCCCTATAAATGCGCTTTCTTCTCGGGCCCGATTACCGGCTCCCGACTAACGAAGAGAGCCAGCGACGTCGTCTCCTGGCAATGGCGCCTCGCCCTACGAGAAAGATGAGAGCGGTAGCCCCTACCGCTCTCTAATCGTGTCGGTCCTATTGGACAATTACGGACAGACTGGCAAGCTGGTAATGTTGTCTGTCCTAACTGGGAGGTCGGAAAGCTCGGGCGATATGCGTGGAGTCCCGGCCAACGCGGTCTTGGATGGCTCCACTTCTGTCCTAGTCATATTATAACAGAAGTGGATCTATATAGGGGCTTCCTATAGAGTACAGTAACCGCCAAAATGCTGTACTATGACGATGCAGCTCTAAGCGCTGACAGCCAAGTCTTTGTTAGTTCCTCAAAACCATCGCTATCGGAGTTAAAGATAACGCCCTTCCCTCCTGCTCGCTCGCCTAGATCTCATTCCACCTGGGCTAAACTCCACCGTACGTAGTACCCTTTATTGCCTTTCCTTATTACGATGGAGCAGTTGAGAGCCGACTTACGCCTCGTCCAAGAGGAGCTCAAGAGTCTCAAGTCCCTTACTCACTCGATAGTTGCATCCTAGCACCCTAAACAAAACAGCAACAAACATCCACACAGAAGCTAACGACAAAACGGACAGCCGCCGGATGGCCCTCCCGGCGTTTAAGGCGCCTCGCTGGGGCACGCCTTGTTAGCTGCCTACGATCGGGTTGAGAAATACGTCGAGGGAATGGAAAACAGGGTCGCCGCTCTCGAAGCGTCCCTCACTTCTTCTCCCATTACGGCTCCCGGCGAAAGCCTGCCTCCCGCTGATCCGGCCGCTTCCGTCGACAGCCTCGATGCCTTCCAATTCAGCAACATCTCGCCTGGTATTTCTCCCGTCGCTCCAGACGACGCCGGCTCTCCCCCTGTCTCCGGACCACACTCCCGTCGTGCCTCTACCGAGAGCGGCATTCCCTAGGGTACGTTGGATCGGAGCAACGCCGAGACCGCTCCCGGTACCCCGACGCTTGCAATATCGGACCTGGGAAATAGTCTAATCCCAAAGCTGGAAGCCTTGCTACAGGATGACAAGTTCGCCGGCAAGCTGTTTGTCCAAGACGTCGGGCTCGATACTGCCGTACTCCTGGCTGCTATCCAGCCACCCGAGGAGGCGAGTTTCCATATACAATTTGAGGTCAGCCACTATACAGTACAAGGCGTATGGCATCTCAATGCTCACCTACTGAAAGAGTTATACCTCCCCGACCTTGTCGAGGTGGAGGACCCCTCCGACGAAGACATAGACCGGTACCTTGAGTACCTGTACCGCGACCTGCTAGAGAACCGCATCCCTTATTATACCGGACCTCTTTATAGGCCCGACGGCAGCAAACTCCAGTCTTACTTTCCTCCTGGCTCCGGCGTCTCCCAACTCGGCGACATCCCGGGAGTATCTACCCTCTACTGCCATATCGGTGAGCGGGCATCCGGAACTGCCTTCCATTGCGAGGACGTAAGTCTCCGCTCTTATAACCTCACCCTGATCGGGTAGAAAATCTAGATCTTGATCAAAATATATCATACTGCCAAGTTCGAGGCCTTAGTCCACCGGCTTACCGGATACGACAGCAACTACGACCAGTTTGTCCGTCACGCCGAACTAATTATCCCCCCGTCAAGGCTACGAGCGGAAAAGATCGAGTTCGATATTATCTGCTCCGGGCCGGGGGAGATGGTCTTGACGCAGCCAAGATAGTACTATGCTGTAATCAACTGGACGGCTTCGTTCGCCGTCGCTATCAACTTTGTTCTGCCCGGAGAAGACCCTATCCCTAGGAGGCTGTCTGTATGTCATCTGGATGGATTGTACCATCTGGAGCACTAGCGTATCCGAAAACTCCGACTGGCCAAACGCAAGGAGTATGCCAACGAGTCGGCGCCGCCTCGACCAAAGAGGAAACCGCTATACAAGTCTCCTGGGCCTTCCGTTGTGGAAGCCCTCGTACGCCAAACGGCAGGTCGAGATTCGGTACTGCGATTCATTGCCGTCGTTGGTATGTGGCGGAAAGTCGACGATGCTATCCGTGGGCAGCTGTCGGAGATCGGCAATGGCGACGGGATTCACCAGCTCGCTGCGCTGGACGCTCTAAGGAGATCATATAAGCAGAACTCCTGGTTGTTTGCCTTGTTAGAGGTATTGACCAGCGTTTGCTTTATACGGAGGCTTCCACGTTCCCTTTAAGGAAGGGTCGCTTCACAGGCCATAGATGAAATTCTCGCACGTCGAGGGCATCCTACTACCGAGAAGTCCCGGAAGTCTCTATATAGCGAGCTCGCTGTCTATCGGAAATGGGAGCAACTGTATGGCTCTGAGCAACATCCATACGAGGGGATTCTTTGTTTCGTGCCTCCCGTTTTTAATACCAGCCAGGACGTGACGAGGATGGAGGTTTATTAGCTACGGAAGGTCGACTATCAGTCGTTTTATTCTATGCTCCAGCGAGTGGATCATGTATAACGCTTGTGCCAAGCGGGCGCGGAATTTCAGATGGGAATCTTCGGGTCGGAGGAATTGGGTCAGAAGCCTTATGAAGCCGAGCCACTGTGCTGTCTCGTCAAGCTCGATCTAGAGGGCTTAGTTGAATTGCTCTGATACAGATCAGTCCTCTGGAGCGCAGTTCGGCGTATGGACATCTAATTAATACGATAAGGCGATAGCATGGCCCACATTTGGTGGTCATTTTCCGACCACCAAATGTGGGTCCTTGATTGATGATGTTGTTGCTATCGCCCCTTTTTTTTTGAGCTGTTGGCTTGTCATAACTATATAACCCTCTCGTCTGACAGTCTTCATAGTGAGAGGCAGTTCCGTCGGGAAAGATTTGTAACGATGCAATATGCCCTTGTATTACTGTTGTCCGGGCGACGACTGCTGGCTGGCGGGAAGGTAACCACGAAGATCAAGCTCTGGGATGTCTATAGTAACGCTCAAGGGGTATAGCGACTCGGTCAACTCGGTTACCTTCTCCACTACTCTAAGATACTTACGTCGGCGTCGGACGACTATACGACCAAGCTCTAGGACGTAGCAACGAGCACCTATACAGCAACGCTCGAGGGGCATAGCTGCTGGGTCCAGTCGGTTGTATCTCCTACGACTCTAAGATGCTCGCGCAAGGTCTCTTCTACTTGTAAATACAACTTGAACTGTCAATCTAATCAGTATCCAGGATATGCCCACAGCACCTATACCGAGCCTTGAATGCTCGGCATGATTCCGCTATACGTATCTACTCCAGTCCCTCCGTCGGTCCGTCTTCTGAAGGCAGTTGGAATCTAACGCGTTTGGAAGTGATTCTTCTGCCGCTCTCCGCAGTAGATTAGCGTGGAACGCGTCTGCTAATCTCGGCATTTTGGACGTCGACCTACGGTATAGCGTCCTTGTGGATGAGAGATGACTTCCGACTTGATCGCGGCTCCTCATCGGCGATTAGGAGAACTGGGTACCTGTCGGGTCGTGGGTGCCGTCTTCGATAGTCAACCTGTAAATATATTATAGGCAGCATCTCTGAATATATAACGGTAGTGTAAGTATGGCCTGAGAAAACTCGCGATTGACGACCGGGCGTAGGAGCGAAAAGCCTACTGTCGTCTCGTAATTTTGCAGGCATAATCGACCGAATTAGACACTGTGGTCATAGTGGGACTGGATCACTGGATTATATCTGTTCTCTGTCAAGACATTTATATCGTGCTCCCTATCCTTATTCAACTTCCTATATATTGTAACCGTCTTTGGCTGGTCTGTTTCATCCTTCTTCGTTCTAGTAACCAGTAACCAGCCTAACTTAAAGGCGGACGGATGACGAGGCTGTACCGAGGCTACGAGCGAGGACGCATTGACATCCCACAGGCCATCACAACCATACAACAATGGCCATAACGAACTGTACCATATCGACGTTAGACTAATGCATCGCTACCGAGCTACAGCCGCAGCAGAGGAAGTGCAACCGTGGAGAAAAACAAAGAGCGTACAGGTGCCGAGGAGCAGGCGAGGCGCCTGGGAAGTCGGATAGTATAAAGAGGCAAGCAGCGGATAGGCTATAGGGCAATGAACTTGCAAGTTAAGGTTCAGTTCCGTTGTATGAAGAGAGATAACTTCGAACTTTGCTTTACTGAACCGCGTCCTATGGCCTTATCTTGATCGAAGAGACTCTCAGAGTATGTGTTCTGACACCGGCTTTCTGCTCCCCGCCGGCCTCTTGCTAACGGAATAACCAAGGCCGACGGACAAAGACTAATTACGCGCCATCTGTTGTTCGCAATACGGCGCTGATACGCCGGACTTGCCCTTCATTGTATGTCCTGGAGCGGCAAGGCTGGCTATATAATGCAAGTGGTGCGCAGGCAACTGTTCAGTTGCATTTCGGATCTTTTGGTCCTTCGCCGAGGTGGACGCTGCGCAGCCTCGTGACAACTATCTGATGACGATTCTACGAGTATAACTGAGCTTAAATAAAGGAAAATAAGAGAAATCGCCTACGCGTCGCGTTGGTTTCTGTCCGCCTGAAAAAGGGGTAAGCATGATGGTATTACGATGGAGCCGCGATGGCACCGTTGGCACGGGGACGCTCAGGGGCCGCCCGCGGCCCGGTTGAGGTTGGCCGAGGGTCGCTGAGGCCGCTATAGGGCTCAGCCCGTTATAGCTTGCTCGAACCAGTTCAACGTTTCGTTGTTTCCCGGCACAGTGAAGCGGCTCCGGGCAGCCGCAGGCACTGTTGTTATATTCAAGCTGCCCCTGACGTTCGCCTCTTCTGCAGTCAATAACAGTAGGGGCGACATCGAGTGCCTACAAGAACATGCCGACGGCAAAGCTGAAATAGGAAAAGGCTAAAGGTCCCCTAGGAATGAACCTGTCTTTCTTGTAGTGACGGAATTTATATAAGGCTGGCTTTCGAAGGGTCGTCAGAGGTACTCTCTAGTCCATATAGAAAACCGGCACACCCTAGGCATATCGGTGTAAGAATGATGCTATAATCGGCTGCCAAAGGAGATAGATGTAGACTAAGGGTCAGGCATATCTGGCGGCGGTGTTTGAAAGTGCTATTGAGGACCCATCCATTGTATTCCTTGCGGTCCTCCGGGATACCTAGGACCTGGGCCATACGGGTATGGGTTTCCTACCCCTCCCATTCCAGGATACCAGTAAGGATTCCCCGCAGCCGGCGGTGCCGGCACTGGCGACGCTGGTATTACTGACGCGGTAGCCCGTCCTCGAGCTGGAGGCGCCGGAGCCGGCCGAGCTGGCTGGGGATACTGCGGAGGATAGAACTAAGGAGGAAAGTATGGAAACTAGGGTGGGAAGGGCTGTGGCGGGTATTGGAACGGTTCAGATCCTGCTCGTGGTTGGTGTTAGCGCTAGGGTTGATACTAAGGCGCTAGCCGCGGCTGGCGCGGTAGTATCGGCCGGCGTGGTAGTAGCGTCCGACGTGGGGGTGGGGATAGCGGCTGGTCTTCCTGATCCCCGACAGCTAAATTCCACTGGGGCCAACCCCATTCCAGCACAATCCAACGGTTCAACTTGTTTTAGTTGACCCGTGTTTCAACCTCCCCCTTGGTATAATATTTCCCACTAATCTGGAGGTAAATATCTCCTTTCCTTGATTCACTCCCCTCCGAAAATGCGATATCATCAATTCGGGGGGTCAGGAATGCAAGGGCCCTTAGTAAACTAGTTGGGTCGCCGTACGGAACTTCTGGAATATGCTTCCTAGTTTCCGCTAGATAGCTTTCCCCAATGCCTCGGTTATTGGTTACGGGCACGATAACAAGCCTGTTCCCGTCGCCGGCATCCTATCCTTCGATCTCGAACAGCAAGCTGTTTTTGCGTACTTTTCCCCGCAAGAGACCCCATCGTCTGATTTCTCGGTCTTCCGGATCTCTGATTTTGTGCTATAGTTATAGGAATCTCGACGGAGCAGGGAACCTAGCGTACGTTTCGGTCAATAGAGCAAAGCTAGCCGGCCTTGCTATATCTCCTATTTCGTTAGGCGGCTGGCGTCGTTCCTACTCAAATGGGTTAAATCCCTACACCGGGTTAGGACTACTACCGCCGCCTCCGCCTTGTCTGTCCTCTCTACCTCGTGCCCCACGTGCTCTCCCTCTCCCGTCACCCCCCTCTTCGCTATTACTATTCTCTTCATTGTCCTCTCTGTCTCCGTCCTCTCCGTCTGCATTCGCTCTGTCTTCTCTGCCTGCTCTACCCTCTCCACGTCCTCCTCTCCGTCCTCTCCCTCTTCCGTGCCCCCTCTCTCCGTCCTCTCCGTCTGCGTTCTCTCTGTCCTCTCTGCCTGCTCCATCCTCTCTATGTCCTCCCCGTTCTCTCCCTCTCCCGTGCCCCCTCTCATCTCCGTCCTCCCCGTCCTCTCTACCTGCTCTATCCTCTCTATGTCTTCTGTTCTCATTCTCTCTATGCCCTCCCTACTATCCTCTCCTATGTTCCCTCTCTTCGTCCTCTTCGTCCTCTCCGTACTCCCT
>Ga0247824_10001135_pt1 | contig 14246 bp, 10 predicted proteins | sample 13C_PalmiticAcid_FD_194412 | JGI IMG/M metagenome (GOLD analysis project Ga0247824, IMG submission 194412) | Soil microbial communities from agricultural site in Penn Yan, New York, United States - 13C_PalmiticAcid_Day48 | ecosystem: Environmental > Terrestrial > Soil > Agricultural land... | reverse complement strand
CCGCCCTGGATTTTGTCAGGCACATGGGTTCCATTCCAAACAGCGCTGTGAAAGAAAATACGACTGGACGAGACCACACAGGGAGGAAACGCTTCCGGGATGCAACACCAACATCAACATCGGGGGAATTGGCAGGCGACCTATCGGGCCCCGGATGCTTCGGCCACCTTGCGGCCGCCCAAGCGGCACGGGGAGGACGATGTCACACCGTCAGCCTCCCCGAAACGGTACTGCCCGTCGCCGTCGCCGTCGCCGGATCCCAACTGGCTGAACCCGGGCCCGCAGTCTGGATCCGAATCCGACGTGTGCACCGACGCCGCCTCACCACTCCCGCCGCCGTTCACCCTAAACTCAACCTTCCCCAGAGACCGCTACGGCGAGACTTCTGACGCAAGATCCAATTTTTTCCCTACTCATTCGGCACAAGATGACCTTGGATCAATGGACTGGGTCCCAACCCATGCAACTCCTGTCCACGACGACACCACGCACAGCGATCCCATTATCTGTTATGGAGCGGTAAGCAACAGCCTCTTTTCATTTCATTTGCGAGACGCCTCGGATTGACATCCATCGAGCTATGCAACGCCAAAGCCCGCTTCAACCCCCCAGGCGAGGCAAAGCGACTGGTGTCAGGCAACAGACGGTTTTGTCTGCTTAGCGTTGCCCGCTCCGGGCCGTATTACGTCTTGTCGACCCGGTCCAACAAGGTTGTTGCCCGTGTCGACCTGACCACCTGTCGGGCTCTGCAAGGCCTGGAAGGCCTGCCACACGTGAAATCAGCAGGCGTCATCGAGTCCGCGGTAGTGTCCCACAACCAAGAGAAGGGTGGGATTGTGCCGCTGTCGATCAACGTGTACGGGCCATTGTCAAGCGCAGATCAAGTCGGCGGCGTGCTCTCCGCAGCCTCTGCTTTTCTTCAGCACCCGTTCTTCCTCGAGCCCAGCTGCAAGGGGTACTTCAACCCCCAGTTATTCCGGACTGGGAATGAGTTACAGAATCTTACCCATCTCGTCGGCTTGACCGAGAAGGATATCAGGGCGAAGGCGATATCCGACGAGGTTCAGCACATTCTTGAATCTCTCGATGATGTTGCTCAACCCGGCCATCCGAACTTTGAAACTAGCTGGCAGCCACAAGATTTACTGCTTACCTGCCTGACCGAGTTCGTCCCCGTCCCCCCGAAATACTTGCCATGGCTAATACGACTGTACTAGTCACCAGGCCACCGCGCTCAGGTTCATCCAGCGCAGGGAGACTCATCACTACTGTCAAGCCATGCATCAGAGGTTGCGAGGCCTCACGAATATCCCGTGCGTACAGTTTCGTTGATGTAATCATGGATAGCCTCGTGCTGACGCGGCACAGGTTCCATTCCAACTTTCCCTCCTACTCGACCGGCGGCATACTAGCTGACGTGATGGGGCTCGGTAAGACACTGACCATGATTGCCACAATCGTCTCAACTTTGGAGCTCTCTCGACAGCACTCCATCAATCCTGATGCCGATGACTCTGGCCGGAGGACTGGAGCGACACTGGTCGTCGTGACTTCCATGCGTGAGTTCCTAAAGCAGTTGAAAATCGTGTCGAGAACAAAGAATTAATCTTCAGCTTTTTCTTTTTAATTAGAGGTCTTGCATGTTTGGGAGACCGAAATTGGAAAGTAGGCGAGCCTCCGCTGGTCCCTTTGGTTGAGTGAAGATTGGGTACTGACATCGACGTCCTTAGACACGTCAAGGCCGACACGCTCAGGACATGCAGGTTTCATGGGAAGAACCGCCCGACGTCACTTAGTGATCTGAACGGCTTCGACATTGTGCTTACCACCTATGCCACTCTGTCTGCTGAGCACAAGAACCGGGGTGTTCTGCACCAGGCAGACTGGTACCGAGTCGTGCTCGATGAAGGCAAGACATACTTCCACTCCTGAGACATTCGAAGTCTTTCGTATCTGCCCCATTAGCTGCTAATCAGAGGACAGCCCATTGGATCCGCAACCACCGTTCCAAACAGTTCAAAGCCACGACGGGTCTCGCATCCGTCCGGCGCTGGTGTCTCACGGGAACTCCCATTCAAAACAGCCTGAACGACCTCGTCGCACTGCTCGCCTTTCTTCATTTCGAGCCCTTCTCGTCCCACGCCATCTTCCACCGGCACGTCCTGGACCCCATGACTAAGGAGACGGAGAATGGAGGGCACAGACTGAGGGAGTTGCTGCGCACCATATGCCTCCGGCGGGACGAGCGACTTCTGAAGCTCCCCGAACCACGATTCGAACAGGTCGACGTGGTCCTGCAGGAAGAAGAGAGAGCTCTTTACGACGGATTCACCGCGCAGTGCGTACGCGACATCGACAATACTGTGAGCTCTCGCGCCAAGGTCAAGAAGTACGCCATCCTCTTCACCGCCATCATGAAGCTGCGAAGGCTGTGCAACCTCGGGACATTTGCCCGGCCCCCAACCACCGGTTCCACCGTCGAGACTGCATCTGGGTTTGAAAACGAACAAGGCTGCGAGTTTTGCAGCGGAGCCGACGAAGACAGATTGGAGCTCGTCAGCCAGGAGAGTTGTTGTCCCGAATGTGGAAGGCAGCTCCTCCCAATAACAGATTCAAGCGCATTTCTTCCCGAGATGACAGCAGGGTTTGGAGACGCACCAAGCAGACACAATGTTTCGTCGCCAACGGGGGTCTCGGATAGCAGGATGCTCGGAAACGCCGTCTCAACAAAAATCCAGGTCGTGATCAACCGGCTGGACCAGACCGAATCCGGATCGAAGAGGTAAGCCCACGATGCTGATGGATCGGATGACCCGCACTCCCAACTGACCGCCGCTGCCTCAAGTCTTGTATTCTCGTACTGGACAGCAACCCTAGACCTGCTGGAAGCGCACCTGAAGGCACGGGGCATCCGCTGGCTCAGAATCGACGGCAGCGTCGCCTACGCCGCCCGCCTCCGCATCCTCGAGGAGTTCAAGACCACGGACGTGCCGGTTCTCCTGATGACGGTTGGAACAGGCGCTGTTGGGTTGGGAACCCCTCCTCCTCCCCCTTCAACCCGTCTTTTCACCTTCGAGCGTTGAAATAAGAAATAGACTGACACCCCCTGAACAAAAGCCTCAACCTCACCGCGGCCAACTACGTCCACCTCGTCGAGCCGCAGTGGAACCCCTCGGTCGAGGAGCAAGCCATTGCCCGCGCACTCCGCATGGGCCAGACACGGACTGTGACCGTCATCCGATACATCGTGGAGAACTCGGTCGAGCAGGTCAGTCGTCCGGACAAGCCACACACACACACACACACACAACCAAAACAGTCAGCTGGGGGCCAACCGATGATATGATATTAACGTGTGTGGGACGCAGAATATCGCCTGCCTCCAGAGGCGGAAGCGGAACCTAGCCAAGTTTACGCTGGACGGTGTCTCGCAGGACGAGGCGTCGGGCACGCTGGATGTGAGTAACTCGCGTCTCCATTTCGCAGATGGGGGTTGAGAGGTGTCTGAGCTGACGCGGGGTGTGTGCTACGAAAAGGACCTGCGGTTTGTGTTGGATCTCGACTTCGCCGGTTAATGAGAGAGAGGCAGGAGGAAAGGAAGTGTCCGGGTTCGCGCACTTGATCCCACCCTCTATCCTGAACCAGGGTTCAAACAAACACATCTGTTGCTCATACGGAAACCATCCTGCTATACAGAAGAAGTACACATCTGTACCCTACAACTCATCCCTCCCGCTCCCCGTCTCCACCGCCTCCTCGAACCGCCTACTCTTCGTATTCCTCTCCACCCTCTCCTCCCTCCTCCTCCTCGCCAGCGCCGCAATCTCCTCATCATACTCCGTCCACTCCGGCACCTGCCTCCTCGCCCTGTCCAGCTTGGGCTCCTTGGTCTGCGGGTTATTGCACAGATCAATCGTCTTGGCCTGCCCCAGCGTGTCGTCGCTGCACCACGTCTCGCACCACAGCCACTCCTGCGGCAGGCTGCGGATCGGGATCTGGAACTGCATGTGGTTGGGCAGGTCCTGGTCGAGGTTGGCGAGCGACCCCGGGTCGGCCGACAGCGTGTGGTACTGCTGGCGCAGGCGGTCGCCGGCCGCGAGCTCGCGGAAGCGCCGCAGGTCGACGACGTAGAGCGCGCTGATGTGGTAGGGCAGGCCTTTCAGGTAGTTGGCCCAGTAGCCGGTCTTCCAGAAGCGGAACCCTTCCATCTCGGTGCGCGAGTCGCACATGGGCGTGAAGCCGTAGGGGGCGCCGTCGAGGGGTAAGGTGACGAGCTCGTGCAGGTCGGCGCGGACGATCTGGTCGGCGTCGACGAAGATGACCTTGTCGAGGGAGAGGGGGAAGAGCACGTCGAGGAAGAGTATCTTGTAGCCCCAGATCTCGCGCTGCTTTTCTTTCTGCTGGCGCAGCCAGTGCGGCCACTTGTACGTGACCATTTCGTACTTGAAGTTGTACTCGGCCGCGAGGTGCGGGATGAAGTCCTTGAAGGAGGGGGAGAGGAACTGCTCGATGAACCAGAATTTGACCGTGTGGTTGGTGTGCCGCATGACCGAGACCATCATGATGTTGAGCATGCGCTCGTATAGGTGGCCGCTGGCGACCGAGAAGATGTTGATTTCGGCGTGCTCCGTGTCGGAGAGGGATTTGGTCGCGGTGGCTGGCTTGGCGCGCCCGAGGATACCTTCGGCAAACTTGAGGCCTTTGGAGACAAAGTCCATGGCGCCGCCGCCCGTGGAGGGCTCGGCGTGGGTCTCCTCGAGCACGTCTTCCTGCTCCATCCCCGGCTTGCGCTTCAGGCGGGGGTAGAGAGTGGTGCCCTGGAAGTCCATGAGCGCAATCTCGGTGGTTTCATCACCAGAAATGGGCGTCCAGCCCTGGGCGCCGACGCTTTCCATGGTGAAAATGTCGGAACTCCGGCCTTCCTTGAGCCGAATGTTGTAGACGCCTGGGTTGGCCTTGAACTGGAAGAAGCCGATGTTGGCCATGACGATGGTGTCGGCGAAGTGCTTGTTCTTTTCCGTGGAGAGGACGAGCTGAACACCTCGCGGAGGCTGCCCTGCCGGAAGCTCACGGGAGTGGCCTTCGATCAAGATGTTTTCCAGCTCGTAAACCGCCTCGATGTGCTCGGTGCCTCTCTTGGCTTTGATGTCCTTGATACGGAGGTTGTCCAGGTCGTCGACCGAAACTTTTGAGGTGACGAGCCAGGCGGGGGGTACGTCCATGCCCGCGACAAGCAGTGTGTCCTGCGGGACGCCGGCAAAGTTGGCTGAAAGAGACTTGACCTTTCCATGCTCGTCAAAGCTTGGCGAGGACTCGAGGACATAGCGGTAGAATCGCTTGACCGGGAGCTCTCCGAGTTCGCTGACGGGATTGAGGAAGACTTGGAGGTGGACGCCTTCGAGCTCCGAGAGCACCTTCAGGACGGCCGCCCACTTCTGGCCGACCTCGCTCGCGGGGTTGATGACGGCAACAAAGAATATGCTCGCCTTGGAGGCATCGCCGACTTGGAATGAAGTGTGGGTCGACTTCAAGTCCTTGAACCCGGTAGTCCTGACCGAGGTCGCCGAGTCAAAGATACCCTGGGGAAGATCCGAGATGCCGGACAGGGCGGTCACAGAGGTCAGCTTGGCAGCAGCCAACGGACTGGATACTTTGTCACCCAGTCCGAGTTCCTCGATGGCTTTGTAAACGGGCAAGATCCGGCTGGCCCGCTCGGCTTGAAGCAGCTGCTCAAAGTCCTCCTTCTTGAAGTCCTCTGCGGACACGATGGGCCCGACAAGGCGGCCGTTGAGCATCAGGGCGTTGGAGCCAGCCTTCAGGTTGGCGCTTGCGAGGAAGCTGCCCAAAGCCGCATCGTACGCATGGTCTGCCTCCGCCTTGCCGCTCTCCAGGATAGTTTCCAAGTCAAGGAGCTGGTTGACCGTGACCAACTCATTCTCCCTGGCCCTGAGGCGCTGATTGAGTTCTGAGGGGGAGCGCGAGACATCCTTGGGGTTATGCACGATATCCACACGGACGCCAGAATGTTCCTTGCGGAACTGAATGGCGTAGAAGAGGAGTTTTTGGCCATCGAGGCTGTCGAGATCAGCGACGACGGTCAGAGCCGCCCAGTCTTCCTTCGTCGACTGCTCATCGGCTTCGATGACAGGGACCTTGGTGAGGACATCGTGATGCTCGGTGTATACCTTGTTTACGTTGAGCACTTTGAGATCCTTCGCATCCTCAGGGAATACGAGCGTGTTGCGCCTGGCGATGGCGCCCTCAAGGAAACGGCCGGGTATCCAGGTGTCCTCATTGATCTGTCCAAAATACGCGGCTTGTTGGAGGGATTGCATGTCACTCATGAGCTTTTGGTTCATGACTCTCAGCCAGTTTTCGTCCCGAGGAATGGCAAAGCCGTTGAAGAAGACGGAAGGAGTCTCGCCATCGGCACGCAAGCGCTCAGCCCAGTGCTTGGCGAGATGAATCTGCTTCTCATAGTTCTCGGAGGTGAAGATGTCCTTGAACGACAGTGCGGTAGCCTCCGGCCGCAGAGCCCGGTCCTTGATGGCTTCGTTGAAGAGAGCCTCGTCCGGCTGGGCAGTTTTCTTGTGCTCGAGCGACTTCTCAAGGTAGGAGGCCGCGGCCGACAAACCATGGCTCTCCAGGAGATAGTAGACAACCTTGGCCTGCTCGATGGCTTCTCCCGAGGGAGTAAGCGGAACCAGGCCGAAGCGGATGGGGATCAGCCGCTTCACGAAGGTCAAGAGCTTTGTCGTAACGAGCTCAATGTCTTCGGGCTTGGTAAAGTCCACAGGAACAACCAAGTTGAAGATATCTTTCCGTATCTGAGGCAGCCCCTGTCCAAAGTTCTGGATCAAGGACCAGATGCTCGGCGAGAAGTTCTCATACCGCTTGTCTTTCTCGAGGTTGTTCAGCCAGACAATGACTTGGCCGTCCTCAATCTCATCGCGCCAGTCAAACCGGCGCTGCTCGTCATCACTCGACTTTGCTTGGGCCACTTCTGTGTGACCCAGCAGAGAGATGGCCTGTTCGCCGGTCAGACCAAGGTCGAGCACGCCATTGATCAGTTTGCGCTCGCGTTTGAGCAGATCGATCAGGCCAAATGGCTGGATCTGGCGCTCAATCAACTGAAGGCCGTTCATCCACAAAACGTTCATGCCTTCAGGGACCAGCACCTGTCGGTTCCCGTCATGCTCCGCCTTGAACTCGGCCGACACGTTGTGAGCCCCGAGGGACGTGGAGTACTTGGGGAAGTCTTGGGTGAGCTTGAGGAGAGTCTCAAAGGGCGCCTCGCTCTGCATGATGAAAGAGGCAGCTTTCATGCCTAGGAGTGCAAGCTCGGATTTCTCCAGCGGCTTGATATCTGTGATCTCCTCCTCGTTCAAGACAACCTCGGAGGCAACGATGGGCTTCTGGGCCTCGTCTGTGGGTGCCTTTGCGGCGCCTGTGTCCCGATCGTCGATGACGATGTAGTCAGTCCGTTTGAGTGTGAGCTCCACGCCGTAGCCATTGACGGAAAGGGCCTCGTCCGGATGGGCCGGGCTTCTCCTGTACCTGACGCGGTATGACCCCTCCCCATTCCGTGCCAGTTTTACGGCAGCTTCATGGTACGCGCCAAAGCTCTCCGACGTGATGTCGGCGTATAGAATGACATCCCGAGAGCCAGCACCAAACTTGCGGTCGAAGGGCAAGGTCCGTTCTTGGGAGTTCTGTTCCACAACACCGTGCGCAGCATCAAGAGCGGGCGTGCAGTATTGTTTCCCGCCCACAAGGAACCACTGCGCACACCCCTCCTGGTCTCCGGAGATGGACGATTCCACGGCGGTTGTGTAGTATTGGTAGTGTGCTTCGATCCGGGGCGCAGCCGTCCGCATCGAGAGGGCTAGCTTGAAGGTCGATAGGGCCTCCCCATCCATGTGCCCATCGTCGCGCAGCACCTCGACGAACTTCTCGTACAGCGCCTTGTCGGTCTTGGTCTCGACAAAGTGGCCCTTCGCGATGCGGTCGAGGAGGGCGAAGTAGGCGGTCGCATTCTCGGAGGCTGCTGTTTCTCTGGGTGCTGTGAGCCGCAGTCCTCATTGGCAGATGGGAGTACCTACAGCAGCTCAACCAGATAAGGAGGCGAGGGGAACGCCGCCTTCAGCCCAACATTGACCGAGGGCGACGCAGCAACTTGGGTCGAGGGAAGCCATGCAGCAGCAAGGAGGGCGGCGAGCCCCCACGGGAGCTGGGAGAGTCGGGTCATGGCGCCTACAGCTGCCCCAAGGCGCCGTCACAGTATGTTTGTGTGGTTGTGTGCTCTCCGGATGCCGTCAACTGCTGATGGATTGCAAGCGTTTTAGCACGTAGTAGAATGGCGACCTCTGTCTATCGAGATGCGCCACAACTGATTTGCCGCGGGAGCTGCTCCCTCGAGATGTCCAAAGCTAGGAAACCCTCGGTACTGCCAAATATGGTGAACATGGACAACAGGAAAGGTCAGAATGGCCTCAATCCCGTCTGCTTTTCTCGCCCTCTCTGTCGTCTCGTGGTGCATTCATGACAGTTGGTGGGGCCCTCGGTTGTAAGTTGAGCTGCCCTTGTGGACAAGCTTCTGGACACATCACAGGGAACGGCCTGGCCAATGGCTTTGGAGCTTCGAGGCCAGGGAGCTCAAACGCCCAAAACGTCCAGCAGGGGCCGGTTGGTGGGGGTTGGTGGCCCCTGGCGTCGGCAGGGGGTAAGCTGGAGTGGGTCCGGAAAATTGAATGTGCGTTTTGGCGCCTGAGGCTCACAGGATGCGCCAAGTGAACCCACAGCTCTCATTGAGATGCCACGGTTCCCTATGATTTGATTGACGGTGGAGAGAGAGGACACGACCAGCAGCCGGCCCCAACTCCTCGAACCATCACCCACGCCGCCACACCTCCGGCTGCTGCACTTTGCACGCACGTTCCTTGCGACCCGAATCACGGTATTCGCCATTGCCGTCTCTTTCTGCGCACCCTCCCTCGACCCCCCGTTGATGCCGGGAGCCTGCTAGGCCTCGGGTCCCCTCAGCCAAGATGCAGGCCTCCTCAGGAATGCTCACAAAGGTGCGCCCGGGACCTTGCGATGCATCTGCTTGCTCTGGCTTGGTGCCACACAGTACAAGTGAACCGTTGCTGACCTGCTGCTGCAGTTCGAGTCCAAGTCGTCGCGCGCAAAGGGCATCGCATTCCACCCTAAACGGTCCGCACCTACACGAGCTTCCCCGCCACATACACACCGAGACTAATGCTTTGATGCCAGACCATGGATCCTCGTCTCCCTCCACTCTTCCACCATTCAGCTGTGGGACTATCGGATGGGCACCCTGATTGACCGATTCGAAGAGCACGATGGCCCGGTCCGCGGCGTCGACTTCCACAAGACACAGGTGAGGAGAGACGGCCGAGGGCAGGACGGCGGGATGCTGACGCGGTGGTAGCCCCTTTTTGTATCGGGCGGTGACGACTACAAGATCAAGGTCTGGTCGTACCAGACACGCCGGTGCCTCTTCACCCTCAACGGCCACCTCGACTATGTCCGCACCGTCTTCTTCCACCACGAGCTCCCCTGGATTGTCAGCGCCAGTGACGACCAGACGATTCGGATATGGAACTGGCAGAACCGCTCTCTGCTTTGCACCATGACGGGCCACAACCACTACGCCATGTGCGCCCAGTTCCACCCTAAGGAGGATCTCGTCGTCTCGGCGTCGCTCGATCAGTCCGTCCGTGTTTGGGATAGTACGTCATGGCTTGTCTCGTGGCCGAAGACAGCGAAACTAACCGCCTGCAGTTTCCGGTTTGCGCAAGAAGCACTCTGCCCCGACATCCATGTCCTTTGAGGACCAGGTCTCCCGCGCCAATGCGAACCAGACCGACATGTTTGGCAACACAGATGCAGTCGTCAAGTTCGTGCTTGAGGGCCACGACAGGGGCGTCAACTGGGTCGCATTCCATCCCACCATGCCGTTGATTGTCTCGGCAGGAGATGACCGCCTGATCAAGCTGTGGCGCATGAGCGAAACCAAGGCTGTAGGTACCCAGCGTGCTGCAGTGGATACCTTGGAGGTCACGGTACGCTAACGGTTCCTAGTGGGAGGTCGATACTTGCAGAGGCCACTTCCAGAACGCCAGCGGCTGTCTCTTCCACCCACACCAGGATCTCATCCTGTCCGCAGGCGAGGACAAGACAATCAGGGTCTGGGACCTGAACAAGCGGACCGCTGTGCACACCTTCAAGCGCGAGAACGACAGATTCTGGGTCATCGCCGCCCACCCCGAAATCAACCTCTTTGCGGCTGGCCACGACAATGGCGTCATGGTCTTCAAGCTTGAGCGCGAGAGACCGGCATCGGCCGTGTACCAGAACAATCTGTTTTACATCACGAAGGACAAGTGTGTCAAGTCTTACGACTTCCAGAAGAACGCAGAATCCCCGACAATGCTGTCGCTCAAGAAACTCGGCAGCCCCTGGGTCCCACCCCGCACACTGTCGTACAACCCGGCTGAGCGCTCCGTCCTGGTCACGTCTCCGGCAGATGGCGGCACCTACGAGCTTGTCAACCTCCCTCGTGATGGCTCCGGCGCGATCGAGCCAACCGAGTCCAAACGTGGGCAAGGCAATTCGGCCATCTTTGTGGCCCGCAACCGCTTTGCTGTGTTGAACACATCCACACAGACGGTGGATATCAAGGACCTGACCAACAACACGACGAGGTCATTCAAGCCGCCCGTTGGGACCAGTGACATTTACTTTGGTGGTACCGGCAACCTCCTCATCATCACCCCGACAGCCGTGCACCTCTACGATATCCAGCAGAAGAAGACGACCGCGGAGCTCGCGGTCAACGGCGTCAAGTACGTGGTCTGGTCCAACGATGGCCTCTATGCCGCCCTGCTCAGCAAGCACAATGTCACCATCGTCACCAAGACCCTGGAGCAAGTCAGCACCCTGCACGAGACGATCCGGATCAAGAGCGCCACCTGGGACGATGCGGGCGTGCTCCTGTATTCAACCCTCAACCACGTCAAGTACACCCTGCTCAACGGCGACAATGGCATCGTTCGCACCCTCGACCAGACTGTGTACCTGGTCCGTGTCAAGGGCCGCAACGTCTACTGCCTCGACCGCGCCGCGAAGCCGAGGATCCTCCAGATCGACCCGACCGAGTACCGCTTCAAGCTTGCGCTGGTAAAGAGGAACTACGAGGAGATGCTTCACATCATCCAGAATTCTAGCTTGGTCGGCCAGTCGATCATCTCGTACCTGCAGAAGAAGGGTTACCCCGAGATTGCACTCCAGTTCGTCCAAGACCCCGCCACACGGTTCGAGCTCGCGATCGAGTGCGGCAACCTCGAGGTCGCCGTCGAGGTGGCCAAGCAGCTGGACCGGCCCAAGCTCTGGTCAAGGTTGAGTTCCGAGGCTCTCGCTCACGGCAACCACTCCGTCGTTGAGATGTGCTACCAGAAGCTCAAGCAGTTTGACAAGCTTTCGTTCCTGTACCTCACAACCGGTGACAACGCCAAGCTTTCCCGGATGGCCAAGATTGCCGAACACCGCGGAGATTTCACCTCGAGGTTCCAGAACGCTCTTTATCTGGGCGAGGTTGAGGACCGGATCCAAATGTTCAAGGAGATCGACTTGTGTACGTGATCCCCTTTTCTACTCTTTGAACCCCCGCTAACGATTCCTAGACCCCCTGGCCTACATGACTGCCAAGGCCCACGGGTTGGAGGAGGAGTGCCAATCGATCCTTGAGGCTACTGGCCTCACAGAAGACCAGCTCAGCCTCCCCACCTTTGGCGAGCCGCTCACCCCTCCCAAGCCGGTGGTGCCGACTTTCCAGGACAACTGGCCGACCAAGGCGACCTCGCAATCCATCTTCGAGAAGGCACTCCTCGGCCAGGTTGAGGGCCTCTCATTAGAAGACGAGCCGGCCGCGGCCAATGGGTTGGGCGAGGCCGAGGAGGAAGCCAAGCGGGATCTGCTTGGAGAGGCCGACGAGGACGAGGATGCCGCCGGCTGGGATATGGGCGAGGACATTGTTGCCGAAGTGGAGGAGGGCTTTGTCAACGTGGAGAGCGCCGATGCTGGCGGTGCTGGCAGCAGCGAAGCAGACCTGTGGGCGCGCAACTCTCCCTTGGCTGTCGACCACGTGGCTGGCGGTTCCTTCGAGACTGCGATGCAACTCCTCAACCGCCAGGTCGGCGCCGTCAACTTGGCGCCTCTCAAGCCGCGGTTCTTGGAGGTATACCAAGCATCCAAGACCTACCTTCCGGCATCGGCCGGCCTGCCGCCCTTGGTCAACTATGTTCGCCGGAATGTCGAGGAGTCGGATCCCCGGAAGGTGCTCCCGATCATTCCCAGGGACTTGGAGTACCTCGCTTCCAACGACCTTCAGCGTGGCTACGACAGCATGAAGGCGAACAAGCTAGAAGATGGTCGCAACATCTTCAAGGGTATCTTGCACTCGGTGCTCGTCAACGCTGTGGGTAGCGAGAGCGAGGTGGCCGAGGCCAAGAAACTGATCGCGTCGGCAAGCGAGTACGCCGTCGCCATGTCGATCGAGCTGGCGCGTAGAGCGCTAGGCTCGCCTGAGCAAGTCAACCAGAACCCACAGCTGCTGAAGCGGAGTCTGGAGCTGTCGGCCTACTTCACGATCCCCAAGATCGAGGTACCGCACCGCCAGCTCGCGCTCCTAAACGCCATGAACCTGGCCATGCGCAGCAAGAACTACAACTCGGCGTTGAGCTTTGCCAACAGGATACTGGCGAACGGAGGCGCCAGCAAGATCATGGATAGCGTAAGCCGCACCTTGAGTGACTCAGTTCGCGACACAGCTAACAGAAATACAGGCCCGTAAGACCAAGGCTCAGTGCGAGCGCAACCCGCATGACGCGGTCGAGATCGAGTTTGACCAGTTCGCCGAGTTCGAGATCTGCGCGGCCAGCCACACCCCCATCTACAGCGGCACCGCGTACGAGGAGTGCGCCTTCGACGGGTCCAAGTACCACACCAAGTACAAGGGTACCGTGTGCGCCGTGTGCGAGGTCTGCGAGGTCGGCAAGCACGGCAGCGGCCTGAAGCTGTTTGCTTAAGGCACGAGGTGGACAAGGGGAGATTTTAATAGTCTAACGAGCGGCGCCTGATGAGCTGACGAACCAGGCGGGGCTTTACGGAGCGGAAAAGTCTGGGGTTTAGAATAGCTGATTATGGCGAGGCCGGCATGTTTGGTATGTGGAGTTGAGTTTAGTCGCAGCAAGAGCAAGAGCATTTGATCAAGATCCTGTTTGTCTCCGAATGACCCTGCAACGCCATCTCATTACCGACTGCATGGCCCCGTCTCGCCGTCTATGGCCGATTGTATGCGTATCAATACATAACTCGCTTGTTGTCTCCTCGTCTCTAAACAATCGTCTCCAGCTGCCGGGCGTAGCCCAGGGTATTCTCGATCACCATCTGGCTCATCTCCTTCTCCTGCTCCTCCTCGCCCGTCTCCTGTGCCGAGGGGAAGTAGATCTGGCCGTCTTTGACGGTCCAGCCGCGGCTGCGCGCGAACTCGACGACGGCGCCCTCCGACTCGAGGAAGAGCAGCGACTTGGTCGAAGCCAGCGGCAGCGAGGGGTAGGCGCGCTCGCTCGATGAGGCGATCTCGGAGCGGATCTGGGAGGTGAGGATCTACCACACCCCAAAAGTCATCAGCATCATCATTCATCAACCCCCCCCCGGGAGAAAAAACGACAAGCAAACATACCTCAGAAAACACCCCAAACTCCTCGCACGGCACCTCCCCCTTTTTCATCGCCTTCCACACCCGATCATAGCTCCCCTCCATCAGCCACCGCTCCAGCCGGATCGGATACCCCAGGTACCGATCCCCCTCCACCTCGCCCAACCCTCTCGTAGCCGACAGCGCCTCCAACTCGCTGTGAAAATCACCGTACAGCCCCTGCGTCAGCAGCAGCAGCAGGTACAGACCCGTCACCTTGTTCCTCTCCCCCCCGTCCTCCTGTGTCTCGGTAGTCCCGGAGGAGAGCTCGTAAAACGGCCGCAGCTGCGCGACGTAGCGCGTGAAGGCGTCGGGGTTCTTGGCGCGGATGGACGCCAGCGCGCCCTGCTCGTAGGTGGAGCGGGCGAGGCCCAGGAGGGGCGCCGGGGTCGAGGGGGACGGGGTCAGGGCGTTGAGCTGCAGGAGGAGGAGCTTGGCGCGCGAGAGGAGGGCGGTGGTTTCGGGG
>Ga0247824_10001132_pt1 | contig 14259 bp, 11 predicted proteins | sample 13C_PalmiticAcid_FD_194412 | JGI IMG/M metagenome (GOLD analysis project Ga0247824, IMG submission 194412) | Soil microbial communities from agricultural site in Penn Yan, New York, United States - 13C_PalmiticAcid_Day48 | ecosystem: Environmental > Terrestrial > Soil > Agricultural land... | reverse complement strand
GTCCATAAGGAAGCTTGCCTCGACATGGGTCTCACTGAGGCCCAGTACAAGTACCTTCGTCAGTCGGATGTCAAGTTCCGTGACGAGATGGACCGGCTGCGCCTGATGGCGCAGAACGGTAGTGAGACCGAGGTCAACCGCCAGAATATCCTCCCCTTCCCGGAGTGGTGCGAGAAGTACCTCGATACTCAGCTGTTCAGCCATCACCTTCAGTGGGTGGATCTACTGGAAGACAGGGATCCGAGGGATCTTCATCCGACGCAGACCTACATCAAGGGTGACCCTGCCTTCGTTCTGATCAACACTCCGCCTGAGCATGCGAAGTCCACCACGATCACCATGAACTACGTGACGTACCGGATCTGCGAGGATCCGAACATTCGTGTGATCATCGTGTCTCAGACTCAGGAGATGGCGAAGAGGTTCCTCCGAGGCATCAAGGATCGACTGGCCTCGGACAACAAGAACTACCAGAGGCTACAGATCGACTTCGGTCCTGAGGGTGGCTTTGATGCGGGAGCGGCGGCTTGGACCGCCGATTCCATCTACGTATCCTCCTCTACTCGCGACTCCGGAGAAAAGGACCCCACGGTTCAGGCGCTGGGCATCGGTGGGCACATCTACGGTTCCCGAGCCGACCTCATCATCTTCGATGACACCGTCACCGGCAAGAACGCTCACGAGTACCAGAAGCACATGGACTGGATGCAGCGAGAGGTCTACAACCGTCTCTCTCATCCTGGTGGCAAGATGCTTCTTATCGGTACGCGTCTCGCTCCGATCGATCTCTACGGAGAGATCATCAAGTCGGACTACTATGGTGAAGAGGATTCCCCGTGGACGTACCTGACCCAGCCTGCTGTCCTTGAGTTCGCCGATGATCCCAAGGATTGGGTGACCCTCTGGCCTCGCTCCAACAGGCCCCCCGTATCCAAGGTGGGCAAGCTCCTGGTTGAGCAGGATGAGGATGGTCTCTATCCAATGCACACCGGAGAAGTGCTGCGCAAGAGGCGCAGCTCTATGTCTCCACGAAACTGGGCTCTGGTCTATCAGCAGGAGTCCGTGATCGAAGATGCGATCTTCCCTCTCAAGGCGGTGACGGGATCTGTAGATGGGATGCGAGCTGCCGGACAGATGGTGAGGGGTGCGCCCGGTCACAGGCAAAATGGCATGGCAGGGCTATATGTTGTAGGTGGCTTCGACCCGGCTATGACGGGTCACTCAGCTGCTGTTGTTATGGGTGTCGACAGGATGACTGGACATCGCTGGATTCTCGACGTCTGGTCCAAGGGGAATCTGAAGCCCGACGACATCTTTGACAAGATCAAGGAGATGACGGTTCAGTACAACATCAATGAGTGGCGCATCGAGAAGAACGCGATGAACCTCATGGTGACCCAGAACCGAGACATCAGGAACTTCCTGTCCTCTCGTGGCTGCCTGCTCCGTGAGCACTTCACCGGCTCCAACAAGTGGGATGCAGACTTCGGTGTTGCTTCCATGTCCGTCCTGTTTGATGGCTGGGAGCGCAAGGAGCAGCTCATTCACATTCCGTCTCGTTCGCAGAACGAGGGTGTCAAGATGCTTATTGAGCAGCTGACCACCTGGGAGCCCCTGCCTCCCGGCGTCAAGACCAAGAAGAAGACCGACTGTGTCATGGCTCTCTGGTTCGCAGAGATCCGAGCTCGTGAGCTCATCGGTGAGCTTGACAACGTCTTCCACATGCACAACGAGTTCCAGTCCTCAAGGGACAAGGAACGTACCATTACCCTCGATCTGGATTTCGTAGCCCAGAGCGAGAGCCAAAATGGCTGGTGGGGAAACTGAACCCATCACCACTAGCGGGAGCGAAGCTCCCCTACGACAGGAGAAGTACATGAAGTGGGTAAGTCGATCCGATCTGGGGTGGCCCGCATCAGCGGCCCCCGACCAGCTCACCGCACTAGGAGTTAAGATTCACTATGAGGGTTCACCGGTCTCGAACGCTACGCACGCTGAGTGCGTAGCGGAAGTCAAGGCAATCCGGAAGAGTCACCTCGCGAACACTGCCGAGGGTTACAGCGACATCGCATACAACCTTCTGGTCTGCAAGCACGGCTATGTGTTCGAAGGTCGAGGTAAGCGCAAGCGAACTGGGGCGAACGGTAATCAGGACCTCAACCGGGCGCACTACGCCATCTGTGCACTACTCGGTTCGAGTGGTGACGTAACGCCTACGCCCGAGATGATCGAGGGCCTGAAGGATGGCATTGCCTACATGCGCACCTACGGTGCTGGCAAGGAGATTAAGGGACACAGGGACGGCTACGCTACAGCGTGCCCAGGAGAGCCCCTGTATGCCCTTGTGAAGGGCGGAAAGCTTGAGCCTGGCGTTCCTGTACCACCCAAGCCTCGTCCGGTCCCTAAGCCCGTATACGCGCCCTTCCCGGGCACGTCCTTCTTCCGGCTGGGCAAGAAGCATCCACTCATCACCGAGATGGGCAAGGCCCTGGTCCGAGCTGGATACAAGGGATATGCTTCCGGACCCGGTCCAGAGTTCACCCGAGTAGACATCAAGGCGTACGCCTGGTGGCAGCGTAAGCTCGGCTACAGCGGCAGCGGTGCCGACGGATACCCGGGCAAGACGAGCTGGGACAAGCTAAAGGTGAGCCAGCCAAAGTGAACATCTATCGAGAGCGTGCATATCTCGTAGCCCACCTGGCCTCTATCCATCCATCTACGATTGGGCTCACCGACCCGAGTGAGCCAGACTGGCCCGTTGTCACAATTGACACGCCTGAAGGTCAGATGACCTGGCATGTATCAGTGGATGACCTAGATCTCTTCGGGCATGTGGAAAGATCACTCGATCCAGAGTGGGATGGACACACGACCGAGGAGAAGTACGAGCGCCTAAGGGCGCTCACTCGCTAAGGAGGGCGCATGGCGCTCATGATCGACAAGGTTGCACAGAAGGTGGAGACTCTCCGCCGTGCTGCATCCGAAAGGGACCAGCGTCAGCGCGATGTCCATGATGTCCGCTCTGGTGATCTGGAGAGTGTGATTCCTGGAGCCATGCCCGAGGCATGGCCCAAGCCAATCGTGGCCAACCTGATCGATACGTCGGCCCGAGATATTGCCGAGGTCATGGGCGCTATGCCTAGCATCAACTGCGCCTCTGGCGTCATGACCACAGATAAGGCCAAGAAGTTCTCCAACAAGAGGACCAAGGTCGCGAACTACTACATCCAGAACAGTCGCCTTCAGGCTGGCAAGCAGGTCCAGTTCTGCGACTACTACAATACGTTCGGCATGGCGGTGTACGTCATCGAGCCGGACTTCGAGGACAAGGTTCCTCGGATCCGAGTAGAGAGCCCGATGGGCATCTATCCGGAGATCGACCTGTATGGTCGCGTCAGGTCCTACACAAAGATCTGGCGCGAGGAGGCGATCCACCTCGTGGCTAAGTTCCCACACCTTATCCGAGTGCTTCAGTCCAACGAGGTGGGTGGTCAGCAGTCCGGATGGGAGCATCGCGAGATCGAGGTTGTGAAGTACTGCGACGGTGACCAGATCATCATGTACCTACCGCAGTGCAGCAATCAGATCGTAGACATGATGCCGAACCCACTCAAGAAGGTATACGTCTCGATCGCGAAGCGACCTGGCTTCGACCAGGAGACCCGTGGCGCCTTCGATGATGCCATCTGGGTTCAGCTCGCAAAGGCTCGCATGGCACTCCTTGGCCTTGAGGCTACGGAGAAGGCCGTTCGTGCTCCGCTCGTAGTTCCTCGCGATGTGCAGAAGATGACGTTCGGAGACGACGCCCTCATCCGTACAGACGGAGACGTGAAGTACGTTCAGCGAGACATCCCCCAGTACGCCTTCCAGGAAGGCGCCATGCTGGACAATGAGGCACGTCAGGCTATGCGTTCCCCAGAGGTTCGCTCCGGTAACCTTGATGCCTCCATCATTACCGGCAAGGGCGTTCAGGCGCTCATGGGTGGATTCAACACCGTCATCACGACTGGTCAGAATGTGATCGCTCAGGCGCTCTCCCGAGCGCTGGCGCTGTGCTTCGAGATGGATGAGAAGCTCTGGCCAGGAGAGAAGAAGGTCGTCACTGGAGTTGTTCAGGGAACTCCCTTCGAGGAGACGTACATCCCTCGCAAGGACATCTCTGGCAACTACACCGTAGATGTTACTTATGGCTTCGCCGCTGGCCAGGATCCCGCACGAGCAATCGTTGCACTCCTTCAGCTCCGTGGCGATCAGCTCGTATCGAGGGATTTTGTGCAGCGTCAGCTGCCTATGGATCTGGACGTAGTCCAGCTTCAGGCCCAGATCGACAACGAGCAGTTTACCGACGCCCTCAAGCAGGGCATGATGGGTTACATGCAGGCAGTGCCTCAGATGGCCCTTCAGGGTCAGGACCCAGTAGACGCCCTCACTAAGATTGCAAAGCTGATCGAGGAGAGGGAGAAGGGTACCTCCGTGCATGATGCTGTGCTGAAGGTATTCAAGCCGAAGGAGCAGCCAGCCGCTACAGCGGCTACGGACCCGCTGGCCGCCCTTATGGGTGGAGGAGGACAGCCGGGAGGACAGGCACCGCCTGGAGCAAGTACCGCGCCTGGTGGCGCGGGTCAGCCACAGGGTATGGATATCATGAGTCTTCTCTCCGGTCTCACCGGCAAGGGTGAGGCTCAGATGAGTACCAGTACCCGTCGACAGTCTGGAATCTAATGGCACTGTGCTGGAGTTGCCAGCGGTCCGAGTATCACGACTACAAGGACAAGCACGGCATCCGCTGCCCACTGTGTGGGCAGAAGCAGAAGGACAACCCGGCTAATGCCAAGGTTGTTGAGATTAGGCTGCCCGCCAAGAAGGCGGCAGCTCCCACCCGAAGGAGTAAGGCATGAGCGAGGGACTGTTTCCACAGCACCCCAAGTCTGGCCCATGGGAGACCCTGAAGGGCTCCAAGCTGGCACCTCACATGACCGGTCCGATCGATGGAGGCGTGCCCGAGAAGGCACGTCACCAGACTGGATCTGTAGTGACTAGCCACTGGGACAGCAACGTACTCGTCAGCACCGGCAAGACCGGTGGCGGCGGAACTATGGCCAAGTAAGGAGTAGCGATGGACGAGAACGAGATCGATCTTGATGAGGAAGAACTGACGCCACGGCTTCATGACAAGTGGTCCGTTCTCGTCCTTGCTGCCAACTGGGCGTGCCAGATTGCATCTGTCACTGCTCAGACATTTGAGCTGGGAACTAAGATGGCCGTCCAGCATGCAACACAGAAGAACTTTGATCGAGAGTTTCTACAGATCACCAAGGAGGACTGATGGGTACGCCAGTAAGCGGACCTGGAAAGTTCAGCGAGCGAACCGACAAGGCTGTCGGCGAGGCTAACCGAGATCTGCCCAACGCTGGATATGGCGAGCAGGCAGCCTATCAGGAGCAGCAGGCCGGAGCGGCAATGGCCAAGGGCTCCCCTGGTGTAGACTTTGCCTCGCTCTTTGGCGACCCTGCTGCCAGGGTTACCGGCCTCAATGAGCCGACTGCACAGCCTGACGTTCCGGTAACTGATGGCGCCGCCCTTGGGGCAGGCGCCGGTATGGAGGCACTAGGTCTCCCGGACCAGAAGGCGGAAGACCTTCAGTCCATCATTCCCTATCTTCCTGTCATGGAATTCATGGCCAACCAGCCAGGCGCATCGTGGGCGATGCGTAACCTGGTACGTAAGGCCAAGGCGATGCAGTGATGGATCTGGACTACAACTACGGTGGCCAGTGGTTCGATGATATGGGATCACTGGTCCTGGCTTTCTCTGATGCACCTACGGCAGGTGTTGACATTGCACGCGCGGGACTGACCCGCGCTCAGGCCAACGACATGGCCAAGAATCTGATTCGCACTGGTATCACTCCCTATGATGAGGAGGAGGTACCAAACCTAGGAATGGGGATGACCGGTGTCTAACTTTGGACCCAAGGATCTGGAGACTATCTCCAACGGAGTCCTTGACGGTGACGTCAACATGGACCAGCTGCCAAGCTACGTCCAGACCTCACTGGCAGATTACTGGCAGGGCGCTGGCGTCGACTTCTCGAACCCTGAGCAGAGCGAAGCTCAGCTGGCTGCCCTCATGGAGCAGCGTAAGCAGGCTGAGGGTGGAGGATTCTTCGACTCTCCAATCTTCAAGCCGATCGAGTGGATCGGCTCCAAGCTCTACTCCCTGTACAGTGCTACCGTCTCTCCTGCCCTATCGACTGGCTTCATGGCCCTTCACAGCATGGTCTATGGACGTCCTGACTACATCGGTGAGGATGGTGAGTGGGATGCGGCCAAGGATTATTGGGAGCTCTCCCACTCCGTCTCTCCCGGTCAGGCTGTATGGATGCTTGGACTGGACAACAAGGAGCTGAAGAACCGTGGGCTGTCCATCGATCAGATGGCAGCAGACAAGAAGCTCGCCCTTAAGGGCGAGTACCGTGACACTCCTACTGTCAACGATCCATTCGGAACCAAGACCCGAGCCGAAGAGTACTTCGGCGGCGGAGTTCAGAAGTACGTCACTGGCGCTACTGACTTCGCAGTCTCCTGGTACGCAGATCCACTGGTGCTCGCAGGTAAGACCGCTGGCAAGGTCAAGGCAGTAACCTACACCAAGCCTGTGGCCGGAGCATTCGAGAAGGCAGCAAAGAAGGCAACCAAGGCTGGCCTTCAGCCTCACGAGATTGACTTCTTCTCTAGGATTCCAACGTTTCAGAAGATGGTCGACAAGACCATGGACATCAAGGTGAAGAACCCCAACAATGCTGCACTCGTGCTGCGAAGGGACTTCCCCACTGTATCCAAGTCTGCCAACGGTGACAGTCTTGCTCGTCTGCTTGAGCAGGCCAAGGACGCTGATGAGGTCTCTGACATCCTCCGCATCTCCATGGGAGACACCGCCGCCAAGTACGCCCTTGAGGTAAAGAACGTCAGGCTGGGTTACCAGATGGACGTACTGACCAAGAGGAACGTATCTCACGGTGAGTACTTCGATGCAATGACCGACGCCCAGAAGGCGTCGCCCCGAGGGCAGAAGGTGAAGCAGGCTCTCGATGGGGAGACCGATTTCGTCAACCGCCTGAATCAGCAGACCCGTACCATTGACGACACGATCAAGTCTTTCGCCTCGATCGACAACATGAACTTCAACAGCATTACCACTCCGGCTGGAATGAAGGTTCGTGGATCCAAGGCATGGCAGCAGGGTGACACTCTTCGCCCAATGAGTGCAGGCAAGGCTGGCGGCAAGATCAGGGCCGGTGCCAATCTTGTGTACAACGCATCTATCGGAATCCCCATTAAGGTTGCCCGAAGCTACAATGACATTAAGCCCACCATGTACATCGACATCCATCACGAGAACTCGTACAAGGACGTCGACGCGACACTGAGGGAGACCAGCGTGCTATCTCGCGGAGAGCGCGAGATGCTGGTGTCCAACTACCTCAAGGCCAACCCTGCCGAGCGCCAGCTCGAACTGGTGAAGATTGAGGAGTACGCAGTATCCAAGATGACTGAGCGCCATAACGCGAAGGCCAGGCCGGACGATCAGGTATCCCTTGATGTTGCTCGCGATCTGTACAAGGACTTCGCTCAGCGTCGCCGTAATGGACAGATCGCAGCAGCAGGATCTCAGAGGGTCTACGGAACTGCCGAGATGGCGGACCCCGCCAACCCTGGCCTGACTCTCCGCGTAGCCTCCGTTGAGGCGGACGGAAGTCGACTTGTGTCGACTCCCATCTTTGATACGCAGCTAGCAAACAGTCACGTCATGATGGACTTTGGTGCCTTCGAGCGCATGCTGAAGGAGCAGGGCTCGACCTTCCAGAAGCTGAAGAATGCAGCAGGAGACAAGGTTGACTGGCTAGGCCAGGCGGCTGACACTCTCGGTCAGTACTGGAAGTTTGCTCAGCTGTTCCGTCTCGGCTACGCGCCTCGCGCGCTTGCCGATGACTTCCTTGGCCAGGTAGCCCGCTTCGGCGGTACTGCCATGGTTGGTCGTGCCATCAATGGTGGCAAGGTTGCAGCTGAGGACTTCTTCCGTGCCCGTTGGATGAAGGGCAACACGGAGATGGCTCGCATCTGGGCTGGCAAGGAGGCTCAGAACATTGAGGAGCTTGCACGCCAGGAGGAATTCGTAAGGGGTCACGTACTCAGGGCTGAGGCCCTCGGTGAGTCCGGTGGCGCCGGAGTGGCTCACTGGCAGGGACAGCTTGACGCTATTGCTGAGGACCTTACTCAGGCAAGGATCGATCATGCTGAGATGACTCGCTTCACCGCAGAGGGTCAGCAGATGCGTGATGTCAAGATCGGTCGAGAGGTCTTCTCTCCAGCCTTCGGAGGCAAGGAGGGTGAGCTGTTCAAGGATCTAGCAGCTGGACAGCGTAACTTCCAGAACCTCATGGGATCTCAGTCCGACGCAGCGCTAAGGCGCATGCGTCGTCTCAACTGGGAGAACATTGCCGTCGACTCTCACGGAGTCGAGAAGCACATGGAGGCATGGATCCGTCACGTCAATGACCAGATCGGTCAGTCTTCCGTGGGCAAGCAGGCGCTCCTCGGAAAGTCTGAGCATGAGATGGTCCAGTGGATGCGCAACACCCCGGAGGGTCAGGCTTACCGTCGCGACATTGGCCTCAAGAACATGTCGGATCACGAGCTGGCGACTAGGGTCAAGGCTCAGGTTGACTACGTTCTCAACCCTTCCGTTCCAAGCATGGACGCAACTCGTCGAGCAATCCTTGAGGGCAAGCTGACTCGGGAGATGCTTGAGGATGTGCCGATCGGTGCACGTCCAATGGTGAACGGAGAGCAGTGGCGCTATGCTGAGGGAACTTCGCCAGTGGCAGAGTTCCTGGATAAGAGCATCTCCGGTTGGTACAACATCGCTAACCAGATCCCAGCATCCAAGCTGCTGAGGAATCCTCTGTTCGGTCAGCAGTACAAGGCGAACCTTAAGGGCAAGCTGGCAATCCTGAAGTCTCAGGGTGTGACTCACATCGATGATGCGACTCGTGCAAACCTTGAGAACTCCGCCCGAAGGGCGGCTCTCCAGGATGTCAAGAAGTACACGTTCACCATGGATCACGAGACCAAGATGGCGTACATGATGCGCAACTTCGGTGCGTTCTTCGGAGCACAGCAGGAGTCTTGGAATCGCTGGTCTCGCATCATCGCAGACAAGCCACAGACTCTGGCTCACGTTGGCCAGGTCTACGGTGCGCCCGCGAGGGCGGGCATCGTGGTGGACCAGGATGGCAACTCCGTGGATGCCGCTGGATACATTACTGATCCGGTGACCGGTGAGCGCAGGCTCACCGAGTACACGGAGCGCAAGATGCTCATTCAGGTTCCTGAGTACCTTGGCGGAAAGGCTGTCAATAAGTTCCTCGGAATGGATGAGGATGCCAGCTTCGTAGTTCCAATGTCCTCGGTTGAGCTAGTCCTCAACAGTGGAGATGGAGCACTGCCAGTTGGTGTCGGTCCGTACGTCCAGATCGCAGCCAACAACATCCCTGGAACTGAGTTCGACGCACAGGGCAACCCTAAGGTTGCCGACTGGGCGCAGAAGCTAGGAGTGCTGCCGTTCGGCCCCCAGGAGTCCGTATGGAACTTCGTGAACCCGAACACTGGAAGGAAGCTGAACGAGTCTCAGGATGAGTTCGGTGCGACCAAGCAGCGCAACATGTTCTACATGATGCAGGTCGAAAACTACAAGTGGGAGAATGGTCTTCGTGACACTCAGCCCACCTGGAAGGAACTAGAGGACAGGGCTTCTCGCTGGTCTATCTTCCGCTCGGTCAGCGCCTTTGCGCTGCCGGTATCGGTGAATGGCCAGGACCCTTACCAGTTCTTCCGTGACGAGTTCCAGCGTTACCAGAAGCTAGACGTTGATACGGCGGACGAGAAGTTCTACGAGAAGTATGGTGACAGCTTCTATACCTTCACTCAGTCTATGGCCAAGAACAACACCGGCCTGCGTCCAACGCAGGAAGCGGTACGCATGAGTAAGCACTACCAGGATCTGATCGAACAGGTCGGCCCTGAGTTTGCTGGTGTGGTCGTTGGTCACGAGGGTGATGGCGAGTTCTCCAAGGGTGCTTACTTCTACCAGAAGACTCACTCCACTGACGTGGCATCCAACAAGCCTGACCGTACTCAGATGAGTGCACGTGAGGCATGGTCCGCCGCAAACGTGAGCCGAGGATGGAAGCAGTACAACAGTTTCCGCGAGCAGAAGTATGCCGAGCTGTTTGATCGTGGACTCACTTCGTTCTCCGATGAAGGGGCCGAGGATCTACAGGAAGACATGGAGCTGATCGAGACTGTCCTGACTCAGGACAAGTTCCTCGATGGCACTGAGAACCCTTACTACAACAAGGACTGGCAGCAGGACTTCACCACTCTCGACAAGGGCAAGTATGACCGCAATGCGGCCAGCCTTCTTAAGGTCGTAGAGGATCCCGAGGTCTGGGCCAAGGCAGTATCGCCAGATGGTACTGTTGGAATTCGTTCAGAGATCTACTCTCTGCGTACATACCTCGGTTACCGCCGAGAGATGCAGAAGGCTCTGGCTATCCGTAAGATGGATGGCGGATCCGACGATCCGCAGGCTCAGAGTAACGCAGATCTCAAGGACAGCTGGGATCGCATGGTCATCTCTCTTATCGAGAAGGACACCAAGTTCTCTTACCTGCACAGTCGCTTCTTCTCTACTGACCTCGGGTTCTCTCGCAGGCTGAAGGAGGAAGAGGGTGAGCTTCAGGAGACTGAGGCCACCGCGACGGGAACTCTGGGCACTACGCCAGACATGTTTGACATCATGGAGATGGGAGCCAGATAATGGCAAGGTATGACGATGGTGGGGGCGCCGGTGGAACCGGCGGATTCCCTCGCACTCAGCAGGAGCGTGTCTCTAATCTCAATGATGCAATCGAGAAGGCACGTGCTCAGGGTGGATCGGGGGCGACCCGAAAGGTCGCCAACCCGAAGGACCCTCTGGTTTACCTCGGACAAATGGAGGCGCCAGGAATGGCTGGCTCCTCTGGGTACTATCAGTACCTAGCATCTGGGGGTAAGCCAAAGGTGGCGGATCAGACCGCCACCCTGTCCGAGGTCGCCAACCAGTACTACAACTGGGATCAGAAGACCAAGGACAAGTTCCTGAGTCAGCTCGCCCTTACAGGACGAGACGTCACAGGGCTGGCCGATGCTCAGATCGCTGCGCTATGGGGAGCCTACGCGCAGCAGGCTGGTGCCTATTATGGTGCTGGTCAGAAGCTAACTCCGTGGGACATCCTGGCCAAGGACATGGCGCAGAGGGAGAGGTTTATGAAGACTCCTCGAACTCAGACCGCTACGGCCACGGATATCCAGACCTCCACTAGCGAGGATGCACATGCAATCTTCCTTCAGGCTGCACAGTCTCTGCTAGGTCGAGACCCGACGAAGTCGGAGATCAAGACCTTCCAGTCTGCACTGAATGCCTACGAGAAGGCGCATCCCCGCATCACCAAGACCACCTCGAACTACCTTGGCGATCAGCTCCAGTCTCAGTCTCAGACGACTGAGGGCGGAGTCTCGGCAGAGGCTCGCGGTATCCTGGCAATGGAGGACATCAAGAAGGATCCTGAGTACGGCGCCCATCAGGCGGCGACCAATGGAATGAACTGGCTCATGGAAATGGTTCAGGGAGGGTAAGTAATGGCAGTGTCGGGTTACGACCTTGTTGCGTTTGCCAAGCAGTACATCGGCACGCCTTACGCGTGGGGCGGGAACAGTCTGACCAAGGGTGTCGACTGTTCCGGCCTCGTTCAGCAGGTCTACAAGAACTTCGGTATTCAGGTCAGTCGGCAGACCTATACTCAGATCGGTGAGGGCAAGGCCGTCAAGATGAATGAGCTCAAGGCTGGGGATATGGTGTTCTTCGATACCGACCCCGGCACTGGCGGACCTGACCATGTGGGAATTTACATGGGTGACGGCAAGATGATTCACGCTCCAAGGCCAGGCAAGTCCGTGGAGATCTCGGATCTCACTACTGGCTATTGGCAGGGCATCTTCATGGGTGGCCGTCGAGTGAGTGGCATCGAGGGTGGAGGTCCAGCCTCTGAATCCGAGCCCGCAGCAGCGGCTCGGCTATCACCAGAAGAGATGGCAGCAGAGTATGGCTGGGCTTACAGCTTCCTGAACTCCATTCCGGAGATTAAGGGGCTGTTCAAGTCCTACGTGGCCGAGGACTGGAGCAAGGATAAGTTCCAGGCGAAGCTGAGGGATACCAAGTGGTGGAAGACGAACTCTGACTCCATGCGCAAGACTGCGCAGGAGAAGAAGACCGATCCTGCCACCTATTCCGCGAAGCTGAACGCCATGCGGATCCAGATTATGCAGCTCGCCGGAGAGATGGGCGCTAGCATCCCACCTAGCAAGCTGGGCAAGCTAGCAGAGCAGGCAATCTCCACCAACATGGATGAGGCCCTGCTGCGTAACGTGCTTGGTGGATATGTAACGTGGACGGACGCGAACAATCTTCGCGGCCAGGCTGGCATGTTCGAGCACAACATGAAGCAGTTTGCTGCCGATCAGGGTGTGACTCTGGACAAGCAGACCATGCTTAACCAGGCTCAGCTGATTGCCAAGGGTCTAGCCACTGAGCAGGACTTCAGGAACCAGGTGGTCAATCAGGCGGCAAGCCTGTATCCGGCCTACACTGAGCAGCTGCTAGCGGGTCAGACCATGAAGGAGATCGCGTCTCCGTACATGGAAGTGATGGCTCAGGATCTGGAGATCAATCCATCAGCAGTCACGCTAGCGGATCCGCTACTGCGGTCCGCACTCAATGGAGTGAACAAGCAGGGCAAGCCTGTCGGAATGGACCTGACTACGTTCCAGAACGTCATTCGCAACGATCCTCGTTGGGCCAGGAGTCAGGGAGCACAGAACAAGACCATGGAGACTGGCCTGAAGGTACTGAAGGACATGGGATTCGCGGGAGGTAAGTAATGGACCTAATGAGCATCCTGAGGAAGGCTGGCTTTAGGGGTGAGGGTCTAAAGATGGCCTACGCTATCGCTATGGCTGAGTCTTCTGGCAATGCCCGCGCCCATAACCCTAACGCCGGTACTGGGGACAATAGCTACGGGCTGTTTCAAATCAACATGCTCGGAGCCATGGGGCCCGAGCGTCGCAAGCAGTATGGACTCGGAAGCAACGAGGACCTATTCGATCCACTAACGAATGCCAAGGTGGCATTCAAGATGAGCGGTGGAGGCAAGAACTGGGGGCCCTGGTCCACCTATGGCGGAGGCCAGTATAAGAAGTTTTATGGAGGATCTGGCGCTCAGATTAATTCCAGCGGGGCTTACAATGGCCAGACTGGAGAGATTGGGGCAGTCACGCCCAAGCTGAGTGATGCTGAGCTGGCCGAACAGTACGGTTTCACCCTCAGCTTCCTGAACGCCAACAAGGAGATCAAGAATCTCTTCAAGCAGATGGTTTCCGGCGGCTGGGACAAGTCCAAGTTCCAGGCCAAGCTTCGCAATACCAAGTGGTGGAAGACTCACAGTGAGGAGGAGCGTGCTTATCTCACGCTCCAGTACACGGACCCAGCCGAGGCCAAGCAGAAGATTCAGCAGGCGACCATCAAGGCCACCCAGCTAGCCCGCCAGATGGGCCTCTCCGGGGCTCAGATGAGTGCGGCTAACATGAAGTCCTATGCCTACCTGATGGTGGCTAAGGGGTACGATGAGGCCCAGCTACGGTACCTCATGGGATCCAAGCTTCACCTCTCCAGCAAGCAGCACACCGGTCAGGCCGGTGAGCTATGGGAGGAAGCGAAGTCCTACATGTACCAGATGGGATCCAACTGGTCTGACGCTCGGCTGAACACGTTCATTCAGAACATCGCCCGAGGAATCGGAACGATGCAGGACATCAAGAACTCGGTACAGCTTGAGGCTAAGGCGGCTTTCCCTCAGTGGGCCAAGCAGATCGAGGCCGGACAGACTGTCATGGATATCGCTCAGCCGTATATGCAGAGCATGACCCAGATCCTTGAGATCAACCCAGGATCACTAAACCTCTTCGACCCGACGATTAAGAGTACACTTAATTGGGTCAATCCTTCCAGCCTTAAGCGAGAGGCCAAGCCTCTCTGGAAGTTCGAGAATGAGCTGCGAGCAGATCCGCGCTGGAAGAAGACGAAGAATGCGCAGGACTCCCT
>Ga0247824_10001131_pt1 | contig 14263 bp, 16 predicted proteins | sample 13C_PalmiticAcid_FD_194412 | JGI IMG/M metagenome (GOLD analysis project Ga0247824, IMG submission 194412) | Soil microbial communities from agricultural site in Penn Yan, New York, United States - 13C_PalmiticAcid_Day48 | ecosystem: Environmental > Terrestrial > Soil > Agricultural land... | reverse complement strand
GAGGTGAAGGGGGGGGGGGGGAGTGTGAAGGCTAACGCCTCAAGTGAGGGAAGGGAAGAGGATAAAACTACAAGTGTGAAGTCTGAACAACAAAAAAAAAAAAAAAACAAGCAAACTATCCCATCCTTCCTCGGGGAGAATAAGCGATGCTCCTATACATAGATGCATGTCCAATAAGGTCGGCTAGAAGGACCTTCCTCTCTCACTCTCACTCTCACTCACGCTCTTCTCTTCAGCCGTTAAAAGTGAGTGACAAAAACACAGGACAATAGCAGACATGGAGTATCACCCTAATCCACCGTTCGTCCAAACTTCTCCTGAAAGTTGAGCAGATCCCGCGTCAACTTGTTGATTAAATCCTGGCAGGTATCCTGATGACAGGGTTCTTCCGCAGCCAGGTCTGATTCAACTTGGGCTGGGCCAGTATGGTTCTTGGTAAGAGCCTCATCACCCTTGTTTGTTAGCTCCATAGCATTGTCATCCTGGCCATTAGGTTGATGAGGTGGTGTCATAGGCTCCTTTCCCTTTCCGGGTTCAGGGTTCGAACCCAAGGGCACGGCGGCCCCCTCAATGGATGACTCGGCCTGGTCAGCTTGCTTGGGATGACAGGTCATCATGGATTGTTCAGCAGCATCCCCGTGCGACATTTCATGCACAGACTGCGGTGGCGTCGATAGCCAATGCGCGTCCGTCGCATCCGTAGGGCCTACTTTGTTGCAACTGCCCAGGGTTTTCATCTCGGTATCGACAGTTATCTGGTGTTGATATTTCCCTCGGGTGCCGACCAGAGACATCGTTGACGAAGACGGCGATGACGATGCCGGGGTTGAGGTAGCTGCAGCCGTTGAAGCCGAAGAGGTATCTGTAAGCATTGGGGTACTGCTTTGTTCCCTCTTGTTCTTCATATCGGCCATTTCTACTTGAGCTCGATTAATGTAATCTAGCAGTTGTTGTGCTCGCTTCATCATATCTTTGAGAGGCATCTTGGCAGAGGGGTATTTGACCTTGCATGGTGGCGCAGGCGGCATCGGTTGAGGTGTTCCTGAAGGCGTTGGACTGTCGGAGCTAGTTCTTTGCATGGCAACCCTGCGGTAGCTCGCTTTCTTGGACATTGTGGGGGGAGGGGATGAGAACCTTTCGCCGGCGTTCTTGGTGCTATCGTAACCATTGTTTTGTCCTACTGCGAAACTCGAGGTTGCATCTACATTGAAGCGGGAGGGTTATGTTAGTCTCATCAATATATATACACGTTTGTCACACCAGAGCGTTGTTCTTGTATCATCTTACCTGGTGAATCCTCGATTGATTCGTTTGAAATGGACGGGTCCATATCTTGATCATGATTCTCATCTTGCAGGGGTGCTTCTTGCTGTTGGTGCTGCTCAGACTTGGTTGTCTTCTTCCTCTTGTTTGAGATGGCTGTGGACTTTTCAGTTAATGTGGTATCTTCTTCCAATGGACGGCTGTTCTTCTTGCCAATGGCTCGTCGACCGGACTGCGGCTGACGAGTAGAGGGTGTTGGAGATGATTCAGCATCCTGGTCATCATCGTGATGACTTGACTCCTCGTCTTTTGGGTCAGATATATCCGCCAAGGAGTGGATAGAGTTCTTGCTGCTGTGAAAAGCGTTCGATGACGAAGACGGCTTCTTGGCTTTGGTGGCCTTAGAGCCCTTGGTGCTCTTGGTGGACGTCTTGGGCGACAAGGGAGGCGAGCTCGGCGGCATGTCCGTTTCCTTATCGGTTTCCTCTGGGCTTGAATCGCCGCCTCGTTGCTTTCCATTGGCGCTTCGTTTAGGGTGCTTACCATTGGTGGTGGCAACATCATTATCATCAGAGTTAATGCTTGTCCTTTTCCGGCGCTTGGAGGTCCTGGTGTGGGTTGAGTGATTCACGTCCATGCTGAGATCGTCATCATCAATATTGTTTCGCTTAGTGCTGGGTGCAGCTTCCACCCATTCATCGTCGTCCTTATTGTTATTTTTGCTGTAGTGAGAGGAAAGGTCCACAGAACCCGATGTGTCTTTAGAGTTCGCACTTTTCTTCTTGGATGGCTTTGCTTTGGAGCCCGCTGGAGCCGTGGATGGGGACACCTGCTGTGCTCTCTTGGAATTTGAGATTCTATGGGAACAAACAAACGCCATGCGGAAATAATAGAGCACAGGTAGAGGTGAGCATACTTCCAACACCTGTGTAGAATGTGGTGAGGGGGACACAAAGACGGGAAGAAGGGAGGGAAACAAACCATGCCGCGCATGCATTGGGGAGGGGTATGTGTGTAAATAGGCAAAGAGGGTGAACGTGCAAGTGGGAAAAAGGGAGGTTTGATTGTGTTCGGATTGTGTTATGTTTGTCAACCATGGCCCTCCAACTTTTTTTTTCCCTTTCACACTTACGGCTGGCCGTCCTGAACACTGTAAGGATGGTTTTCTGGTCGACACGAGTCGCAGTAGTATTTGTCTGGAGTGACTTCACCGTTGCCGAGTCCAACACAAGGACAGTGTTGCCACACCTTGCAAGTCTCGCACTGGATCATAACGCCTTCATGGTCTACACGAGCAAAACATAGCAGGAATGGATGTCAGTCGAGGTCGAATTGAAGAAGGGCGGTGTGATCTCTGCACCGTTGCTGATCGCAGTGCACGAACACACAACGCGCGTGTGTTTTTTGAAAGGCAATTGTGAGTGTGCATAGAAGGAAAAGGAGCTGAGAGGGTGGGCGAGCGTGGAACACAGTGTGGATGGAAGAAGCAAAGTATGTGGACGTGCGACTCCCGCACACAGTGTCGTACACTCCCGTCTCTTTCCTCTTTTCACACAGTGATCTCAAAAAAGAGTCTTACGTTGCTGATTGCACACACAGCGCGTCGTGCCACCATCGTCCTCGTCGACCTCCTCGACCTTTTCCTTTTTGCTCTTGGAGTGGCCACCACGATGACTTCTTCTTGGGGATGCTATTTGAATCAGACAAGGTTACAACACCATACAGTGCCAGATCAGGCGAAGAGTAGAAGAGAGAGGAGACAGTTATGCGTCAGTTCACCAGCGTCCCTGAACCCAGCACAAGCCCAACAGTTTTCGATTCTTCAATTGTCCTTACAGGGTATGCCACGAGCTGTGGGAGTAAAAGTGCCACAGGTGTCCACCCAAGCATCCAAGAGTAGTATAGCGCAGGAGAGAAAAAGAAGGAGGTTCCCGTTAGCCATCGGCACCACCTCACGCATCTCGATTCGAATCAGCAAAGACCAAGCTAGCAAGTGTGCGTACCCATGTTAAATGAGTGTGCTGGTGCCTTTAAGATACAGGGACGAAAAAACTGAGGCGGGAGAAACGAGACCAGGCTGGGCGGCCGAGATGAGAATCTCTTTCTCGCGTGAGAACCGAGCGATCAGAGAGAAGCGGAGGCTTCCTTCTTGTTGTATCCTTGTACGGTTAGGAAGGAAGGAGGAATGGAAAGAAAGAAAGAAAGAAAGAAAGAAAGAAAGAAAGAAAGAAGGGTTGCTGGAGGGTGGTTGTCGTTGTTCGGCAAGTGGGATTGGGGTATGGGCGGAGAAGAATGGATGGCCCTGGACGGCCTTGGATGGGGTATCAGGGTGGAGACGGATCACCGAGAGGCAGTGGTATTGAAGAATGGGTCGGGAGAAGTGGAGGAGGAGAGGAGTGGAGTGGAGTGGAGAGGAGAGGAGAGGACGAGTGGGACAAAGGGTCGCGCGCAACGATTCGGACCAGCTGTCGCGACGGAATCGGTGTTCGGTGCTGGAGCTGGTATCTCGGTGAAGGAGAGGAGGAGGAGGAGGAGGAGAAGGAAGGAGAGAGGAGACGGGGGCGCAGAAGAGTGTGAAGGGACGAAGAGTGGGAGGAGCGAATGGCGACTCTGTTCTCGGGGGAGGATGCGGAGGACGAGCAAGCCGACGGTTCGCAAAGCAGCTACGACGAATCAAAGGGAATGGGGAAAAGAGCAGAGTGTGTGTGTGTGCGAGAAGAGTAGGAAAAAAAGGGAGGACCTCTCACTCTCACTCTCACTCTCACTCTCACTCTCACTGTACCAAAAAAAAGACTGTTCGTTTTGTGGGACTGGACGACTGGACTGGCTGGGCCAGGAAGGTGGCCGCCGATTCGTGCACGTGAACTCTTTCGATCGACACAGTGGCCACCCGGGCTCTTACCCGAAGCCCACTTTGCCCCCACTTGGACATCCTGCATCTCAGGTCGCTCTCCAAAGGATCGCTCTAACACTGCACAATCCCTCTGGCCCCTGGGTATTGACTTGTCCGTGTGAAGTACTCGTATACGTATTTTGTACGTGAAGATGGTTAGGGTGACGTTGCTGCTGCCGTTCAGCGGGTATAAATAGCGGGTTGCTGAAGCACATCGGATTGCTGTTCATCTCTTCTTCCTCCCAGAAGGACGGACTCCAATTGTGAATCGCCCGCTGATCGTTCGTCTCCTGGCTCATCTTCGAGTCCTCTCCATCCTTGTGCTTCTTCCTGTCGTGTTCTCACCCTACCTCATCGCACGCACCACTCCTCAGAGTTGTTATCGGCTGCGCGATCGACTTGGCCCCGTCAAAAAACAACAACAACAAACGCTTCACAGCAACTTGCTCCCTGTTTCCCAGGAACAGACTAACTCTTGGCTCGTTACACGGCATTCCTCCAGATCATCACTCTTATCTAACCTATAGACCTCGTTCACCATGGATGATCAAGGTATCACCAGCTAAAAGTCGTCGATCTACATTTGGGTCACTCTGTATTGCGTCTAATGCACCAGATCGCTCCGCTCATATAGATCAGTACTACATGGAAGAGGAGGAAGCCATCACCCAGGAGGACTGCTGGGGTGTGATCTCGTCTTTTTTTGAGGACAAGGGCTTGGTTAGGCAGCAACTGGACTCGTTCGATGAGTTTATTCAGAACACGATGCAGGAGCTTGTCGATGAGAACTCGAACTTGATCTTGCAGACCTCTAGCCAGCACTCTGGCGCGGAAGGAGATGTCACCGTAAGCCCCTCTTCCTGCTCCATCCTTGCTTTCTCTCTCTCTCTTTCTCTCTCTCTCTCTTTGTTCAATCTAGATGCAATCTAGATGAAAAACTGTCGAGGTGTGTCTTCTAATACGTTCTTTGCTTTCTCCACTAGAAACGATATGAGATCAACTTTGGTCAGATCTACCTGTCGCGTCCAAGTATGACCGAGTCTGACGGTTCGACTCAGCCCATGTACCCACACGAGGCTCGTCTGAGAAGTTTAACGTAATGGGACCTGGTTTCTTTCAACTTGCGCGTGTGCATGCTGAAGAGCGGAACTGTTCTTTTTCTAGATACAACTGATCTAACGCACATTGGACATGTTCTCAGTTATGCTGCGCCTTTGTACGTGGACATGAAGAAGACCGTCAAGGTCGCGAATCCTCATCATGAAAGAAACAAGGATACAGCCAATCCCCATGACATGTTCGTCGTTGAAGATGGCAGCGATGGGAACGACATGAACAAGATCTTTATTGGTATGGTTCCTATCATGCTCAAGTCTACCTATTGTATGCTCACGGGACTCGACGATGCCGAATTGCAAAAGATGAACGAGTGTCAGTACGATCAGGTAACGGATACCTCTCCATGTTCTTCCTGTGCTTTGCGCTCCACTTGATCGTGCCGAGCCCATTCTTCTCTTGGCAATTGGCCACTCATCCGTCTGTTCCTGTTAATTTCCTTGCCGTCAGGGCGGTTACTTTGTGATTAACGGCTCGGAAAAAGTCCTGATTGCTCAGGAGCGCATGGCAACCAACACGGTCTATGTTTTCAGCAAACCACCAGGCAACAAATACTCTTACACAGCCGAGATCAGGAGTTCTGTGGAACGTGGATCCAAAAATGCTTCTCCATGTTTTGTCAAACTACTCGCACGCTCTGCAGAACGCGCTGGCACCGGGCAAACCATTGAGGCAACCCTGCCTTATATCAAAGATGGCATCCCTGTAGTAGTGGTCTTCCGAGCCTTGGGTCTCGTTGCTGACCGTGATGTTTTGGAGCACATTTGCTATGACCGAAACGATTACCAGATGCTGGAAATGCTAAAGCCTTGTATCGAGCAGGCTTTCGTCATCCAAGACAAGGAGGTCGCTCTGGACTATATCGGAAAGCGTGGAACGACAGTTGGAATCACAAAGGAGAAGCGTACAAAGTACGCCACCGAAATCCTGCAGAAAGAGTTTCTGCCCCACGTCGGAACACAGTCCCATAACCAGACACGAAAGGCCTATTTCTTCGGATACATGATTCATCGTCTCTTGTTGGCCGTACTCAACCGGCGCGATGTTGATGATCGTGATCACTATGGAAAGAAGCGTATGGACCTTGCTGGACCCTTGCTGGGTGGTCTATTCAAGATGCTCTTTATGAAGTTGACCAAAGATGTCAGCAAGTATCTTCGCAAGGTAGACCATCTTTCGTTTTCGTTTTACCTTTTTGAGGTAACCGTATACATTGGATGATGGATTTGTTACTAACAAGTGTAAAAATCATTATTGCGGGTTGTCGATAGTGCATCGATTCCAACAAGGACTTTGTCCTCTCTGTTGCCGTCAAGTCCAACACTATCACAAACGGTCTCAAATACTCGCTCGCTACCGGAAACTGGGGCGAGCAGATGAAAGCCATGCAGTCGAGAGCTGGTGTCTCTCAGGTCTTGAACAGATATACCTTCGCCTCCACGTTATCCCATCTGCGTCGCTGCAACACCCCTATTGGACGAGATGGAAAGATCGCCAAGCCTCGTCAATTGCACAACACGCATTGGGGAATGGTCTGTCCTGCCGAGACTCCTGAAGGTCAAGCTTGCGGCCTGGTCAAAAACCTGTCGCTTATGACGAATATTTCTGTCGGTTCACCCTCGGCCCCTATCATTGAATTCTTGGAAGAGTGGGGAATGGAAAACTTGGAAGAATTAACAGCCAGCAATATCCAAGACGCAACTAAGGTCTTTGTGAACGGTGTTTGGGCCGGCGTTCACCGTGATCCGAGCAGTCTCGTAAACACGTTGAAACGGTTGAGAAGAAACTTGGATATCAACCCCGAAGTCTCTATCGTCAAGGATATCAGAGAGAAGGAGCTGAGGATGTATACGGATGCAGGCCGATGTCTGAGACCACTCTTTATTGTCGAGGATCAAAGGCTCTTGTTGCGCAAGGAGCACGTTGAAGAACTTTCACGGCCAGCCTTTATCAATGACGAGGGTGTCAGGGACGAGCCTTGGACATGGAATGATCTGCTGAGCAACGGTATCGTCGAGTATGTGGATGCTGAGGAGGAAGAGACGATTTTAATCTGCATGACACCAGAAGACTTGGCAGAGTCGAGGCAAGTGCACCACGTCCAGCAGCCTAGAGACGCCTCGGGACGCCTCAAGGGAGCATCGGCAAACTCGCTTACTACATGGACCCACTGTGAGGTTCATCCTAGTATGATTCTTGGTATTTGTGCCAGTATCATTCCTTTCCCCGATCATAATCAGGTAAGGATGGAAGCTTTCTTTTCTCATGATGGCCTGTTAGATACGTGCACAGTGGACTCACCGTTGCCATTGACACTCCTTTCTAGTCACCACGTAACACGTATCAGTCAGCCATGGGTAAACAGGCCATGGGTATCTATGTCACCAATTATCAGGTTCGCATGGATACACTTGCCAACATTCTGTACTATCCTCAGAAACCACTCGCAACCACCCGATCTATGGAGTACCTTCGCTTCCGAGAATTGCCTGCCGGTCAGAACGCTGTGGTCGCTATTCTTTGTTACTCTGGATACAACCAAGAAGATTCCGTTATTATGAACCAGTCATCCATCGACCGAGGCCTGTTCCGCAGCTTGTACTTCCGTACCTACATGGATCAGGAAAAGAAAATCGGTATGACAACAATGGAAGAGTTCGAAAAACCTACGAGGGAACATGTCTTGCGTCTTCGCCACGGAACATACGAAAAGTTGGACGACGACGGTCTGATTGCACCAGGAACCCGTGTCTCTGGAGATGATATCATTATCGGAAAGACCAAACCCATCCCTGAGGAATCAACCGAGCTGGGACAACGTACAGGGACGCATTCCAAATTAGATGCTTCAACGCCATTGAAGAGCACGGAGACTGGTATTGTGGACCAAGTGATGTTGACGACCAATCATGAGGGTGTCAAGTTTGTCAAGGTTCGTGTACGATCGACTCGTGTGCCCCAGATGGGAGACAAGTTTGCGTCTCGCCACGGACAAAAGGGTACTATTGGTATCACTTATCGCCAGGAGGACATGCCGTTCACTGCTGAGGGAATTACTCCAGATATTATCATCAATCCACACGCCATTCCGTCTCGTATGACCATTGGACACTTGGTCGAGTGTCTGCTCTCCAAAGTGTCGACCTTGGAAGGTAGCGAGGGTGATGCCACGCCCTTCACAGATGTCACTGTAGAGGCGATCTCAGAGGCGTTGAGAAAACACAACTACCAACAGCGTGGATTCGAGATCATGTACAATGGCCATACGGGGCGAAAGCTGGCGGCGCAAGTGTTCCTGGGTCCAACGTATTACCAGCGTCTGAAGCACATGGTGGACGACAAGATCCATTCGCGTGCGCGAGGACCGGTCCAGATCCTGACGCGCCAACCTGTCGAGGGAAGGAGTCGTGATGGTGGCCTCCGTTTCGGAGAGATGGAACGTGATTGGTAGGTGGTTTTTTGCGTTGGACGGACTTGCCCTTTTCGTGATATTCGCTCAAATGTACGACTGACAATGACCATGGTATCTATGATATCATGACACACCACCCATAGCATGATCTCGCACGGAGTTGCTCAGTTCTTGAAGGAACGTCTATTCGATGCGTCGGATGCGTACCGAGTTCATGTGTGCGATCTCTGTGGATTGATTGCCATTGCATCGCTCTCCAAAAACAGCTTCGAGTGCAGGTCATGCAAGAACACGACACAGATCTCACAGATTCACATCCCATACTCGATGAAGCTGCTGGTACAGGAGCTGATGGCGATGGCCATTGCACCACGACTGTTCACAGTGGATACTTCGACACGGCAGTGAGAAGAATGCTCGAGACTAGAAAGCAAGAACCCGCTATTTTTTTTTTTTTTTTGGTCCCTTCATTCCCTCCCGCTCCTCACCCTCCCCTCCCATGTTCAAATTGTTAGACAATGCAGTGGACAAACGATTCCCTGATGCACATTGCTGCAGAATGATGCACAGACAAAGCGGAATGAAAAAGAGAAGATAAAACAACAACCACAGAAACTGTATTAAGGTGGTGCGAATGAGGTCGCACAGTACGAGGGCATCATTCCTTGCATTTCCCCATGGTTGAGGTGACTCGTTCGATACAGAGGAATGGTCGAGGTCATTCGAGCACGAGCTAGTCCGGGTTGTGTTATTCTATGATGGAGAGCTGTGTGTGTGTGCCGTTGGATGCCCACTGGGTACCCTACCTCAAGGAAGGCCGATTCCGGTCCTCACAGGTCCCCAACCTCACCGTGTCCCTGGCCCATGGTGTCAACACCATCCAACACTACTCCTAACCATCCATCGCTTCTTGAGTTCCTCCTTGTTCCCTCCCCCTTCTCCCTCCATTCGTCTCCCCTTCTTTTTTTTCTCTCTCTCCCTTTCAAAGTCGGTGTGGTTGACAGAGAACAACCACCCCGCCTGGTCTGCACATCATAGTGCATCATAATCGTTCCCGAGAGAGTGCAACATAGCACACCACCCGCGCAACCCCTCTGCATCTCCATCTGCATGTCCCTGCAACTGTATCCGTCTTTTTTTTTCTTTCCCCTTTGCTCTTTTCCATACACAAACGACCGTCTTAATCCGAGTTTCGTCGACACACCTTCCTTCTGTTGGCCCGAGTCTCCCCCGGCCCCTAAAACACATGTTGACGGAGACAGACCTTCGAGTGGACGCAGTCTTGAACAAAGAACCGCCACCCATCTTCTTTCCTTCCTTCCTTCCTTCCTTCCTTCCTTTCTTCTTTCTTTCTTTCTTCCCACTTTCCATTTCTCGCTCTCCTTGCTCTCTCCTAGCTCATCCTCTAGCTCTTACCCCCAGACCCTCGCACATTTACTCAATCACCTGTATCCCATCCACCTACCTTCTTTCTCACTCCCTTTCACACACATCCTATATCTCCACCCTCCACTATCCCTTTACATACTCGTACAAACATCCAAGGCCGGGTGCAAGGTCAAGATGCCGGCTGCAGTTACGGTCCATCCTCTCCAATCCATCCCCTCTTCGACACTGTTGTCGTCGCCTTCGTTCACAGCGTGCCATTCCGAGAACCATGCTGAAACCCTCACCCAAACTGATGACACGATTCCGTCGTCTTTACCAAGGATATTGGCTGCTGATTCCATGGGATTATCGAGAAAAGTTGAAGACGTTTTCATTGCACAGAAAGACTATCAGCAGCAGCGGGAATTGCTCTGTCGCCGTCACTTGAGGCAGAAGCAGAAGCAGCAGATAATGGATTTGGCCGCGGGGAACTACCAGTTCCAACAGGAACAGCAACAACAGCAGGGGCGCCGAAATATGAACCGGCAGGGACATGATCAAGAATGTATCAAGATCGATACCGTTGGCTCAGAGGGGCTCCTCAGCACCCCCTTCATTTCGACAGAGGATACAGCCGATACGTCTGCACCAGAGGCTAGATCGATCCATCCTCCCGAACGAGAGCCAGAACGAGAGCCAGAGCCAGAGCAAGAGCTAGGGGTGGCAGATACTCAGGAGAGCACAAAAGTGATGCACCTAGTGGATGATGTATGGAGGATCATCTTCTACATCCTAGCCCAGGATTGCAAAGATCTGGGTCGATGCATGCAGGTTAATCGACGGTTCCACAGGTAGGCAACCCCCGTCTTTCTCCACATTCATGGGGATTAACGCGTATGGGTGACCCCCTTCTTCTTCCTCGTCTTCCTCGTCTCCCCTCCCCTATTCTTTTGTTTTCCTTTGGACATACTTTTGGAAAGGTGCCCAGCAGCAACAACCGTCGATCAAAAAGGCGATTGACTATTTGTGGTTCCATTCCGAATTCCATGTTCCTGAAAGACGACTGTACCCAGGAATACGGGTCAATTCCATGTGATATCATACGAACAATGCAAAAAGACTAACTGCCTTCACCCCCGCCCCCTTTCCTCGCCTCATTCTTAGTCTCATCGCCAACGATGCTTTGCTCTGGAAACTTACATACAGTTTGACTGTCTCGGGATCGTTCTTTGCGAGTCAAAAGTCGCTGTCCTCCTCTCCAGGAGCGCGGATCAGGGAGAACCAGAATCAACTTCAAGACACAACAGCTATTCATCACGGAGAAATAGCCCCTCATGGCCGGCCGCGTCAGCGAACTCGCCACTACCATCACCAACCGCTCTCGTATCGGGATGAATTGGAATCGCAGTTATCACATCATCATCATCAATTTTCAGTGTCCACGCTAAAATCCATGGATACGGACCACGACACGGACATGAATGGGACTTACGAAGGGGGACAGCACATGGGGGCCGACCTTGTTGAGGAAGTGAGTAGTGGAACCTCGTCCTCATCCTCATCCATGTCTTCACCATCTCTGTCAGGTATTCAATCGAGAAGAGGCTCCTTGTCATTGATCCCTGGACTACACATGCCTTCGCCTTTGATCCCACCACACCGGATTGTGCAGACGAGGGACAGTGCAGGATTCCACATTGTAGCCCACAGCAACGACAGCAACGACAGCAACGACAGCAATAGTAACGGTGCCGGCAGTAGTAATAGTACTCACGACACGGTTCAACGTATCGTTGATCGCTCCATCGATCCGGATTCGCTTCCCCTTTTCAACCCTGGGGCGTCTTTGGACGACCATGTGGATCACCGTCATGGCACCACTGGATGGACTAGGACGCCAACATCTACGCCTGCACTGTTGCATGATGTACCTTTCCGATTCACCCTGCCACCGAACGTATCACAGGTGGTTTCCAACTCGACCACACCGCTGTGTATGATTCAACACCACATTCCGACAGCGACATTGATGAGCCAACCACCAGCCGCGTACTGGAAACACCAGATGGTCGAGTGGTTAGAGCAAGAGAAGCTCAGGTGCTTGAGGTTGGGGTTATTTTGGAGGTTCAACATTGAAGCATCGAGGATGCATGGACGGCGGAAAACGAGAGGATAGCTTGGAGATCGCCATTTGAGGCGCGGCACGGTCATTTCTACCATATTTTGCACATACATACACACATTCATCCATCCCACCCACTCATGCATTCCATAGAATAATGAAAACGATCAATCGCACTCTGCATCACATGTGGCTGCCTCCAGTTGGAGTTGGAATCAAGCCTCTTCTTTACCGTCTCCAATTCCAGCTCCCTTCTTGGACATCATAGTCCAGAGTCCACAGTCAGACACGTTCATATGAGGTGTTTCTTCCATGCATTTGGGGGCATCACTGATAATAGTTGACTACATAACCTATCCTGAGGTATCCATGATATAAACTCGACCATCGCCTATATAGGAAAAAGGAAGGAAGAGAAAGGGGATATACACATCTCACCAGCACCACTGGTCAGGTGATTCAACGTTCTCCAGGGCTCCACAAATCAAGATCCTCAGCCATGGTCGCCTCGTCTGAAGTTCTTCCAGGATGGCTAGAGTCATCACCTGTTGCCATTGAAGAATCCTTATTTCTCTCAATCGCTTGAGACCACAAATAGGTTCCAAATCCTCCCGCATGACGGAGATGATCCTAGGAAAAGGGGGGTGTGCCTGGGCCATAGCCAAATCCAATATCACAAGGTTCGTCAATTCTCCAATCTGTCGCCAGAATTGTCGTTGCCAATCTTTGCTCGGCGACCCGCCTCCAAACCGCCTCATGTCCACTTGACAGATGGTAAGTCGAAGGATTACAAGTTGGTGATGACACACCCAGGGTGATTGCCCGATAAGATCCTGAATCCAGGTCTGACCCCCCCATACCGAGGTCTCCAGGTGTCTCAATCGAGGACAATGGGTGAGGAAATGGGATGGTTCAAACGAAGCTGGTTGCACTGTATCGAGGACGATCACCTTCTCCAATGACTTTGCGTGGAATGTCATCAATGCCCATATCACGCCTGCTGATAAATCCGAATGAACAAGTCCAAAGCTCTTCAGTCCTTCGTAAGATGATAAGGAAGAGTGGAGTGATGTGGAAGAGGGTGATACAGGCAAGGGTGAGTATGGTATAGCACAAGCTCGCAAGAGCAACGTTAATGCCATTGGGCCCTGTGATCCTTGCATCCCCGTTATCTCCAGATGCTCCAGACTCGACGGAACGCCTAACACATATTGGTGGGCCATGTACTCCAACACTCGGTGACGATTCAACCCATATAAGAACTGGACTTTGAGTTGCTTTAGATTGTGACAACGTTTCAACAGCTCAATCGCTCGGCTTTCCAGTTCATCGTAGATCGTCAATGAGGTAAGGTTCATCCATAGTGGTTGTATGTTATCCTCCTCACCAGGGATTGCCCCTGCTCCTGTCGTTGTTTCTAGTCCGGTTTCTGTTGCTGAGCCTGTGCCTCTGCGTCCTACACTGCTGCACAAAACGTGATATGTCAGGGACTCGAGTCGAGGCCCACACTCTAGGATCGCTTCAAACACGCCATTCGCTTTCACTCCAAAGGAGTCATCTGGATAAACATCCGACATAATGGCCAAGTTCTTGAGCTCTGGTAAACGTCTTAGAACGCGATACTCATCAAAGATCACGGATTCCAAACGTTCATGGAGATGGATTTGGAGTGTCTGAATGCCGGGGTTTTGATCGATCAGGTCTTTGAAGCTGGAGCACCATTCGGACGGCTGACCCACATAACCAAGCGGTCCAAGGGACAAGGTGGTGAGACGACAACAGATGTCAGGACCTCCAAGCAACTCGAGTCTAGGCAAGTGACCTCCTGTTACAGTGAGGGAACGGATATGTTGACTGTACCTCTGGATACCCGTCCACAAAGTCACCGTGTTTCTGCCAGAGAGGGGGTCATGTCGGACATTATGATGCACAAGCGGGGCAAAGGATGTGTACCACGACTTGCAAACGCGCGCACAATGGGCCAGGTCCGGCTGGTCCAGGTACCTGCCAATTTCTTCGACGAGCTCTTGGATATGGAAAGGAGAGGCGTCCATACTTGGTGTTTTTTTTCTTTTTCTTCTTCTTGAGG
>Ga0247824_10001130_pt1 | contig 14272 bp, 14 predicted proteins | sample 13C_PalmiticAcid_FD_194412 | JGI IMG/M metagenome (GOLD analysis project Ga0247824, IMG submission 194412) | Soil microbial communities from agricultural site in Penn Yan, New York, United States - 13C_PalmiticAcid_Day48 | ecosystem: Environmental > Terrestrial > Soil > Agricultural land... | reverse complement strand
TCGTCGTGAACTACGACTTCATGAACCACGGCACCAAGCGCACGCTGCCGGGCCGGGGCTGATCGATGGCGGCTCTCTCCACCATCGCCAGCCAGTTCGCCGCGGCGCGCCGTACCGTGGCGCCGCAGCCGGGCAGCCCGACGCCGCCGCCTCCGCCGCCTTCGGGTGGGACGAGCGGGAACATCATCCTCACGAACGCCTCCGGCCCCGTCGTATCCGAGGTGCCGATCGTCACGGGGATTCCGTTCCCGGCCGGAACGTTGTTCGACTTGGCAGAGCTGCGCCTTGAGGATCCGACGACCACGGTGCAGAAGGATGCGCAGTTCGACGAGCTGGTGAAGCACCCCGACGGCTCGTACAAGGCCGTGCAGGTCGTTTACTCCGACGCCGTCGGTGCCTCGGCCACGACTCAGCGCCTGGTCTACGGTCCAGGGACAACCCGCGCGACCAACGGCACCGTCATCGGCGCCACCACCAACTCCGGCGTCACCACGGTGAGCGACGGAAACACGGTGGTGACGTTTGACGTCAAAGGAAACATGACTTCGGCCGCGCGTGCCGGGGCGACGACGATCACGGGCTCGTGGCTTGAAGAGACGGAGGCCGCGGTCGCCGCCCGTCTGTTCGACAGCGTGAACTCTGTCGGCTCCGTCGTGACCATCGAGGAGAACGGCCCGAAGCGCGTCGTGGTGAAGGTGCGAGGCACGTTGCGCTCTTCTGGTGGGGTGAACTATCGCCAGTTCGTGACGCGCTGGTACATCTACGCGGGGACGGGCGTCATCGACTTCGACGACACCACGGTGGACGAACAAAGTTCGTCGAACGAGAACAGCGGCATCCCGCTCGTTCTTTCGTACGCGTCGCGCAGCTTCACACGCAAGTTCACGTACTCGGTTGACGGCACCCCGCAGTACCGCTTCGGCGGCGAGTCGGCCGCGATGTACTCCGGGAACATCACCGGCGAGCACTACCTGTTCCAGGACGGTGACTTCCCCTACACCCGCGCGATTGGCGTGCCGTGCCCGGGACACACCTTCGCGTACTCGGGCGTGGGGACCGGGACGTATGCGCCGGGGTTCATGAACATCCAGGGGTCCACCGGGAGCAAGCGCGTCGGCATCTTCCTGAAGGATCTGTGGCAGTGCTTCCCCGGCGAGTTGAACATCAACACCGGCACGTTCGAACTGCGGTACTTCACCCGGCGCGGCGTCAGCACGTGGCAGACCACCGCTCCGGCGAACCCAGAGTACCAGGGCAACGACTACAAGCGCCCGAACCCGCTGTACTCGCGCAGCGCAGGCATCGCCTACACGTACCGTGGCCGCATCCACCTCCACAGCGCCGCGAAGTCTGACGCCGAACTGCACGCCGAGAACACGCTCTTCCAGCGCAACGACCTCGAGTGCATGGCGCCACAGGCCTGGTACCTCACCAGCGGCGTGTTCGGCGACCTGATGGCGATCGACGCTGAAGCGGCCACTGGGCAAGTTGCGTGGTTCCTGCGGTCGAACATCCGCATCGCCATCACGAACATGCTGCCGACGCAGAGTGGCGGGCAGGGCGGAAGCTCCACCTCTGCAGGTGGCGGCACGATGTTCGGCAAGCGTGACTACGGGGACCGGATCCGCACCGACTCCGAACAGCCGAACTTCCAGCAGGGCACGCACATCAGTTCCGATGCGCTGTTCGAGCTGTTCCTCATGACCGGGAAGAAAGAGTTCTGGGACTTCGCGTTCACGGAGACCGAGCACTACTACGACGTGGACCTGCGGCACGCGCCGTACATCCCGTACGCGAACTACGGTGCCCCGGCGTCGAACGCGCCTGCAGGCGGGACCCGCTTCCAGGGTCACAACGCGCTCGACCACGAGGGGGACCACGACTACAGCGAGCACTACCACGTCTCCGGCATGCCGCACAAGTGGATGCTGACGTGCGACAAGCGGGCGAAGGACTGCCTGGAGGAGACGATGACGTGGATCGAGTACATCACTCGGTACACGCACAAGATGCCATTCGTCCTCGGCGACAAGTACCGCGAGTCGGACCGTTATTTCGGCTACCCGATCCTCGGAATGGTCGAGGCCAACAAGGCGTTCAACAGTCGTTCGTACCACGTCGCGATCGCCGCGCGCGTGCAATACATGATCGACTGGATGAAGACCGACAGCCCGCACTTCGGCTACAACCCGGACACGGGCCTCAAGGTCTACGGCGCCTCCCCGAGCCCCTACGCTTGGCCGACCGGCACGCCGATCGGGATGAACCAGTTCACCGCTGGCACCGGCGTGTGGGCATGCCAGCGAGCGGACAACAGCTACGGTGGCTACACGACCGGAACGTCCCCGTGGTTCTCGATGCCGACGCTCGAAGGTATCTCGCAGTTCCGTGACATGGAGCTGGCGTGGCTCGCCACCGGGGCCGTCGCGACGATCAACATGAGCGACCTGAACCACATGATGTTTCAGGAGATGAAGTATCTCATCCGGTTCTGTTTCGACGAAACGACGCAGCGCTTCACCTACTCGGAAGAGGCTCGCCCGCCCAGCTTCAACACCCCTGGCGACAGCGCGGGCAGCGTGCACAACACGCTCGGCTGCAACGTGATGCTCTACATCGACAAGCTCTACAGGGACGAACTGGCCGCGGGGCGCATCGCCAACCCCGAGTGGTACACGGAGACGATCGGGACCAAGCTGCCGATCCTAAACCAGATGTACTCCAACATGATGTGGAACACGTCGTCCACGACCAACAGCCAGCCGTACACCACATACGGGTACGAGAAGACGTTCAGCAGCTTCTACCGCCGCACGCAGCGCATGGGGTACCACGCATGAGCTACCGCATCTTCACGATCAAGGTAATCCCTGGCTGCTGCGACGTGCGATGCGTTCCTGCGCCGATGGAGCACGTCACCGACCTGGTGTCGAATCCCAAGTTGTTCGCCGAGGCAGTGCTCGCCGATGGCGCCGTGGTGCTGGAACTCGGCGTCGACGAGGTGCCGAAGCTCACGCACGGCGAGAACCCGATGCTGCTGTGGGACATCAGCGGGCAATGCCGCGGCATGACGCGCGTGTTCGGCTGGCTGAACGCTGAAGGCTTCGCCGAGTACATGGGCGCCCAGAGCGTCGAGGAGGCCTGATGGCACTGATCGTCGAAGACGGGACCGGGAAGCCGGACTCGGAAGCCTACCTGAGCGTCGACGACGCAGTGGCATACCACACGGCCCTCGGCAACACCGCCTTCCTGAACCTGAACGACGTGCTGTCGAAAGAGCGGGCGCTGCGCAAGGCCACGAAGCACATGACGCAGGAGTACCGCCAAGCCTGGAAGGGCCAGCGCGTCTCCGCGACTCAGGCCTTGGACTGGCCGCGCGTCGGCGTCGAGGTGGACGACTTCTGCGTCCCCAGCGACTCAGTGCCGCAGGCGGTGCGCGAGGCCTGCGCCGAACTGGCGCTGCGCGTGCTCACCGGCCAGCTGTCGCCCGACGAGGGGCCGCAGAAGTCCGAGGTCAAGGTGGGCCCGATCACGGTGAAGTACGCCGAGGGCACCCGTACCGCGAAGAAGTTCACCGCGGTCGACGCAACCGTGGCGCCGTACCTCAAGGGTGGCGGTTCGAGCAACAGCATTCCCGTCTACCGGGCCTGACATGACGATCATCTGCTGGGATGGCCACACGCTGGCCGGCGACAAGCGCAACAACATCGGCACCGGCCACCTCACCACGACCAAGGTCAAACGCATCGGCGACGTGCTGCTCGGCTGCGCCGGCAGCACCGGGAAGATCTGGGAGTTCCAGGACTGGGTGGCTCGTGGCCGCAAGCCCGAAGACTGCCCGATCTTCCAGCGCGATGAGAAGGAGTTCGTCGAAGCGCTTCTGATCGACGCCCAGGGGCGCTGCTGGGGCTACGCCGAGACGCCGTACCCGTTCCTCATCGAGAACAAGTTCTGGGCGATCGGCAGCGGTCGCGAGTTCGCGATGGGGGCCATGTTCTGCGGGAAGACGGCCCGCGAGGCCGTTGAGGTGGCCTGCGCACTCGACACGTCGTGTGGCAACGGCATCGACACCCTGACGCTCGGGAACTGACATGGCCTTCGACTACGAAGAGATCCGCGCCACCGCTGACGAGATCATCGAGGAGTACGGGGCTCCGGCCCAGGTCACTCGGGTGACGACCGGCCAGTACAACCCGGAAACGGCCACCGCCCCGACCACGTCTGTCATCACCGACACCTTCGCCGCCGTCTTCGACTACGGCACCGACCTGATCGACGGAACCCGCATCCTCACAGGCGATAAGCAGGTGTTCATGAAGGGATCCGTCATCCCGAAGCCGGACGACATCTTCACCTTCGGCACCAAGGTCTACCGGATCATCGCCGTCAAGGAGCTGGCCCCGGCGGGCGTGAACGTCCTCTCTGAGTTGCAGGTGCGACGTTGAGCGAGAACCGCTGGAGCATCCCGATGGACCGCCTCGTCGAGAAGTCGAAGGCGCGCGTGGATGTGGTGGTGCGCCGGACGATCCTGGAATTGTTCATGAACGTCGTGAAGAGGGCGCCCGTGGACACCGGGCGCTTCCGTGCCAACTTCAATGTCTCCTACGGCACCCCGAATCTGCGAACGACCGAGGCGACCGACAAGTCACTCGGCACCGCGCGCCGCACGGTCCAACTGGTCAGCACGCTGCCCACGAGCGGCGTAATTTTTCTCAGTAACGGCCTGCCGTATGCCGGACGGCTCGAGAACGGCTCCAGCAAGCAAAGCCCGTACGGCATGGTCAAGGTTGCAGTCGCCCAGTTCGACAGCGCCGTCAGAAAGGCCCTCGCATCATGAGCGACACCCTGCTGCGCGCCGCTTTCGAGACGCGCCTCTCCACCTGGGCCGCGGCACAGAGCCCGGCCCTTCCGATCTTCTTCGAGAACGTCACCGGAAACCCGGCGCCGCCGTACGCCCGCGTTGACCTGCTGAAGGGCGACACGGAGAACCTGTTCCTCGACGGCAAGCACCGCCAGCGCGTCGGCGTGTGCCAGGTGTCGCTGGTCCTTCCCCCGGGCTCCGGCACCGCCCGCGCAAGCGCGCTGGCCGATTCCCTTGACGCAGCTTTCCCCGTCGCGACGCAGCTAGTTCAAGGCTCCATGCGCGTGACGTTGACGCGCCCCTTCAGCGCCGCCGCCGGCGTGCCCGAGAGGGACAGCTACTACGTCCCAGTGACCTGCGCCTACCAAGCGCACACGGTCCTGCCGTAACCCTTCCCCCGCCCTCCGGGGCAACACCTCCAAGCCGCCTTCGGGCGGCTTTTTCGTTTCCGCTCCCCGAAAGGTCTCCAAAATGTCCGTGAGTCTGCCGAACGGCGCCCTCGTCGCCATCGCTTCCGGCTATGACGCCCTCGACGTCATGTCCGCCATCACCAACGCCAACCCGGGCGTCTCCACGCTCGCACCGTCGCACGGCATCGTCGCGGGCGACTACATGGAAGTCACCTCCGGCTGGTCGCGTCTGACGAACAAGATCGTCCGCGCTGGCACCGTCGCCACGAACGACGTGCCGCTCCTGGGCATCGACACCACGGCCACCAGCGTCTACCCGGCCGCGGGCGGCGCCGGCTCGGTCCGTCGCATCAGCGGTTGGACCCAACTGAGTCAGATCCTCTCGTCGAGCACCAACGGCGGCGAGCAGCAGTTCCTGGAATACCAGTTCCTGGAATCGGACTCGCAAAAGCGCATCCCGACGTTCAAGTCCGCCTCGGGCCTGACCTTCAGCGTGGCCGATGACCCGACCCAGCCCGGCTACATCCTGGCGTCGGCCGCCAACGATGACCGCCTGCCGCGCGCCGTGCGGATCTCGCTGCCGGGTGGCTCGGTGATCCTCTACAACGCGTACATCTCGCTCAACAAGACGCCGTCCCTGACGGTGAACGAGCTGATGGCCGTCGAGGTGACCCTCTCGCTGCTGGCCGAGCCGGTGCGGTACGCCTCCTGATGGCTGCGCTGTCTCTCAAGGCGGCGCCGACGTTCTGGCACCGGGTTCTCATCCCGGTGACCGGAGCGGAGCCGGCGCCGATCGATGTCGAGTACCGGCATCGCACGCGCACAGACCTGAAGGCCTACATCGACGCGCTTGCAGCGGGCGAGAAGGCAGACACGGACCTCGTGGCAGACGTGGTGGTCAGCTGGAAGGGGCCGGACCAAGCGTTCAACCCTGAGGCCGTCGCGCTGCTCTGCGACAACTTCCCGCTCGCCGCCCTCGCGATCTGGCAGGGCTACCTCGACGCCTACGCCGAGGCCAAGCGAAAAAACTGATCGAGGTCGCTCGCTGGCTCTACTCAGCCAGGCCAACCGAGGCGGAAGCCGCGGGGTGGGGCCTGACGGTTGAGGAGGCGAGCGGCCCTAAGCCAGTTGCATGGCCCGAGAACGAGGTAGCCGTCGGGGTGTTCATCGCCATGGGCTCCCAGTGGCGTGAAGGCCGTTGCGGCCTGGACTACGGCCCGATGACAGACGTCATGCGCATGTTGGCCGTGCCGCGCAAGGAGTGGGGCGACGTGCTGCTCTGCATCCAGGCGATGGAAGCCGAGGCCGTCGCTGTGATGGCCGCGCGCCGTGAGGCGCAGAACCGGAAGTGAACCAATGACCACAGACGTGACCAGCCTGATTCTCGGGGTGGACAGCAGCGGCGTGCGCCGCGCCGGCACCGACCTCGACACCTTCGCCGCCAAGGGCAAGAAGGCAGAGACGTCGGCGCTGGGCCTTGCTTCCGGCATGCGCTCCCTCGGCGCCGTGATCAGCGTCGGCGCCGTCGCTCAGCTGGCGAAGCAAGCGCTCCAGACAGCCGACGCCTACACCAACATGTCGGCACGGCTGTCGCTGGTGACGAAAAGCGTTCGCGAGTTGACCAATGCCCAAGAGGCGCTGTTCAGCGTCGCCCAGCGCACCCGGATTGACCTGGAAGAGACGACGACGCTCTACACGCGCCTCGCGACGTCAACCGAAGCACTCGGCGTCTCGCAGGGTGAACTTGTCGGGGTGACGGAGGCAATCAACAAGGCGCTCGTCATCAGCGGCTCCAGTGCTGCAAGCGCCCAGGCAGCCCTCGTGCAGTTGGGGCAGGCCTTCGCCTCCGGCGTTCTGCGCGGCGAGGAACTGAACAGCGTGCTGGAGCAGGCGCCGAGGCTCGCGCGCGCCATCGCTGACGGCCTCGGTGTGCCGATCGGCAAGCTCCGCCAGATGGGCGCCGACGGCGAGATCACGGCCGAGAAGTTGTTCCGCGCGCTGCAGAACTCGAGTGCAGCCCTGACGGCCGAGTTCGAAAAGATGCCGATCACCGTGGGGGGGGCTACGACTCAGGTCATCAACTCCATCACGGCGCTGATCGGAACGATCGACAAGCTCACTGGTTCGTCCTCGACTGTGGGTGGCTGGGTTTCGCAGACGTCGAAGGACTTCGACCGCTTGAACGACAACATCAAGCGCAGCGGCAGTGTGATGCAGGGGATCATCAACACCGCGAAGACCACGCTCGCGCAGACCGGCCTGTCAGACATCCAGAAGCAGATCGAGGTGGCTGCCGTGTCTGCCAAGCGGGCGCAGCAGATCCTCGACTCGCAGCCGGACAGCATCTATGCCAAGAACACGCTGCGGTCATTCGATGAACTGAAGCAGAAAGCCGCCGCCTACGAGAAGCAGCTGAAGGAACTGCGCGACCTTGATGTCCGCACCGGCACTGGGCCCCAGGCCGGCGGTGGGCGCGGGTTCATCAACCCGACTGGCGCCGTAGTGGCCGCGCAGGCTAAAGAGGCGGCCGCGCTCGATGCGCGCAAGGCGTTCCTGAAGGAGTACGCCACCGCCGAAGAGAAGTTCACCGCCGAACTGAAGAAGCAGAAGGCCGCCCAGGGAGACTTGTTCACCGACGCCGACGAGAAGCGCCTGCGCGACAAGTTCTTCCCCAAGAAGGGAAAGGAGCTCGACTTCGTGAAGGGCGATGTCGGCACGGTCGAGCGTGGCCTCGAACAGCTGACGAGCGTCTACGCGAACGCGGAGCGTGTTCTCGACGCAACGCGAAACGCAGGCCTCATCAGTGAGCGCGCCTACTACAACGAGAAGCTGATCTTCCTGGAGCTGAACACGTCCGCACAGGTCAAGGCGCTGGAGGCCGAGAACGCCGCGATCGAGGCACGCGCCCGCAAGGGGCAAAAGGGTCTGGACGATGACCGTAAGGTCGCCGACAACCTCGCCCAGATCACGATCCTGCAGGAGCGGGCGGGCGCGACCGCGAAGGTGATGGGCATCGAGCAGGACGCCGCGGCCCGCAAAATCACGCAGGCCTACACCGAAGCCAGGATTGCGGCCACCCAGTATCTGGACACGATTGCTCGCCAAAACGCGCTTGAGCTGACGGTCATGGGTCAAGGCGAGAAGGCGGCCCGCCGCGCGCGAGAGCGCGCCGACATCGAGAACAAGTACCAAGGCCAAATTGACGAGGCCATGGGGGAGCGCCGGCGCAACGAGATCACCGGCCAGCAGTTGCAGCAGCGCCTGTCGATCATCGCCGACACCCAGGCCAAGGAACTGGCGCTGTGGGAGAAGCACTCGGAGCAGATCGACGCCGCGCAGGGCAACTGGGTGAATGGCGCGACGAGCGCCATGCAGAACTACATCGACGCTGCTGAGAACGTGGCTGCGCAGACCGAGGCGGCATTCTCTCGCGGCTTCAGGGGCATGGAAGACGCCCTCGTCAATTTCGTGATGACGGGGAAGGGCAACTTCAAGGACCTCGCCAAGTCGATCATCGCCGATCTCCTGCGCATCCAGTATCAGGCCGCCATCTCGGGGATCCTGAAGATGATCTCCGGCACCGGAAGTTCTGCTTCGGCCGGCGGAGACGCCGCACTGCTGGCCGACATGGGCGTGGGCCGCGCGATCGGCGGCCCCGTCTCTGCTGGTTCGATGTACGAGGTGAACGAGCGCGGCCCCGAGCTGCTGAACGTCGGCAATAAGCAGTACCTGATGACGGGGAACCAGGGCGGCTCAGTTTCGCCCGGCGGAATCGGCGGCGACAACATCACTATCAACGTGCCCGCGGGAGCGACGCGCAACGAGGTGATGACGGCCATTCAGCTCGCCATGCAGACGATGCGTGCCGAGACCGACCAGAAGCTCCGCAAGAACGGGTTGAGGACGTAATGGCAACCATCAACCTCCCATCCGCCCTCAAGCCGACGGCGGCGAGCTGGGGCCTGCTCAAGGCTGGCGCCCAGTTCAAGAGCCCATTCAACGGCACCGTGCAGTCGCAGGACTACGTGGCGGAGCGCTGGGTGTTCAGCGCAACGCTCGCCCCCATGATCGACTACGCCGGCGGCGACATGGAGGTCTTCGGGAACTTCATGGCCGGCGGCGTGAACCGGGTGCGCGCCGGCCACCCAACTCGCAAGATCCCCCGCGGGACGCTGCGTGGTTCGCCGACGTTGCAGACCGCAACGGCACGCGGCAACACCAGCATCACGATCACCGCGACGAACGGGCAGACGCTCGAGACCGGCGACTACATCGGCGTCGGGACGCACCTGCTGCAAGTGGCGTCCCCGTGCGTGGCTTCGGGAGGCGTCATGACGGTGCCGATCGTGAACCGCATCCGCGGAACCATCGCGTCCGGCACTGCCGTCGTGTGGAACCAGCCGACAACGCTGTTCATCTGCCGGTCGATGCTCAACAACTCGGTCTTCATGCCCGGGATCGTCGACGGGATGCCGCTCGACTTCGAAGAGGCCTACTGATGCGTACGCTCACCGCACCCGCGCTGGCCGCGCTGTCCAGCGGGAGCGTCGCGCTCGCGCTCCTCGTTGAAATGCAGCTGACGGTGCCGCTGCGCCTCACCACTGCGGCCATGAACATCACCCATGGCTCCGATGTGTACTCCGGGACCGGGCTGCTTGGTTCCATCGAGTCCGTGTCGGACGCCGCCGGCCAGATCAAGCCCATTCGTTTCAGCCTGAGCGGAATGCCCACGGACATGATGGGCTTGGCGTTGGCCGAGCCGATCCGCAACAAACCGTGCTGGATGCGCCTCGCGATTCTTGACGCTGAGACGCATGCGCTGCTCGATGCGCCGATCACCTGGACTGGCTCGCTCGAGCAGATGCCAGTGTCGCACCAGCCCCCAACGGAGAAGGGGCCGGCGACTCTGAGCATTTCCGTGACTGGCCAGCACCGAGGCGCCACGTTCGGGCGACCGAAGCCGTTCCGCTACACGGACGGCGACCAGCGGAAGCTGTTGTCGATCGACACGGGTCTGCGCTTCGTCTTGTCGCAGTCCGCCCACAAAGACGTCTGGCCTTCGGCCGCGTTCGGCAGGAAGTAGCCCCCACATGACCCAACGTTTGACTGATTGGCAGAGCCGCTTGGCCACCTGCCTGGCGGAGCGCTGCGCGCTTCCTTTCGAGTGGGGCAAGCAGGACTGCGTTCTGTTCGCTGCCGACTGTGTGGCGGCTGTGACCGGCGTGGATCCTGCCGCCGGTGAGCGCGGCGCCTACAAGTCGGCCGCCGGTGCCGCCCGAGTGCTGAAGAAGCGGGGTGGGTTGGAGGCGGTCGCTGCAGCGGCGCTCGGCCCGGAGATCTCGCCGCTGATGGCGCAGCCCGGCGACGTCGGCCTTGTCGCCAACGGAGGTCAGGCCTGCCTGGCGGTTTGGGTCGGTGCCTGCTGGTACGCCCCTGGCGCCACTGGCCTCACGCAATTCCGTCTCGACGAAGCCACCCGCGCGTGGCGCCTCTGCCGCGACGAGGAGTAACGATGCCCCAAGTAGTCATCGGCGCGCTTGTCGCGGCCGGCGTGTCTGCGACCGTCGCGACCATCATCTACTACGCGGCGGTCCTCGCGATCACCTACGCCGTCGGCCAGTACCAGGCCGGCAAGGCAAAGCGCAAGGCGCGCGATGCCTTCAACGCCTCCCTCGAAGACCGTCTGGTGATGACCGCCACGGCCGACGGCCCGCGCTCGCGCGTCTACGGGCGCGCCCGCAACTGCGACGGGATCATCTTCAAGGCGACCCACGGCGACAAGAGCCAGTTCTACACGATGGTGGTGGCGCTGGCCGGGCACGAGGTCGACGAGATCGAGCAGATATACCTCGACGACATTGCCTGCACCATCGATGCCGGCGGGTGGGTTCAGACCGCGCCGTATCTGCAGGCCAAGGTGATCGAGGTCACTGAGTATGCGGTGACCTCGGGCGGAGTCGCGTCGATCACGCTCGACGGGCCCCTCTACGGTGTGGTGGTGGCCTTCCCGACGGATGGATTCACCGGCGAACCTCCGACGGTGGACGTGGTCGGCAGCACGGCGAGCGTGAGCGGATACCCGGACGGGACCGAGATCACGTTTACCTACCTGTACTCAGGCTCGAAGAGCTACGTCAACGTGCGCAAGTTCCTCGGCACCAGCAGCCAGGACGTCGGCCAGTACCTGCAGACGAAGTTTCCGACGCTGGTCAACGTCGGCGGCAACAACGACCTCATGGCGGGCGTCGCCTGCGTGCTGGTCGAGTTCGAGTACAGCCAGGACGTCTTCCCGTCCGGGCTGCCGGGAGTGTCGGCAGTGATGCGCGGTGCCAAGGTTTATGACCCACGCACCGGTACGACCGCATGGAGCGAGAACCCTGCGCTGATCGCGCGCGACTGGGCGCTGCATCCGTATGCAGGCGACTGCGATGTCAGCGAGATTCGCAACGACATGGTGATCGCGGCTGCGAACGCCTGCGACGTGATGACGGCGTTCCCAGCGACGTCCGGCCCCACGGCTCCGATGAAACTCTACACGTGCGGCATCGTCTGCCAGCACGACGGCGAGCCCGACGTGCCGATGGAAGAGATCGTGGAGTCCATGGCCGGCAAGTGGGGCTGGGCCGGCGGGCAACTCTCGATGGTGGCCGGGGTCTATCGCAACCCTGTTGCGACGATCACCGAAGACTGGGTGTCGGACAAGAGCGAGATCGTCATCGTCAAGGATCCTGCCTTGAGCGAGGCGGTCAACGTGTACCGTCCGTCGATCGCCAACAAGGGCAAGTACCCGAGTGCGACGACCGATGCCGAGAAGGCGGTCGTGTACGTCTTCGGCCCGATCGCCGAGGTGCGGAGCGAAACGTTCATTGCCGAGGATGGCCAGGAACTGGCCCGCGAGGTGGCTCTCGGTGGTGTGACGGACGTGATCCGGGCGCAGCACGTCTGCGGAGTGCTCATGCGCGAGGCCCGTGACGGCCTGACGCTCAAGCTCCCGTGCAACCTGCGTGCATTCCCGCTCGAGTTGTTTGACATCGTCAACGTCACGCTCCCGGCGTTCGGATTCTCGGCCAAGCCGTTCGAGATTCTGGACTGGGAGTTCGACCTGCAGGGCGGCGTGACGCTCACCATGAAGGAGACGGCGGCCAGCATCTATGACCCGGCGAGCGGCCTGAACGTGCTAGACGCTGCGCCGAACACCACCTTCACGCAGCCATGGTTCGTGCCGACCGTGACCGGCCTCGCGGTCGAGAGCGGGACGAATCATCTGCTGCTCCAGGCCGACGGGACTGTGATGTCACGAGCCCTCGTGTCCTGGGATGCTGTCGACTACGCGTCGGTGGAAGAGGGCGGCGTGATCGAGGTTCAGTACCGCCGAATCGACGATCCTGAGTGGGCTTCCGTTGAGGCGCCGGGGGCGGCAACGCAGACGTACCTGACGGGCCTTCAGGATGGTGCGTTCTACCTGTTCCGGGTGCGCGCTGCTAGCACGCTCAATGTCCGCGGTGTGTGGTCGCCGTCACTCGACGCACAGGTCATCGGCAAGATCGCGCCACCCGGAAACGTCACCGGCCTCGCGCGCGCAGTGGTCGCTTCCGGAGTGCGCATCACCTGGAACGAAAACACCGAGGTCGACTACGCCACGACCGAGGTTCGCGTCGGCGCCTCGTGGGCTTCGTCCTCGCTGCTGTTCAGCGGCAAGGCGACCGGGTACACGTGGCTCTCGCCGTCCGTCGGCACCTACACCGTCTGGGCCAAGCACTACGACACCAGCGCGAACGAGTCGGTCGCTGCGGCGAGCATTTCGGTGACGGTGACGACCGCGGATGCGGTGAACTGGACCAGCATCATCGGCCGGCCGAAGGCGTTCCGAGTTGTCTCGCGCGGCAACAACGACACGCAGGCGCCAATCCCGGCGGGACTCTATGACGCCGAGACCGGAGGCCTGCTGGTTGGCGCCGGGCCCATGTATACGGTGGTGCGTATCCGTCGCTCGGACGCAGTGATCACCTACTCGGCGGTGTTCGACACCTACACCAGCGCGGGCAACGCGACGGCGATGGCGGTGGCTCTGAATGCCACTGGCCCGGACAGCATCGTGGTGGTGATGTCCTTCGACGACCCGCAGACGAACCGCCTGACCCCGGCGCTGCTGACGGCGATGAAGCGCTGTGGCGCCTCATCCGCCGTGTACGGCAGCCCGGAGTTCAAGTTCCGCAGCGCGTTTGCCATGGTCGCCTACGGTGGGTGCGGGGAGGGCGCTGGCTACGAGGTTTACAACGGCGCGGTCGCTGGCGACACGAACGCATGGTGCGACGTGGCGTTCCAGGTGCAGAACAGCCAGTACACGATCGGCGGCTCCAACTCGACGCCGCGCAGTCTGCGCGACTACAGCTACGTCGGGGACCTGAACGCCACGGCTTCCGTTAGCCTGGTCCCGCGCGGCAACTGCACGGTCTCCGGGTCGACCATCACGAAAGGCGGCGCGACTGGAGCGTGGGACTCGGACACCTACAGCCGGGACAGCTTCGTGCGCGGTGCCGCCGCCTCCTTCGTGGCGACCGCGACGAACACGTCCATCATGGCCGGCCTCAACCGCGACCCGACCACGGACCAAAGCTACACGTCAATTGATGCGGCGTGGTACTTGAAACTCGACGGCACCTGCGAGATCTTCGAGAGTGGCAGCCCAGTCGTGGGGACGAACCACGCCTACGCCCCCGGCAACGTGTTCGCCGTGACGTACGACGGCGTGAGCGTCCGGTATTTCCACAACGGCACGCTGTACCGCACGGTCAACTGGAACCACAACGATCCAGTCTATTTCGACTCGTCGTTCTACGAATCCGGCGCCTCCCTGTCGAACGTTCAGTTCGGCCCGATGTCCAGTATCAAGGAGCCGATGGACGCGGCGGCGGCGGCAGCAGCAGCAGCAAGCGCCGCCCAATCGTCAGCCAACGCGGCGAACGCCGAGTTGGCGAACATCGCCTCGGACAACATCCTC
>Ga0247824_10001129_pt1 | contig 14284 bp, 17 predicted proteins | sample 13C_PalmiticAcid_FD_194412 | JGI IMG/M metagenome (GOLD analysis project Ga0247824, IMG submission 194412) | Soil microbial communities from agricultural site in Penn Yan, New York, United States - 13C_PalmiticAcid_Day48 | ecosystem: Environmental > Terrestrial > Soil > Agricultural land... | reverse complement strand
GGTTGGGGCGGTGTTGGCGGTGGGGTGGTTGGTGTATGAGTGGGCGATGGTGCCGGGGAGGGTGATGGCGAGGGTGTTTCCGATGCAGAAGGCGATGATGCCGTGGGAGCTGCTGATGCAGAGGGATATCGGGTTGCTCGTGGGCATCAACTTCGCGACGGGCGCGGCCATGTTTGCGATCATGTACTTCATGGACCTGTACTTCACGCTGGTTCAGGGGCACAGCGCCAGCAACGCGGGCATCGCGCTGCTCTACTTTCTACCTGGGCTGGGTGGTAAGTTGGCCTCCTCTTCCTTCACAGGTTGGAACATGTGCTAATCCTGCGCAGCTGGCGTCTACACGGCCATGTTCTTCATCAACGTTTGGCCACGGCAAACCATCCCGGTCTTGTTCCTCGGAACCATCAGCGCTGGGGTGGGCATCGCCGTTATACCCTGGGCATGCCAAACCGAGTACCTCAACCTCATCTACGGCATGATGGCGCTCACGGGATATGGCGTGGGCCTCAACATGAATCCCGGCATCCTCCATGGGTTGGCGTACTTTCCCGGCATGACCGCACCCATCAGCTGTCTGGCGTCCTTTGCGTTCCCGTTCGGCGGAACCATCACCCTCACCATCATGTCGACTGTGTTTAACAACAAGAGTGGGCCGAATCACGAGGATCCCAAGTCTGGAATTGTCTGGGCATATGTCGCCGTGGTCCCGGTCGTGTGGTTAGCAGTGCTGATGACGACGTTCTTGGGCAACGTGTGGATCGGCAAGGACGGGAATCACGAGGTGGTGCATGGCTCGTGGTTTTGGAATTTGCTCAGGGGCAAGAAGCTCGAAAAGGTGACAATGGCGAGGATGGAATCTGCTGGGTTGGGTGAGGGCAATGGGGATATTGGTTTGAAGGCGGTTCCGCCGAGCAGAGTAGAGGCTCAAGCAGATATCGAACGGGGGAGGTAGCGAAGAGTTGAGCGTTGGGAGCTTGAAACTGGGAACCAATCTGAGCCCTTTGTCGAATCCCGACTCCGAACATCACTTCTTGTCGTGAACTGGTGCTGTCATTCGGTGTAGGGCCGTGTGCTCGTGCTGGGGGTTAATTATGCCGCTGTGACGCCCTGTTGGATAAATCTGCGACAAGATCACCTCTTCGCTGTGTGTTCAAAAACTGAACCAGGTTGACCTTGTATGTAAAGACCCCTTTTGTGGCAGAAACCGGTGCAGTTCTTGGGGTGGGGGGCGCGGGCGGGGCGCAAGCGATGTCAGCAAGATTGGCATCAGGCCGCAAAGGCCAATCAGCCACCGAGCGCAGTCGGAAAGCGGAAGAATACCTCGCCGCAGCCAGACCTGTCACAGTAAGCTGCATGTGGCAGGGCAAGGATCAGCATCAGCTTTGCTAAATTCAGGGGTAGCAGGTTTCCACAGGGCTGAAGGCTCATTAAAGGGGACAGGGGCCAAGAAGATCGCGACACGCCGGGGTGGTTGCTTTTTTGGGATTGCTGCCTGACTCTTGTGTGGTGGAGAGAAAAAAAAAAAACCCAAGAACTTCTCTTCAAACAGTCACTCATTCTCTTGGCCTCTCACTCTTTCACTGTCACTCTTTTTTATACCCACTCTTTTGTGCTCACTCTCTCCATTCCTCTGTCCGTTCCCTCTCTCGACTATCGACTCAACAGACAACAACAAGAAAAAAATGTCCTACGAAATGGGTCCCCAACCAACAACATACCCGTACCCGCCCCCGGGGCCGGCCGTCGCGCCCCCGCAGCGCCGCCAGTTCTCCAAGTGGTGGCCCATCTCCTTCTTCATCGCGGCCATCATCTTCATCATCATCGGCGGCGGCCTCGTGGGCGCGTGGTCGGCCAACGCGACGTGCAGCCGCAGCTCGTACAGCTCCAGCTCGTACCGCTACTCGTACTCGTGCTCCGACAGCGCCATGTTCTACGGCGGCATCGCCTGCGTCGCCATCGGCGGCATCTGCAAGCTCGTCGCCTGGATCCTGCTCATCGTCTTCTGCGTCAAGCGCAGCCGCTACCAGCCCGTCAGCGTCGCCTACACCTACCAGCCCATCGACCACTACCACGCTGGTGCCGCTGCCGCGCCGCCTTACCAGCCCGCCCACGCTCCGCCTCCGGCGCACACTCCCCAGCCGAAGGAAGGGGGGCCCATGGGCGCGCGATACTGCAGCCACTGCGGTGGGGCCGTCACGACGCCGTTCTGCGCGCAGTGCGGGAACAGGGCGTAAGGGGATGATGCTCTTGGGTCCTTGAGGTTGGAAGGGGTCGTTTTTTGTGTCTGGCATCAGAGTCGAAGACTGATTATTGGGGATAGGAGTTTGGGACTGGCTTCAATCGAGTGTCTGGAGGACGGGTGTTTTTTGGGGGAATATCATAGACTTGATGGGGGGTAATTATGCGTGTGGCAACCACCAGTCTGGAATCGAATTCATGTCTCCATCCACTTTGTGACGACCAGCATCACCAGAATTGCTTCCACACTTGTCAGCCACGCTCCTATCCCAAACCCGCCCTGAACGTCGTCCCTTGCGATGGCCCATGCCGTTGCCACAATGCCGCTCACCAACAGGCCCGCCAAGGCGCAAGCAAAGATGGCGAGCCAGTTCAGGCCCTCGATGATGTGAACTCCCCAGCCGATGACGAGGTCGTCGGGCGTCGTGATCTGCAGGATGCTCCTGTGCAGCTTCTGAGGGATCCGGTTGCCCCAGAGCAGCCTCGTATGAGGACCAGGGTTTGACAGATGATGCAGGAAGATATTAGCGGGAATCGGAGGCGGTTTGAGAGGGCATGGGCGATAGGCGTAGCCCTCCGTGGCCATCTCGGCCTCGCTTGGGATGGCCATGGGCTTGTCCAGGATGCCGACGCGGTGTCTATCCTCGACCGAGAATTGGACGAAATGCACGTCGGCGGGCTTGAGAAGGAAGTACTTGGCCCGGAAGCTGCGCACCTCGCGGTATCGCTCCCGGATCCGGTCAAACAGCTGTGCGTCGCTCTCCACGCTGCTGACGTCGATCTCGGCGAGTTGGCGCTGGAATTCTCCCGTGTTTACGCAGAGCTCGATGAACCTCTTTTCGGCCTGGCCAGGCATCCTCCTGCTCGCATGAGCACCCCTCCCGGCGCCGTCCGGCGTCTGCCCGCTGCGCTGGGGGTTCATCGGGTTTTGCCTTGGTGTCTGGTTGGTGTTGTTTCCTTGACTAGGGAGTGGAGGTGGCGAATTGGATCCTCCTTCGATTGGGCGATTCCCAGGAGTCTGGTACGGGGCGGTACTTCCTAGCCCCTTTTCACAGGGCGTCGTACAAAACGCCTAGCCCGTGCCAGCATAGCTGCAAAGCCCTTGTAAAGAAGGGATTTCTCTTCTTTTTCTCCGGAATTAAATCCCATCTCGGGACCCGGGGACTCCGAACCAAGCTCGGGAACATCTTCGTCTGTTGGGATGCCTGCGTCTTTGGATGACGACTGTGGATCAGACCGAGGAAACAAGAAGGCCCGATATCTCTCACGGAACGCCAAAAAGGATGTCGACTCAAGGATGATAGTCTCGAGATTGCGGAGCGGAATGGGATAAGGTTGGATCGTTTCGAGCTCGTCAGTTCCCCCCCCAGAGGAGTCGTGGTCGAGGGGTGGTTCCCTTTTGAGCACGTCTGCTGTCTCAAGGGCAGCGCTGGATATGGTCAGTCATGCACATGTCTTTACGAGGGAAAATCTCATCCGTCATCGTACCTGTCATTCCCAAGGAAACTGACCAGCTGCCCGTCCTTGTCGGGAACCTGGAGGGCAAGTAATGACAAAGCGGCTGACTAGGCTTTCAGATCGAAAATCTCGTGGCATATGTGGCTCACAATATTGCGGGACTGGTACTTGAGGACGCGTATTACTTGATGTAATACCTGCTCTCCGTCGCCAGATTGTTTTCGAATATCGGAGAGAAACAGCCGGAACAGGCGCAAGAAGTTCCTCTGGAACCTCTCATGAGGGATTCGTTCCGGTGTCTCTCTAAAGAGCCCACGGAAGTCTTCGTCCTTGGTGAGTATGGTGAAGACGTCCGACTTGATGTCTTCTATCAGTCCCGGAGTCAATGACGAGGATATCGTGCTTCCTGCCGTGAGGCTCGGGAGGAGATTAGAGAAGACCGATTGAATCTCAATCTCATCCGTCGGCTGTTGATCGTCGTCTTCGACCCTGTCTTCGTCCTCGTCCTCGTCTTCGCTGCTTGTTGGACTGAAATTGCTTATGTTTGTGCCGTCATCTTTCATTGCTTTGCTTTGACCATCGGCACACTTGTCAAGATGCAGTTTCACAATCTCCGTCTCCCACTCTGCGGGACCTGGATTGTTGAGGGGACTGTTGGAACTCTGCACTCGCCTGTCCATGGAGACGGCTCTCCGCTCGGCGGCTGTAAAGTGGAGGGGTTCTAGCCTGTCCCGCTTCTCGAAGGGCTGCCTTTGGAACGTTCGACCTCTCGGCAGGCCGGGAACAACATTGCGGAAGACACTTTCAATGATGCCGGTCTTGGTGCCACCTGGTTGCTCAAGGCTCTGATCCTTGTGAGCGGGCTCGGACGGCCCATGTGCGGCGGCCTGGAGAGAAGTCCCAGACCAGCGTTGTAGAGCTTTCATTTGGCCTTGGAATCTGTCGTGGTCGATTGTGGTCGTCAGGGTGCTTAACAACCGGATGAGACCCGCTGTTGCAAGGGGGCCTCTCCCTTGCATAGCAATCGAATTGTCCGAGCCGTCTGTCTTCATAAAACCCATCTCCTGACGGAGTTTCTGTCTGCGGATTGCCAACAGCGTCTTTTGGCAGACATCTTGAAGGCTCGCCGTCAACTGTGCGCTTGCAATTCCGACTGCGTCTGCGTCGGTGCCATCGTTATTGGCTTGTGACTCTGCGTCTCTCGTAGACAGGTGCGCGTCCAAATCGGCTAGAGCCCGCTGTTGCGTGTCGAATTGAGTCTGAACGTAATCGATGATTCCGGAGGTGTGGTTGGAAATGCTGTTCAGTGTCAGGAGAGGTCGCCATGTTGTACGCCGGGAGCGGGGAGATTGTACAGCGTCATCGAAGAGATAGCTACCGTTATAGTCCTCTGATAATCTTTCAAGTCCCTGACCAGTCTCTCTATTCTCGGGTCGTCGGATTTCACAAGGGATCCGTTGTGCGTGTGGTGGCTGTTCCAGCTCTCCAAGACAGTTGCAAATGCTTGGCAAAGCGACTCTGTCGACGCTAACACCTCATTGAACTCTGTCTTGTCAAGAACGGAAAGATCTATATCAAACGTAGAGATGGTGCCGATTGCCTGGAGCAGGGCGCCTAACGCTGTATCTGTTTGTAACGCTGTATCTGTTTGTGAGAGAACGTCTCGCCTCAGCGAATCCAAATCTGGCGCATCCGCGAGTCCGTTAAAACATGTCGAAGCATTGTGCTGCTCTGCGCCACGGCAGACACAAGAGCTACAACACGAGCAGTGAGGCTTAAAGGATCCATGGTCGATGAAGCAGGATCTCGGACCGGCTCTAGTTGTCATGACACGTTCGTGAGTGAGGTGATGGAAGGCATGACATGGGTCAAGGACCTAAGCCGCAGCCTGCAGCGGACGTCGTCGTGTCGACTGCACAGCCCCCGCACACGTGATGGTTTGTTCAGCTACTTGTGCGGCAAGAGATTCAGCCTTGCGATGGACGCGTGATAAACACTCCGCGTTGCTAACTGTAGCAGTGCTCATGGCCGAGCCGTATCCAGCGATTTCCTTTTCTGGATGGATAGATGAATGGATGGATGGATGGTTTTAGTGCCACCGGGAGGCACTGAGCCTGGAGGACTCTAGATCGGTACCTAGCAGACTATCTGCGCGCCCGGCGCCGGCCCAAGATAGCCACAACACGCCTCCAACGACCTCACCACCCTCTCCAGCATGACACCTCTCCACCCCTCCCCACTCGCAGCCGTCATCCTCCCCCCAACCAAACACCAGGCCACGGCCTCGGCATAGTCCATCCCCGCTTCCTCCGTCACATCCCTCAGCCACTCCAGCGCAGCGAGGAAACGCGCCCCCGCCGACGCCGACGGCGACGCCACCCCCAACTCCGACTCTGACGACGACGATGTCCCCGGCTGTGCCCCGACCACGTATTTACAGAAAGGATGCAGCTCAATAGGCCTTCCAAAGCACAGTTCCAAAAGGACGATCCCCAGCGACTCGAGACCGCTGATGGTGTCCTCCTGGACCTGTTTCGCCGATCGCGGTGGTGGCGTCGCTTCAGCAGGTTGTGGCTCCCCGACCACACCTAGGGGGTCCTGGAAGTCGCTGCACACAAAGGGCCGCTCAAGGAGCAGGGCGGCCGGGTCGTGCGGGTCGCGGAAGAAGACGACGTCGGATTTGGCCCAGCGGGGTTTGATCCAGGGCGTGCCGGCGAGCTGGAGGAAGGACGACGCCAGGGTGACGGCGAGGGCGTAGCGTTGGCGGCGGGTTAGGACGGGGTGGTTGTTGTTATTCCCGTGTAGGATTCTTTCGAGGGTGATGGTTGTCGATGGGTTGGAAGGGGCGAGTCCGGCAGTGTCGGCGCGGTAGATGTAGAAGCGTTTGTCGTGGGCCTGTAGGTAGCCGTGACAGGTTGCCTGTGGTGGATCTTGACGGAATGAAGCGCAGAGGCTTGAGATCTGGCTTATCTCCTCTCTCAAGGAGCAAGTGGAAGTATTCGTTCTCGCACCCAGCCCTGCCTGCACGTGGGTAATGGTAATTGTCGGCGCTCTAAACCTGGATCAGACATACTGAAGATGACCCAATCAGGGGAAGCACTTCCTTACCCTGAGTCTGATTTTCGGCTCGTCTTGGTCTGGGAAGTCTTGCTCGAGGCAATAGATGGCCTCAATGGCGTGGCGGTTCTGTGTTGTGGTAGTGATGCAGTCGTGGGTTCAGGGGGACTCCTGATCGGAAGGCCCGCCTCCGGCTCATTGCGCACTTCAACGCGAGCGGGACGACAGAGCCAAGAATTTGAGCCCGCCGGCAGGTGATGGGAGTTTGACCAGAACATGAAGTGAAAATTTCCCTCGGCAGAAACACGGTTTTGGAGCAACAGATGGGCGTAATGCTGGCGCCAGCAGCCGCAGTTCCATGCCTTCGATAGCACCTTGTATAGTTGATCAGCTTGCTGCCAGAATCCAGAAACCGCGGCACGTATGAGGTTCAGCTTCGCAGCACCCCTGGTTCTCTCTGCTTGGGACACGGCATCGCTGGTTTCCAACAAGGTCCGGAGCCTGTCGTTGTAGCGCTGCATCTCGTCGAACAGCTCCTTGCGCACGCTCTCTCCCAGGCTAAACTGCAAGCGATACAGGTGAAACTCCCTTGTGGCGGCTGGCTTGTTGAATGCTTCCTTCAGGCGAAGGGCGAGTTTGGGTGACTGTGAATCTCGGCTTGTGAGATGGACATACATCCCAAGTGTGGACAATGCGATGAGAGACTGACCTTGGCTTGTTGTATGCTCTGCTGCAGCCGGTGCTTGTCTGCTGCCATCTCTTTCTTCAGTTTCTCTGCGGCATCCCTCATGCTCTCAATCGTCTCCATGAACACCTCATATGAGTCGAGGAGATGATGCTGGAGTTGACGCGCAATTCCTGCGTCCTTCCACCCATTTCCGCCGGGGGCAGCCAAGAGGTGGGAGATGCTGGTGTCGTCAATGTCAAGCGGCAGAAGCAGTCTCTTGAGGTTGCCGATGAATGCCACACGCTGGGCATTGACCTCGTTCTTGCATTTCTGATGCTCCTGGCGGATGTTGTACCAGAGCCCTGCCGTCCTCGCAACTTCTCGGTAGTGCTCCAGAGCTGTGAGAAGAATGGGGAACGCACCCAGGACTACACCTGCAATCTCGAAGCCCGACATTTCATCGTCTCAATTGCGATCGAAGGTTGTGCGCGAACAGTGAGGCGGTTTTGAGGCAAAACTTGGGAACGGTGCCGACAAACCCCCTCCTCCCGCTCATTGGGCTCCTACCGCACATTCGTGCTATTGTCACGTGTGCGGGGGTTTTTCGCGTGGCACAAGGCTCTCCCTTTCTCACTGTTGGCGATATGTTGAGTCTTTTCTCGGGGAGCCAGAGCAATCCTTCATAATGCTTAGATGCCATAGATCCTGGGCTCACTCCTTCTTTTCTTACCCCTCGGGCTCTCGCGCCTTGTTGTACGGAAAGATGGCGTCGATATCAGCCAAAGCTGCTGCGGTGTACAGCACCGTTGAAAATCTCAAGCAGTTTCTTCCAGTATCAGGTACAGCCTCGGCCCCGACCGTGACCATAGAGTCACTAGTAGATGTGTCGGAGAGGTTTGGACTTTGGGCTCGGAATATTGGAGCCCTTCACCCGCCAGAATCCAAGCTTTCACTTGACTCTCGTCTTCAGAACGCTCCAGAGATTCAGGAGTGGGTGTCCGAGCTGCTTGATGACTTGACGGAGGCACTGAACGATCGTAAGTTTGAGTTCAAGGGTTCAACTACGAGGATGCTGCTAACAAATTGATTCGGTCAAAGTGTCGAGCATACTGTCCGGAGAGACCGAGAACTGCTCCATTGTAGTTGACACACTTGGTCTGGAGGACCTTGACCCCCCTGAGGAGTCAGCAACCAGGGATCAAGCCCACGAGGTCCTACGCGCAGCAGTTGAATGCTGTCGCGGGCTCCTGAAGACGTCCATGCTCATCCGCCGCGCCACAACCAGAGATCGCTTCAACACGGCGCTTCGTAAAACCGAGGATCCTTTTGATGATCAGTTCGACATCAACCATGTGCAAGAGAAGTACCCAAAGCTGAGAAAGCCCGAGTCCAAGTGGCTGCTCAACCGGCTAGGGCGAGCAAATACCTCGAGACGCCAGTTTCTCCGGTACTGCCGAGAACATCAGGATTCCCTATCGGCGAGCCACACGTTACCAGCGGACAGCAATACCATTTTGTCGCCTGCGCAGCCAGTCGCAACCTCGGCAGACAAGGAGTATGTTCACTCAGTGCCAGACCGCATATCCCACGCGGGCTTCACGGACCCGGGTACGAAAGCGTCAACTCTGAATGTCAGCCAGCTCAATGGAACCAGAGACGAGCCAGATGACGATGCGGTATCGTACATTTCCGCTGTTCGCTCGGACTTTGCCAACGAAGACGCCGTTCTCGAGCTGCCGAGTCTCCGGACCGTTAGCAGAGATCAGTCCGAGTTTGAATGCCCATTGTGCCATACCATTCAGAGTTTCAAACGCGAGAGCCAATGGAGGTCAGTATCGGTACTCTTTGTCACTGTGCGCAAACGGAACCTGCGCTAACCGGTCAACCTGGTAGACGGCATGCATTTAGTGATCTCAAGTCCTACCTCTGCACCTTAGCGCCCAACGAGTGTGACCTGCAGCTGTTCAGGGACAGCCATGCTCGGTTTGAGCACGAACTCCAACATCATCGGTGCCACTGGATTTGTGCTCTGTGTGGCAGTGGTTCTTTCCGGTCCATCGACATGTTCCGGGCACACGTCGAGAAGAGCCACCCCACGCTCCCCGATGCCGAAGCTGCTCTGCTGGACCAAGGAAGCCGCCGAGTGCCGGATCTCATACCTGCAGCTGATTGCCCGTTCTGCACGGAGTGGGAGGAAAAGATCAGAGCAGACCTGGAAAAGCAAGGGACGGAGAGCACCGCTGTCCAGTCCACACATCAAGCTCTTTCGGCCAACATCATCGTCGTGGAGCGGGACAAGTTTCGGAGGCACGTCGCTTCACACATGGAGCAACTCGCCCTGTTTGCTATCCCACCCGTCATCGAGGATGGTGACAACGAGCTTGACTCAAACCATGTCGTCATGCCCCAAGAAGGAGAAGACCGAAATCAACCAGACCGGCGGCCGGCCACTCCCACAGCAGAACTAGATTGGCAGCCGGATCCCCCGCTCCACATTGCTGCCTTTCGAGGCGACATTGAGGAAGTCAAACGACTCATTCTCGACGGTGCCGATACTGACGCGACTGGAGAGACCTGGGGCACTGCTGTTTCAGCGGCGGAAAAGGGTGGACACGACAGGCTCGCAGGCCTTTTGCCCTTCTATTCTGAGACCCGCGAATTTTTACGCGTCTTTTCTAACACCGGTGACGTTTTGTCTGCGGAACTTCGACTAAAAGACGCCGAGGAGCAACTAATTGACGCCATTGATGCGTCTGGAGGTAGGCACCCCTCTCTACGTCGCCGTTCATGTCGACCTAGTATACTAAAACTAAGATGTCCATGCAGGGTTGGCGGTAGAATCGCCTCGTAAATTTGATCTTGGCCAGGAGCGGGCGAAGGGAGGTGACAAGGAACGTCATAACGACCGCTCGCGCTCGCGCTCGCGCGACAGGTTTCAAGGGACGGAGCGTCGTAAGGAGCGCTCGCGCTCGCGCTCGCGCGACAGACCTCCAGGGAGGGCGTCTCACCGCCTGGTGCGCTTCCAGCGAGGGAGCTATATCGATCCCCTCTCAGAGTCGAGTGCTCCAACAAGTACACGACCTTCTATACCTATTTAGTTCGCATCCACACAGCGCGGTACACTGACATGTTTTCCTAGGTTCCGTTCAAGTCGTCGAGCCGTCTCCCGAGTTTGCCACTGGTCAGGATGGGGAGAAGGAGCGCGACAAGGACCGTGACAAGGACCATGACGAGAATCACGAGATGCGTGACACGCTGGGCGAGCGCGAACGCAAGCGCGAAGAGGCAGAGCGCCCGGGCGCAGGCAAATGGCGTGAAGCCCGAGAAGACACAGCGCGCTTACGCAGGCGCTTCGACATGCGCGCCAAAGAAAGTGACACAAAGGGCTCTAGCACCGCGGCCAAGATCCGGCGCAGCCTGCGCGATACCTACGAAGAATCCATGCGCCCCGGCGCAACTGGGCCACCGGCACCGGCACCGCCACCGCCACCAATGCCATTGCCTTCACCACGGCTGCAATCCAGTGAATCCACATTATCGCACCAAGCCACCGATGTGCCGGCTTACCCCCCACCCCAGTGGCCTCCAGAGACACGACCTCGAGCGAAGCTCCGCATGTTCAAGGTTGAGGCCGACGAATCCAGCGGCGACGGCCTAGCTGACGGCGAGGACAGCGCCTAGGACGCGGGCGCGGATGCCCAGTCTACACTGCGCCCGAGTCACACGCTGGCGGGGGAGTAACTCGGTGATGGATTGCGACGGATAAAAGAGATCTACGTGTATTGTCCTGATCTAGAAAATGACGCCAGCGTGACGTAGCCTCTGGTTGCAGAACCAAGACGGAGGATATCGTCCACAACTGTCTAGGCAGGCAACTAGAAAAACAGGAGTCAATCGAAAGTGCAACGCCGTGTTCCCATTTACACCCAACCATCACCATCTTTTCCAAACCACCAAGTCAGTGCACAGTAACCGCATATAGCTTAGAAGCCGTGATAGACCCTGCACATCAACCAAGATGCCATCGGAAGTCAAGGACAAGAACGACGAGCCCATCAAAGAAGGCGACCATGTCTTTGCACGCTCTCGCGGAGGCAGACACGAGGGCGAGGTCGAGAAGATTGTGACGTCCAAGGAGGAGGCTGAGAAGGAGGGCGTAAAGCACCCGCCCAAGGTATGCGCTGAGAGCTGCATCTCCCCGATTTTTTGGAATCTTTTCTTTTCCTCTCTTTTTTGTTGCTTTAAAATTCAAACACTCACATTCGATTCAAAAGGTCCTCTTCACTGATCAACACGGCCACCATGTCCAACACAACCCTGGGACATTGCAGCATGGGGAGTACAAGAAGTGAAAGGAAGAATAGGGGGTGGTGGTGGCGGAAAGTGGGGCGATGGCATTTGCTACAAAAGGGCTGCGTTGAATTCGCCGACACAAGAATTCAAGGGTGACTAGTCTAGTGGTCAGGACGCTTCGTTGTGGTTGAATAGATCACATACGATCCGAAGAAACCCCGGTTCGATTCCGGGGTCGCCCACTGTTTTTGCTGTTGTGTGATCCACATTGTTTTGGGTCTCTCTCATTCCCACTCATGACTTGCGATGCGGAACCCTCCGAGTCGATTGGGATTCGAAAAAGCGACAGCTCCCCTGTTTTAGAGATAGATTGGCCATTCATGCAACGAGCGCAAGGCATCTTTCTCGCCTCGGGCCCAGCCCTCCACCCCTTTTCTGATGTTGTGGGGATGTGCGCGCCATCACACACTCACTTAGGTAATTAGAAATGAACTTGGGGACGGAGACCAAGAACAAGTATTGTCTAACCATTCACTAATTAGGTACCGATCAACCTCATCATGTCCGCGGCATTGCCGGCCATGTTGCTTCGCAAGGTGTTGGTTGCCTCGTTTGGAACTGATGAACTCCTTCACCGCGAATCCAAAACCCACTCACAACCTCCGGGTCGAACGGTGTGATCATGAAACTTTTGAACCACACCAAAGCCATGACTTGAGCCCCTTCCGCCCGACGGTTTCCTGCATGTCTCGCTTCTAATTATAGAGAAGGGTGCATGCAATGCTGGGAGCTGACATCTTGGCGCAGGCTGTCAGCGATTAGGGGGTCAGGGCGAACCCAGACAAGGCATCCACTTCGCCTGGTTCTCTGCAGCAGACCCCAAACGGCATGAATCGCATGATATGATGCGGCAAGGCTCAGGAAGCGGGGGAGTGTCGTCTATCAATAGCCTCCCTCTCCCCTCCTGTTAATCACTTTGAGTTTGAGCATCCAAAGTGGTGATACACTTCAACTCTTCAACCACACGACAACCACATTCTGATAGCCCCGTGCCACTCAAAACATGTTCGCCCACAGCGCTCTCGACCGCTCGCGGCGGGAGATTCGTCTTGTCCGCTTCACACCCGCCACGCTGGCCGACCCCCAGGCTGCGATTGCTCTCGAGTTGCGGCACATCTCGCTGGATGCCGGCTTTGCCTACGCCGCAATGTCGTACGTCTGGGGAGACCCCAGCAACCCCATCGAAGTCGACATCAACAACGAAGCGTTCCCAATCGGCCGAAACTTACACGCCGGACTCGAGCGTTTTCGGGAACAGGGGGTACATTCCTGGCTGTGGATCGACGCCATCTGCATCCAGCAGTCCGACACAGACGAGAAGAGCTGGCAGGTCGACCAGATGCGCGACGTCTACCGTCTCGCCGAGCACGTCCAGATCTGGCTGGGGCCCGCCACCGCCGAGAGCGACGCGGCCATGGACTTCCTCGCCCGCTTCGGGCCCCGCGCGCTGGCCTGCGGCGCGCTGGACCTCAACGCCATGGGTTACAGAGACCCGCACAAGCAGGAGATCTTCGACTACATCGACGCCCGCAAGGCAGGCAACCCACCCCCTACCGACTCCCAGCTCGGCCGCTTCATCCTCGACCTCCTCAACGAGGAGGGCATGCTCACCCCACCCCCGCGCAACAGCCTCCAAGCAGGCATCCAAGACCTCCTGCAGCGTGACTACTGGATCCGCGTCTGGATCATGCAGGAGGTCGCCCTCGCGAGGGAAGGCACCCTGTTCTGCGGGAGCAAATCCGTCTCCCTCGACGCCTTCGACGCGACCCTCACCGCGGTGTGGTACACTCTCTCGGCGGGCGTCATCCCGCGCTACCCGGAGTACGACAGCTTCGGCGAGGTGCTATGGTCGTGGACTATGGTCTTCCGCATCAAGGCCCTCATCGCGCGCCGCCAGCACCGCGCCGGCGCGCCGATCCCCCTCGCCCAGATCGTCATCGAGTACCTCGACGCGCCGGGCCGCCCGCACTACGCGGCCACGGACCCGCGGGATATCGTCTACTCGCTGCTCGGGCTGACGGCGGAGGAGGAGCGGCTCGGGATGCGGCCCGACTACTCGCGGTCGTTCGTCGACGTGTTTGCCGAGTTCACCCGGGCGGTGCTGGAGCGGGGCGGCGGCGGGACTACGCCGTTCAGTTTGTTCTGCGTGGCGCCGAGGGAGGAGGGCTCGAGCCCCCTGCCCTCGTGGGTGCCGGACTGGAGGGAGGTAGGGAGGCATGGGCTGGGCGTCAACCCGCATGATGTGCTTACAACCACGCAGCCGGCGGCGTGGATGGAACCCTGGGAGGTTTGGAAGCGCGGCGATGTGGGCAACGGGAGGGTCCTTCGTCACCCGGGCTGTCGCGTCGATATCATCACGGAGGTCATGGCTCCTGCTGAGTGGACGCATGCTACGGAGTGGGATGTGCTGAATGCCAAGATCAAGGATGTGGATGCTTGGCTTCGCTCGATCATTGAGTTTGCGGGATTGCCTAGCAAGGGCCGCGGACTAAGGTGGGGAGTGGAGGACGT
>Ga0247824_10001128_pt1 | contig 14286 bp, 19 predicted proteins | sample 13C_PalmiticAcid_FD_194412 | JGI IMG/M metagenome (GOLD analysis project Ga0247824, IMG submission 194412) | Soil microbial communities from agricultural site in Penn Yan, New York, United States - 13C_PalmiticAcid_Day48 | ecosystem: Environmental > Terrestrial > Soil > Agricultural land... | reverse complement strand
CTGTCATAAAGTGAGTGTCAATCATCGATGCATTTTACAAAGTTGTGGCCTCATGTTTCGAATCCAATGTCCATCATCTCGCACCTGATTTTGAACGAATGTTCTCAGCTGAGCATCGTGCTGCTTCTGAAGTTGATTATCGATTCTAGCCATGAACAGATTACAAAACCTTGAAAGGGTATTCGTGGTATTAGCTACGCGAATTCATCACTCGTTCACCTTATGAGCAGCCCCTTCTAGAAAAACTTACTCTTGAGCATCCTGTTGCATAGTAGTGTCCAGTTTCAACGTGTTGACAAGTGACAAAGGGTTGTAGAATGACTTCAGTCCGCGATCCAAGTGGACGAATAACAGTTGAAGTTGGTAGAGCGAGTTCTGGCAATTGAGGAGCAGTTAGTGGCGTGACACATCATGATGGACGCGTTTCAGATGTCACAAAAAGGCCTGTTACCGTCGAGAGATCCTCATCATTGAAGCGAGAACGGTATATCGCATCGCGGAAGACCAGATCGTGAAACCAAACCTGCAACAGCGAGTTTGCATAGCATGTCGCACCAAGATTCTATTGGGACGACTGTACATGTTAGTATACGGCTGAGGAATTTGATCCGAGCAATCCTCGATCCCATTGTACCTTCATCCCGGATGGTGTATTCTCTGGACGTTTTAATAGTCCCGGATCCGGTTTTTCTGTAAATTGCTCAAAGTACTTGTCCCAGGCATCTAGCACATGTTTGAAACGATTCGTTCATGAAAATGTCTTTTATCAGTCTACCATCCAACATCGCCATTGATCATCCCTTACCGTCCTCCTCCCACTGGCTCTGTCCCATGTGATTCAGGCAATGAGGATTTCCATCCTTGCAACGAGCCATAGTACAGCCGTTGTTGCTTGCACCCTTGACGCCTGATGATTCTTCTGGCGCGGAGCCAGAATAGCGATTTCCACAATATGGGAAAATGCTCTTGGTGCTAGGCTCGCCCAAAGAATCTTCTACCTCTGGGTCGCCATCTCGAGTACTAGAGCCCAAGCCGTATACAGAGAGAACATGGGCCAACGTGAGGTTCTTGACGTCTGTCACCTCCTGGCCTACAAACCGCCACTGTTTGTCTGTTTTCTTCCCGAGCGGTGCCATGATAACGTCTGACGCGAATGAGAGAGAGGAGACGAATCAGAAGTCGCCCAACGCGCGTTCGTCCTTGCAGCTGGTTTCCCGATGTTGATGCTTCAGTGGCAAGAACTGAGCGACGAAACGTTTGAACTTCGTCTTTCAATGTTGTGACTGTGCCACCGCTGACTTCGACCTCTCCAGCGGCTCTCGGATCATACAGTTGCTCCACTCCTCCCTCCTCTCGTTATGGAATTCCAAGGACTCATCGGTTGGGCATTCTTGCCAACGCTCATCACGAACATACTTCAGTCTGTCTGGTATTCGGTCAAATACTCGGGCAATTCATCAGCAAGACCTGCACCTAACTCGACAAAGCACCGCCGTCACCAAAACTGGATATACAGTCTTGTCATCCTTGGATATTTGGCGTATACCATTCTGGAGGTCGATAGGGCCACCCCCATCAACTGCTACGACATGCTCGACCTCAACTTTCACTCCTTCACCCAGAAGCAGCTCAAGACCAACTTTAGAAAGGCATCGCTCATGTACCATCCAGATAAAGTCGGTCAAGCAGGAGCAGGTATGTCAGATTGGAGGAAAGCTTCTGTTATCTCAACTCGAGGCTGTTCCGTCGTGCTAAATGCAAACGTCCATAGCCACGGTCTCGATCGCTTCTAACTAGTACTCATCCTCTTCTTGAATGACAGAAACTTTTGTTCGGATCCGGGCAGCGCATGACGTACTAAGTGACTCGGTAGCCAAGCAAGCATACGACCGATTTGGACCGTCTATTATCACCTGCACGAGTTGCAAGACACTTAGAGACCATGTCATGCGTGGACTCTCATCCTGTTACACTTTCTACTTAAGCTCGGGGGTCATTCTGGTCCTGATGAGTCTGCTTGGAAAGGGGCAATTTGGACGTTATTGGCGTTTTACTGTACTCTTTGGCATGGCGGCACTCGAGCTCGCCATGGTGACTCGATCGGAACCGATCTGGTTGTTGTCATGGATCATGCCCCACCGTGTTACGTTTGAACAAATATCCATTCTGCACCAGATCTTCATTTCGACTTTCATTGCCATCTCACAGATCGGACCAATCCTGGTACCCTCCCAAGAGAGGGGCAACGTCAAGGACCTCGTCAATCGCCTGGAAGTTCTCACAGCTCACTCGAGTAAGTTGCGGTTTATGTTTCTTGGCCGAGGCTAATATTTATCTCTCCTGGACATGTATTTGACCAATTATCCACTTGTTCACAAACTAGACGCTGGATCGATCGGTCAGCTTCAGGAGACGTTTGATGCGTACAGGAACGACGAGAGCGCCATGAAACTCTTGAAAAATCAGATGGGCAAGTTGGCCCTGGACGTACAGTTGATGCAGGATCAGCAGTTGAACGAGGCTAGGAACGAAGCACACGGGCGGTTGCGGTTGCGGCAGAGGAAGGCCACTTAGTTCGGCGCTCCGAATAAACTTTTCCTTCTTACTCTCCTCCCTCTGAGCTATGTCTGCGACGACAGATCACTCGAGCACCCCGCTCTTCCTACAAAGGACACTTGTACTGCCCTCCACAGCAATACTACCTACTTCTGTGCCCTCATCCTCATCCTCCGCCTCGATTCGACCAGGCGATTCGATCACGCCGAAAGCTTTCTTGCCTCGCACAACCCTTCGCAATTCGTCTGATCATGACCAAAACCTGCGACAGCTTCTCTCCTTCCAAGAGCTCTTTCAGAAGCGAGAGTTTTGGGACGAGTGTGCTATTCTAGAGAGAATGTACTACAAGAACAAGTCTCAGCACAGGCATGCTGGATACTTTCAACGGTTTTGTGAGGTACTCTATCTCGACAGTCAGACATGGAGAATGGGAGAACGGGGAGCCAGAGGTCAAGCAGAATCTGAAGCGTTTCATGCATTGGTCTACTTTCTAGTGTCGACGTCTTATCTCTCGGATCAAGGAGCTAGACATAGCAGGATTGACCGGTGAACTCGTTAGGAAGTTTTACTCTGGCAGAAGGTCGGTGCTGGGGATCCTCAAAGCTATCTATCCTCTTCTATGGACTTTGTTGCTCGTCGCCCTCCTAACCATCGTGATATTCACCAACACTACTACTGAAAGTCTCAAGACCATTGCAAGCGCAAGTGATCGCTGGGACTCAACCCCACAGCGATCCACAATGGCCTTTACTCTAACCCGTATTATTAGCGCGATCTTGCTACAGCAAAAGTTCCAGTCCACACTACACGAGACATATGGGTAAAACAGGAACTCGAAGATGAACATTGCCAAATGGCTTTCAGGTCCTCAACCTACGGCACTAACAATGACTTGGGTCCTGGATCTTTTTTTTAGGGCGTTCTATCAGCTCTTGTCTAAAACACAGTTCATGCCATTTGCGCTGATCGCCATTGGACTCTGCAGTAGACTTTCAATCATGTCAAAAGCATGGACAACTGAGTTTGTGGAGTGTTACGAACTACTTGCAACATGGATGAAGCTGTTTCCGAAGGAGGTGATAGTGGAAGGTTCAACTGACTATGAGAAGCAGCTTCCAACGACGCTCGAAAGTGTGGTTACCACCAATATGATAACGGCATCCGAGATACCAGAGATATCAGAGATTCCAGTAGTACCGGGGATCTCGGCTTCATTGCATAGTTCATCTCCATCAGTAGGAGGGCTCGATCTGGGCGAGGTTATCCAGCGGACACAGCCGCTATCAGCACCCTTCTCTCCATCAAACGTCCCTTCGTCGTCATCAATGGCTCTAGAAAACTCCTTGTCCTCCTCACCTACTAAGGAGACAGATCAGGATTCGACCCATCACGAGTCAGATGAAGATCAAGCCCATACAAGTTCTCTTAGTGAGCTCGACACAGCGATTCGAACGAAATTGCCTTCTAACATCAAGTGCACCAAATCAATAACGGAAGATTCTCTTGCGGTCCAAACCGCTGAAGAATGGAAGAAGAAAAAGGTCAAGGACAAGAAGAAGATGCAGCGATCGGATAAATCCACATTGCCCTTGTCGGGATCAAGTTCAAAGAGCAAGGAGTCCTCAGGGTCTTCTACCAACTTTGACGACATTTTCAACTTTGGCCAAAAGTCATTGCCATCACCCGTGTCATCACTGCCCACGTCAAGCACAAAGCCGAACAAAGGGCCAAAGGACAAAAGAGAGATTGACGACATTTTTAGCAAGATCAAGCCTAAGCAAAAGGAAAAGCAAAAGGGGGTGAGTTCAGAGATAGACCAAATCTTTGGGCAGCCAAAGAAGAAGAAGAAGACGTCGTAGGGAAGCTACATAGGTGAGCGTTACGATGAGAGTAAAAGCGATCTTGCTCTCCACCAATTCACACTGTGAACCGACCATCCCACGCTGGCTGTCTCACACATTCCAATTCTCAGCGCGCACAGACTTGGTGACTTTTTTCGACCTTCATGAATTCATGCGTCAGCCACAACGGCCTTTTAATAGTTGCCAAGGGAAGCGAACCCAGCACCTTCTGTCCCCTTTTCGTGCGCGTCACACACACTTGATTACAGTCTCGCTATAATGGTAAGTGTTCAAACGTCCTTGTGCTGCCACGACGAGTGTCCCCCTCTCATTCCTCTCCTGTGCCATGGCGAGAAGTTGGCGGGTCCAGGGAAGCCTGAACGAGACCCTGCACTCTACTCTTCAGTCGGACGAGTGTGGTAATGACAGACAAGGCCCACTGACCTCAGTCTCGCTCTCATGGCGCGGTTGCATGCATCTGTCGACTTTAGCAAGAACCATTGGAGATCACGCCCGAGGCCACCTCCCCCATCGACGAGAGGGCCCCAGTCGGAGAGCATCACTCCGTTGACGATGGTATGACACTACATAAAACTGTGAAAGACGACTATCGAGGAGCCCCCTCCCTCTCCCGGTAGTTCTTCCTTCGATGCTATTACCTGGGAGATGCATCAACCGACACAGTTACCCCTTCTCCTTTTGCAATGGAACCTAGTTGAATGGATGACGCAAAGATACCTTCCCCTACTACCGGGTGCTGAGGAACGAGCCTGCGAGACTTTTCAATGGAGGATCGAAGACTGGAATTCTCTTGAAAAAAGAGTTACCGGCCCGGAATTTGAGATTGGAGGATGTAAATGGTACGCTACCTTCGCTTTGTGTGCGTTGGCTCATGGCTACACTGAAAGTTGGCATGGGAATAACCCCTATCTATGTATTTCAGGCGCATCTTACTTTTCCCTCAAGGAAACAATGCAGAGTGCGTGTCGGTGTATTTGGACGCCGTCGATGCACATGGACAAACAGAACCGAATTGGCATGTCTGCGCGCAGTTTGCACTCACAATGTCCAACCCCAGTGATCCAACCGTCTATGTCGTCCATCGTATGTGGCCCGTGAATTCGATAGGCAGTGATCTTGACGTAATCAAGCACACAACGCTAGATGCTAATGAGTGGTCTCTGCGCCTTCTTTTTGGATAGACGCCCATCATCGCTTTATTCCCGAGGAGAGTGATTGGGGGTTCACTCGGTTCATAGGCGTGGCTAAACTGGACCATCCGGTAGATATTCGTGGCGTTCCCATAATGGAAAACGGTCAAACTGTGATCACAGCCTATGTTCGAGTGTACGATGATCCCACCGGCATGCTCTGGCACAATTTTGTGGACTATGACTCCAAGGCAGTGACAGGCTATGTGGGACTGAAGAATCAAGGCGCCACTTGTTACATGAATTCACTCCTTCAATCACTGTTCTTCACGAACTACTTTCACAAAGCTGTGTTTGAGATTCCAACAGAGGAGGATGAACCGTCAAAGTCGGTGTCACTGGCATTGCAACGTGTATTCTATCAGCTCGCCACAAGCCAAACTTCAGTTGGAACAACAGAATTGACGAGATCGTTCGGCTGGAACTCACTCGAAAGCTTCATGCAACACGATGTTCAGGAGTTTAACCGCGTTCTGCAGGACAACCTAGAAGGGAAAATGAAGGTGTGGATAGCGATAGTGGCGAGATGCTAACGAAATCAGCTTTCCATCTGGAAAGTGGCGCTAATTTGGTTTTATTCGCCTCGTGGATCATAGGGTACTGAGGCTGAAGGTGCAATCCAGAGGCTCTTTGTAGGAAAGATGAAGAGCTACATCAAGTGCATCAATGTCGACTACGAGTCGTCTCGGGTAGAAAACTTTTACGGTAAATACCATATCAAAACACCAGGATGGACTTTGCATCATACCACGGATCGTTTAGGTCCCCTAATCGTTCGTGCTCTACAGATATTCAGTTGAACGTCAAAGGATGTAAGACTCTACGGGATTCATTCGCCAATTACGTTGACGTGGAGACATTGGATGGCGAAAACAAATATCATGCTGAGGGGCATGGTCTCCAGGTAATGCGGGACTTCAAAGGATGTATTAGATGATCTAAGTCCACTGTTGCCTTATAGCTAATGGGTTGGTTCTGCATACTCTAGGACGCGAAAAAAGGCGTTATATTCGAGACCCTCCCACCAGTACTACACCTTCAACTAAAGCGCTTCGAATACGACATTGAACACGATGCTATGGTCAAAATCAACGACAAGCACGAGTTCCCACTGGAGATTGATCTTGCAGAGTTTGTAGCAGATGGCGAGGAGAAAGAAAAGACTGGACCTGATGGCTTCAAATACTCTCTTCACGGGTAACCGCTTCGTTTCATGGATCAGCTGTATCACGGATAGAAGTCTAATGAGCGTATCACACTCATTGCAGCTCTGTGCCTTACTTTGCTTGTAATGGCTAGTGTCTTGGTTCATTCTGGAGACCTTCACGGCGGTCATTACTTTGCTCTTTTAAGACCCGAGAAGAATGGCAAGTGGTTCAAATTTGATGATGACCGTGTCACGCCGGCAACCCTGAAGGAAGTCCTTGACGATAATTATGGCGGAGGTGAACCTCTCGAAAACCTGACCCATTTGCCAATCGTTATACGTCGGATCCTGAGTCACAAGCGTTTCACCAATGCATACATGTTGGTTTATATTCGGGACAATGCCATGGACGAGATTTTAAGGCCATTAACTAAGGAAGACATTCCGGAGCACCTGCAACGTCGGCTGGATGATGAGCTAGCTGCTATAGAGGCTAGGCGCAGGGAACGGCTTGAAGCCACCATGTACATGAACACATTGGTGATTTCCGACGAGGACTTCAGGACTCATGATGGATGTGACCTGTATAATCCTCGTTCAAATTCCGGGAAACTATTCAAAGTACGAAAGCAGGATACCTTTTCAACCTTTAGACAGAATGTCGCTGAGAGCTATGGCGTTACTGAGGACGAGATTCGCTTGTGGACACTTGTAAAGCGACAAAACGAAACTATCCGCACGGACACACCGGTTCCTGAGTCCGACTGGAAGGAGAGTAAGTCGCTAGGATAAGGCAAGCATAACACCCTATGGAGTCAAGTATGAGATGCTGACTTTACGATCATTGCAATGTGTACCGATAGCAATGGAACATATCAAGGATCGTTATGGACCAAACACACAAACCGAGTTGAGGTTCTACATTGAGTTCTCTGAAAAGTCAGCAAGGCCCAATGGAAGGATCCCTTGGATCCCAAATGGCGGCCAGAATAGCAACATCATGATTTTCATCAAGTACTACGACCCGCTCGCAGGAAAACTGGAGTAAGTGGATTCTATGACATGTAAGTCAGACAATGCGATTCATCGCCGAATTACCTATTCACCTCGACGTTATTTCAGAGGACTAGGCAAGGTGCATGTGAACAGACAGGCCAAAGTCAACGAGATCGTTAGTGTGTTGAACTCGAGAAAAGGATTCCCGGCCAGTACAAACTTGAAACTCTTCGAGGTAAACTGGATACATTGAAGCAACCGTTGGCTTGAGCCAGTCCCTGGCGTGGTGCATATGTGCATATGGAACTCACAAGGCAATTTGTTTGCGTTTTGATGTTGTAGGAAATCAAACCCACAATGATTGAGCCAATCAAGTTGAAATCGACCTTTTTGCACTGCGAAATCCAGGATGGTGATATTATTGCATTCCAAAGAGACTTGAGTTCCAAGGAGGCAAACGAGCTGAAAGATCATAACCTGAGAATGTCGATCCCACAACACTACGACTACATCGCCAACCGGATGATTGTGGAATTCCGGCCAAAGAACGATCAGGATGGATCCCTTCAGACGTATTTGATCGAGCTCACTAAGAAGAGTACCTATGATCAGGTGGCGGGAGCATTGGCGGCGAAACTGGGCACGGATCCAATGCATATCCAATTCACATCGGCATCATCTCCTAATGGACTTCCCAAGCACGTACTTAAGCGAGCAACCAACATGCTGCTGCATGAGATGCTCTCTGGAAACGTCCCTCCGACAGTTGTAACCAACATTCTCTACTACGAAAAGCTGAACATCAGCATTGTGGAGCTCGAGAGCAAGCGACTATTCAAGGTTACATGGCTAGGGCCTACTCTGAAGGATGAGGTACAAAGCATGCTGTCAGTGAAGACCTTGTGCAATTGATTTACTGCTCAAGGAACGGTTTCTAATCGTCAAGTTTATGAATCAAATCTTTTTTTTTTCTCACAAGTCGACGCACGAGTTTTTGATGCTCAGGACAGGGACCATGGGCGCGGTGGTGGATGCTCTACTACCAAAAATCAAACGGCCTCTGGATAGCGTGCATGGATTGCGTATATTTGCGGTCATGAACGGCAAATATCTCAGAGAGTATAAACTTTCGGACCCGATCAGCACCGCGCACGACATGCTCAGCATGTATGTGGAAGAAATCCCCAAGGAAGAGTTGGAGTTAGGCGGGGATGAGATTTTGCTGCCATGCTTCCATTTCCAATCAGATGTTAACCGCATGCACGGCATCCCATTCAGGATTGTTGTGAAGGATGTAAGGGAGAATGCAAACTACAAGGGAACTAGAAGGAATGGTGTGTTTCTTGATGTGTGAATAACCATCTGTTGCTTTGGACATGTTTGTTTAGGGCGAAACGTTTGCGGCCCTCAAGGCCCGTGTGCATGCTAGACTTGGGATAAGCGACAAGGAGTTTGCCAAGGTCAAGTTCTTCTTTATCAACAATACAGCAGCGCGCATCACATCTGTGGCAGACGGTAAGTTCCTTCCTCTCCCTTCTACAATGGCATCGACCCATGTCGGAGGGGTTTTTTTTTTTTTTTTGATGACTTGAATCGCTGATACCATTTTGTTTTCTTTCTTGCCAGATGACGTGCTTTCAGTGGCAGACCTTTCGCAAGGGGAACAACTTGGCCTTGACCACGTTGACAAGTCGGGCAGGAGCAGTCGGCTTGGCATAGAGAAGGCCATTTTCATTAGAGGATAGCCGGTCCTCGCAGGAATCAGCTGTACGTTTTTACTTCATAAACATTGTGGTCTAACAGAATGGAACTCACTCTCCATGCTCTTTGCATTCAACGCTGGACTCGTTGTCGTCTGCAAACATCTCATGCTTCGGGTCAAACCGAATCACCTTTCGGGGTGGATCATCTTCTCGAGTAGCCACTACTGTGTTCGTGCCGCTCCGAATCCATCGATCCAGGCTAACAGTGTCCTTGTTGGTTTCATGGGATTGTATTTTTCGCGTGAACGTTTTGCTGCCATGATCAACGTCAGAAACGCGACGCTTCTTTCCCGGCAAAGGAGTAAGCTTGACAGGAACTTTTGCTGCTGGCTTTCCCTGCTGGATCCAGCGATCCATCAAGGGCAATGACGAAGAGGCGGCAGGTCTTTTCTGGGGGTATGAGGGAGCAATGGATGAGGATGCTGTCGGTGGCTGTGCATGGACGGTTGGTTGTTTGATGAAGATATCGGTGTGAGTTTGCTCTGATATGGGTTTCACAAAAGGCTGATCTAGAAGTCGGGGGTAGTTTGATCCATCATAGTTACGTCGGCGTCCTGGGAGGTGCTGGTAATCGTTCAAAGTTTCCTGCTGCTTGGTAAATGGTGATGTTGTGGATGCCTTCCCTTTCTTTGAAAAGGGAGTTGACAAGGATGGCGTTGATTCTAGTTGAGAGGAATCCAGGTCTACAGATAGCTGTTGGACTTCCGCTAACCACTTTGGAACACTGGGTACAATTGGTCGATCTCGCCGAGTTCGAATCTTTGCCTTTAACACACCATCTATACTTCGCACACCTGATGTCGGCTGCGCCATGGGAGCGGACTCAGATTGGTCTTCCTCATCAGAATCGCTCTCCGTCTCCTCATGGTTCTCCATGTCGCTCCTCTCTCGAACAAACGCCAAGCGTCGTTTGCACTCGCTCTCCATCCTTTTGGCTGATGTTTGATGATGCTTTGTCCCGAACGTCAATCGAACAGATTCCAGGACCCTTTGATACATTGTCAGATTGAACATGTGTTCCAGATCAGGCATGTTTGGTCGTGCGTTCTTTGGCTTCCTGAATTCCCTCGCAACCTCCACGATCATTCGGACGTAGCTTTCGTCTTCCCGGGTTCGTCGCATTAACCTCTTGACTCGAAACTCCTCACCTCGTCGTACATACTCTTGTTGCTGCCTCGATACTGGCTCAGGCACCGGATAGATGTAGACTTGACCTAATTTGGAGAGTGCCAAAGATTCTGCGAGTCCCAGCCCATCCTCGCCTTCCAGATTCGGTCGTTGTCCAAAGGAGAGTTTGTAAGTTCGATGAAATCGATCCACCCATCGTTGCATGGGATTCATATCCGAGTCCTGCTCGACATAGTACCGGGTTTTTCCTACAGAAGCTGCCTTTTGCTCTTTCGTGGTCAAGTCTGCAAAAAGTTGTGTTTCATCGGATAAACGCCACCAGACAGCATCAGAAGTGGTTGTTTGAAAGAGTGTCTCTGCAATCTCGTCATGAACCCTGGAATCCGTGATGTCAATCCCTAGAAGCCGCTTAAAGACTAACCGAGGTCGGCCTGAGGTGTGTTGATACCGCTGTTGTTTCTGTTGTGGCTGCTTGTCAAAGAGTTTGGCAAGCCCGACATCCGTGACATCAGTCCCAGACAGGTTCAAGTATTCCAGCTTTGAAGGACCTGAGGACCCAAAGGCGACACTTCGAATCAAATGCCCCAGACCAGTGTCACCTATCCTTAGATGCGCCAGGTTTAAGATTCTTAAATGCGACAGTGAAGATAGGCCGGCCATATCCCCGTCTGTGAATCCAATGGTTTCGTCATCCACGTCCGTTCCTGATCCCGCGTTATTACCACGAATATCGCCACGCCCACCGCTGCGACGACTGTTCGCAGCGCAAGCACATCCTCCAGAGAGGTCAAGGTATACGAGGCATCCTGCAAAGGAACTCAAGAATGGAACATCCTGGCTGAGTGAACAACGCAATCCTGTATATTCTGGACCCAAAAACTCGCTCCCGTACGCTTCTGCAAAGAGGATAATACCGGCTTGACGTTGTTCCGTCGTTAATCGCCACTGTGTTGCCCGACGAGCAAATTCTTCATAGAGGGCTTGACCGAAAGGGTGGAAGGGGAGGCCCTCTAAGGTGGCAAAGATCTGGAGATGAGAGACACAGGCTTGCACGGCGAGTTGAAAAAGGGCGGGAACACGGCTAGTGGTCGTGTTGGTGTGAGTCTGCTTGTGTCTTTGGCGTTGAGAGGTGAGTTCCTGGAGAGCACGCCTCCTCGAGAGATCCACGGCCATCGCGATGAGTCATTGGAAGAAGCGAGACAGTGCGGACAAGGTGGTACGAAAGGGTCTTTGCCACCAAGACCGACGCGCCACAATTCATGTGTTACGATTCCACGTCCACAGTGGCATTGCCCTGCCCATACCTGAGGATCGCCGCTATGTATAGCCTGCGGGGAACCGGAGTAACTATACTCATAGTATCCAGGCGCTGAAAGGTACCATTACGCCCGTTCGTAAAACCCAGCACCTGGCAACCACAGTATAAAAATACCCTATTGCTGTAGGGGCTCTTTCTCGCATCCATTCTCCCGCTCAACTCATCCACTAGCAGACCACAAGAACTGCACTTGTAACCTTGTTATTTCTCTTTAAAAACGGCCGCTTCTCCTCTCTTTTGTTCCCTTTGTTGCTTCAAACCTCCTCACACTTATCATACAACGTCGCTTCCCCTACTCTCCCCTCTTTCCCTCTCTCCTCCTCGTCCACCTCCCCCAAGCATCTCCTATCATGTCCAACGTGAAACTCCTCATCATGGCAGTCATCCTCTGCTGTCTTGGTATCTCCATGGTCCAAGCCTGTGGTAAAGCATCATCCTACATTCCCAACCCATTCAACTCTCGAGCTCGGATTACAAAAGTAGAGTGCCCTGGCGGCTAACACAACTGGCGTCTTCATCTGCTTATACATGTCATTCAGAGGGAGAATGCCGTAAAAAACCCAGCGCCAACCTCCAAAAGAAGTACGAGAAGCTTCTGAATGACCAAGCGAACACTCTGAGCGTGTCCGACTCCAACAAAGCAAAGAAACTTATCTCCAAGGTCACGGCAGGATTGGACAAAAGCTTCAGCAAGCTCATCTTCATGGGCAAGTTCAGAGGAACCTGTGCAAAGATTGGCAACCGTCCACCCACCGAAATCTGTGGTAGCGCCAAAAGCGTTGCTTGCCATGCCAAGTGGAATATCCAGGATAGCTGGTTGGTGGATGTTCAGAAATTGGTCGGTGACCGTGTCGAGCAGGTCTACGGCACGCAGAAGAAGGTTATTCGAGATGCCATGATCAAGAATGTCAAGAACTATTGCCCAAAGAACAAGGCGTGCAAGGACTGGGAGAAGGAGTATGTTTTCCGTTTTTTTTTTTCATTCTTCTATTTTTGTACACCTGTTTGCTCCCACTCTCCTGGCTAAGCGGTTTTACCCTGGAAGTGTATTTGCTCTCGTGCATGTCTAGGGCTTGATTGGCATGCGTTGCAATTGTTTCCTTTTTGATTGACCCCCCCCTCTGACCTATTTCGATCGTTATTCAAACGCGTTCTAGATTCCAGGCCATGATGCTCGGCTTTGAGAAGCAAGAACACCAAAAGGAGTACGGCACCAAGTACCCTAACTGCCTTCCTCTTGGTCAGGGTGGCATCTAAGGATTTGGACCGGGAATCGTCTGCTGTAACTCTATTCAACAGGACCGAGACAAAAAAGAAAAACCTTCCTCTCTACTCTCCTCCTTCGACTCGAGGCAATCAAGATAGAGCCTTGAGATAATAGATCTAGACCTAAATAATAGTATACATCAACCGGAAGGTGCTTTTTACACAGCACCTCCCTGGCCCCTCACCTTTCACCTACTCGTACAGACCGTGTTCTTTTGAATTGCCACGTTGAACCCGCGTTTTCTCTCGATTGAGCCCCTAGATGAAATGATTATTGTTGCATGTGAGAAAGGCACAGGCTCACCTCCTGCCTATTGTGTCAGCGACCATATTTTCAAAGATTAGCCTTGCAGCAAGGTTAGTGGAACGGCACACGACCCACTTTCAATCAGTTATGGCAAGAAGCGCACCAATTTGGCAACAGCTGGACCTCCCCCCCCCTTTTCTTCTCTCCTACTCCTCTCTACGATAGGCAATTGACCAATTGAAGCGATACTATCTATCCAAGCTCGTGATGGCTATGCATGTTGCTTTGTACTTTTATTCCTATACCCCTCCTAATGAGGATGAGAAGTTCAAGGGAAGAGGCAGTGCTCCAATAAAGGTCCTGGTTTCGTAGGTATGAGTTGTTGGCAACCCAACCCTTACGTCCCATTATGAATCCTAATTAGGTCCAGTTGGTCTTGAGTAGACTAGGTATCCTGAAGGGGCCATAGCCAGAGTTGCAGGGATGAGCAGTGTATGGTTGTGATGAGATGAACCAGGAGTGCCCAAAAGATGGTGCAGATGTGAAGGATCTGAAGCATCGAGATGAACTACCTATAGAGTCTCATCTCGATGATAGGATATTGATACATGTGGTATGATATTGCAGGAACGGAACCGACGCCCTTTCCGGCTTATTGGAGGAGCATAGCGGGTGTTTTCGTACGATGAGTTTGAACAAAGGGAGGAAGGACGCGTTTGTTAAATCATTGCACTCTGCCGACTTGACATTTTATATGCGATCGATTCAATCCACAATGTGGATATGTGATGCGCCATGCCCATGGACTGGGGG
>Ga0247824_10001127_pt1 | contig 14287 bp, 4 predicted proteins | sample 13C_PalmiticAcid_FD_194412 | JGI IMG/M metagenome (GOLD analysis project Ga0247824, IMG submission 194412) | Soil microbial communities from agricultural site in Penn Yan, New York, United States - 13C_PalmiticAcid_Day48 | ecosystem: Environmental > Terrestrial > Soil > Agricultural land... | reverse complement strand
GTCGTGGGTGGTGGTGTAACGGTTAAAGGGGGGGAAGGGGCTTTTCGGGGCGTTGCTGTCGGACATGGTGGGCTGTTTGTTTGGATTGTTCTGCTTAATGATTTGGCAGTTGAGAGTGTTTTAGGCCTGTTGGGTGTTGTTTTCTCGAGAGATTGGGAGGGAGAGGTGGCATCTCTTTTTGACGCTCTTTTACCGCTGAGATAGGGTGAGGTCTGGGCAGGTCTCTGCCGTGCCCCTCACCTGGTGTGGTTGGGGATAATATGTGCCCTGGAAAAGGTTCCCCGCGACGAGTGCGGGACAGAGCATATGGGATTCTTGGTGGAACGACGGGAGCTATATCTGAGAGAACCCCGAAATTGACGGTGTCCCGCCGCTTGAGGCCAGACCAGGTACCATACTACCTAATGTCACGATGGGTATTACCTTTTCTGGTCAAGTGCGAGCTTGTGATTTATGTTGTGATTTCTGTTGTGATATGCACCGAGGTTTCCATCGAGGTTTCCATCGCCATTGCTGTCACCTTTGTCAACGCCGTGGAATAAATTAATTCAAGTCGCGGCCTGGAATTCTGGCGTTTTGGTGGTAAGTGTCTAGCTACTTGTAGGAACGGTTCGACATTTAGGGGATCCCTCTGAGGCACCATGGTCTGTCTGCATCTTGCAGAGATGCTCATCACACCTCCAACGTTTGCTCAGTGTTACTTACAAGGTCTCTGCATGGTCGTCTGAACCGACACACACCTCAGCAAAAAGTCTCTCACGGACCTTTTGGGGATTGAAGTCGAAGAATCCCATGGTCGCGGTGGCCACAGGTTTTTTTAATTCTTCCAAAAAAGGGAAAAGCTTTTGGCAAGGCAACTGACCCAAAAAGAAACCCCCCATGTTGATCTCTCCCGCCGGGAATTGAACCCGGGTCTCGAGCGATGTCGACTTGGATGACAAGCTCACATACTGACCACTATACTACGGAAGATGTTTGAATGTTGGCATTCATCGTAGGGTGTGGGAGGGGATGCTGCCTTGGTCGGAGGATGAGTCGAACAGGAGACCTTCTCGATGGTAGAAACCATCAGAGACTGATACCGCTCGACCACCCGCCTTCCTTGGCTGTTGTTGTTTTGTGGCAGCCGAAATTGGTTGATGGAGCCGAGTGAGTGGCTAGAGTGGTCTGTGGAGGTCGACGAGGTCCATGGTGGAGCAAGTGGATTGAGTTCCCTGAGAAGGGCTGGAGCCAAATTTTACGTTACTCCACAACTCGTTGCGCGCTTTGCCAAGCCGAAGAATTTGTCATTGACAGGTGAACAGAGAGGAACAAAATATAGCAACAGGACAGAGACAAGGAAATAGTTGAGCAAGGAAAGGAATTTCAAACAACAAAACGAATCGCAACGCCATATCCTGATCCAAACCACCTCCCAATAGACACCTAGAAAGAAAGAGAAACGATGAAGAAATGAGGAGAGATACTTGAAAGAAAAAGATAGAGCCATGAAAAAAGCAGCCGGATCCTGACCCAAATCACCTCGCAAGAGAGTGAAACCCCAGAAAGAGACCCAGCCGGCTTTTACGCAACCGCCACCACACCCGCCGCCTTCTTCTTCCCCAGCCTCCTCCTCACCAACCCCAACGCCTTAGCCAACTTCTTCTGCGACGACTCCCCAACCATCGGGAAAGTCGCCGCCTTCTTTAGCTCCTCAGCTTCATTCTCCTCAGCGAGAGCCGCGGGAACAGGCGGAGGAGGAATCCCTCTAGCCAAAAGGGCCATGTGCCCTCGCACGGTGTGGTTCTGCACGAGCTCCTCGAGACGTGGTGGCGCAGTGAACCCACCGCGCTGGTCGAGCAGCCAGACGAGTTGCGCAAGGCCGGTCATGTCACCGCCCAGGGTGAAGAAGGATGTGTCTAGGTCGATGGTGACAGCTTCTTGAGTTTCGGTTGTTGATCGTTGCTCGTCCGAGAGGCCAAGCGCTTGGAGCCAGGCGGTGCTGACCAAAGTGGAGAGCTCGAGCAGCTGATCGGGAGCCAGTTCCTCGAGACGAGACACATCTTCGAGAGGGTGGTCATTGTTGACCTCGTCGTTGTCTTCAAAGGGGATCTGCCGCGGCCGGCTGCGGAGCTCGGTGGCTGAGGGCAGGATGGTGTCTGGAGCTGTGGCGAACAGGCGCGCTGCATCGCACAGCATACCGAGCAGGCGCTCTGCAAACTCGTGCGGGATCGCCCCGCCGTCGGGGAAGCTGAGCATGATCTCGTACGCGCCATCGGCCTCAAGGGGCTGCGAGAGCACCGACAGGTCGGAAAAGTCCTCTTGCGCTGCCGACGCACACCCGACGCGGTAGTTGAGGTCGCCGAGGCGGACGGAGCCCCTCTGCTCGACATTTTGATGTTGGACGGTCGAGGTGAAATAGGTCCAGCGCGGCCAGTTGGTGCAGTGCCGGATGATCTCGCGGAAGCCCAACACCTCATGCGCCATGTTGGAGACTTGCTGGTCTTGGACTTGGTATAGGAGGTCTTTGGCGGTGCGGCCCTGTCCACTGCCGAACTGGACGCGGACGGGGACCAGGTTGAGGCAGGGCCCGACCATGTTGCCGATGCCCTCAACCTCGGCGTTGCGGCCACTGATCGTGTGCCCAAACACAATGTCGTCCTTGGCTGAGACCTGCGCAAGCACATATGCCCATGCGGCCTTGACGACGGTGGCGGTCGTGATGCGACCGGATTCGACTGGGGGGAGTTGGACAGTTTTCTTGAGGCAGGCCGTGGCCGCGCCGGTCGCGTGGCTGTGGTAGTTTGGCCCTTGGCGGCGGACAACCTCTGTCATGGACGAGCCTGCGAGAAGCTTCTTCCAGTGTTGGTAATGTTCAGATGTGAGGGACCCGGCGGAGGCGCGCAGGTAGTTGGCGAATGAGGGTGGTCGAGGAACGGTCTCCCCCCGGTATGCGGCCTGGAGAGCATCCAGGATCTTGGGGAAGCACACGCCGTCGTACTGCGCATGCGAGATCCGGAGGAACAGTCGATGCTGGAGCGTTGATCGGTGTTTGACAACTGTGAACTCCACGAAGGGCTCTCCCAGCCGTGGCTCGCTGCCTTCTTCCCCGACAGGATACTCATCCAAGGCCACATCAGTCTCGACGACGTGGAAGGCGGGCCGGAGCGTGCGCAGGACGACTTGGAGGAAGCGGCCGCCCGAAGGGACAAACATGGTGCGCAGTATGTCCAGGGCCTGCACGACTCGGAAACAGGCGCGCTTAAGCTGGACGAGATTCAGAGGCCCGTCGCCCTCCAGGCAGAAGTAGTTCAGCATCCACCGGGACTCGAGGAGGGCGCCAGCCACGGCCAGGGACTGGAAATCCGTGGCCGGGAGGACGTCGGCGATCCCGCCGCGGAAGACACAGACGTGTGGGACAATGCTGGTCTGGAGGAATGCATCCACGTTGGACGCTGCAAGGAGAGAGAACCGCTCGTAGAGGTCGCTCTTGGTGGATTGGGTGGTGGAGGTGCCCGTGCTGCCATGCGCTTTGTTGTCCACGCTGTTCATGCCCACGGCAGCGCGAACGTTGGCAATCATCTCGCCAAAGGACGGTTTGCGGAAGACGTCAGCCACCGTCAGGGGCAGGCCACAGTCACGAGCCTCGCCAGCCAGTGTCATCGCCGTGATGCTGTCGCCTCCAAGGTCGAAGAAGCTGTCCTCGGGGTTGATGGAATCCTCAGGGAGGCCCAACAGGTCGCTCCATAGTGTAAGCAGTGCTTGCTCGAGGGGAGAGTGGAGAGTGGGCCCGCTGGCTGGTGTTTGCCAGGAGGCTTCGGAGGAAGTCCTAGTGGAGGATCCGGAACCTTTCTGCCAGCCTGGATGGGACTCGTCATGGGGATTCTCGGTGGCCACGTCTTCTTCAACGGTGGCCGATTGTGTGTTGTTGAATGACAAGTCGAGTTCTTCAACGGACTGCGTTGGCCGGTCGATAAAGGCCTCTAGGATTCGGGCCATGGAGCTGGCCACCATCTGGGCTTGGTGATCGCTGACTTGGTCCGACCAGTATCGGAACACGACACCCTCGCTTGCTCTCGAGGTTTCGATGTTGACAGTGATGGCGTACTTTAGGGCATCAGGGTTAGCACACCGGGACATCCATGCAACCTCGGAATCACTAACCTCGCTGGGATCGTGCCCGGCTTCCATGTCGAAGGAGAGGGTTTCTCCTGCGTCGTTTTGTTGTTGGAGATTCTGCGTCGAAATCGAGGTGTTGTACAATGGCTTTCCTGCCAACCCAAGCTCATGCTGAAGTTGGGCGAGCGAACAATGTTGGTGTGGGATACTCTGAAGATGGTGGTCTTGCGCGGTCCGAACCACCTCTTGAAGCGTGCGAGATTTGGAGACCTGCAGGCGACAGCAGAGCATGTTGATGAGTGGACCGACGGTGCGGCCGATGTTCTCAACGGGGACATCACGGCCTGCCATCAGGTATCCAAAGCAGACGTCGTCACGCCCCGTGTACTTGCGCAGCACCAAAGTCCACGCGGCGTGCATGATGCTGGCGAGTGTGGCGTGTGTCCGCTCCGACAGCTTCCTGAGCTCGTCAAAGCGGTCGAATTCGAGGGCCGTAAAGAGCTGGGTTCGTGTGGCGTCGTTCGCAAGGGTTGTCGAGCCGGACTGGGAAGTGGGGAAGTAGGATGGCTTGACACCCTCGAGGTATTGCTTCCAGTGCTCGATGTCCTTGCCTCCAGAGAGGGCGCGGATGTACTGGACGTAATCACTGAACAGGGGCCCTGGCGAGCTTTGAAGGTTGCCCATGTACCCGGACGACAGTTCCTCGAGGATGATTGCGAGTGACCCGCCGTCCAATGCGGCGTGGTTCACCTCCAACTTCATGAGCAGCCTCCCGGTGTCTGTTGCGCAGATTGTGAGCTGATGTGAGAGTTGTGGCTTCTTGGGCTGATAGCTGACGCCGCCGAGTATGTCCATGGCCTCTTCGTCGCTGTGCCTGAGCACCGAAATGGTGGAGTCGGGCTTCTGAAGCACCACCTGGTCGAACACTGCGCCTCGACGGACACTCTCAACAAAGATGGTCCTGAGGGCGGCATGGCGCTCCATCACTCTCTGCCACGCCAAGGCGAACTTCTCAACATCAAGGCGATGGTGGGGATCGGGGTGCTTGACGTCGTACACAGCGTGGAACATGTAAGCGCTCGGGTTGCGCAGCTGGCTGATCAGCATGCCTTCTTGAACTGGCGTGCACGGATAGATGTCCTCAATCTGGGCGAAGGAGGATGCAAGGTCGATGCTGGCCCGAGGCAGAGTCACCTGGGTCAACGCGCGGAGGCCATCGTAGGTGATTGGAAGCAATGGGTAGTCGCTCAGTGTCGGCTCGGCGGGGAGGTGTGGGAGAGTCCGAGCAGTCTCCTCGAGGGTGGTTTTGCAGATATCGATCCATTTGCGGATGTCGCCTGCTCGAGGCATGCTGTTGTCGTAGACGAAACTAAAATGCAACTTGTCGTCGAGGATGATGACTGAGACCTCAAACAAGGCCAGCCTTTTGGTCTCGGGTCCAACGTCGGCGAGGATGACTTGACTCTCGACCCCGGAGGAAAGATCCAGCTCGACCTGCCGGATCACAGGGTCACATTCCTCGTCGTGGCGTGCCCCAACACCACCGCCAAGGTAGTTGAACAGAATCTCCATCGGGCGCCATTCCACGGCACCCACACCTCCGAGGTGCTTGTGGGCGAAATGAGGTCTCCCATGTTCCTTGATGCTGCGCCTGACGTCCTTGGTCCGCCGTAGCGTGTCCATAATGTCGGGGTCGTCGGCCCTGGCAGGCACAACCAACGGACAAATCGTGGTGAACCAACCAACAGTCCTGGACAAGTCTATGTTGGAACCTTTGGGGGGCTCACGCCCGTGACTCTCGAGGTGGATTGTTGGCACCTGTCTATCATGGAAGGTCTTCGCAAAGGCGTGAGAAACTGCGGCCACAAACAGTTCGACGGGCTCGGATCGCAAGGCTTTGTGGCAGTCTCCGAGCACGAGCTTTGTTGTTTGTTCGCCCAACGTGAAGGTCTCCGTCCGAGTCCTGCCGTATGTCGATGGCCCCTCAGTGCCCCAGTAGGCCATGTCGGTCGGAGTCTCCTTGAACGGCAGGAGCCGTTGGGCATCGGCCGCCTTGTTGTAGGTCGACTGGAGAGAACACCAGCTCTGGAACGACAGGGGCTTGTCGACGGCCAAGACACCAGTCTCGAGGAGCTGGGTCAGATCCCGCACAATGATGCGCCAGGAAACCAAGTCGATGCAGAGATGGTGGGCGACCATGGAGAGAAGGGTCTGCCCGTGCTCAGCCCAGTCAACCAGGTCAACTCGGAACACGGGGCCATGTTCGATGCGTAGAGCTGCCTGTGCTGCTGCGATGATGCGTGTCGTTTTGTCCTGGGATTGCGGGCCATGCTCGATGAGCTGGTAGGCCGATGGCCCCATCTGCGTGTTCAGGTCAGTCACGGATCCCCGGACGGTAAAGAGACCAGGGGATACGTACCGTTGTGATTCGTTGCTCCCAGTTGCCATCTTGTCTCCTGGAAAAGCGCGCACGAAGCATTCCGTGGCGTTTGACAAGGGAGTCGATGGCTTGCTTGATGGTGAGGACAGGAACCTGTTGGTGAACCTCCAGGGTGATGCTTTGGTTGAAACGGGCATCACCGTCATGGCTGGCGGACGACTTCAGGTACATGGTCTGGATGGGAGAGAGTGCGAAGGGTTGTTCGGTTTCCGCCGCGGTGTGTGTCTCGGCAGCTAGCAGTGAAGGAAGCCCCATGGAGGGCTGGGCGAGCTGAGCAAGGTGTACGACGGACTTGGACCGGAGCACGTCCTGGATCGTCACATTGATGCTGACATTTCGGGCTCGCGAGATGACCCCCATCGCCCTGATGCTGTCCCCGCCTGTTTGTGCCGGTCAGTGACTGAAAAGAGCTGCTGGGGTAGAGGAAAGACTTACCAAGGGCGAGGAATGGTTGATTGAGCTTGATGCGAGCCACGGGCAAACTCAGTTCTCGTGCCCAAATTTCCCTGAGTGTCTTGACAAGACCATCAACTTGGTCCTCGTCACCTTTGTCTTCTGAACTCTCATCGACGCCGCCTGTGACCCTCCCATAGGCCGAGTCATCCAGGCTCTCAACCCAACTTGTCACTCTCCGGCGGTCGAGCTTGCCCGACACCATCACCGGCATTGCCCGAAGAGCAATCCACACCGTGGGAACCATGTACTGCGGCAACGTCTCTCCCAGACGGGCCTGAATCTCGCCCATCTCGGCGCGCGCTTGAGCCAGTTGGTCCGGCGGACCATCCAATGGCTTGCAGTCTCCACGGCCACCCGCGGTGGATTCGGCAACGTCTGTTCCCTCAACTGTCCCGGTTGTGCTGGCCAACGTGAGGATGGCGACAAGCTTCTTTTTGCCTGGCCCAGCCTTGGGCTGCACCACGACGGCGATATTGACATGCCGGTCAGCCGACAGCCGGCTCTCGATCTCGCCCAGCTCGATCCGCTGGCCGTTCACCTTGACCTGGCCATCCCTCCGGCCGACGAACTCCAGGGCGCCATCGGGTCTGTACCGCACCAGATCTCCCGTGCGGTAGATGCGGGTGGGAGGCGCGACGCCCGTGAGTACCGCTTTCCTCGCCCAGCCGGGGTTCTCGATGAAGGCCTGCGCCGTCTTCTCGGGCTCGTTGAGGTAGCCACGGGCCAACAGGGGACCACTGATGGCAAGCTCGCCGATGGCTCCCACTGGCGCAAGTCGGTCATTGCGGTCCGCTCTCGGCTCGACAATCCAAAGGTGTGATGCGGCGGTCCCGCGGCCGATGACAGCAGGGTTCTTTTCCATTGACACGAGGGGATTGACAGCGGCGAAAACTGAGGCCTCGGTGGGCCCATAACCGTTCATCAGCTCGACGCGGTCGGCCCACCGGGAAACGGTCTCGGAGAGCATGGCTTCGCCGCCGCATACCAGGGTCTTGAGTGTCGGGACGCTGTCGGGATCGAGCATGTTTGCAACCGACGGGGTGAGAAACGACCACGTGGCGCGGAGGCGGGACATGGAATCCCCCAGGTTGTGGAGGCGGTCGTGCGCTGTTGGTATGCATACGCAGGCGCCGAGGGTGAGGGGAGTGAGGACCTCGAGGAGGGCGGCATCAAAGGTGAGCGAAGCGAAGTGGAAAACCCTGGAGGACAAATTCATGTGGGTTGCTGCAGCGTACGCGCGAGAGCTGCTGCAGAAGTCACGGTGGGCGACCACCACACCCTTGGGGCGACCAGTGCTGCCCGAGGTGAAGAGCACATACGCTGTGTCCGTTGGGCTGGCGGGATGAGGACGAGGCTCGGTCTGAGACGTTGAAGGGAGGTTGCGGACAATATCACCATCGACGGCGACGACTTTGTCCACCATGCCAGAAAAGCGGGAGGCATGCTCGGGGCTGCAGATAATGACGTCTGCCTTGATCGATTCGAGGATGTCTTGGTGACGGGCTGGCGGCTGGGTTGGATCAAGCGGTACAAATGCACCATCAGCCATGAGGATGCCGAGCAGGATGACGGCGGACCAGGCCGACCGTTCGAGGCAGACAGGCACTAGGACCCCTCTCTTGATGCCACGCTGTGTGAGATGGAGCGCCAGGCGAGACGAGTGTTCGTGGAGTTGGCTGTATGTCAAGGCGGCATCCCATGCCTCGATGGCGGGACGATGGGGATCAAGGGAGGCCTGCGTTTGAAAGAGATCGTGGACGCAAGAGTTGACTCTGAACGGAGCCCTGCGGTTCCATCTCCCAAGCAGGGCCTGGTCTTTGGGGCTGAGGACGTGAATGCCCCCCAGGAGGAACTCGTTGTCGCTAGATTTGTCGACGAGCTGCGTCAAGACAGCTTCGAATTGGTGGACGAGGCGCTTTGTGTGCCATGACGAGAGAACCTTGGCGTTGTGGTGGAAAGTGGCTTCGACCGAGGTATCCTCGATGTTGCACTCGAGGACAAGAGGGTGTGTGAAGAAGCTGTTTGCCGATGAGCCGGCTTGGAAATCCCAGTCGATGTCGTGGCCTTGTCGTTCAGAGTTGCTGTGATGCCCTGAGGATGGGGAGGAATTGGCCATCTGGATGACGAGGAGGTTCTGGAATTCAGAGGCACCTGCGCAGTCCGGGTCAAGCCTCTTGATGTGCTGCAGTCCCATGTGCTGATGCGGTACCATCTGACTGGCCATGGCATGCAGGTCCCGCAAGAACTGGCTGAGACGCATGCCGTGATCGAGCCGTACCCGAGCTGGGACAGTCGTGAAGGTTGGCCCGGCCATTTCTCCGACGCCACTAACATCGATGTTGCGGCCTGCCAGTGTCTCCCCAAACACGACGTCTTCCATGCCGGTGTAAGCGGCCAGGACAATGGCCCATGCGGCTCGGATCAGGGTTGGGATGGTGACATCGAGGAGCAGCTTGCTTCGCGGGAGTTTGACTCTGCCTGTCTCCGCATGGTAAGCAGGGGTGTCGGTTTGAGCGGCGAGAGTCGAGGGCAAGGGCGGGAAATGGGAGACAGATGTGGCGGCACCGCCCAGGAAATCCGTCCAGAACCTCTCTGAGGCGGCCGGATCATGTTGCTTCAGGTAGTGGATGAAGTGGGCGAAAGGGGCATGGGCCAGTGTGCCGTTGGGCGTCCCCAGCTGGTTGCTGTACACCTGCTGGACTCGATTCGCAATGAGTCGAAGACTCCAGCCGTCATAAAGCGCATGGTGGATGGCCCAGACGAAGAGGCGGCCTTCATTGCCGCACTCAGACTCCTCGATCATCGAGTATCGTGTCAGCGGCCCCCCACTGTGCAACCCCAACGCCTGTCCCTTGGCCGTGGCCTCAACCAGCGCCTGTTCCTGGTGCCACTCGATCGGCCCCGGCGCGGCAACGACCTGGAGGAACCCAGACCCAGCGGTGTGAACAATCCGAGTGCGCAGGATGTCTGTTTCGTCAACAACTTGCTGCCAGGCGGCCTTGAAGCGGTCCAAGTCGACCTGCTCTGGCAGTCTCAAGGTGTTGACAGCCACGTAGGCACCTGTTTGCTGGCTTGCGAGGGTAACCAGGCCCTCTTGCAGCGGGCTGCACGGGTAGACATCTCGGATCTGATCGCGAGAAAGCTGGCACTGCACGCAGACCTCCTGCAGGAAATCATCGAACTGCCCTTGAGGGCACGGAAACAGTTCGAATGGCTTCAGGTTGGACGAGACGGGCACCAGGGCGTCAACACCACCACACGCTCGTGCCATATCTGACAGGACAGGCTTCTCAAAGACATCCAGCACCGTCAGGGCAATCTTGTGAACGCGTGCTGCCCCAACAAGCCGCATGGCGGTCAAGGAGTCGCCGCCGAGGCGGAAGAAAGAGTCGCCCGCGCTGACAGAGCCGGCAGTGAGTCCGAGGACAGTCTCCCAGAGGCTCTGGAGCTTCTTTTCCATCTCGCTTGTTGGTCCCCGTCGGGTCGCGGCGGCGGTGGAGAGGCGGTAGCTGGTGATGGCCTGTTGAGTCGCCTCCTCGAGAGCTTGAAGCAGGCGTTTCCGGTCGAGCTTTCCTGCGCTGGTCCATGGCATTGTTGAGATCGGCACGAAGAGTTGCGGGACCATGAAAGCTGGGAGATGGCGAGAGAGGTGGGCCTCCAAATCAAGGGCGGGCTTGCGAAGCGACTCCCCCAGGGGAAGTAAGGAGAAGTTTGGTGCAGCGTCTCCGCCGTTTGGCAGGCTGAAGAAGACGGCCAGGGACTTGGCGGTCGCACGGGTGTTTTGTTGCAACGACACCACCACCACCACAGCTCGAGCGCCGTCAGGCAGACCAGCCCGACAATGGAACTCGATCTCGCCCAGCTCGATCCGCCTGCCGTTCAGCTTGACCTGGGTGTCCTTGCGCGCGATGTACGCGATCGATCCGTCGGAGTTGTACCGAACAAGATCACCAGTGCGATACATCCGGTCTTGGTGGCGCCACATCGAGTCTGGGAAGGCAGAGTTCCGTGTCCACGCCGGAGACTGGATAAAGGCCTTGTCGGTTTGCTCCTTGTTGTTGAGGTACCCACGGGCGACCAGGCGTCCTTCGACAACCAGCTCCCCAACAGCTCCAACCGGCACCAAGTGATCAGGGTTCTGCAGGTCGACGACCCAGACACGGCCCCCCACAGCAGTACCGATGTTTGAGCGGTCGGTGTTGCACATTCTACGCGACTCATCAACTTTCGTGCTGGTGGTCGCCACCACGGAGCACTCGGTTGGGCCGTAGGCGTTGACCAACGCACACTGCGTACCCCATCGCGAGATGTGGCCGGCTGCCATGGCCTCTCCACCCGTGACGAGCGTTTTGAGGCAGGGGACGCTCTCGGGCTTGACGGTGCTCGCGACGGAGGGGGTGAGAAGCGTCCAGGTCACACCCATCTCTCGGATCACGCCGGCAACGTCGTTCATCCGTTGGCCATCCGAGGGCACGCAGACACAGCCGCCGACCAACAAACATGAGAGGGTCTCCATGATGGACGCGTCGAATGTGTAGGAGGCGAATTGAAGGACCCGAGAACCAGCCCCCATAAACATGGCTTTGGCATGGGCTAGACCACTAGTGCAGAAAGCAGCGTGCTCGACCACGGTGCCCTTGGGCTTGCCTGTTGTCCCGGACGTGAAGACGATGTACGCGGCGTTGGATGGCTTGACGGTGGAGGCGGGCGGCGGAATCGCGTTGACCAGGGCCTTGCTGAGAGCCGAGATGGATTCGTCGTCAACCACGAAAGCCTTCTCTGCGATTGTGTCCATCTTGGCCTTGTTTGCTGCCGAGGAGAGAACCATCTTGGCACCCACTTCTTGGATGAGGTCCTTCAGGCGGGTGTCGGGATGACTGGGGTCGAGATTGACAAAGGCGCCGCCTGCTTTCAGAACCGCAAGCTGCGCGATGACAGTCCAGGCCGACTTCTCGAAGCACAGTGGCACGAAGACTTCGGGGCCAACACCACAAACGGTCACCAGGTGTTGAGCGAGTGTGGACGCGGCCTTGTCCAGCTCAAGGTAGGTGAAAGAAGTATCCCAGCCGCAGACCGCTGGCGTGGAGGCAGGAAGCTGCAGTGCGTGCTGCTCGATCAAGTGGTGGACACACTTCTCGACACGGGGCAGTTCAAAGTCGTTCCACGAACGAATCTTCTGCATAGCCGCGGGACCAACAAGCCGCAGTTCGCCCACTGTGCGGTCATCTGTCCTGTCGGCAATGAGGTCGCTCAGGGCTTGCTCAAAGGTGTCGGCAATGTTGCGGATCTGTGCATCCGAGATGATATTCGTCCAGTAGCCGAAGTGAACCTCGACCGTCTCGTGGGTGGCCTCGACGTTGACGGCGACGGAATACTCGCTCGGGTCCTCGGCGCTGACAACATCGAACCGGAGAGCTGTCGTGGAAGAAGGGGTGACAGCGGAACGCTTCTGGTATGTGAATGCCGTGTTGAAAAGGGCCGCGCCGGGGAGCTGGAGCTCGTGTTGGATCTCGGCCAAGGAGCAGTTTTGGTGCGTCATGGCGTTGGCCAGGTCCATTTGCATGGTCTCGAGCGCCTCGCCAATTTCGGTGTCGGCTGTGAGTTGGAGACGGCAGACGAGCATGTTGATGAAGACGCCCACGGCATTGCCGATGTGCTCGATGGGAACGTCCCGACCGGAAGCCAGGTAACCGAACATCACCTCGTCCGAGCCCGTGTATGACCGGACCACGAGTGCCCAGACGAACTGCAACAGCGTGGAGAGTGTGATACCAGAGTTCAAGCAATACTCGTTGAGTCTCGCTGTGCTGCTGAGAGTGATGGCATGTGACTCAAGCGAGGGCTGGCTGATCTCTTCCCCGCCCGTGAGCGAGGGGAACAGGCATGGCTCTGCACCATTCAGGTACTCCTTCCAGTAGCGGGAGCTCTGGCTCGGTGACCGGGACTGCATGTAGGCAATGTAGTCGCGGTACAATGGCACGGGCCTGTTGATCACACCGATGTCGTAAGCATCGGCGAGGTCGTCCAGGAGGATGGGCACCGATGACCCGTCGCAAATCGCGTGGCTGACCTCGAGAGAACAAAACACGTCACCTTGGCTTGTTCTGCAAAGCGAGAGGCGATGCGGAGGTTGCTTCTGGTTGTAGTCGATGCGGTGCATGGTTTGAAGAGTCTGCAATGCGTCCTCATCACTGCTGGCAGGGAGGACCTCGATCCTCCCCGTGAAGTTGCGGAGGACGACTTGGTCCATCAAGCCTTCGTCGCCCACAGTGTCGACAAATGTCGTCCGTAAGGCTGTGTGCCGGTGAACCACAGCTTGCCAGGCGTTGGACAGGCGCTCAAGGTCAACATCCTCGGAGCGCGTCGAGTCGACACGGAAAATGGCCCGGTACCCGTACTTCTCTGGGTCCCTGATCTGGCTGAGAAGCAGGCCGCGCTGCATCGGAGAGCACGGGTAGACGTCCGCAACACCGTCCATCGGGACACCGACATCACGGAGCCTCTGCTCAAGATTCTCCAGTCCGTAGTAGGAAAGCGGAAGTAGTGGGAAGAGCCCCAGTGTTTTCTCCGGCGTGTGTTGTGCGAGCCGGCGTGGAGCCTCCCTGAGGATCGTGTCGCAGTCTCTGACCCATCGTTGGAGGGATTCCCGGTTTTTCATGTGTCTGTTGCAAGAGAAGGAGATCTGCATTTGACCTCCCACGATCATTGCGGTCACCTCGACCAGCGAGAGGCGGGGAACGTCCTTGCCGATGTCGGATGAGCTGTTGATGCCTTGTCCCACGCCATCATCAGAGGGCTGGAGGATGGCGTCAGACCGGCTGAGTTGTTGCAACTGGCCGAGGTAGTTGAATGCCACCTCGACGGGCCAGCCGTGGCCGTACTCCTCGCGGCCTCGGGAAGTGAGAAGTTGGTAGGCGAAGTACGGCCGTCCTTTGCCAGGCAAGCGTGCTCGATAGTCTCTGATCCAGCGGAGAGCACCGAGGATGTCGTCATCTGTGTGTAAAGTTAGAAGGGACAAGCATTGTATTTGCTGAGTTCAAGGGGAGATCTTACCAGAAGCCGCTTCAGCTGGGAGGTGCACCGAAGAAAGAGTGGTAAACCATCCAACCGTCCGTGAGAGGTCAACCGCAGTGTCCCACGGCTCCCGCCCGTGGCCTTCGATGTGGATGGTGGGCACGCCCCGGCGACCCGACGAGGCACCGCGGTACGACAGGAGAAGGGCGGCCAACAGAACGTCGAGTACCTCGGTTTGAAGCGGGGCATGGCACTCGGGCCCTAGAAGGGCTCTCGTGG
>Ga0247824_10001126_pt1 | contig 14299 bp, 16 predicted proteins | sample 13C_PalmiticAcid_FD_194412 | JGI IMG/M metagenome (GOLD analysis project Ga0247824, IMG submission 194412) | Soil microbial communities from agricultural site in Penn Yan, New York, United States - 13C_PalmiticAcid_Day48 | ecosystem: Environmental > Terrestrial > Soil > Agricultural land... | reverse complement strand
TCCCCTGACCGTAGACAGGCAGCCAAAGGAGGATACCAAAAGGGGATATGTGTGTATGTAAGGAACAATGGAATGACGAGGAACGATGGTCATACAAGAGCAAGGAATGTGGAGAGTGTGGGATGGGGGATGAGAGCAGTACACATGGGATGTACTTGCAGCCACGTACCGAGTCAAGGGAAAAAGGCTGCAGTGTCGACAAAGCCAGTGCCGACCCCTCTCAGCACCATCAGCCCATTGCCCTCTGACATGTGTGCTACGCTTGACATTGAGAGCACTTGGAGAACTTACATTGCCTCTGTCTGGATTGGATGTCCTCTGCTCCGCCGGCGTCCTGTCGATCTGGAACGTGTCCCCGTCCGGTCCTGTTACACCTGCCCGCTCCAGTTCGTGGATATATGTATCGATTGTTCCTCCTCTACTTCCATTGGACTCATCCCAAAAGGCGGCCCCCCTACCTCAATGGCTCTTGGAGGGAGGGAGGGGAGAGTGCACAGTGCCAACTTACACATGTCCTCTCAGATTAGAGTTCCTTCGCTACAGGCACAGACTGAGAGCCGCCTCCAAGAAACCCACTTGGCTTCGGCATTTAGCCCGGTCAGTGCCGTTTGTCCCACCGCGCGCTTTTCGCTTTCTACTGTATCAAGAGAAACTGGGTCAATTTTCCTTTGTTTGAAGCAACTGTGTGTGTGATGTGATGGACTAGGGTCGCCGAAAGGTTCATGTGTTGTCGGCAAAAAATCTTACCGAAGCCCTGTCATCAACATTGCGGCGAAGGTCGAGAGAGACGCGGATCAATGATGGTATATAGCGCCAGTCAAGTTGTTTCGTGGGGCCGTCAACGACGTCTTCAGGCTATTTTTTTCACGCCCTCCCGCTCACTTGAAGAAATGAAACTTGCATGGCAACGGGTATATACATTCGCACGCTACCATGCAGAAGTATAGAGTCGCATATACTTTGACGCCAAAGGGTCCAGATCCTTGTACATCTATTCACCCACAAGAGGCTGGGGCAGGATACCCCATACTGAGGGAGCCTAAAGGGCCCTACGGCGAGAGGTACATGTCGTACATTATCGCCTCCCTCGCCTTTTCTCAGGTACTACGACACGATCAAAAGGGCCAAACGAGGGGGGATCGTTCCGTGTCTCGCTGAGAATCTAGGCTGAGTACTGTTCGCTGCATTCATTCATCATCCTGCATGATGCCTGATCCCTTGCCACTGAATGAGTACATAAAATTCCATGCCTCTACATGGCCATATACATGGAGATGGACGGATCAATAACTACACTCGGCGCCTCGATGGATAGAAACGATCTAATCGTCAGGAGCCCCCTTCCCCCCCTTCCCCCTGGATCCAGCAGTGTAACGTACCTCTTTCAAGTTCCGTCCAGCCTAGTGGGTACCATCATGGACTAGAGGGTTGTTGACACCCAACGCGTTGAGGTCCAGTGGATCGCAACATGCACCAAGTTCAATGGATCGCAGACATGCTCAGAGATGATCGTAACTGCCCATCGCACACAATCATCTTGACGCCCAGCTGCCTTCAAGCACGAGCACGAGCACGAGCACGAGCACGAGCTGTCGGGTACCATTCTCTGTGTTGTCTGTCCAATGGTCAGGAACTGAGCCGTAGCTAAAGATGACTTGTGTGTCCATTGGATACGCTTGCAGCCAATTGTGCAGCATTCTTGTACGCAGAGTAAGCTCGGGCGAATGATGAGTAAAAGGGCGACAGAGCCCTTGTTTACACTTCCATTTGCCAGCACTCGGGCCCACTCCCCTCTTGTGGCGTGTTTCTAGATTGTGATCGGTTGAGAGAAATGCTCAGTTGAATGTGGGAAAGTGCCACAAATAACCATGGAAAGTTCAAACATCCATCCATGCGCATAAACAAACGAAGCAAACCTGTGGTCGTCGTCTTGACAAGAGAGTGTGTCCGTTCACACATTTCATTTCATCAACACTCGGGTAATCCAGTCGAAAATGAATCCCATCATGAGTGTAAACAAATACGAGGACATGGTATATACTAGCTGTAGTTCTTCAGGTGTCGATGGAACAGGCATGTGAGGCAGACGTTCTTGTGTCCTGACCAAGAGTCATCAAATAGATGTTGCCGGGCCAGATCCGAATCCAGACACCTTCTCATACATTGGCCCGGTGATTGTGTGATTGTGAGTGATAGGGCATCGTTCTAGGCAATCCTTTAGGGGATTTTTGAGCTGTCGCAGGAGCCAGGTCCAAATCCATCCTTGTATCAGCCAATTACATAACACCGTCGAGTGAGCAGGTCGGAATCAGGGTCCAATCGTTTCAACATGATGGCTGGATCCTTTTTCCTACGCGCGGTATAGGCATCAGAACTCCGCTGCTGCTTCGACACCCGTTTCCACGCAGTGCACCGCGCGAACCGACATACGCGTGTTTCGGAGTGCATCCTTCAGTACGTCCTCCTGAAGGACTTTAGATGGCGCAGGTTCAATTTGTTTCATCTCCTTTTCGTCCTTCCCTCTAGCCAACCAAATCCTCTTGCATTAGCATGCAGCCTGTCATCCGGCTCCAGCTCCAGACACTGCTCGCGATCGAATGACATCAATGCCTCTTTTAATTCACTGGCCATCGGGTTGTGGTACGCACTAGACTGGGTATTGCTCTCAATAGTCGTAATCCATGTCCACGCCCAGACCATTGTCATTCTTGACCGTGTTCAGATTTTGGTCGGTGTACATGCCCGCGATCTGCTCGCTCGACGTGGCGTGCTCGGGCGACTTGTCGTCGCGAACACGGACAAATCTCGGGAACCGGAGTGAGACGCCCTTGGTCGGATCCACAATCCCGATTGCTGCCTTATACACAGGACTCACTGATAGATCTGCACACTTGATCTCCCAGACCTGTACTGGGGCAAACCATACATCCGGCTTATTGGCCTCGCCTAGGACGTAATATGACTTGGGCGCTGGAATCACATGTTCCTTGAGCACCTTGTAGTGATCTTCTAGATCCTGTTCACTGAATCCTGTTCCGATCTTGCAGATTGACTGGTATTCCTCGCGATCTGGGTCATAGCATGCCAAAAGATACCCTCCGTATACTCCGGTACGTTTTCCACGCCCCAAATATGCTCCAATCACGACAAGATCGATCGAGTCGCCGACACCAGCGAGATAGTCCTTTTTGACCTTGAGCCAATTCCGAGATCGTTTGGAAGGTTCATATGTCGCTTCAGTGCCATCTAGTGTCTTGACCATCAATCCCTCACAGTTGTCCGCCACGCTTTGGTCCAGGAAGGTCTGAATGTCTTCGATCTGGGTCGAGTTCATGCTCTTTGCAAAGGCGAATTCTCCGTCCACTTCATTAAATTGCTTCAGCAACAGTTCGCGGCGCTTGCCAAGCGGTTCCCTCAACAAGGACTCTCCATTAAGAAACAGGAGGTCGAAGGCGAAGATACAGACCTGGACTTTGATATCCTCTTCCTTTACATCCTTGCGTTTTCTCGTGCTCAACACTTGGAACGGAAGAATACATTTCTGCTCCCGATCCCACGCAACCGCCTCACAATCCAATACAAACGATGTTGTATCTGCCTTGGCAAACTAAAAGTAAAGATGGCATGAATCATTAACATGCGTGTCGTCATTTGAATGAAGGGAATAGCGTTGTGTAATCTACACGCACCTTTGCAAGGCGCTCCATGACATCCGGATACTTTGTCGACATGTTTTCAGAGTTTCTGCTGTAAATCCTCATGCTTCCATCTTCCAATTTGTGGATTTGGGCTCGTTCGCCGTCATACTTGTATTCACAGGTGAAGGCGATATCTTCGAACCGGTCCAGAATATCAGTCAACGCCTTTGTCGGATGCGCCAGCATGGGTTTCAAGGGAATACCTATGTCGTGAGATTAAGGGATGAGTGCGCCTTGACCTTTGTGCATTATTGAATTGAATTGGTAGAATGTGAGAGAAGAAACGAAGTGTACCTGGTGTAAGTTTGCAGGTCTCCTTCAGTCCGTCGATATCACCCTTGAGGAGGGCCGGTACAATCATGTCATAACATGGCAGCTCACTGTGGCGCTCAAAAGAGAGAGAGAGAGAAAGAGAGAGAGGATTAGGATCGAATACCAGGTCACTCGATACATATAAAACGTAATTGGTCCTGTGTTGTACACTACCTGTAGATACTTTTGACAACTGACGCAGCTTCTTCAAGTTCGACCTGCAGCTTCTCTTTTGACAGTTTCTTGATGTCTATGGCAAAAGTGGAATGTGTTAGGGCTGAACAGTCCTCCCATTGCGCAATATCTGTCACATTTGTAGGTGCAATAGACATACCAGGTCGGGATAAGACAGTAGCTTGTGCAAGCGCGACAACAACAGTACGCTCCGCAAGACCAATTCTCAGCTTTCCTTCGAGTGAGCGCATCAAGTACTTGGCCTCCTTGTTACGGCAGGCTACCAGCAACAGCTTGATCTTGTCTACTTTTTGTTTTTGGGACTGGATTCACCAATCTGTCTGTGAGCGGGCATATTCCAAGCCACAGGAACGTTCTTCAGAGATTCGATTTGAGGGTGGGTGCATACCGAGTTTCCGGATAATGAAGCGATGTCCTTGAGGGTCTTAAAGACATGCGGAATGGTCAACGGTTTGGGCTTGAACATGGTCGGTTGGTTGCTTCTGCTATTCTATACAATGACACGAGAGAAGATGTGTGAATGAGGATATCCCTTGGTAATGGCTTAATTCGACTGTGCGGTCCGGCAATATCTCACTCACCATAGCAATTATGCCCAAGTCGCCGATTTCAGCATAGTCCGCCTTGATCTTCTTCATTTCTCGTCCTGTTGACTCTGCGATTGCCTTCATGAGTAGTGATTCCCCGATACCCAGCTCTACTCCTTCGTAATCGGGACAAAGCTGTCAAAAAGCTTGTGTCAGTCAGAGCACAAGGTATCCTCCACTGCGGCCAGATATCTGTTGCTCACCTTGTTGATGGAAAGGTAGACCACAGTGAGCAGACTTTCGGGACTCAGTTTGATCACTGAGATGAGGAACTTGACCAAGTAATCCAAAATCTGAAGGCGTTTTGTGGTGTCCTCGATCTGCTCGAACGTTTGACACAGGGCCGCATATGGAACACTGGTGGTAGCAAACTTTGATTGTCAGTTGGTGCCTTTTGGTGAGTAGTCAGCGTTGTACCAAGTCTTCTATTGCAACGTACGGTTCCCCTTTCTTCCATGACGCAGAGTCTTCAGCAGTCGATGACTTTGAGAACATATCGGCCCTATTAGACGAATAAACAGATCGAAGAAGTGTTACAAGTCGATCGACCAGGAAGTTTTCAATGACAACAGTACTTCATGCCAATTCCTCCAACTTACCACTTTGCTGCAGCCTGCTTGATCTCGACAGCTTCGTCTTGCTGTTCAATGTCATCTTCTTGAACTTCATCATCTGCCTCGATCTTGTCCTCTGATTCTGATGCTGCTTTATCATCCAACGATTGCCGTTTTGATTCTGAACGGCTCACTGACTTTTGATTCTTCGAAGCCAAAGTCTCTGCTTTTGGCTTGTTTGGCGTTACTGGGTCAAGCTTAAGCTTTTTCGTGGTAGCAGAAAGTTCTTCTTCTCCATGCTCTTGTGCTACAGGTTGCTCCGTGACCTTGGCGTTTTTAGCTTTTCCGGTCTCCACAGCGACTGCTGCAACCTCCTCGTCCTCGTCGTCGGAGTCCAGCACTCGGCGAGTTCTTTTCCGGACGCTGATGCTCTCTGATATAGGAAGAGAAGGCTTAAGTTAGAGACGGGGTAACGTTGTATCCATGATACTTTTCATTTGCTCAGATGCAGTACCTGATTCAATATCCTCCTCCATGGTTGAATCGGCCTTCACGGTTGACTTGGCAGCGGATGTTTGTTCCTTGGCATCCTTTTTGTCTGATCCAGCAGTCGACGCCACCAAAGTGCTCTTTGGTCCGAATGACCTATCGTGTTCAACAAGAAGTGGGCGGCCCTTGTTAGATCCCTCCGGGCACAAGAACTGTTGACAGCTGCTATCCCGAAGTTTTCTCAGGCTGGACATACAACCGGCTTTGGTGCAACGTCATGATTCGGTTTCGTGAATGAAGCAGAAGAGTGGTGGCAAACAGAGTCGCGTGTGAGCTTTTTTCCTTCAAGGCACGGCCCTTAATGGTAAGGAGCCACCAAACGATCTGATCAACCATATCATCGCATGCTGGTGTCTGAGGCCGGAGGCTCCGCCATAGCGAACGATAGCCCGATCTTGGTGATGGGTACAATTGCACGTGGGGCCCGGCCCCGTCCTCAGGACTGTGAAGACGAGTTGTTATCCTTCGCACGGACGGATCTTGAACTTTAACGGGTACGATGATATCACACACCAAAGTAGGCTACTTCAGTACCCAGCTCGCCTTTTTCTGTTCCGCTTTTTTTTTTTGGCATCCACTTTTCTCTTCACTCCTTCCTCGCTGCATCCTTTCTCTTTGACCATGACACACAAAACAGCTGGTTATCAGGCGATCCCCGACACGGCAGACGGTGATGTTGCCAATACCACTTTCACTGATGGTCCACACTCTCCTACGATCGCCAAGAGCTCCAGTCAGAACAGCCTCAACAACAACTCGAGCGGGCTTGGTGGCGGGAGCGCCGGTGTACCACCAAAGATCATCAATCCTACAAAGGAGGCTTTCGCACCGCAAGGCAACCAGCTGCAGCCACCTATCCATGCTCAGATTCCAGGCGGTGCCAATGTTACAGCCAAAACCAACATAGCTGCCGTTGTTGGTTCTAACAACCCGGGATCCGGTAAGCCTATTGCAACCACCACTGCTCACAACCTGCCCACTGCCGGCGTAAACTCAAGTGCTGTCGGCGGGGTGAATGGTGCAGCCGCCAACGTGCGTGCTAAGGTCAAGCAACCCATGAGAACAACCAAGACGAGTCAAAAGTTGACCCTGTTCCCTGAGGAAAAGGATGTGCCTGTACTGGAAGACGAGGATGTTTTTGACGACTCAACCTACAACCAAATCGGACAATTGTCCTCCGGCACGTAAGTCACTTGGCGTTGCGCTATGACTATCGAACAAATGGCAATCAAGCATAGTGATACTCGTTGTGCTTGCCTCCTGTCTGCTAACTGGAATTCTAATCCATAACTCCGGACTGAACATAACCACCTTCGATCTTCATTGGCAACTGACTCTGCAACTATTATCGATACTACAGTGCAAGAAAGGATGCCCAGCGCATGAGCAAACTGGACAGGAAACAACTGCCTCGAGTTATTGCCTACTGCACGGCTTCATCATTTAGGATGGATGATCTCTTCAACTATCTTCAGTCTCGCAAAATGAGCAATATTGCCGCCCCCAAGCGATTCGACGAATGGTAGGTTCTGAACGCATGTTTGATCCACGATCTATTCAGCTTCAAAGTAGGCGTTTGCTAACGCGTCTTTGGCCTTGATCACCGGCCGGGATAAATAGCATCTACACGCCCTTTTCTTATTCAACGACGTCCAAACCACCGACGACAGCGGACCTATTAGGTCTGGATGAGGCTGATACAAACGAATCGCGCCGACTTGAACTGCAGAGAACTAAGGAAACGACGCCAGAGCTGTTCTTCTTTGATTACGGAGTCGTTGTCATCTGGGGGATGTCTGAGCAAGAAGAGTCTCGCCTGTTACACGAGATCTCTAGATTTGAGGAGGAGAAGCTCGGTATGTGTGGTGCTTCTTCTAGGTGGGCGGCTCTGCCTTTCATGCATCGATGCACTCACTTCCTGTTTTCGCTGCAAAATAGACGAAGAGGATGTTGAGACGGAAGAATTCTCATATCACTACAACGCCGAGTATCAGCCAAAGATCTACAACGACGTGATCACACTAAAGAGCCCAGGAAATTACATGGTCAAGTTGACCATTTCGCACGCCATTGCCCAGTCGGTCAAAATGACGCTCTTTGAAGGACTGATTGAGAACACAATCAACGCCACGAAACATATCCCACAGACAATGGCCGAGACAGGCAAGGTTCCCATGTCCAGGTATGTGCCATTGCTTGTTGCGATTATGTCGTCAGTCGCAGTATGTATCATGTGATTGGGACTGACAGGTACGGCATTATTCCATGGTTTTGTAGGACGCAAATCACCAAGAAGATTGGACAGCTTTTCATCATGAGAATCAATGTGAACCTTGTGAGCAATATTCTGGATACGCCTGAGATTTTCTGGTCTGAACCCGCGCTGCAACCTTTGTACTCTGCTATTCGAGGTAATGATCCGCTCACTTTGACTAACATTGTCTTTTGGATCGCGAAGGTACTCACGCAGGATCTAACACTCCAATGGTTATTGTTATCGTCCATAGGTTATTTGGAGATCAGTCAGCGTGTGGAACTGTTGAACCAACGCACATCAGTGATCAGTGATCTTCTGGACATGTTGAAAGAGCACCTGAATTCGTCTCACGGAGAACAGTTGGAGTGGATTGTGATCATCCTCATTTTCTTTGAAATTGTGATCGGTGTCGTCACTATCTGCATGGATGCTTTCAGCTTTAGTCGCGGCGGTGGCGAACACCTCAAGTATTGAATGACCTGAATAAACCTCTGGCTGTACGCGAGACTTTGCTGAGAGTCCTGAACACATTATTTGCTAGGATCTTTGAATATGTAACTCCAGTCTGCAGACCAAGTCGCGCCTGGTTGTCGTAGCATCAGGTCCCGTGTAACGATGCAACGATGCAGAGGGCTTTACTCGGGGTCTTTAGGCAACAAAACTATCAACTGTTGGCCGATATGACCATTCGAGTCTCACGAGTGATGGTGTGGATATGCGGGGACAGTTGCTTTTGAACCATTGTCGAGCTTTCTTAGCGTCGCCCTTATCCTCTAAACCATGAATCTCACGTAACTCGGGCCATTGCTGCGCCATCCATTGAGCCTCCTTCTGACCGATCCTTGTCGCCATTAAACTAACGTTCAGTACTCGTAGTCGTTTCAGTCCTCTCAGTCGATCCAACCCGCTCTCAAGTGACATCTCCAGACACTCGTATTGATCCGAGCAGTCAAGGAGCTCATAATCATAAGAGTTGTGTCCCAGCCATAGTACCTCCAAGTTGACAAATCTGGAGAGACGTTCGTATACTCGACGCTGAATCACCCGTTCTTCCCCAGGGTAAGACCCCCACGCAATAAGTTGACGCTTCTTACCACGCTGATCACGAACGACATCTAGACGTGGGATACCTGAGATCCTGATCCTGAGGTCTGTGAGCGAGTTTTCGCATGGCCATGGTGTGAGAGAACCTGACAATGGATCCAGGTGGATCCATTCATTGGCATCAATGGGGGTTATGTCCCACGTCCTGATGAATCCCTCAGAAATCGTCACAAATGACTGTAGTCTTGGGAATGTGGTAAGAAACGGACACGGTTTGGCTCCATTCTGGTCGCGCCATCGCGCCATGGAGAAACCCTCGAGAGTCGAGGCGTGCCTAGATAGAGCCATCCACGACCGTTCGCCAAAGTCCGCATTGACCGTGAGGTTGACAGATCTCCAACCCAGTCGAGATGTAAGGAGGACAGTGGCCAAACTCATATCTTGCACTGTTTGTAGATGAACGTCCTGACCAAAGCTGATGGTGTTGAGATTCGGAAAGAAGGTCTTGATGATGGTTGCAATGGGTTGAAAGTTTGAACTCTCGCAGGTCATCTCCAATGCTTCGACAGCCTTGCATCGCTTCCAGATGGAATATATTGACTTGTGACAGAGTTCGTTCCTGTAGCCCAGATGCAGGATCAAACGTCGCAAATTCGGCAACGGCTCTTGCCCTGCCTCATCAACCTTAATCACCGAAAGATGATCTTCTCTGATGTATGGTGTGACACGTAACTCGAGCGTTTCCAACGTGTCCGGGCACTGGGATATCAAGTACTTGAACGCACAATCAAGGATGCGGCCATGGATCGACAAGTGTCGCAATCGTTGAACCGCTGAATCTGCAATCACTCTGACAGATTCATAGAAGCTAATCGTGTCTATTTGAAACGCCAATGTGTCGAGATGGGTGCAATGCATCATGAAGTGGCAAAAGCTGTTTTGTATTCTTGACCACAGATCCGATAATGGTTCGCTCAGCACATCATCATAGGATGGCCCTCTACCCTCCACCACCAGGTGGAAAGAGTGAAGCAGAAAAACACCACGTATGAGATCTCGCCGGAGGTATCCAAGCTTTCGTATCAAGGGACAATACTTGGTCAGCGCTGACTGCTGGCATCCATCTGTCATCATTTGGTAGTCGTCGGTGATCATCCTGGCAAGGCGCTGATGTTGATCTGGGTTGAGCGCGGATATATCGCGCCAGATGTACGGGATGACAACGTAGTGCCACTTCTTGCTCACGCGCGCCCATTGGACAAGATCGTTCCTGCTCAGGTAAGAGAAGATAATGTCGGTCAGTTCTGGAAGGTCGAAAACCGCCGAAAACCGCTGTGAGAGTTGAAGCTGTTTTAGCCGTGCGAGGAGCCCTAGAAGGTTCAACATGACCGAGTTGTCCCGAGCGACAAAGCGAATACGTGGAATGAGAAAGAGTGAAGGCGATGAGGAGAGAAGCGATGAGGTGTGAGGTGTCAGGACCCGAGCGTCTTCAATTTACGCAGCAGCACATGATAGATATTGAAGAACACAAAGAGCCTCTGTTTGTGGACACAATTGTTCTGCTACAGGGAATGAGAATAGCCCATAGGTATAATAGGTATACCTTTGACGAACATCCAGATCACCATTCAGGCTGCGGATCGTGGGGCCGATCGATCAATAGCACTTCAAGGGGAGTCCTACTGCTGGATACTTTCTCCAAGTGGAGGTTTTGAGAATGAACTGGAGGAATCTGGACGCCTGTTGTGAAGTGGGTCCGGTAACAGAATCATCCCATGGAAGAGAACGTCCTCACTTTGATGAAAGTTCAGCACAATTAGGCCGGAGCACAGCCCACAACGAATTGAGTTGGGCAAATTTGTGTGGCTCACTCTTTGACGGTTAGCTTGACAGTCATCCTCATTCAACAACCACTTCCCAGACCCCCCACACGCCATTGTAAAGGATCTAACATCAAACATAACGTCCAGGAAGGTGCTATCGAAATAGAACAGATCTCACAGCGTGGTTGAACAGGAAACTACCGCTATGTTGTGTTCAAGGTATGTGAAGGCGACGAAGAGTGATGGATGAAAGTAGAGTGATGGATGAAAGTGTGATTTATTGTCAGAAGTGCACGTCCCTTTCGACTTGCCATACACACAGTCTGTACAACGCGAGAGAGGCGGGTGTGTGTGAGAATGAAGAGCCACATGAGAAGTGGTGTATCCGAACAGACAGGAAGAGTCGAGAGTAAACCCACATAGACTGGAGCAACCCCCCCCCCCCCACAATTGCCCACAAGTAAGTCGCTATGAACAAGACGCCAATGTGTTTAGTTCAATGTATTCCAATGTCTAATGGGCTTTATCTCACTTGAATGAGCAGGGAAGCGGGTGCTCGATGAAGTGGACTCAGCAAGGCCATGTACCGATGTTGAAAGATTTTCTCTATCGAGGATCAAAAAGCGACATGACTACGAATGCTTGGTTGCCACAAGCCAAAGCAAGACAACACGGTTACCACAGTTTGTATTTCTTAAAGGATGGTGTTGTTACGCGAGGACAGTTCCTTGTGAACCATTGTCTAGCCTTCCTAGCATCGCCTTTATCATCTAAACCGCGAATCTCACATAACTTGGGCCATTGCTCCGCCATCCATTGAGCCTCCTTCTGGCCGATTCTGGTCGCCATTAAACTAACGTTGAGCACTTGAAGTCGTTTCAGTCCTCCCAATCGCTCCAGCCCGCTCTCAAGTGACATTTCTAGACATTCGAGTTGATTCGAGTGTTCATCGGCAGCGAAATCACAGACGTTGTGTCCCAGCCATAATACCTCCAAGTTGACAAATCTGGAGAGACGCTCGTATACGCGATGCTGAATCATCCGGCCTTCTCCAGGATAAGACTCCTCCACAAAAGGTAGGTACCTCCCACCACGATAGTCACGGACGATATCGGGACGTGGGATACCCGAGATCCTGATCCTGAGATCCGTAAGTGAGCTTTCGCATAGCCATGGTGTCGGAGACCCTGACAATGGATCCTGGTGGATCCAATCATTGGCATCAATTGAGATTATCTCCGTTTTCTTGATCAATCCCTCAGCAAGCATCACAAATGACCGTAACCTTGGGAACGAAGTAAGGAATGGCCTCGGTCTAAGTCCCTCCCAGTTGGACCACCTCTCCATTGTGAAATTCTCGAGAGTTGAGGCATGCCGAGAAAGAGCCTTCCACGACCGTTTGCCAAAGTCCAAATGTCTCATGATGCTGACAGATTTCCAGCCAAGTCGAGATGCAGAGAGAACACTAGCCACACTCTCATCATCCACTGCGGATCGACGAGCGTCATCACCAAAGATGATGGTGTTGAGATTCGGAAAGAAGGTTTCGATGATGGCTGCCATGTGCTGAAAGGATTGGCGACCGCGGATCGTCAACTCCAATGTTTCGACAAACTCGCATCGCCTCCAAAACGAAGAAAGTGACTCGAGCGAAAGATCCTCACCGTCTCTCAGGATCAAACGTCGCAGATTCGCCAGAGGTTCCTGTCCTGCCTCATTGGCTTCAGTCACCGAAGGATGCTTCTCGCTGGTATAAGTTGCGAAACCTAACTCAAGCGTTTCCAACGTGACAGGGCATCGGGTCATCAAATATCTGCAAGCACTCTCAAGGATGCTGCCATGGATCGACAAATGTCGCAAATGTTGAAGCGCCGAATCAGCAACCAGTTTAACAGTTGCATAGAAGCCATCGTCCCGTGTATTAAATTCCAGTGCCAATGCGTTGAGGTGGGTACAATTCACCATGAAGTGACAGAAACTTCCGTGTATTGTTGACCACTGGACATCTGATAATACCACATCGCCATTGTCTGATCCTTTACCCTTGACATCCAGACGAATGAAGTCAAACAGGAAAAAACGACGTACGAGATTTCGTTCCGAGAGGTATCCGAGCTTTCGTATTAAGGGACAATACTTGGCCAGTGGTGATTGCTGGCATCCATCTGTCCGATACATGTAGTCGTTGATGATCATCCTGGCAAGGCGTAGGTACCGAGCTGGAGTGAGTGTTGATAGATCGCACCAGATGTACGGGATGACAGCGTAGTGCCACTTCTTGCTCACATGCGCCCATTGGGCCAGATCGTTCCTGCTCAAGTAAGAGAAGATAATGTCGCTCAGTTCTGGAAGGTTGAACACCGTTATTAGCAGTTGTGAGTGCCGAAGGCGTTTAGTCCGTACGATGGGCTTGCTCAGTCCAAGGTCCGACATGGCCGGGTTGTCCGAAGCGGCAAAGAGGGGAAAGCGAAGGTGTCGAATGAGAAAGAGAAAAGACGGAGCGATGAAAAGAGAGGTGATGTGAGAAATTCAGCTCACAACCACCAAACTCAAATGCAGTCCTGTGGGACGACTGTATCGCCAGGTCCAAGCGTTTTTTTTTTCTTTTGTTCATTTTTGAACGACTGAAGCGGCTTGACAGATACATCTGACAAAATGGCTAACGAGATCGTATTGGAGCTCTATCTGCTTTCCATAAGTCCAATAGGACGTGCACCAGACCGAGATCAGCCGGATGTCTACAGAGCACACCGGCGAGGACCGATCTTCGGTGGATACGCGGGGCTCAACAACTGCAACCAAATTCACCGTCTAGAGTCCTTTCCATTGGCCAGAGTTCAACAACCAGTCGGACTAGCGAACGACCTGAATAAACAGCGAGACTCATCTAAGAGTCCTGCACAAACTGTTTGCACGGTGGAGCTGAGTCGTAGAACGATGACTGTGACAACACATATCCTATCCCATCATCAGCATCCAAGTCAGCCATGTACATTTATTCCTAATGAGTGGTGGTGTTGCTATGCGTGGACAGTTCTTTGCGAACCATTGTCTAGCCGTCCTAGCATAGCCTTTATCATCTAAACCGCGAATCTCACATAACTTGGGCCATTGTTCCGCCATCCATTGAGCCTTGTTTTGGCCGGTAGTTGTCGCCATTAAACTAATGTTTAGCACTTGTAGTCGTTTCAATCCTCCCAGTTGATCCAGCAGAGAGTACACGGGCTAAACCCTTGTCTTCCACTACACGATTTTGGGGGGGTCCTAAACAAACAGTCGG
>Ga0247824_10001125_pt1 | contig 14336 bp, 14 predicted proteins | sample 13C_PalmiticAcid_FD_194412 | JGI IMG/M metagenome (GOLD analysis project Ga0247824, IMG submission 194412) | Soil microbial communities from agricultural site in Penn Yan, New York, United States - 13C_PalmiticAcid_Day48 | ecosystem: Environmental > Terrestrial > Soil > Agricultural land... | reverse complement strand
GTAACTGAAAAAAAAAAAAAAACTAGGTTCCATGCAGCGAGATGCATTGCAGGCAGAAGGGAATGAAGCCATGTTCCGTTAAAGCATTGCCGATCTTGTTTCTTCTCGCACCCTACTGGCGACCAACCTTCAGGGTTCACTGCAGTAGCCCCTGGGAAAGCAACCGGGATCAGTGGGTGATCGGAGTTGCCTCGGTGCCATGTGAAACGCGGTCCACGGACACCATGGCAATCGCCAGAACACATGTTATGGACTTCAGTAGACGACAGGTTGATGTCTGCCGGAACCAAAATTATTTTGAATTGGGTTTGGCCATGCAGGACACCAAGGTTTCTAGATAAAATGAGAGATGAGGGGGGGAGGGGGGAATTGGAACCATGTTTGAACACACACGCACATTGAGTGAAGAATAGTAAAGTGAGCCATGGTGCTCACAGGTCGCGTCTAATTGTGCTCTTTTTAAACTGGCTCAACAATGGTTCAACGCTTCTACCTGAGAGGAGAATCAGGGTAGCTCACCAGGGGAAAGCTTTGGATGTGAGGTGGGGGGGTGCTTGGTTCAGGGATCGATTGCGGAGCAAATTCACGGCCAGGGCGGAAGGGCTTTGACGCGAAGATATATACACATTGGCGAGAGTGACAACTGTGCTGTGAATGGGAAAGGGGAGTGGGAGTCGGGTGAGATTGATTTCTGAGAGGGGACAAGAAGAGAGCACCAAATTGGTCGTACAACCATGGAAGCATGGACACCCAACGCAGCGCAACGCAGCGCAACGCAGCCCCACCCCAGGACATCCCAACGGACTGGGTGCCCATTGTCTGGACCTGGTCTGGAGCATTTGGGGGTGGCAATATGGGAGCGATGGTCGCCGGGGAGGAGGTGGGGGGGCAATGGCCAGCGTTCATTTGTCTCGCATCTTTTATTCTCCTTCCTTGTTCCCCCTTCCGACCTCCAACCCTTTCTGCCTATTTCCCCTCATCTCATCTATCACTCCATATTCTCCATACTTCACACCCCCTCTCCATCGACACTTTATTACCTTAATACTCATCGTTGGTGGGTCATCACAACCTCGCACTCATCATCTTATCTCATCTCCCCTTGGGGCTCGCTCACTCACCCTTGTGCCTTTCTACCGTTCCAGGAACCCCCTTATTCTCGGAACTCGCACTCTCTCTCTCTCTCTCTCTCACTCTCTCGCCCCTCTCACTCGCCCAGTAACTCACTCTCCCCTCCAGTCCATGGTAACAACACATCCACGCCCGCTCTCCCTCTCCGTCCTCCTCCCCTCACGCCCTCTCGCCCCTCCTTCGTCCTCCCTCGTTTCGTCTCCACAACACCGTGCAGCTGCCGTTGCCGGACATCGGCCTCACTTCCGCCCTGAACTTCTTTTTCTCATCATATCAACTGCCGTACGATCCACTTCGCATTAACCCGCCGCCAACCTTCTTCCATTCGTTTGCTACATACTGCTCCTCTCTGCAGAAGCACGCATTGAGCCGGTTCTAGATCATATCAGCATCATCACTAGCATCACCAGCAACCAAGGCCACGACAAGAACCGCCATTTTGCATGGTATCACAGACGAATCGTGTCTGAACACATCAAAGCACCAGCAGCGAGGTTGCCACCAATACAATACTCCTCGCCATGGCCTCTTCGCCAGGGTCAAATGATACCCTGAGTCTGGTCCAGCAGCAGCAGCAGCAACAGCTTGAACCTAATCACTATCTCAATAACAACAACAACAACAACACTGCCAACGGTTCCAGTAAGGGGATGGCTCGCTATCAACAAGATGATGCTATTGTCCCAACCTACGAGATGGAAGACGATAGTATAGATGAGGACGATGAATATGGCTCGTATGCGGGGGAGCATGAGCACCACCCTCATACATCGCAAGAGCATAGCCATGATGAGACGAGGCTATCCCAGAATAAGTATGGCTCGACCCACGAACAAGATGAGCATCAAGAAGATGTTGATGCGGTCGAATACTCTACCGACTATATGAAGCATCACCGCCAACAACGAGAACAACGACAGCAACATTTGCAAGCATACAAGTCCCAGGCAATGAATATCCAACATTTGCTTAGCCTTGACCAAGCCCAGGACCAGGACATGAGTGGTGACGATAGTCAGGATGAAGAAGAATATTATCAGCAGAACCCACAGCACGATCCTGATCGTCAGCATTTAATGGACACAGATATGCACGGAGAAGAAGACGATTTTGACGACGACGACGAGGAGGAGGAAGGTCAGGTCGATGAGGAGATGGTGGAAGAGGACGCTGAGGATGCCGAAGATGCTGAGGAAGAATCCGACGCCATCTCACTCACCGAGGAAGACATTGACTTTAGCTTGGTCTACGCCTTCCACACCTTCGTGGCAACTCAAGAGGGTCAAGCCTCCGTGGTTCGGAATGACTCGTTGGTCCTGCTTGAGGACTCTAATGTGTATTGGTGGCTAGTACGAGTGCTCAAGTCTGGTGTCATTGGTTATATTCCTGCAGAGAACATTGAGGTGAGTTTATTTGCTTTGGTCGATAAATGTCTGTGTTCCGATCAGACCATGCACCTCGACTGCGCACTTTGTGCCACATTCATTTTTTTTGTGAAGCTTTGCGAAGGTGACCGAGCGCGAACCGATATCAGCTAACACAGCGAATATTGTTCCCCTAACCTAAATGTAGACGCCATTCGAACGTCTGGCAAGACTCAACACGTACCGCAACGTGGCCACGACAGCTCCTTCTTCAGAATGGGGCACTTTTGACGAACATGTGCATCCATTAGACCCTGCTACTCTTCAACAGAGGGCGGCCAACAGGCGGTCTGTTATCTTTTCTTCGCAGAACGATTACGTGGAGGCCAGTGAAACAGAATGGACTGATGAAGAGTACGAAGACGGAGAATGGTACGGAGACGAAGATGGGGATGGTGACGAATTGGATGACGATGAAGAGCTCCAGGAGCTGGAGGCGGCTGATGACGATGACGAGGAGGAGGGCTCAAGCCAGCATCAAGGCCAAAAATCAGCAGCACAGCTTGAAGCAGACCGAGGACAACAGGAAGCTAGAAATCAGAAGATGGATGTAGATAAGAATCCATCACGTCGCAGCCAACGATCACCCAAGGAGGACGAGGGGGACGAATACGAAGATGACGAAGACGTCCAAATTACCAATCGGCACCGGAAACCGTTGCTGGATGAAGACGATCTTTTCTCCGCTTCCGAACCACGCGTTATCTCCCTCACACCTCCCATTGCTCGTGACGATCCAACTGGTCATCGTACTCAGACAGCCACAGGCAAGGTCAAAAATCTGCGTCAGACAGAGGATATGCAGAAACAGCGGTCTCAATCGCCACAGAACCAACAGCGGCAGCAGGGTCAGTCGGCTACTGCAACGTCAGGAAAGAACTCTGCTAGTCCTACAGCTGGTCTTCGGTCATCAGCCCCCGACTCTGATGACGATGAAAAAGATCGCGCGAAGAAGAAGGGTGCAGAGCGCAAAGACTCCAAGGTCATCTCAATCCTTGGCAAGAACCAACAGACTGCGGCTCGCAAGTCCAAAGATGAACATGAGCAAGGATTGTCCTCGGAAACAAGCCCTGGGGCGGCTGCTGTCAAAAAGCCCAGCAAGTTCAAGAGCCTTTTTAGCGTTGGGAAGAGCTCCTCCAAGGACAAGGAACGCAAGGAGAAAGAGAAGCAGGAAAAGGAGCGACTCAAGGCTAACGTCAAGAATCCGTCGAATTCCTTGAGCAGCAGCATTGGCAGCAATCTATTCCGGACACGCTCCAACTCGAATGGATCTGTAGCATCTTCCACCACTACACCTGCACCATCGACTACGCCCCAGTCCCCGATCGCCGATAAGGTCGACTCTCCGTCTCAAGAATTCATGACATTGCGTGTGTATCCTGGAAACGTTGACTTTGGAGCATCCCTTTACAAGACTGTCGTGATTAATCCTGCAACTATGGCGTCTGAAGCTGCCCACCAGGCCGTAATCAAGTTCCGATTAGCGCCTGATGTTCCTGCCTCTACTGGCGACTTTTTCCTCACTGTGAAAGGTCTTGACGGAGGTAAGAATGAAGATCTTTCAGCAGCACTGTGATGGTTTGCGACCCATGCCTAACCGCTCAACCTCTTACTCTACTCATAGATGAAACAATGCTGCAACCGACGGATAAGCCTATGGCTATCTATCAGTCTCTAACCGCCCATTTGACTACACCGTTACCAACAAACCATCGCCTCTCCATATCTTCGGTTGCCTCAGGGGTATCAGTAATCTCAACAGCCTCCGGTACATCGAACAACAATGCGCGGACCTTGTCGCCACCTGGATCAGCGGGACATCCGACCCTCAGAAGGAGTGGGTCTGGCAGGTTTGAGCTTCAGCCATCCATTCGGTTCATGCTCAACAAGAAGATCCGCAGACCAACGTCTATGGCACTGACATCTCTACCAACCTCCCCGACTACACCTACGGCTCCTCAGGAAGATGTTTTCTGGGTCAAGGTCATTTGCCAAGCACAGGATTTGCCTCAGTCAATGATGTTCTTGGATGGCTTGGGGTCTGCTCTGGAAAAAGCTGATCCCAAGGCTAGAGGTCAGTCATTCGCAACCAAAGCCGAGCACTGGATCCCCATGCATTCGACGTCGAACGCTGGGGACGTCGTCTTCAAGATGCTCGAGAAGGTCGATATCCGCGTAGGAGTTGTCGATGGGGTTCCGGAGCACGTGTTGGCAGCAAAGCGATCTGCTGTGTCTGATGGGCTTGTGTACGAGTACCAGCTAGGTCTTTTGTTGACCGGCAATACATCCAAGAACCACAATGATGGCGAGGAGATTTCGTTGGCACCTCAGACGCCCTTGTCAAAGTGCTTCGAGGAGCAGAGGCTTGTTCCCATCCGTCGGTCCCCAAAGGCGGATGTAGCCTCTATGCCTCCACATCCCGGCTATGTGTTTTTCCTGCGAAAGTCAGCCAAGAGCCTTCAAGCCGAGATGCGCCTCGTACAGGAGCAATTGCAACAGCAGCGGCAGGAGCGCAAGGTACCTTCGCCTCTGCAAGCAACAGCAATCCGCACTGCCGATCTTGACACGTTGTCATCTCCACAGCCCAGTCCGACGCCCAGCATTTCAAGTCTAATAACCCCAACATCGCCTGGTCCACAAAACCGCAATTTTAACGCTGCAAATGCCGCCCTAATGAATGCAAGTCGGATTGGGAACGTGGGTGGAGGTAGTTCATCTCCAGTCCGGGTCCCCCGTAGGGCAGACTCTGTGATTATGAGCCCAACGAATCCTCTTGTCCGAGCCAACTCGTTCGACAATACCTCTGAACGATTAAGCCCAACGCCCTCAGCACAGATGGCCCCGCGGACTCCTACACCAGACCGTCTCCAGTCACAGCAACAGCAGCAGCAGCAAGCCAGGACACGGTCATCAAGTCTCAGTCAAGGTTCTCCAACACCCTTGGCACGGCCATTCCAGGCACCTTCACCAGCTCCATCGAATCTGTCGAGTCACGCCGAGCAGCAGGAAGGATCAAGACCCACGACGCCAGAGAAAGCTTCTCGGTCTGAACGACAAAGAGCCACCTCTCCATCGTTGACTCATGGACCCTCGCCTCTGTCGCTCACAATAGTTGTCACTCAAAGTGGCCAAAGTGGCCAAGGTGGCCAAGGGAGAAAGGGATCCTTCGCATCTGCTGATGAGATTCTTGGAACTTCGAATCAATCCGGACGCTTGAGTATGATGAAAAATGATGCTCAGGGTGTTGATATTGCTCTCACAAAGGGCGTGGTTCGCTCATCCAAGATGACCAATGGTGAGAACCAGACTCGATACCACTATACGTTCGTACCGTTCGAAAGTAGTGAAGAGATTGATATCTCGGAGATTATCGAGGACATCCTTGGAGGCGGCGATTCAGATGACGAGCAGGAAGATCAACAGCAGCTTCGCACTCGGAATGAGAGTCCTATGGGACTTGAGAACATGTCAAGGAGGGAGCGTATTGCTGCAGCAGTTGCTAGGGCTTCACAGGCTGTTGCAGAGGGCAAAGAGCGTCGCAAAGCTAATGCCAGTTCAAGTTCATCAACAACAAGCGGTGTCAAGAGTCGTAAGAGTACAGATCGGGACCGACTGGAGCTGGTGGGTAACTCTGCACGAGGTACCGAGACGCTTCTTAAACTCGAGAGAGCCTTGTCCACCGAATCTGGATCAAACATGCGTGATGGATCGCCTCGTGTCGATATCACCACGAACAGCATCGGTGGTAGGAACCTACCCTCACCCATGTCCTTATCGTCCTCTTCGCCCCCAAGTCCAACTCTTACCCGCAAGATTAGCGATGCTGAAGTCCACGTTGCATCCATTGCTACTGTTGGCCCTGTGCCTGGCAGGATCCGGTCTCCAGGGCCTTTATCAGCAGGAATCGATGGTAACAATCATGGATCAGATGCAACCTCTCCTGGTCCTACATCGCCTTTATCACCGCCTCCTTCGCTATCAACAGGCTATACTAAAGCCACGTTGTTGCCAAGCATTGCCGTGGCACCGATCCATAACAAGGAAACCAGCAGCAATCCTTCATCTCCGTCCATGATCACGTCTCCCCACTACGGTCCTTTGGAGGTTCGGTCCTACTCGCCATTGCCACGTCCTTTGCAGTCGCCTTCACCAGGCTCTTCACGACCTCGTGCAGTCGCGGTCCAGACAGGTGCAACGGGTGTTTCAGCTGGAGGACTGGAATCGCCAGGAGTACGCCACAACAGGAGCCGGTCGGCTAGTACCAGCATGGCCGATGCATCCAAGTTGGGACTCGGTTCGTCGCCTTCTCCATCATCCAAGCTCGGCTTGCATGGTAGCTCAGCGTCTGAAAGCGCTGCAGACATGCAGACATCTCCTACCATGGCCGCATGGCTGCTCACCTCGGACTATAACAAGGGCATGCAAGAACTGCTGACACTTGTTCGAGCCGGCCGATCGAGTTCTGTGAGCACGAGTGCACCATCGTCCACGAAGGGTGGTTTGACATATGGCAAAGATGGAAGGATTATGCATCCAAATTCGTCTACTTCCACGTCTTCGCCCGCTTTCCCTACCAGACAACGGTTGCTGTCGCTTCAGTCCACTCCAACAACACTCGCTTCCTCTTTATCTTCAATGTACAACAGCAACACCACGAACCATACTATTAAGGATACCCAGGCTCACGACCATCAACAATTTGACGACATTTCAAGTACTTCTAGCTCCAACGATTCTTCTTCTTTGGCTAATGACAGGAGTTTGACGACCATGACGAACACGACTACGACACATAACCCTAATGCCAACTTTAATACGATCGAAGAGGAAGCACCGAGCGACAATGTCCCACGTATGGTTTGGACGAGAACGGATCGGCGATTGCTAGATGTCCGGAGCGATTGTCACCCAGAGGTGTTTGAATGTTGGAGAGAGGTGGATGCGGACTTGGATAAGGTCGAAAAAGTAAGATGCTCCTCTCTCATCTTCTCTCTGTCAATGTCCATATTGTAATGAAACCATCGCACAAGCAGATACCAACTCATTTTCCTTTTGTTTCCTTCTTTCTCTCACTCTTTCTAGGAACTTGACTCTCTGCTGGCCACGGTCAAGGCCACTATATTTTAGACGTCGTAATGCTTTTCTTTCTTTCTTTCACACATACACAATATTCTCTTTTCTCTCTCACCCTAAACCCCTTCCCACTGAATGTCCCCAAAACAGTTTGCGAGCGAGCGAGCTCGTTCTTAGTAACCACACACACTCTCTTGGTTCATTTTTTTTTTGTTGTTTTATCACGCCTATGCATTCTTTGAAACAATGCTCTTCTTCAACATTGTCGGTTTTCTTCTAAAACTCTACACTGCTCTCGGCAGCAATGTAGGTCCAGATCGCCATCACAGCTGCCGAATTCTTGACCTGCTCAGGTGTGAAAACCGTCACATCATCAGCTTCCGTGTGGTGATAGTAAAAGTAGCCAGTGTCTACCGGTCGACGAGGCGGGTCCCGGTTCGAGTCGTCATCATCATCGTGATGATGGCGATGGTGACGACGATGATGATCATGTTCATAGCTGTCATCCTGAACTCCCTCTTGTTTGATGAAATAGGGAGAAGTCGAGTACGGCAGAGGGAATGGATCTGCAGGGGTAAAGTGAGCACAGGCCACACCCTTCAGGCACAGCGGTTTGATATCGGCTCCACCCCCAAGAGGGAGCACAAAGCTGCCTGCGCCTGGATAACCCAGATCCTTTCGAGACCCTATAAAGTGTTTGCCAGCCTCGACCAAAAACTCGTACGAGTTGAATTTGGAATCACCTTGATCCTGTGCAGGACGACCAGCCGTGAATCGGATACCGTACGGATCAAAGACACCATTATCTGATTCGAACGCAAATACATGGCGCGTCGTATTCGTTTCTGGATGGTTTGCCGCATAAACGCGTCCACCAGGTGAGCCATTCTCCTCTGACGTCCAGAACACGACACGAACAGTGCGACGAGGCGGACGGTTCAACTTGCTCAGCTGCCGTATCGTCTCCCAAGCAATGAAACATCCTGCTCCATCGTCCACCGCACCCTTCCCCACATCCCAGCTATCAATATGGCCTCCAATTACGACCACTTCCTGTGGGGTCTCGCGTCCTTTAAGCTCTACAATGATATTGCGAGAGACCTTGGATTGAAGCGCCGTTTTCGCGTTCATGGTCAAATGAACCCTGGGCCATTCTGGGAACCGTTCCGGTTCTTGAAGATGTCTCTGATACGATCGTTTTAACCATTGAACATCTTCCACAGAAACTGAAGCTGCAGGGATTGTTGCTGCACGCGAGCTACCAGTATGCGTGGATTGCAATGACAAAGGACCGATGGACCGAACCAAGACAGCAACGGCACCATAGTCTTGAGCCCAAACGGCAGCATTGGTTCGGATCACGACATCGGTGGCGTAGGACTTGAAAGGTTTGTTGAAAACAACAACTCGTCCTTGAACCAAACCCGCATTGGCTGCTTGATCCAGTTCTTCTTTCGAGGCCACGACGATAATCTCGGCCATGAGACCGTTGATAGAATCTGGGGTTGGAGCACTGAACCCAAGCCCCAACATGTGTAGCTTGACAGGTCCACGGGTCGGTGAAAGATAGTAGAGGGATTCTTCGCGTCGCTCCCAGACATCGACCACCACGTCTTCTGTTGTGACCGAAAGACCGTCGCCCTTGACCCGTTCTATAATCCAGTCAATGGACTGGAGTAGAGTTAAAAGGATCTCAAGGCGTCAGTAAGAGATTGAATCTGGCAAAAGTTTTAGCGCAGTTACAGCAGCAGCAAAGTGGAGACTGAAATTTAGCCAAGGTGAGGCCATCCATGACCAGGATCTCGTCACCTTCGGTACGTGTGCACAATATCAGCATACCTTCTCAAGAGCCTCGGAGCCGACAATACGATTGCCATAGGTATCAGTCATCTCCGCCAAACGATCCCAAACGATGCTATTCATCCGACATGAAAGAATCGTCTTTAAACACTGACACTGGTCCCCTCTCTGATCGAGGTTGAGGAGAGCCGCTTTGATTGTCACGCCTGTCTTACCTGGATTCTCGGCTTCCAGCAACCAACTGGTCAATATCCGCCTGCATATGGCTCTCGAACTTATACTTGGGCTTCTTGTGATGATGGCCTTCATGACGACGCTTGGCAAGGTCATGTCCATAAAAGTTATCATCCCCGTCAGAGATGCTCAAGAACGTGTACAGTGCGGCGACAACGAGGAACAGCTTGAAAAAGCCAAGACAACGCCTGTGACGGCAGGAAGCGGTGGCAGCCTTCTGTTCGAGCTGCTGAGCATTCGCCATGGGGTCCGAATCGGCTGCGTTGGCCTCATCAGCCGTCGTCGGTAAGAGGGAGTACCTCGTTTTCTCGCTCATCCCGTAGAGTTGTAGCGTGTAGGGGTGGACGGGAAAAATGAGAGAGGAAAAAAAAGACAAAAGGGAGGTGAGAAAGTGAGGCTAATGAACCTTCCCGTCGAACCCTGATTCCCTCGAATTTTACAGGCATGCACCATCAGCGCGGCGCACGTTCTTTACGTTGCAATTGTCACACGATCCCCAAGTTCTCGACTGAGAGAGAAAAAAACATAAACGACATGAGTCTTCCACAACGTTTATTGCGAGGGAGAAGAGAGCAAAGGGTAAGAGTACAAGGAGGCAACCATCGTCCTTTACTCCTTGAGCTTCTTGGAACCACGGAGCAAACCGGTACGACGGGCAGCAATAAGACCAGCCTTTTGACCGGGGACGGAAGAGCGAGCAACCGTGGAAGCGTGACCAATGTGCTGGTGGTTTCCTCCTCCTATTGATCATTCAAAAAAAAGAATAGCAAAATCGCAATGAAGATGATGAACATGCGTTAGAATCCCTCAATCTCTCTCGTTTTCTTGGAGCAATAGACCAACTACAAACACCACGAATAACGTACCGTGAGGGTGATCGACTCTGAATTACGTGATCCACGATACCATTGACAGAGACAATGGGGAAGAAGGGGGATATAGTTAGTTAACAAGGTGATACTTCAAGGGCTTAGGATACAATGGGAAAGAAAGAAAAGCACATACGGGTTCATAGCAACACCACGAGTCTTGGGCCACGAGTTGCGCTTGACGCGGAACTTGTGGAAGGCACGACCAGCCTTCAAGAGGGGCTTGTCAATACGACCGCCTCCAGCAACGATACCAACGGTGGCACGAGCATTGGAGAACACAACCTTCTTGGCACCCGAAGGAAGCTTGATACGGGTCTTGCCATCATCGGGGTTGTGGCCAATAACGGTAGCATAGCCTCCAGAGGTACGGGCTAAAGCACCACGGTCACCAGCACTCTCCTCGACGTTGCAGACAACGGTACCCTCAGGCATGGAGCCCAAGGGAAGGACGTTACCAATGTTCAAGGCAGCCTTCTTACCGCAGTAGATGAACTGACCAGTGTAGGTACCCTCTACAGACAAATGATTCCAGCTCTGCGTTAGCGACCCATTACGCACTCGAAGGCTGACCACGAAGTGCCATGCAGTTAAAATAGGGCTGTAAACTCACCAGTAGCGATGAAGGTCTCAGTGCGCAACTTGTATCTAAACCATTCAAAGGTGGGCAGATACAATTATTAGGTGTCCATTGTCACATCAAATCGCCAAAGATCCATTGCCAAGCTCCATATCCAATGCCAATGGCTTGCTGATGGTCTCCTCGGGCATTCCAGATTGTACGAGTCGGTCACCATGCTCGAAAAAGTGTATTGAGTGCCATTGAAGTGTGTAGAGCCTCCATTGATCCTGCTGTAATATTTGACCCCCTGTCTGTAGCGAATCCGTCCCAGCGTGTCTGGTCCTGCACTCCTGCACTGCTGATCCTCCGTATCCTTGACTGCCAACATCGATCACTGACAGATTGGGTCGGTCCACGTCCAATTGTCCTTACCTGTAGGGGTCACGGAACTGGACCTTGGCGAGGGGAGCACCACGGCCAGGGTCATGGATGACCTCCTTGACGATACCACGAATATAACCGGTACGCTCGGCATAGTCGAGGGAGCGCAACTTGGCGGCACCTTTGCGCAGACGAGTGTGCGACTTGAAGATTCCACCGGGACCCTTACGCTGAGCACGAATAACGCGACCCATTTTCTAGGAGGATCAGGTTGGGAGTCAAGTTGATTAGTGCTCTGGATCTGGCCATCTTTCTTCGTCTCCCATCCAAAGACGAATATAGGTTGCTCCGGTGGTTCCTCTGTCCGATCGTCCTGTGCTATAAGAGCAATAGTTGTGGGAGGCTGTAGATCTTCCGGTCTCCTGAGTTGTGCTCCTCTCACCATACTCCAAAGTGCTCCTTGCCAGTGCTTTGTCGACAAAGGGAAGGTTGATCGAGGAGGCTGCTAGGAAGTCTCAGAACATGCTCGCTCGGTGTTCCGTCTAGCAATACCATCGTCTCGAGCAGCTTCTCCCACCGGGTCCATCAACGAATGAGATTCTGATGTATCATCATGCCAGTGTCAACCTTTCAGGTGAAGATTCTGCTGTCCTTATGTTGACGATGGTTCCATTGAAGATACGCTCCATGATCCGATAGGAATAATGCATTGGATGGATGAGATCTCCCCTCCATGGATGGATCGATCACTCTGCGTCGGATCCCATGTGTATGTATGACACTCACAACTTTAAAAAATCGTGGAAAAAGAGGGTTCGAGCAATCTTGGGTCGAGGTTAACTCATAACCTCGCTCAGAATATTTCACGTCACGTGAGCTCCGAAAGGCATCCCTTCCTCCACCATGCAGCTCCAAATTCCAGGTCCCTTTTACTACAACCAAAGGCTGTGTCTCGGCTACGTCTGCTAGGACGTCTTGTGAAGGCAAGCTCCCTTCCTGTAATTGATATAATGGTAATTGTGCAAGGGAGTTGGCCAAGTACGAGTTTGGGGGGGATCCTCTTCTTCTCTTCATTTCCATGTCTCTAGTCTCTACAACAACTTCTCCAGTCTCTTTGCAACAGCCAGTTGAGTCCTTGTCATATTGGCCAGATAGATCACCATCAAGAGGTCCTGGAGGTGAGAATTAAACATCTTTTCAAATTCAGTAGCATCGACCTTTGGAACCACGCTCACAGTATCCATCAGATAACGACCGACTGTGTTGTTGGCGGGGACTGTTCCTTCAAGGACGGCATCCACGTATTGTGACACGCGCTCCAACATGCTCTGGACCTCAATAATCGCGCGCTCCAGGTTGTCCATATCCGAAAGCAAAGTGGTCGATCCTTCCTCACTGCTCTTGGCACTGGCGAGAAGTTCGACTATGTTGAAGAAAGGGAAAGTCACGTCAATGATGAGAGACAAGGTAATGCAGATAGGACATGAAGGTGGAGCTATCGAGCCGAAATTGAGTCGATCGCCCTGTCAACATTGATCCCTCAACTTACGTCCAGCTCTCTCAGCCTTGAAATACTTGACATCGCAAGGAATAGGAATGAACATGCAGTTGTCGGCCTTGGATGTGATGCCAACAGCTGCTGAGATGTATGTCTTGACGCCCAAGCGTTCATTGGTGAGGGCGGTATCCATGGTAAGGTGAACCGCAGGGAAAGAAGACACCTCCTTTTGGTAAAAGTCCTGAATCAAGGCCGAATACGAGTTGAGATCCGCACCAGTGGCATACCTAATGTTGATTCAAGGTGCAAAGCCGCTCTATCAGCCTTCGCTCTAATTCTCTATCTCTCTGTCTCTCTGTGTTATGCTCGCATCTAGAGATGGGCCGTAATAGAGGGACATCCTAATAAAGACCCTTCTCAAGCGAACTTACCATCCTACAATAACCTCCTTGGGGTTGACTTGTTTGTGAAGATCAAACATTGTGCGGTGATACTCCATATCGACCTCGACCTGAGATCCCGTTGAATAGACACGGGTGAACAGTACAATAATAAAAGTGGCCATTGTTAGTGCCATAATCCATGGTAGTTCTCAAAACTTTGCTGGCCACAACCAGTGCTTTCCCTCTGTGGAATCCCCTGATGGCAGCACCGTTTCCTCCCCTTTCTCTTCTTCCCTTGGTAATGAATCTCAGCGGCCACATATTGATAATCTACTGCATATATCTCCAACGGTCGTATTGCTGGCTTGAAGTTTACCTGATCCTGGGTCTCGAGGTGGGGGACAGGATAGCACCCCTTGATCTCAACCTCGGCGCCATCCTCGCTACGAACACCCAAAAGGGTACCGATGACCCTGTCCTGACCAGCGTTGCGGCGCAGGTAGTGATCGAGAATACTGAAGAACACCAAAGGGTTGACACTGGTGGAGAAGGCTCTGGGCTGGGCCAATGTCGATACAGGAACAGCGGCGCTAGCAACGGTGTACACTGCTGGCAGAGCCAGGTGCAGGGTCGAGGAGTTGTCCATCATGATCGGGAACCAAAGTTTAGAGAAGGATGCGAGACCCGATCCCAAGATCAAGGTCCAGGCGGAAAAAAACACAACCCCATGCGGCAACAAATCTCCGGTGACGCATACGTAAATTATCAAGCGCAACACAAACAACTATCGTATCGTCGAAGGAGATGTCAAAATTGGATGGCTCATCATATGATTTGCGTCATGCTAATTGTTGATGGACACTTACAAATACGCTGCCTCCTGGCAGAGCTCCCGTTGCATTTGCACAGATGTCGGGGGCCGTACTGGTTTGACCAACAAATAGTTGGGCTGCATGGTTTAGCGACGGAATGGTGGTATCG